>Ga0209415_10001617_pt1 | contig 42968 bp, 40 predicted proteins | sample PeaSoiSIISIP2007_FD_187696 | JGI IMG/M metagenome (GOLD analysis project Ga0209415, IMG submission 187696) | Peat soil microbial communities from Weissenstadt, Germany - SII-SIP-2007 (SPAdes) (version 2) | ecosystem: Environmental > Terrestrial > Soil > Wetlands > Peat | place: Germany...
TGTGTTGCCGCAGGCCAAAAACGAGAATTTCCATTATCTGCAAAAAACGCAACCTTCGAGCCACTGCTGAAACACTACGTCGGGATAACCCAACTGCTTTTCACAGTCTCGGCGGCCTGTATAGCCTTCGGCGGAAACACCCAGCCCGCAAATGCTCTGATCGTGGTTGCGAAGCTCATTTTGGCGTGGAGCATTTGCTACGGAGTATTTTTCTGCGCTCTACTGCTCTGGCGCTACGATGAGTACGGCCAAGACCTCACGAGCTTAACTCCCCGTTGGTACTCGACGATTTTCGCCTGCGGTTTTTCGAGCCTGACGTGTTTTTTCGTCGCCTACCTCGTTTGGAGCTTCGGCCTCTAAGATTTGGTGCGGCGGCTCGCCGGTGATCTTGGCGAGCAAGCAGTCGCCGAAGGTCGACCCCGCCCGGTGACGCCTTTTCCGAAATCGTGGAAGGCTTGGCGCGCGATGTGGGCCTGCTCGACGGTGAAAGGTTCGATGATGATGCCTGCCCGGCGGAAAAACATATCGCATTGGCGGGCGACTTCAGGCCGGGTCTGACGCTCAATCACTATAGAAAGCTCCAGAAAGTTCCCGGTACTGATGAGACAGCGGTCGGCGTTGTGGATGAGCCTGATGATGGCGCCGGCTTCCGGTTCCCCGAACAGAACGGCGACCAACGCGGAGGTGTCCAGGATCATTTCGGAAGGCCGTGTTTGTCGTATAGGAGTTCGGCATGATCGAGGTAGGGACGCTTGACATGAGCGGCGGCGCGCTTGGCGATTGCGCGCAGTTCCTCGAGGGAGGCTTTACCGCGGCGGCGCTGAAGACGTTCCTAGCGCTCGCGCAGAGCTTCCGTGACGGCCCGGGTCAGGGTTTCCCCAGTCTCCCGGGCGACCGCCTGGGCGAGCCTGTGGGCTTCCGGGTCCTTGACATTGAGGCTGGCAGTGTTTCTTCCCTTCTGTCACATTGTCTATCCCTACTTTATCGTAGCCCGTTCCACCGATTCGAGATGAGGCGCACCGCACCCCGCAACGGGGATGAAGCGAGGCTAGCCCCCTGAGTGATGCCCCACCCCTCCGGCGTGATATGATCTCCAACTAGATCGAAGGAGGTTCTATGAGAAGCATCTTCGTTGTCCTGATCATTGCGGTTGCTGCCGCGCTTCCAGCGGGCGTTTCGGCCGCATCCGATGCGCCGATTCCGTGGGCCTACGCCATTCCGGCCGCCCCGCCCGCTGGCACTCCACCGGCAGCCCCAGCGCCGGACCCCAGCGTGAAACATCTTCCTGGCAACAGCCTCGAGTTTACCCGCGCGCAGATCGCGGATCGCTACGGCCCAGCCGACTGGTACCCAAGCGACCACCCCACCATGCCCGACGTCGTCTCGCACGGCAAGAAACCGGAAGTTTGGGCTTGCGGCCTGTGCCATTATCCTAACGGCAAGGGCAGGCAGGAAAACGCCGGTGTTTCGGGCTTACCGGTCTCGTATTTTATCCAGACGATGCACGATTTCAGGGACGGCCTGCGCAATAGCGCCGAGCCGCGCAAAGGCAACACCAAACTCATGATGCAATTCGCCAAGAATATGACGGACGACGAGATCAAGGGTGCGGCCGAGTACTTCGGCGCCATGAAATGGACGCCTTGGATCGAGGTCGTCGAAACCAACACGGTACCGAAGACCCGCAATGCGAACGGCATATGGGTGGTCGAAGGCACTGAAAAGGAGCCTCTCGGCAAGCGCATCCTCGAGACGCCCAAGAACGCCGAGGCCACCGAAATCCTGCGCGATCCACATTCCGGATTTTTCGCCTACGTGCCGCCCGGCAGCCTCAAGAAGGGCGAGGCGCTAGTGACCAAGGCTTCCAGTAAAACCACGCAGTGCGGTGCTTGCCATGGAGCGGATCTGAAGGGCCTCGGCCCGGTCCCGGGCATCGCTGGCCGTTCACCCAGCTACCTGGTGCGACAAATGTACGATATGCAGCAAGGTGCGCGAAACGGCACGTGGACTCAGCTGATGAAGCCGGTTGTCGCCAATTTGAGTGAAGAAGACCTGATCGACATCGCTGCATACACGGCATCCCGGATGCCGTAAGTGGTCCGCTCTCCGAGAAACCACCGTCCCGCGGGCTTCCTTCGCAACCGAGCTTACAAGCGGGGGGATCGACGCGCATCCGAGTGTGCGAGTCGGTCCCCTGCCCCTGACGTTGGTTAACGTTTCGTAAAGTCTGTAACGAACATCCCCGCGCCACGTCGGCAAATTAGTAGAATAAAAAGAAGGCCCGTGAGGCCAGTTTTGCTTTTACTTCCAAACGCATGACTTTACACCTTCTATCGCTGCGCCTGTTCGTACCCCTACTCTTCTTCGCGAGCAGCCTCGCGATTTGTGCTCAAGACAGCTTCGCTCCCCCTCCTTCCACGGATCCGCCTTCCATTCAACCCGGCCAAACCGAAGAAGTGCCCCCGCCTCTCGATAAGCGCATTTTTGGCGTTCTTCCCAATTACCGGACGGCGAACGAATCGGCGCTGTACATGCCAATCACGGCAAAGCAGAAGTTTACCATTGCGGCCAAGGATTCGTTCGACTATCCGCTTTTGGGCCTCTCCGCATTTTTGGCGGGTTATCAGCAGTTGTTCAATGATAATCCCTCGTTCGGTCAGGGCTGGGCTGGCTACGGCCGGCGCGTGGGAGTTGAGTATGCCGATCAAGCCATCGGCAACATGATGACGGAGGGTCTCTTCCCAACCTTGCTGCATGAGGACCCCAGGTATTTCCGCCGCGGATACGGCAGCTTTAGGTCGCGAACGTGGTACGCCGCCACGCGCGTCTTCGTAACGAAAACAGATTCCGGCGGCACTCGGTTCAATTTCTCGGAAATCGTGGGCAACGCCACCGGCACCGCCATCTCGAACGCCTACACCCCAGACCAGCGTAATGCCAGCGATAACATCGAAACGTGGTGGACGCAGGTCGGTATCGATTCCGCGTCGCAGGTGCTGAAGGAGTTTTGGCCCGACATCAAGCACAAGCTTTTTCACGGTCCGGACCCCGATCCGCGGCACGCCGCCGAACTTTCGCGGCCGTAGCTGCCGGGCCGCTCACCGCAGTTCCTGTGCCGCAGCCGGCGGCCGCGCTTAACTCGCCTTCTTCTTCGGAGCCGCCGCGCTCTTGCCCGTTACCGCGCGAATCCGCGCCTCGATCTTGCTGGCATCCCCCTTGCGCTTCATCTTCTTCAACAGGTCAGCATAGTCGAGCGCGGTCTGGGCCAGCAGATCCAGGTTGTCTTCGCTGCTGCTTACCACGAGAGGCCGTTTGCCGCTCAAGACCCCTTTCTTGTCCAAAATCGTCAGCGACAGCCGGTAGAGCGGTTCGGCCTCCATCAGATTCTGCTGGCTTACATAAATCGCGGCCAGCGTGTTCAAGCTGGCCACCATGTCGCTCTCGCGTGCCGTCAGAACTTGCTGCACCAGCGGTTCGGCGTCCGCCGGCCGATTCAGGGCTTGATAAAGTTCGGCCACCGTCTGGTATTTTTCAGCCAGCTCCGCGCTCCCCGGCTTCAGCTCTTTCATCCAAATGAACAGAGCCCGTTCGCTCACCTTTTCGGCGTCCGCGAATCGCTTCTGCTCGGTATAGATCGCGGCCAACCTGTCCAGATTCGTCGCCACTTCCACGTTGTTTGGTCCCAAGTTGCCTTCCCGGATCGATAGCGTCTGTTTTAGCAGCGGCTCGGCATCCCTTTTCTGCTCCAGGGCCAACTCAGCCAGCGCATCCAGCGTCGGCAGCAGCTCCGGACTGTTGGGGGAAACCTTATTCTGCTGGATACTGAGGACACGCTGGTAAATCCGCTCGGCCCCGGCCAGGTCCTTCTTTGCAACGTACACCTGCGCCAGTTGGCTTAAATCGGGCGACAGCTCGGCACTCTCCGTGCCCGACGCCTTTTCGCGAATGGCGATCGCCCGCGCCAAAAACTTTTCCGCATCGGGATATTTGGCTGCCGATTCCAGCACTCTGGCCACTTGTTCCAGGGACGGAACCAGCTTGGAATCATCGTCCCCGTACTCGCGTTCCATGATTCGCAACTCGCGCGCGATCAAATCCGCTGCTTGGTCGTATTTCATTTGCGCAAAGCTTACCCGCGCCACATCGTCCACCGCCGGAATGATGGCCGGGTTGGCCCGCCCCAGCATGTCTTCTTTCAGCTCCAGCGTCTTTTGATAGAGCTTTTCGGCTTCCACGTAGCGTCCCTCAGCCGAATAATAGTCCGCCAGATCCTCATGAGCCTTCGCCACACGAGGGTCCTGCGGCTTCCACTGCGCCGCTTCCCTCACCGCCGTCAGCAGAGCCTTCTCTTTTGCTGGAACGGCCGCTTGCGGTTTGTCCAGCCCTTGTGCCGTAGCGTCGCCGCCCACCAACCCAGCGACGCTCAGTACTAGAACGAAGTTGACGATCGTTACAGACGGTCGATGCTTCATCTTGCCCTTCAATCGACAGAAGGCCGGCCGTTATATAGTCGGGACAATACACTAAGGCCCAAATGAAACTATCCCGGTTGAAGTTGGACATGCCGGGCGCCCAACCTTGTAACAACAAACGCTGCTTCAAATCCTGCGAACTTTCGCACTTCCGGCCACTTCCTTCTTGGTAATCCCATAGCAATGAAGCTATTCTGACAAAGGGACGATGCCTTTGAAGACCGTGCTCTCTGTTCTGGCGGTGTTGATACTTTCAGGCGCCCCTGCACTGCCTGCGTCTGTTCGGATCAGTGACCCTGCAAGCTTCGTTGCCGAAGTCTACCGGAACCTTGCGGCGTCTGAGTCAACTAACCAATCATACCTGCCGCCAGAGCACATTTACACCCCCCGGCTTTCGAAGCTCCTCCAAGATGACAAGAGGAGAGCGAAGGGCGAAGTTGGCTGCTTGGATTTTGTTTTCTGGGTTAATGGTCAGGATTGGATGATCACGAACCTGCGCATCACGAATGGAGCTGCCAGCCAGGATCGAACGGTCGTGATCGCCAGATTCGTCAACATTGACATGCCCGAGGAGATCCACTTCGATTTCCATCGTATCGCCGGCGGCTGGCTGCTGGACGACGTGCACTCGGTAAAGGAGCCACGCTGGACTCTCTCCGACATCTTGAAATGCCCCCATTGAGCTCCTGAAGTCCGGTGTAAGGTCGGACTCACAACGTTCCCTGGCGCCAAGCGAAGACGTGAGTGATCTCCGCCACGAGCGCCGAAGTTCATCTAACAATCCGCGTCGATAATCCCTGCGAACTTTCGCACCCCCGGCCACTTCCTCCTTGGTGATCCTTGCTTTATCGTCCTGGTGGATGTGCCTTCACGTCGGGTTGACTTGGTGCGACGTTGGGGTTGCTCGATGCCTGTTCCCGCTGGCGTTAATCATCCTGATTAGCGGCGTGGACGACCTGGCCTTGGACGCCGTCTGCCTCCTGGCTTGGCTGCGGCGGCGCCTGCCCGTGAAACCGGCTATGTTCGAATCGGACGACGCCGGCCATCGCGAAAAACGCATCGCCATCTTCGTCCCGCTCTGGCACGAGCACGCCGTAATCGCCGGCATGGTGGAGCACAACACCGCTGCCATCAACTACAGCAATTATCATTTCTTTATCGGCGCCTACCCGAACGACGACCCCACGCTCGACGCCGTCCGCGACCTGGAATCGCGCTTTCAGCATGTCCATCTTGCCGTCTGCCCGCACAATGGTCCCACCTCGAAAGCCGACTGCCTCAATTGGATCTACCAGAGCGTGCTGCTTTTCGAAGAGCATCACAACACGCGTTTCGAAATCGTTGTTACGCACGACGCCGAGGATCTGATCCACCCCGAAGCCTTCTCGTTCATCAATGCGTACGCCGACGAGTACGACATGGTGCAGATTCCGGTGCTGCCGCTACCCACGCCTTTGCGCGACGTCGTGCATGGCATTTATTGCGACGAATTCGCCGAATGGCAGATCAAGGACATGCGCATGCGCCAGCTCATGGGCAGCTTTGTTCCCTCCAACGGCGTGGGCACCGGATTCACGCGCCGCGCTCTGGAAAAGCTCGCCACCGCCGATCATAATCTCATCTTCGAGCCCGATTGTCTCACCGAGGACTACGAGAACGGGTTGCGTCTTCACAAGCTCGCCTGCAAGCAGATGTTCGTGCCCCTCACGAAGCTTGGGAATAGCATGGTGGCCACCCGCGAGTTCTTCCCGCGCACCGCGCGATCGGCAATTCGGCAGCGCTCGCGCTGGATACTCGGCATTGGATTGCAATGTTGGGAACGCAACGGCTGGCGCGGAAGCTGGTCCGAAAAGTATTGGTTTTGGCGCGATCGCAAGGGCCTGGTAGGGAATCCACTCAGCTTCCTGAGCAATTTAGTTTTTCTGTATGGCGCCCTGACGTGGGTTGTAGCCCAATGCACCGGGGATCCTTGGGGGCTCGCGAAGTATTCACTGCATCCTTCGCTGCTCGTGGCGACGCTCGCGATCCAGATCATCCAAAGCACGGTGCGGATGAGCTGCTGCGCGCAACACTATGGGGCCATGTTTGCGTTGGCTGTACCTCTGCGCGCGGTGCTAGGCAACTGGATCAACACCGCCGCCACGTGGAAAGCCGTTCGTTCTTATGTGCTCGCCCGCATCCGCCATGAGCCGCTGGTGTGGGTGAAGACCGAGCATGCTTACCCGTCGCGTAGCGCGCTGGTCGAGCACAAGCGCAAGCTCGGCGAGATCCTGGTTGGCTCGGCTTATGTCGAAGAAGCCGACGTCCTCCGCGCGCTTGAAAACCTGCGGCCCGGGCTGCGCCTCGGCGAGTATCTGGTGCAGCACGGCAAAATTACCGAAGAAGAGCTGTACGAAGCTCTCAGCCTGCAACACAGCCTGCCTTCGGGGCGCCTGGAACCCTGGATCATCAATAGCAACGTCGCCCGGGCACTGCCCCGCCGCGTGGTTCGCGATTGGCGAGTGCTCCCCTTCCGCGTCTCCTCCGGCAATATGTTTCTCGCCAGTCCCGAAATTCCTACCGACGATCTCACTCGTATCCTGCGAGGCTTCACGCGCCTGTCGCCGCGGTTCCATTTGGTCACGCCACAGAATTTCGAAGAGCTCGCGGAACGTTTGTTATAGGCAAGGCCTTCGCTTCGCGGCTTACGATGGTAAGCACAGCGCATGGCGACGAGGAAACGCTGCGTCCGCTCGTGTCACCAAGCGCAGACTTCCGATTGGCCGGCGCTTTAGGCGCTTAGACGGCGGGCGGGCCAGATGATGCCCAGGGAGTAAGCGATGGTGGACATTGTCGGACAGGTGATCAGCATGAACACCCATCCGCTCTCACCATCAGGGCCTGGATAGAAAAACTCGGCAAACGCATCCCTAAAGGAAAAGGCTACAGCATCCACGCAGAATCCCAAGGCTAGTAAGCATACCGGTACAATCCAAATCCGGCGACCGAACCCGACGGCTCCAGGAAATATCCGTTGAACCACGATCGCGAGCAAAAAACTCAGCATCCAACCGACCGGAAGATAGAGGAACAGATCAAACATATTCCTCGAAACCTGAAGCCAGGGCGCGATCGCACTTTCCAACGGGGAGGCCAGAATCACCCAAATTACCAGGGGAATTGGCGCCGCAATCTGTTGAACCACCCAACCGAGAAAACCCGCCTCGGGCGCAATCTCCGTTCGAAACATCGATGCGTCGGACTGTCGCAGCCCCATAAACTGTTCCTTGGATCCTATTATCGTCCCTCGCTGCGGTAACATGCGGAGGTGCAAACCAGCGTGAAAGCGCCGCCGGAGATGACCGTCAAAGCGGTCTCGCTCGGCATTTTTCTGGCCTTTGTTTTCGGATCGGCCAACGCCTACCTGGGAATGAAAGCCGGCCAGACCGTCGCCGCCACCATTCCCGCGGCCGTCATCGCGATGGCGCTCTTCCGCATCCCGGCGTTTCGCGGCGGCATCCTTGAACAGAACATCACGCGAACCGCGGCGTCGGTCGGCGAAGCGCTTGTCGCCGGAGCCATCTTCACCATTCCGGCGTTCATGATGGTCGATATTGGGGGCCAGCGCTTGTGGACCGATTTGCGATCGCACTACTGGGAGGCGACGCTGGTCCTGCTGGTCGGCGGACTGATCGGCGTGTTCTTCATCATTCTTCTGCGCCGCCCCCTCTGCGTGGACGCGCCGCTGCCCTGGCCGGAAAGCGTGGCTAGTTACGAAATCGTCAAAGCGGGCGAAGCCTCAGCCAGCAAAGCTCCGCGCTACATTTTTGGAGCTCTGGGATTCGGCGGGCTCATTGAAATCCTCACCGATGAAAAGGGCGCGCAGATTTTCCGCGAGTACGCCGAGGGCTTTCTTAGATTCCCGCGCTCGGTTATCCAGCATTTCGACATCGAAAAGAAGCCGATCGGCGATGTTACCCACTTCGGCGGCATTCCTTGGTCTACGCCCAGCCTTTCGCCCGCGCTCATCGGCATCGGTTACATCATCGGACCCGAGCTTTCTTCCATCAGCGTGGCCGGCGGCATCATCGCCTGGTGGATTCTGATCCCGCTGCTGATGTTTTTCGACCCCGACCTGCCGCGCCGCATCGGGACGAACGATCCGGCCATCGCCGCCAATTCGGTTTGGTTCAACGTTGTGCGGCCGATCGCCGTTGGCACCATGCTGGTGGGCGCCGCGAGCACCATGTTCTCGATGCGCGAGTCGCTGTGGAGCTCGCTGCGCGGAATCTTCACCGCATCCGCCGCCGCGGCCCACGAAGCCAAAACACTCGATCCTAAAGAGCACGACATTCCGCCGCGCTGGGTGGTGTTATGTACCGCAGTGCTTCTAATCCCGATCACCGCCATCTATTATTACTTCACCCACGGGATCGGCTCCGCGATTGTTGCCGCGATCATCATGACCGTCACCGGGTTTTTGCTGTCAGCCATCGGCGGGTATCTCGTCGGCCTGGTCGGGAGCTCCAACCAGCCGCTTTCTGGTTTAACGCTGGCCGCACTGATCATCGCGGCGCTGGTGATGTTGACCATTGGCGTGACGGGGCTCTCGGGCGTTGCAGCCGTCCTCGGAGTAGCTGCCGTGGTCTGTGTGGCGTGCTCGGTCTCTGGGTCTCTCATCCAGGACTTGAAGGCCGGGCATCTGCTGGGCGGCACGCCCTGGAAAATGGAAGTAGTCGAAATCATTTCAGTGATTTTGCTGGCATTCTTTTTAATGGGACCGATTATCGCGTTACATCAGGCCAATCTCGATACCGGGGGCATCGGTGGGCGGGCATTGCCTGCGCCGCAGGCGGGATTGATGGCACAACTCGCCAAGGGAATCGTCGGCGGGCAAATGGCTTGGGGACTTCTCGGCATCGGCGCGGCCTTCGGAATCGCATTGCTGTTGTGCGGCGCCCGTTCGCCGATGCTGATCGCCGTCGGAATGTATCTGCCATTCAGCACCACGTCGGCTATTTTCGTCGGCGGGCTGATCAAATACATTCTCAATCGGATCTCCGCAAGACGTAGCGCCGAGCAAAAACTCCTCATCGAAGAGAGAGGCACGCTGCTGGCTTCCGGATTGATCGCCGGCGAAGCCATCGTCGGGATTTTACTCGCCGTTGTGTTTCTCACCGGGATTCCAGCGATTGCCACGTTCAGTTTCACTCCGGCGTGGGGAGGATGGCTTTCCCTCATTGGATTCGCCGCGCTTGCATATATATTGATTCGCATCCCCGCAAACGGAGAATGATTATTCTTCCTCAACGATGACGGCGTAAACTTCGCCCGGGCCATGGACGCCCCGAACTAAGATCTGTTCGATGTCGGCCGTGCGGCTGGGGCCGGTGATCAAGACCATGGAACTGGTTTGATCGGCGGGGCGGGGAAGAATACTGAGTAGTTCGTCAAGATTCGCCAGGATGCGCGAGCGCGGAAAGATCGCGATGTGGACCGGTGGCAAAAGAGAGACGAGGCGGGCTTCTTGGGGGCTGGAAAGCATCACGAAAGTGCCGGTTGCGGCCAGCGCATAGTCCACGCTGGTAATCCCGATGTCAGCGGCGGCGCAGGCTTCCGTCAACTGCTCTCTTTCGGTGAAACCGGCCTGGACTTGCGCGAGCCCCGTGACGCCACACTTACGTAGAAAAGGCGAATTCGATGCCACGGCGCTCTTTTGCGCCAATAATTCGGTGATCGCCGGGACGACGGCCGAAGTATCGCGCACTCGAAACGACTTTCCGCCCAGGTTTCCGAGCTTCCGGACGAAAAGATCAGCATAGAGATTGCGGTCCGATTGTGGGATTCGCAGTGTGAGGGCCGGCAGCTCGCGTGCGGAACGATTGGGCGCCTCAAAGAGCTGAGGCTGGCCCACGGCCCTCTTCAACGCTTTCCGGATATCTCCGAAAATCTGCTCGCGCGCCGTCATTGGCCACCTTTCGGTTGGCTTACCCTGCTCTTCCACCATTGATGAAAGCTTTGTTTCGCCGGCTCGGGCAGCGTGCGCTGACTGGCCCATTTCTTCAGCGGACCGACGCGCGGCACCAGCGGAAAGAAGATCGAGCCGAGACTCGCGAGCAGCAAATAGATCCTCGGATGCGTCGCGATCCAGGCAAAAAGCTGGAACGCCAGACGCTCCAGACTGTCCGAGTCTTCTTTCCGTTTCACTTCCGCAACTTCCGCGCGCAATTTGAGGAGCAATTTCGGAATATCAATTTTGACCGGACACACTTCGGCGCAAGCACCGCACAGGCTGGAGGCGAACGGCAGCCAGGTATCCTGATTGACCCCGTGAAATTGGGGCGTGATGATCGCGCCGATCGGACCCGAATAGACCCAAGGATAATTGTGTCCGCCAATCTTGCGGTACACCGGGCAATGATTTAAGCACGCGCCGCAACGGATACAGTACAGCGACTGGCGTTTTTCCGGATCGGCCAGCAACTTCGTCCGGCCATTGTCCAGCAGCAACAGGTAGAATTCGTCGGGGCCGTCGATTTCGTTTTCGCGGCGGGGCCCCGACAGAAACGACGTGTAGACCGTGAGCGGCTGGCCGGTGGCGCTGCGGCCGAGCAAATTCAAAAACACCGCGAGATCCTGCGCGCGCGGGATCACCTTTTCGATACCGGCGATGGCGATGTGAATCTTCGGAATCGACGTGCTGAGTCGCGCATTGCCTTCGTTCTCGACCACCACGATGGCGCCCGAGTCGGCGATCAGGAAATTCGCGCCGCTGACGCCAATGCCGGCTTCGAGGAACTTCCGGCGCAAAACACCTCGGGCTATTTTTGTTTGTTTCTCGATGACGACTTCTTTTTCCACTCCCAGTTCCTTGGTGAAGACGTCGGCGACGTCGTAACGATTCAAGTGAAGCGCGGGCGCGATAATGTGGGACGGACGCTGGTGGGCGAGCTGAAGGATGTATTCGCCCAGATCGGTTTCGACAGCTTCGAGTTGATGCGCTTCCAGGCGCTCGTTGAAGTGGATTTCTTCGCTGGTCATGGATTTCGACTTCACCAGCATGTGTACGCCGCGTTTCTTTGCGAGATCGAGAACGAAATCGGCCGCTTCCTGGCCGGTTCGACAGTACACAACGTGGCCGCCGTGAGCCATCACGTTGGATTCGAGCTGCTCGAGATAATAGTCGAGATTCTCGATGGTATACTTCTTGATCGCGTTGGCTTCATTGCGAAGAGCTTGGTAATCGGGTAACGCCTCGGCGCTTACCACGCCCGCGCGGCCCTCGATGAACCGCCCGGTGGAGGTGTAAATGGCCAGTTGCAGCCGAGGATCGCTGATGGCTTGTTGAATCTCTTTCTCCGGAGCTTTCATCGGGACGCGAGAACCTCGGCCAGGTGTAGCGTTCGGATGGGAAGGCCCGCGCGATCGATCACCCCTTGGAGTTGCATCAGGCAACTGGAATCGATAGAAACGATCGCGGTTGCGCCGGTCTTCTGGATGGAATCGATTTTGGTGCGCGCCATAGCGCCCGAAACCTCGGGGAATTTGATGGAAAATGTGCCGCCGAAACCGCAGCATTCTTCAGCCGCCGCCATTTCCGCAAGTGTGAGACCCTGCACCTTTGCCAGAAGTTTTCGCGGGCCCGCTTTGATACGGAGCTCCCGCAAAGCGTGGCAACTGTCGTGATACGTGACGACGCCGTTGAAGCGCGCACCGACATCCTCGACACCCGCGACTTCGAGCAGGAAGCGCGAGAATTCCCAGACGCGCGGCTCCAGAGCATGGACCTCGGCAAGGAGCTTGGGATCGTGCTCGAAGCGGTCCGCGAAATGATGCGTGATCATTGAGGTGCACGAGCCGGATGGCACGATGATGTATTCGGAAGCGCGGAAGACATTGAGGAAGTGGCGAGCGATCTTGCGTGCTTCGTCCGTGTAGCCGGTATTGAATGCGGGCTGCCCGCAGCAGGTTTGCGCGGCGGGAAAATGGACTTGATAGCCCAGGCGCTCCAGCACCTGCGTGGAGGCGATGCCGACTTGGGGAAAAAGCTGATCGACGATGCAGGTGACAAACAGGGAAACGCGCGAGCTCACTGGGGGGAGTTTAACATGGCGGGCAGTGCCTACTGAGCCGCGACCGTAAGGAAGCCGGTTAATATAAAAGCCGTGGAGTTAATCAGCATCGGCGAGATCCAACCTCGCGAGGAAAACTATCTGGCGCTGGAGCGAGGGAATATATTGTACTTCCCACAGACGCCATTCGCGTTATCGGAAGACGAGCGCGAGTTGCTGCGGAGCACGGGGCTTTCTTCCAGCAGCCATCACAAGAACATCGCGTACCGGCCGGCGGAGGACAAGGTCACGGGTTTCGACCCGGCGGCGGTTTCCGATCCCGAGAAACTGCGTGCCGTGATGCGGTCGTACTCCGAGCGAGCGTTGGCGTTCTTGTGGAAGCTGCTGCCCCGGTACATGGAAAAGGCGCGCATCGATTTCGCGAGCTTCCGGCCGCAGGAGGAGGAGCGCCGCCAGTTGCCGGCCAAAAAGCGCAACGATCTGCTGCACGTGGACGCTTTTCCGACGCGGCCCACGCGCGGCGATATGATCCTTCGATTCTTTACCAACATTCACCAGACGAAGCCGCGGGTATGGATGACGTCCGATGCGATGGGCGTGCTCGCGCCGCGTTATGCGAGTGACGCTGGGCTTCTCGCCGCCGCGAATCATCCCCGGGGATCGTTTGTGAGCCGCGTGCTGGGCGTGTTTGGCGGGGTAGAAGCGAAGCGGTCGGCGTATGACCGGTTTATGCTTGGTTTCCATGATTATCTGAAATTCAACGGAGAATATCAGAAGAGCTGCGCGAAATACCGTTTTGAATTTCCTCCGGACTCGGCGTGGATGGTTTTCACCGATGTAGTGCCGCACGCGGTTTTGTCGGGACAATATGCGCTGGAGCAGACCGTGATCGTGAGTCGCGAGAGTTTGGTGGGGCGCCAGAACGCACCGATCGAGATATTGCAGGGGCTGTGCGGGCGGCGACTCGCGTAGACGCTGGGCAGCGCGGCGGCCTCCGGCGCAGGGGCTCGCTATTGATAGTCCACCAATGCATCGGCGCATCAGAAATCGGAGTAGGCGTCCAGCCACCGGTCCGCCAGCTCTGGCGTAGAATAAAACCCGGAGGACCAAAGCCGTGATTCGCACCATCACCCTTGAGCGCGAATATGGCGCTGGCGGCGGCGCCATCGCCCAGAAGCTGGCGGACCGGCTCGGCTGGAAGCTTTGGGACCAGGCCCTCACCTGCGAAATCGCGCGGGTGGCCAAAGTGGATCAGGCCGTCGTGGATCGCATGGACGAGCGTTGCGACTCGCTCTTCTATCGCCTCATGAAGGTCTTCATACGCGGCAGCATGGAGCGGAGCCTTCCGGTGAGCGGCATGGATCATTTCGATGCCGACAGCATGATGGAGTTCATGCAGCGCGTCATCTCAGGAGCGGCATCGGAGGGCAACTCGGTGATCGTCGGACGTGGAGCGCCCTTCCTTCTGCGCCATCGTCCGGATACATTCCACGTCTTTGTGTATGCCCCGTTCGAAGAGAAAATTCGCCGTCTCTGCGAAGCCGGAAAGTCTGAGTACGAAGCGGCTGAAGGGATCGCCAACGTGGACCGGCAGCGAGTGATTTTCGTCCGCAAATATTTCGATATGGAATGGCCGACGCGCGAGTTATACCACTTGATGATCAATTCGAAAGTCGGCGATGAAATCGTGATTGACACCATCCTGAACGAGATCCATAGGGTAGAGGCTCAAAGCATTCCCGCGGAACTGACCTCGGCGAGCCGAGCGCGCTCCAGGCAGGGAAGGAGCTGAGCGGCTCGCGTGGCGGTAGTCGAATCGCAAGTCGCGAGTCCACCGGTACCCTGGACTCCCAGCGTGAATCCGTGGCTGATCGCCTTTACCGTGATGCTGGCGACGTTCATGGAAGTGCTGGACACTAGCATCGCCAACGTTTCGCTCCCGCACATCGCGGGCAGCCTTTCGGCCACGGTGGATGAGAGCACGTGGGTTCTTACTTCCTACCTGATCTCCAATGCGATCGTGCTGCCGCTCACCGGCTGGCTCTCCATGATGTTCGGGCGCAAGCGGCTGTTCATCGGCTGCGTGGTCATCTTCACCATCAGCTCGTTTCTTTGCGGCCTCGCGCCGAATCTATTCCTGCTCATTTTCTTTCGTATCCTGCAGGGTGCCGGTGGCGGCGGTCTCCAGCCGATTGCGCAAGCTATTTTGGTGGAAAGCTTCTCCCGCCAGAAACAAGGAATGGCGATGGCCGTTTACGGCATGGGCGTAGTGGTGGCCCCCATCATCGGTCCCACGCTCGGAGGTTATATCACCGACAGCTTCTCGTGGCGCTGGATCTTCTTCATCAATGTGCCGGTGGGCGTGTTGGCGGTCCTGATGACGATGGCGATTGTCCAGGACCCGCCCTATCTGATCCGCAAGACATTCCAGCAGGGCCTCAAGATCGATTTCATCGGATTGGGCCTGTTGAGCGTGGGCCTCGGCTTCTTGCAGGTGACGCTCGACAAGGGGCAGACCGAGGATTGGTTTGAATCACGCTTCATCGTGATGTGCGCGGTAATCGGCATTCTGGGCTTGATCGGCGTGGTCCTGTGGGAGCTGCGCCAACCCGAACCGCTGGTGGATCTCCGGTTATTCACGCAGCGCAACTACAGCATGGCAACTTTGATGATGTTCGCCATGGGCGTTGTACTCTATGGCACCACGGTGCTGCTTCCCATTATGGTGCAGACTCTGATGGGCTACACCGCCGAGTGGGCCGGCCTGGTTCTCTCGCCCGGCGGCATTATCACTCTCCTAGTGATGCCGCTGGTCGGCCGTCTGCTGGGTATTTTTCAAGCTCGCTGGCTGGTGGTTTGTGGGCTTCTTATCCTTGCCGTCGGAATGTATCGGCTTTCCGTGTTGAGCCTCCAAACCGGCTTCTGGACCTTCGTGTTTGTCTGGACATTCTCGCGCGGCGGCATGCCGTTCTTGTTTGTGCCCATCAACGTCATGGCGTTTGCTTATGTGCCTCGCGAGAAAACCAACAGCGCGACGGGACTGATCAATTTGACTCGCAACCTGGGGGGCAGCGTCGGAATCTCGCTAGTAGCCGCCGCGCAGAGCCGCTTGGCCCAAGTCTCCCAGAGTAGCCTGGCCAGCCACGTCACGGCCTTCAATCCGATCTATGCCGCAAGGCTGCAAAATTTGCAGCACGCGCTCCAGGCGTCAGGATCCGATCCCGCGCAAGCGGCCCGGCAGGCCCAGGCGCTGCTCTATAACGAAATGTTGCGGCAATCCGCCATGGTCGCTTACGTCGACGTGTTCCGGCTGATGGCATGGCTGTGTCTGGCTCTGATTCCGCTGATGTTCTTCATGAAACCCGCCAAACCGCGGGCAGGGCCGTCCGTGCCGGCTCATTAAGTTCGAAGACGCCGGTTAAACGTCGGCCGCCAGCGTGTCCAGCCGCAAAAACAGGTCGTACGGCGTTCCGAAGTCTCTCACCGAGATGATGCGGCAGCTGAGCTCCACGGGCACCATTGCGCTGCGCCCTTCCCACTCCAGCGTCGGGGCCATCCGGGTGAGTTCGATCACTTGCACTTTCGAGCGTAAATCTTTATAGGCGGTATTCGGAGGTGTCAGGGTAAGGAATGCGCAAGGCGCCCAACGAAAGAGATTGTTGTATTCCGGCAGCGATTGGGCGAGATGCATCACCACCTTTAGCAGTACTTGGTCCCCACGCGCGTATCCGAATTTTGCGTTAATCAGCGCCAGACGTCTTACCGCGAACAGCGCCACGTAGCTATCGGAGGACAGGCCGTGCGCGCGCGCCAGTTCGGCTTCCGCGGTGCATCGCGAAGGCAGCCCTGTCAATGGGTCTGGTGCATAAACCGAGCCCACCACCCGTGGCCCTTCGCTTACTGTTAGGGCTGGAGTGGCGTCCAGCTTCTCGACAACTCCAGAAAACAGTTCGCTGACTTTCTTTTGTTCTTGAAGAGTTTCTGCGCGCGCCGCCGCGACATCGGCGCAAAGACGAGCCTTCACCACTTCCAGGTCATCTGTTGTGGAAATCGCCTTGATTTGCTGTTCCAGCCGGCACCATCGCTCCGCGTTCGCCTGCATAGCCGGCAATTCCTTGATCGCGCTGGACAGTTCCGAAGCCGCGGCTACAACTCCGGACTGTTGCCGGGCAATCGCCTGGTTGGCCTGGTTTCCATGTTTGTCCAGAATCTCAACCGCAGCGTTCACCACTTGGTGGGCGTTCTCTTTTCGCTTGAGCCGGCCTTCCAGGGCCATCAGCTCCGCTCGAAACTCTTGCCCGTCGGCGCCGTCGGCGATCACCGAATGGTTTTGAATCCCTCGCAGCAGGATCTGGAGGCAATCTTCGAGCGTGACCTGCTCGGTAGGTTTCGAGGGCGGCCGTTTCAAGTTTGGTGGCATGGCGGGCTGCGCGCCTGTTTGTCTAATCGGATCAAAAGAGAGGAGTATGAGCCTACGACTCCGTGACCACCCGCATTAGCAAACGGTCTGCCAGTCCGACTAGTACCGAGGCCGCGCTTGTACTGCAAAATCGGCTTCGTTTAAGGATGTAACTGTGCTATAACGTATAAAATGCAGCTATGCCTTCCAGCGGATTGCGCGCCATTTATCTGTCAAAAGACACAAATGCCTTACAACCTGGGACGATTCGAGCGGTTTTTCTGCTCGCCGCCTCAATTTTCGCGGCGCAGTCCGCTCTTGCGCAGTCGTCCTGGACCGAACTTTCGCCGTCCGGCACTCCGCCAATCGCGCGAACGGGCGCTCCGGCCGTTTACGATTCCGCAGGCGATCGAATGATCGTGTTCGGCGGCCGGGATGGCAGCGGCAACAATCGGAATGACGTCTGGGTGCTGACGCATGCCAATGGAGAGGGCACGATAGGCCGGTGGATCAGGCTGATTCCGAACGGCGCCGCCGGGTCGCCTCCGGCGCGGTCGGGACATTCGGCGGTCTATGATTCGGCGAACAATCGGATGATCATCTTCGGCGGCTGCGGTGGCTACTGTGCGCCGGTGCTGAACGATGTTTGGGTGTTGAGCAATGCGAACGGGGTCGGAGGATCACCGGTTTGGAGACAGCTATCGCCAGGAGCTGGCCCGGCGGCCCGAACCAACCCCGCCGTTGCCTACGACCCGGTGCACAATCAGCTGTACATGTTTGGTGGTCAGGACGGAAGCGCCAATCCCTGTTCCACTTTTTCCGACCTTTGGCTCCTCTATAACGCGAACGGCTTGAGCTCCCCTCAGTGGGTGAATACTCAAGGTTTTGGCCCACCTGCGGGCCAAAACGGGGCATCGATGGTCATTGATCCCACCACCGAAGCGGTCACTCTTTTTGGCGGAACGGGTTTGATAAACGGGACCTGCACGGTTACGAATGCCGTCTCGATGTTGGTCGCAGGCATTTGGGAGACGGCCGTTCCCGAGGGCGCGGCAGGCTCGCCCCCAGGCCGATCGTTTCAGTCGGCGGTCTACGATGCCAAGGGCGGACGCATGCTGATCTTCGGAGGCGTGGATGGTTCGGGAAACTACTTGGACGATGTCTGGAGCCTCTCCAATGCTACTGGCGCCATCGTTGGCGCGCCGGCTTGGTCCATGCCCAACCCAACGGGCGGTCCGCCTGCGGCGAGGGACGGCCAAGCCGCGATCTTCGATTCCACAAGCCGCCGAATGACCATCTTCGGGGGCAGCAATCCAAGCGGCGTGCTGAACGATACTTGGTCCCTCACAGCTCCTGGTATTTCCGGACTGTCGTGCGGCGCGCAGCCCCTTATTCCGAGCACTGTTTAGGGCGGAAGGCATTACCGAGCCGATGGGCGATTTTTTCCTATACTGCACCGGCGGTACACCGACGCCTCAAGGTATGCCGATTCCGGAATACACAATCACTCTCACCCTGAATGTCGATGTTACAAGCCGCCTCTTGCCGGAAAGCCCGGGACTATCCGAGGCGTCGCTGTTCATCGATCAACCTTATCCAGCTACGCCGGTTCCGCCCTACGTCCAGCCCTATCCCGGCGCCCCACCGCAGATTCTCTGCACGCCGCTGGGTTCGGAGTGCACTGAGACCGGCACGGGAGGAACGCCGAGTCCTTATCAAACGCAACCCAACGTCTTCGTTGGAAGACAATCCAACCCAACCACTCTGTACTGGAAGATCCCGATCGATTCACCAGGTGTGGATAAAACACGCCTCATTCAACTCAGCAATGTGCGAGGCGATGCCGCGCAACTGGGCATTCCGCCGCCGATGTCGTTCAATTTCGTGCAAGGGACTGTGGCAATCCAAGGAGCCAAACCCGTTCCGCTCGCCCGCCCGCAGCAGATATTAGCGTTCAGCAGTCAAGGAGCGGTCGCAAGCGTGCTCGCCAGCGCTTCTATCCCGCAATGCCAACCCCACAATGCTGTCCTCCTCGGAGGATCGGGCACGGCGGCATTTGATTTCTCCGTCCAAGTGCAAGAGGGGGCCTTGTACGCCTTGGAGAACAACTATTCCGTCTTCATGTACCGCAACTACGGCACCTATCTTTTCGGGCCGCTGTTCCCTCCAGTTCTCTCCGAACAAAATGTGCTGTTCTTTGGGTACAACACGGAGACCGGGTTCTACTCGCCTAGCTTATTCACCACCGCTCCCACGCTCGGGCTTGCCGATTTCGGTACGCGCTTTCTCGTGTCTTTCGGCTCCGTCAGCGCCGGCACCAAATTGTTTGTCCCCACCACAATCACCGCGGGAAGCGGCACTCCTCCGCTGCAGCTTCAACTCGTAGAGGCGAATCAGTACGGCAACTCCGCGCCGGGCTACCAGCCAGTTGCCTCCACCGCCACGATCGGCACCACGCCGGTTGCCGAGGCGAGCACGTCCGGCTCGACGGCCTATGCGGTGTATGAAGTGGTCGCCAATCCGTTCACGACCGGAACCTTCACCATTCCTGTAGCTGTGGCGTTCACCAACGCACCTGCGATCGGAACCGTCAACGCGACCGCCTCGCTCGCGCCCCTCAGCACGGTTGGAACCGCCAGTAAGTCTGCGTCGATCCCTCGCTTTGCAAATTTTTCGACCGCCCAGGCCGCCTATTCCATCACGGCTTGCGCGGGGGTGAAGTGATGAGCCCCACTTGAGGCCCGTTGAAACCGAGCGGTGAACCAGAACCGGGAGCCTTTGCCCGGCTCGCTATCCACGCCCACACGTCCGCCCATCATTTCGACGAGTTGCTTCGAAATGGCCAGCCCCAGGCCGGTGCCGCCGTATTTGCGCGTGATGGATCCGTCGGCCTGCACAAAGGGTTGAAACAAGCGCGCCAGCGCGTCGGGCGCGAGTCCGATGCCGGTGTCCTGCACTTCAAACAAAAGGCTCGCGCCATGTTCGGAAGCCTCCGTCACGTTCACCTGCACCGCCACTTTGCCGCGCTCGGTGAACTTGATCGCGTTCGCCACCAGGTTGAGCAGCACCTGGCGCAGCCGCGCCGGATCGCCCCGCAATTCTCCGCGTGCTTGCTCGGAAACCGTCGCGCTGAGAGTAAGTCCCTTGCTGCGGGCGCGCCCGGAGACCAGCTTCACCACTTCCTGCAGCACTTCGGCCGGGTGGAAATCCACCATTTCCAACTCAACCTTGCCGGCTTCTATCTTGGATAGATCCAGAATGCTGTCGATGATTTCGAGCAAGGCTTCTCCCGACTGAAACGCTGTCTCGGCGTAATCGCGCTGTTCGGCGTTCAGGTCGGTATCGAGCAGCAATTCCGTCATTCCCAGCACGCCGTTCATCGGCGTTCGGATTTCATGACTCACGTTCGCCAGGAACTGGTTCTTGAGCCGGGTGGCCTCCTGCGAAACCTTCACGGCCTGGGCCAAGTCGCGATTCTTGCGCTCGATCTCGTGCGCGTACTCGATCAGTTCCGCTTGTGCCCGCGTGCGCTCCAGCGCATAGCGAATGGAACGCTCCAGCAAACGCGCGTCCAGCTGTCCCTTTACCAGATAATCCGCCGCGCCGGCCTTCATGGCTTCGACGTCGGTCTCCCAATTGTCGTTTCCGGTCAGCAGAATGATCGGCGCCTTGCAACCCTTCGCCAGCGCTTCGCGCAGCAGTTCCAGACCGTCGGCATGCCCCAGATGATAGTCGAACAAATATACGTCATGCTGATTCAGCTCGATGGCCTCGAGCGCCCGTTCGTAGGATGGCGTCCAATCGATTTGGAATCGCGGCCGTCCGATACGCATCAGCAGCTCGCGCGTCAGGACATAATCATCTTCATCATCATCGGCGATGAGGACTCGTAGGGCTCGTGTGTCCGGGTCGGGGACTGGAGGTTCGTTAGGCAGCCTCATCCTGGGCGCTCGGCGGCAGCTCTACGACTTCGAACCAATACTTGCTCAAAGTCTTTGTGATATCCACCAGCGATTCAAAAGTCACCGGCTTGAGAATGAAAGAATTGACGCCCAGGTCGTAGGCGCGAAGAATGTCTGCATCGGCCTTGGAAGTTGTCAGCACCACCACCGGAATCGAGCGCAGTTGCCGGTCGGCTTTGATCTCCTGCAGCGCCTCGCGGCCGTCCTTCCTCGGCATGTTCAGATCCAACAGAATCATGCCCGGCAGCGGCGAGCCGTTCAGATGCGCGAACTTGCCGGTGCGCCGCAAGTATTCGAGCAACTCCTCGCCATCCTCGACAAAGTGCAGCTCGTTGGCCAGCCGGTTCTCCTCCCAGGCGTCTTTCACCAGCATGCGGTCTTCGGCATCGTCGTCGGCGTACAAGATGGTAATAGGTTTCCCGAATCGATTCATGTCAGTTGTCTCCTGATGGAAGATGAGGCAGAGTAATGACGAACTGTGCGCCCGTCCCCGGCGAGCTACTGGCCGTGATGTTCCCGGCGTGCCGGTCCACGATCTTGCGGCAAATCGCGAGGCCAATGCCCGTTCCTTCGTATTCGTTGCGTCCGTGCAGGCGCTGAAAGATCTGAAAGATCCGGTCGCGATATTTTTCGTCGAAGCCGATGCCGTTGTCTTCCACGGTGATTTGCCAGCCGGCTGCGTCGCTCGCGAGCGTGTGAGGCTCGCTTTGGATCTTGACGAGAGGCTTTTCGTCCGGCTTGCGGAACTTGATTCCGTTACCGATCAGGTTCTGAAAGAGCTGCGCCATCTGCCCGCGATCCCCGAAGATCACCGGCAGCTCGCCGATTTCGACGCGGCCGCCTGCGTCTTGAATGCGCATCTCCAAATCGGAAACGACGGTCTGAACCACGTCGCCCAGGTCCACCGCGGTGAAAGGCTTGGCATTGCTGGTCACGCGCGACAGGCTGAGCAGATCTTGAATCAGGATTTGCATGCGCGCCGCCGCATTCTGCATGCGGACCAGATAATCGAGCCCTTCCGGACCCAGGCCGGCTTGGCATTTGCTCTTCAGGCGGTCGCCGAAGGCCTGGATTTTGCGTAATGGCTCCTGCAGATCGTGCGATGCGACGTAGGCAAACTGCTCGAGTTCGGTGTTCGACCGCGCCAGTTTGTCTGCTTGTTCCTGAAGCGCGACTTCCGCACGCTTGCGTTGCGTGATGTCCAGCAAGAACGTGCGCAGACCCGCCGTCTGGCCGGATGCATCCCGGATCCTCTTGGCGTGGATCTCCATGATGACCGATGTGCCATCGCGCCGTTTGTATTCCCGCTCGATCGGAGCCAGCGTGCGCTCGTCGGCGATCTTCTGCAGCAGGTCCGTCTTGCTCTTCTCCCGGTCCCCGTCCACCATAAAATCCCAAATGGGACGGCCCACCATCTCTTCCGCCGAAAACCCCAGGAACTCGCACTCGGCTTGATTGACACAGAGGAGCACGCCCTGGCGATCCACTTCGTGGCAGGCGACGGGCGCATCCTGGAACCAGCTTTGAAAATGGGTCTTGCTGTCACGGAGTTTCTGCTCCAGGCTCTGGCGATCGAGGAGCTTCAGCGATTCCGGCGCATCGAGTGGCGCCGTGCTGGGGCTGACATGGCTTCCCTCCACGCTCACAACCTAATCCTCCGCTTCTGTCTAAGGCTTACGTGTACAAGGTCGGCATTCGTATAAAGAAACTTTATAGGGGTCAATCGGTTTGGGAAGCCGTAAGGCCCTGACTAAGCCGCGGCGGTGGCCGTCAACATCATTTGATAATGCTCGCGATAGTGGCGATAGGCCGCCAGAAACGTGAGCAGCATGAGAACCGCCGCGCCGCCCATGGTGATGGAGAGCGAATAGCCGATCATCTTGCCGTTGTGGAACAGATAATCGTTGAACACGCCCGGCAACAGCGGGCCAAGGCTTTGGCCGCCGATATTCAGGATGAACAAGTACAGCGCCGATACCATGCCGCGAACCTGGTTGGGGAAGATGCGCTGGAGGGCGGCCGCCGAAATGCCCATCGGCAGGGCGAGACAAAAGACGCCGGCGAAGAGCATAGCGAGCGTCCAGCGGACATCGGGGAGCAAAGTGCCGACGGGCAACAGCACGATGGTGCCGATTGCGCCGAGCACCATCACACGCATCGGCGCTTCGTCCAGGCCGCGGCGCTGCCAACGGTCGCTCAGCCGGCCGCCGGTGTACATGCCGCCGCAGCCTGCGATCAGCAGAATCGCCGCCAGCGCCTTGCCGGATTGGCCCGGCGTCCAACCATGCACGCGCAAAAAATAAGTCGGCCCCCACGACACCAGCGCGTAGTTGGCCATCGATTGAAAGACCATTCCCAGCGAAATGCCGCCGACCGACTGCCAGCGAATCCGCATTTGCCCCAGTGATTGGCCGAAGCTAAGCCGGGCCACGTCGCCTTGAGCGCTGCGCAGCATGTTGCGGCGCAACGGTTCTTTGATGGTGTAAACCAGCATCGCGAACAAAAGACCAGGCAGGCCGACAATCAGGAACGTCACGCGCCAGGACGCGATAGTGCCGAGCAGGGGCAGCGTCACGGTATGAATGCGAGCCATGGTGTCCACCACAACTCCGCCGACGAGCAATGCGAGGCTGGAGCCTAAGAAGACGCCCATGTAATAGACGCTGATCGCGACGCCCAGGCGCTCGGGCGGGAAATAGTCGGAGATGAGCGAGTACGCCGCGGGCGACAGGCCGGCTTCACCCACGCCGACGCCGATGCGCGTGAAGAACAGCGACCAAAAGCTCTTAGCGGCGCTACAAAAGCTGGTGAAGAGACTCCAGACGACAACGCCCGCCGCGATCAGATTACGCCGGCTGCGGGTGTCCGCCAGGCGGCCGAGCGGCAACCCCATGATGGTGTAGAACAGCGCGAACGACAAGCCTTGCAGCAGGCCGATGCGCGTGTCGCTGATGCCGAGGTCGCGCTTGATGGATCCAACCAACAGGCTCAAGATGGTGCGATCGACGAAGGACAGCATGTAGAGCGCGGTGAGAACGATCACCACGTACCAGGCGTAGCGCAGGCTGGTCTGGGGGACACGCGTGTGCGAAGGTGATATCGCGGGCTGACTCAAAAGAGCCTCCTGTTTGCCAACCATGTGCTGGTCAGGGACCGATGCCATCGTGGCCGCTTTCTACTGTCAAGGCTTAACGGCAGCCCGCGTACGATCATAATAGATATCATGCGAGAAGTCATTCCATGGTCTATCCTGGCGTACTCTATCCTGTGCTGCGGTCTGTTCGTTGGGACGACGAGATCGGCCCAAGATCAGGCGATGCTTCAGGCGGATCGCGCTTTCGTTCAGGCCGTCGCTGACACCGATGCCGCTGCGCTTGATAAACTTCTCGACGGCAATTTTACATGGACCGACTTTAAGGGCAACACTCACACAAAATCCGATATCCTGCAAAATATTCCGACAGTTGCGATCGCAAACGAGAATGATGCCCAGGAAAAAGAATATACGTACGGCGAACTCGCGAGTATTCAGGCCAACTCCGGAAGAGCGCACGTGCTGCGCGTGTGGGTGAAGCGCCCGGAAGGATGGAGGGCCATCGTCTATCAGGAAGTGTTGTCGCTCGATGCACCTCCCGCTTTTGCTCCGGGAGCCGGAAAAGACTGTGAAAACCCGTGCCAGGCAGTACCGTATCAGCCAAAGAATGCGACCGAGCAGCAAGTGATCGCCGCCTACTCGAAGCTGGAGACGGCGGCCATGGCTCACAATTCGGCGGTGTTTTCGACGCTCGCGGCCGATGAGTTTGTGGCCGCCAGTTCCAATAGCAACAAACTCTACGACAAGCGCGGCCGGATGGAAGACTTCGACCACGCAAAGATGGCAGGAGTCGCTCCCACGCCGCTGGTCTCGGCCCGCATGTTCGATTTTGGGGACGCGGTTTTGATGACGTCGGAGCACAAGCCCGATCGCGGCAAACCTCTGCACGTTACTCGCGTGTGGGTGAAGCGAAACGGAAGCTGGATGGAGACTTTGAGCTATCAAACTTCGGTCGCTGCAGCGCCCTAGTTTCACCCCAATGCCGGCGCCGCCCAGCGTCTTAAACCTGGCGCGACATTCTTTGCATGCAGGATTCCTCGGGTGGTAACATGGTTGCCATATCAGACTGATCCAGGAGGATTTGGCAGTGCAAAGTACCGAAAGTAAACTCAAGACCACCGCCTCGGAAGATTCCCAGACGGGCCGAACGCTGCTGAACCTGCGTGGAATGTTGCTGCGCGGCGATTTTCAACCCGGCGAACGAATCTCCGAGCTTCCGTTGGTGGCGCGTCTGGGTGTCTCGCGAACACCCATTCGCCTGGCTCTCGACCGCCTGGCGCATGAAGGCTTGCTGGAAGCGTCGCCCACGGGCGGGTTTGTGGTGCGGGCCTTCACGCTGGAAGATGTCTGGGACGCTATCGATACGCGTGGCGTGCTGGAAGGCGCTGCTGCTCGCTTGGCTGCGGAACGGCTGCAAGATGACGGCGAGCTTACCCTTTTGCGCCAATATCGCGACGAACTGGACGCCATGGTTTGGCAGGACCACGGGCGCGGTAGGTTCGTACAGCCGGATATCGATTCATTCGCGCGCTATACGGAATTGAACGAAGCATTCCACTCCGAGATCGTGGCGCTGTCGAAAAGTTCCATGCTCCGTCGAGCGTTGAATCAGGTGAACTCGGTGCCATTCGCGTCGCCAAGCGCGCTGTTGTACGCGCGTGCCAAACTCCCGCGCGCGCCCGAGATGTTTGCCGTTTCTCACGAGCACCACCGCTCTATCGTCGAGGCCATTGAGCGTCGGCAGGGCGCCCGAGCCGAGGCCTTAGCCCGCGAACATTCGCGCATGACGCGGCACAATGTCGAAGCCGCACTCGCCGATACGAGTATCCTGAGTGGCGTGCCCGGCGCGTCGCTGATCCGGATTCCGGCCGCGGTCTAAGGACGGCCAAGAACCCGCTTGCTCACGGGCGCGGCTCAGATCACAATAGCGACTGGGTAATTATGGACAAACTTGTAAACCTGACGGCGCGGGATGGCGTCGCTATCGTCACCATCAACAATCCACCCGTGAACGCGCTGAGCCCCGGCGTTCCCGAGGGCTTGGTGGCGGCTTTGGATGCCGCGGAGAAAGATTCGTCGGTTCGTGCCATCGTCGTCATCGGCGGTGGAAGGACGTTCATCGCCGGAGCGGATATCAAGGAACTGGAACTGGCGGCCTCGGGACGGAGAGGCGGTCCGCCGGAGTTTCACAGCATCCTGGCGCGCATCGAAGACACGGCCAAACCGGTGGTGATGGCCATTCACGGAACCGCGCTCGGCGGCGGCAACGAAGTCGCCATGGCGGGACACTATCGCGTGGCGGCGCCTGATGCCCAGATTGGCCAACCGGAGGTAAATCTTGGAATCATCCCCGGCGCTGAAGGCACGCAGCGCTTGCCGCGCCTGGTGGGAGTGGCCGCGGCTGTCGATTTGTGCGTTTCCGGCAAGCCGATCCGCGCACCCGAGGCGTTGAAGCTCGGTTTGATCGATCGGGTGATGGAAGGCGACCTGCTCACCGGCGCGATGGCGTTTGCGCGCGAGATCGCCGATCGAGGCGGCGCCCTGCGCAAGACGCGCGAGCTGAACGACAAGCTGGGTTCTGAATTCGTCGACGCCTCGATTTTTGCGGCCGGCCGCGATCAGGCGCGCAAGACACGCCGCAATATGATCGCGCCGCTCAAGGCCGTGGACGCCATCGAAGCTGCCGTTAACCTGCCGTTCGACGAGGGCTGCAAGAAAGAGCGCGAGATCTTCGAGGAGTGCATCGCGTCCGATCAAGCTCGGGCCCTGATTCACGCCTTTTTCGCCGAGCGCGCGGTTGCTAAAATCCCCGATATTCCCAAGGAGACGCCGGTTTACAACATCCGCCAGGTTGCCATCATCGGCGCGGGCACCATGGGCGGCGGAATCGCGATGGCTTTTGCGAATGCCGGCATCTCAGTCCGGCTGAAAGAAGTGGAACAGGCGGCGCTGGACCGAGGCCTGGCCACGATTCGGAAAAATTACGAACATTCCGTAAAAAAGGGCCGGTTTTCGCAGGAAGTGATGGATCAGCGGATGGCGCTCATCCATCCGCAGCTCACCTACGAGGACTTTGAACAGAGCGACCTCATTATCGAAGCCGCGTTCGAGAGCATGGAGCTGAAGAAACGCATCTTCGGCGAGATCGACAAGATTGCGAAGCCGGATTGTGTGCTCGCGTCGAACACGTCCACGCTGGATATCGACGAGATCGCCTCGGCCACATCGCGGCCGGGCATGGTCATCGGGCTGCACTTCTTCAGTCCGGCGAATGTCATGCGGCTGGTGGAGATCGTTCGCGGCAAGGCGACCGGCAAGCAAGTCGTCGCCACGGCGCTTGCGCTCGCAAAGAGGCTCGGCAAAGTGGGCGTGGTAGTGGGCAACTGCTGGGGCTTCGTCGGCAATCGAATGCTGCTGCCCTACATGCGCGAGGCCCAGTTCCTGGTAGAAGAGGGCGCGACGCCCCAGCAGGTGGATGGCGCGCTTACGAACTTCGGCATGGCGATGGGCATTTTCGCCGTTGACGACCTGGGCGGTATCGATCTGGCATTTCGCATCCGTCAGGAGACCAAGCATCTCGAAAAACCCGGGGTGCGCATGCCCATCGTGCTCGAAAAGTTATTCCATCTGGGTCGCTACGGACAAAAGACGGGCGCGGGCTGGTATCGCTACGATGAAAATCGTAGACCGATTGCAGATCCGGAAATCCACGCGCTCATCGAGAAAACCGCTCGGGAAGGCGGCATCGAGCGCAGGCCAATCACGGACGACGAGATCGTCGAACGCTCGATGTACATCATGATCAATGAGGGCGCGAAGATTCTGGAGGCAGGCTACGCCTTGCGCGCCGCCGACATCGACGTCATCTACCTCACCGGCTACGGTTTTCCCGCCTATCGCGGCGGTCCCATGTGGTATGCGGACACGGTCGGCTTGCAGAAAGTTCGCGACCGGATCGCCGAGTTCCACGCCCAGCACGGCGAATTTTGGGAGCCAGCGCCGCTGCTCGTCAAACTCGCCGATCAAGGCGAGACGTTTGCCGCATGGGACATGAAGCAGGACACCAAGCGCGATGCGGCTCGCGAACATGTTGCGGCGCCCGCGTAAATGACTTCTGCACCTTCCAGCAAGAAATACCTCTCGGCGCCGGTGCGCCGTGTGCACTTTCCGCCCCCGGACGTGGAATGTTCCGCCCGGCCCGACGGTTCGCTCGTGGTGCGCCCCTTGCATCCGCTCGGTCCCTATCCGGACAGGCTCACCGAACGGCTGGATTATTGGGCCGCGCACGCGCCGGATCGGGTCTTTTTGGGCGAGCGGATCGCGGGGCGCGATCGCAACGGCGAATGGCGGACGGCTACCTATGCGCAGATGCGCGCTTCGGCTCGCAACGTGGCGCAAGCGCTGCTCGATCGGCCGCTGTCGGCGGAACGCCCCATCGCGATTCTGTCCGGCAACGATATCGAGCACGCCGCGCTCGGCCTGGGCGCCATGTACGCGGGCATTCCTTTTGCGCCGATTTCGCCGGCTTATTCCCTGGTTTCCTCCGATTTCGGCAAACTGCGCCTGATTTTCGACATTCTGACACCGGGGCTTGTGTTTGTTTCCGAGGGTGCGCCATTCCGCAAGGCGATCGAAAGGGTTTTACCGCGGGATGCCGAACTCGTCGTCCGAGGCGAGTCCACTGGGCTCCACGCCACCCCCTTCGCGAGGCTCGAAAACACGCCGGCAACTTCGGCCGTAGACCGTGCGCACGCCTCGGTGGGTCCGGACACAATCGCCAAATTTCTATTCACCTCGGGATCGACAGGCACGCCCAAGGGCGTCATCAACACGCAACGCATGCTGTGCAGCAATCAGGAGATGGTGCGCACCATGCTGCCGTTCGTCGTCGATGATCCTCCGGTGTTATGCGATTGGCTGCCCTGGAATCACACTTTCGCGGGCAATCACGACTTCGGATTGGTTCTGTACAACGGCGGATCCTATTACATCGATGACGGGCGGCCGGTGGCCGGCGCAATTGACGCGACGATTCGCAATCTCGGCGATATCCAGCCGAACATCTACTTAAATGTCCCCCGCGGCTTCGAAATGTTGCTGCCATTTTTGCGCGAGCGCCGCGAGTTTCGCGATCGTTTCTTTCGGCGGCTTCGCCTCATGTATTATGCGGGTGCCGGGCTATCCCAACCGGTTTGGGACGAACTGCAAGAACTGGTGGTGGAATCCTGCGGCGAGCGCATCTTGATGTTCACCGGTCTCGGTTCCACGGAGACAGGTCCGGCCGCTTTGTTTCCTTATTGGGAAGAAGATCGTGCCGGACACGTGGGACTGCCCGCGCCCGGCGTCGAGCTGAAACTGGTGAAGGCGGGCGAAAAAACCGAAGCGCGATTGCGCAGCCCCAGCATCACTCCCGGCTATTGGCGGCAGCCCGAACTGACGCGCGCCGCTTTCGATGAAGAAGGATTCTATTGCCTCGGGGACGCGCTACGGTTTGTCGATCCCAGCAATCCGGGCAAAGGCTTCGTCTTCGACGGGCGCATCGCCGAGGATTTCAAACTCGCGACCGGCACTTGGGTCAGCGTCGGACCGCTGCGCGCCAAATTCCTCGCGCATTGCGCACCCTATCTACGCGATGTGGTGTTTGCCGGATACGATGGCGATTACGTGGCCGCGTTGATCTTCCCGAACGTGGAGGCCTGCCGGGCTTTGGTAGCCGGCGGGTCGGATCGAGAGGTCGAACGCGGGGATCGGGTTCGTGCCAAATTCCGAAAACTGCTTCAGGAACTCGCCGAAACCAGCACCGGCAGTTCCACCCGCGTCATGCGCGCAATGCTGATGGAAGAGCCCCCGTCTATCGACAAGCATGAAGTCACCGACAAAGGATCGTTCAACCAGCGCGCGGTACTGACGAACCGCGCCGCGCTGGTCGAAGAGCTTTATGCGCCTGAGCCGAGCCCGCGAACAATTGTGATATGAAACTCGAAAACCTGATCGCCATCGATACGCATGTGCACATTGAGCCGGAACCGGCCGGTAACGCCGTAGAAGAAGCGGCGCGCAAGTATTTCGGAAATGCGGGCGTCAGTTATGGCCGCAAGGAACTGGCCGAATACTACCGGTCGCGCAATATCGGCTGCGTGGTCTTTTCGGTGGATGAACGGCTCACTGGACGGCCCCAGGTTCCCAACGACGAAGTAGCCGCCTTCGCCGCGGAGAACAGCGATTTTGTCATGGCGTTCGCCAGTGTCGATCCGATGCGCGGCGCCGATGCTGTGAAGGAAGCGCGACGCCTGATCGCCGGGGGCGGTATTCGCGGATTCAAGCTGCACCCTCCGCTGCAGCAGTTCCACGCCAACGATAAAGCCGCGTATCCGTTTTATGAGGTGGTGGCCGCGGCGAAGCTGCCGGTGATTTTTCACACTGGTCACAGCGGCATCGGCACCGGCATGCCGGGCGGCAGTGGAGTCCGGCTGAAATACGGCAACCCCATGGACATCGACGATGTCGCGGTCGACTTCCCCGACATGCCGATCATCATGGCGCACCCCTCGTTCCCTTGGCAGGACGAAGCGATCTCGGTGTGCCTCCACAAACCGCAGGTCTACATCGATCTGTCGGGATGGTCGCCCAAATATTTTTCGCCCATCCTGATTCAATACGCGAACACGCTGCTGAAGAAGAAGATGCTCTTTGGCTCCGACTACCCGCTGATCACACCGGATCGATGGATGACCGATTTCGCAGCCATCGCCATTCGCGATGAAGTGCGCCCGCTCATTTTGAAGGAGAATGCCGCGCGATTGTTTTCGTTGAGCTAGCCGGATCGCCACATGCTAAATGCCCCATGTTAAACTCAACCGCATGCTTCGCTCACCAGTAGCGCTTCTTTGGACCGCAATGGCAGCACTGAATCTCAGCGCTCAGACTCCGCACCGTGCCCGGGATCTTGGCGTTCCTTTTGACGGAAATCCGGGCCAATTTAACGCAATTACCGACGTTCCGGGAATCTCGGTGGGACATACCACCCTGATTTCAGGAGAAGGCAAACTGCAGCAGGGCATCGGACCGATTCGTACCGGGGTCACTGCCGTCTTGCCCCGGGGAGCTAACAATCCAGCGCCTGTGATGGCTGGATACTACTCGCAGAACGGCAACGGAGAGATGACTGGCACGGCCTGGATCGAGGAGTCGGGCTTCGCTGAAACTCCCATTCTGATCACGAACACGCACAGCGTCGGCGTGGTGAGGGATGCCGTCATTAAGTGGCAGGTGAATGAGGCTGCCAATGGACGCCGGACGATGCCTTTATGGTCGCTACCGATCGTCGCCGAAACTTGGGACGGATTTTTGAACGACATTAATGGCTTTCACGTCCAGGAGCAGCATGTCTTCGCGGCGCTGAACGGCGCTAAGTCTGGGCCTGTCCCGGAGGGCGCCGTGGGGGGTGGAACCGGGATGATCTGCTACGGGTTCAAGGGAGGCATTGGGACTTCTTCGCGAAAGTTGGCGGATGGGTCGTACACCGTCGGCGTGCTGGTCCAGTGCAATTGCGGAAGGCGCCCGCAACTGACCATCGCCGGTGTTCCCGTGGGCAAGGAAATCCCCGGCCAAGTGCCCTACGCGTCGAATGTTTCGCCAACCGGACCAGAGTTGGGATCGATCATTATCATTGTCGCCACGGATGCTCCGTTGCTTCCGCATCAGCTCAAGCGGCTGGCCCGGCGCGCCACCATGGGCTTGGCCAGAACAGGCTCAATTTCTGGGAACGGTTCCGGCGATCTATTTCTCGCTTTCTCCACGGCGAACGAAACTGCGGCGCGGCAAGGCGGGACAGATAAGGTTAAGGATTCCAAGATGCTTGCGAACGAGGCCATGGATCCGCTGTTCGAAGCCACCGTACAAGCTACCGAGGAGTCCATTGTCAACGCCATGGTCGCATCCGAGACCATGACCGGCATCGACGGACGAACGGTAATCGGCTTGCCGAGGGATGAGCTGGTGAAGGTGCTACGAAAGTACAACCGGATTTCGCGTTAGACCGTGGAGTAGGCAACGGCCACGCGCAACAGGTCGGGGGTTCCCCCGCCACTCTCGCAGCTGGTATTTGCAGGGAAGCAGACTTCGTAACGGCGATACACATCTTCCCAAACCGCATCCCAAGAGAATCGCTCCGCCGATTCGCGGGCGCGCAGCCGCCTCTCGGGCAGGCGCTCGGGAGCGCTCGACCATTCGAGAATGTATCGCGCAAATTCTTCGGCGTTACTGGCCAGCCGGCCGTTTTCGCCGGGATGAATCAAATACTTCGGTCCGCCTTCGCGCGTGACGATCGCCGGTATGCCCGACGCCATCGCCTCTAGAACGACGTTGCCAAACGTGTCCGTGGCGGAGGGAAACACGAATGCGTCCATGGATGCGTAAGCGCGGGCCAGGTCTTCCCCACGCAGGATGCCGGGCAAGGTGGCGCGTTCCATCACGCTACTCAGCCACGCATGCTCGGAGCCGTATCCGACGATGAGAAAACGATACTTGCTCATTCCCGCTTGGATCAGCGACTGCTCGATCTCCGCTAGCAGGCGCACGTTCTTCTCCGGACTGAGCCTGCCGACGTATCCGATGACGAAGTCCCGGTCCAAGCGGGTCCGATGAGCGGGAGAAAACAATTCCGTGTCGATCCCACGCGACATTAAAAAGGCCGGACGGCCCGTGCGCTGCGCCAACATTTCCACCAGCTCGGCATTGGGCGCGAAGATCAGCTTCGCGAGCCGATAGAATCGAACGCATTGATCCAGGGCTAAAGCTTCGAACCAGCTTGCGGTGGACAAACGCGCGCGCTGCGGCAGAAATGGGAGCACCTTGGTCAGGCGATGCGCGCCAAATTCGTGCAGATTCGTGTGCCAGGATGCCACCAGCGGTACTCCCAGGTCATATGCGAGCATCGCGCCCAGGATTCCTGCGTCGCTCGGGCCGGTAATATGCACCAGGTCCGGTTTGAACTCAGCCAGCGCCGCGCGCAGCTTGGAACGATAGCGCAGGAAGAGGAGATCGATAGCCAGATCGTGTTCCAGGCGCCATTTGACCAAGCCCCGGTGGAATTCGAAGGTTGTCACGGAGCCCTCTTGAGTCACCAGCGTTCGTGGTCCAGCGTGCACCGAGAAGATCGGCAGCGACCGCCGGTGCGCGAAACGCACAAACTCCCGGCTGGTGAGGGCCACGCCGTTCACTTCGTGAAAGCTGTCCGTGAAGAACGCCACCCGGCGCGCGCTCACAACGTTACCTCTTCAGGACCAGAGAAGGCTCCTTGCAGGAACCGGCGCACACGTGGCGCGGAAGCGAATTTCATGGCTCCGACAAATACCCTCACTGCCGCGGGCGTGCGCTCACCGAACAGCTCCGTCAGCGAACGAGTCTGGCCGTCCTCGCACAGGTAGAACACGCGATCGCTCCACAGTGGCCAGCCGTTGGCATGCCGTTCATAAGTGCGCATCAAATCGATCATGTTGTGCAGGATGCGCAGCGCGTACTGCTCCCGGTAATGCCGAAGTACGAACACGCTGCTCCATCCGGTGCGCACTTCCTCCGCGAACTCGTCGAAGGTTTCCGCGTTGGTGAGATTCAGCAGCGCGTTCGGCTCGATGGCGTGCCGGTCGCCGCCGGAGATCGTAGGTTTTTGCACCGCGTGCGCCAGTGCGATCACCTCGCGATTTTCGCGCCAAGGCCGCAGGCCATTGAGTTCGAGCGCGTGCAGACTTGGTCCGAACCGCCGCAGAAACTCCAGCGCGGCCTGGCGATGCGGCGACTGCCCAATTCCCCTTTCGTCCCACAACGGATGATTGAAGACGATCAGTACTTGATCGAGCGATGCAAGTGCCTTCAGGGTCTCTTCGAACCGCGCCTCATCCGGCTTTTGCCGATAACCGTCCATCTCCTCCCACAGCGCGCGGGCTTGGCCGGCGGGCAGATTGTGTACTCCCAAATGGAAAAATGTCGGTCCGAAAGGAACCGTCCACTCCACTGAAATCGGCGTGCCCCTGCATTCGTCGAGCACTTGCAGTGACATGGGAGCCTGGATATTGTCGTGGTCGGTGAGCGAGACGAGGGCATCCTGATCGAGCGCTTCGATTTGTGATTTTTCAAGCAACCACGCGTCGTGCGCTCCTAGCGGCGGAGTCCACCAGCCGCGCGCCAGATCCAGCGCCGCGCCATGGATCTTTTGATAAACACCTTCGCCGTGCCTTATCGCTGACGCAAGAATCGGAGCGCGTTTCGCGGCGTGGTAAATGAAGTCCAGACTCTCGCGCGAGTGCAGAGTGTGGCTATGCAAGGATACGCCGGTTCGGAATCGGCCGGCCGCCGCCGCACCTTTCCATTGCAGATGAATCGTGGAAGACATTAAGCGCTCTCCTCGGGGAAGACGGATGGGACGATTGGTTGGGTCGCCTCCGGCTCGGCTTGAAACGTGAGACGCAGGAAAGATCGCGGCCGGTATTCGATGCGGATCGGAATGCCGCTCTCGTCGCCGGCCGAGTACGCAGTTCGGAATTCGGCGGTGCGAGCGCCGCTCAGATTGTGGATCGTGCCGTCCAGTTCCTCAGACAGTTCTGAAGAACGCTGCGGACGCCGGCGCGTCTCCAGCCAATAAAGCTTCCCTGCGTGCATGAATTGCTGCCGGACCACGGCGTCCTTCGAGAGCGCTGCGCCGCGCATGGCGTGCAAAAAAGTGGTCGTCGACCCTGCGGCGGTTTCCCGAGGCTGCGTCCGCGGCTCGTGGCGCAACGCTGCACCCAGTGTTTCGTTGAGATTCGTCCAGTTGCAGTCCGGAGTCACGTCCGCCGTATCGATCCACGTCTCGATCCTCGATCCCGACGTTCTGCCGCGCGCGATGACACATTCGGATCCGCCGGGCGGCGTTGCCAGCGCCTTGCGCCCTTGCTCGAAGCTTTCTTCGCGCGACCGTGTCATCAGGCCGGCGAACGAAAGTTCCGTTGTATCGCTACCTTCGGTTTCGCGTTGGGCTCCTCGGGTTACCACCGCCTCTCGCAGAATGCCGAAGCGGTTCAAGCCGTGCGCTCGCGCGGGCGACGATCCGGCCGCGAACTGAAGGGCTACCGCGGTCGGGCCTTGGGTCGGGCCTTGGTTCCGGGCGACCTCACGGCTCTCTTCTACCGATGCGTAGCCGCCTCCCGCCGCTGTCCGGGTGAACAGGGGTGCGCCCAGCAACAGGATGGTCGCGTCCATGCGATAGCGGCGTTGAAAGGTTACGGCCGGAGTGAAGCCTTGCAAAGTGAAACTGACAGGGTCGAGCCCCGTGCTCGATCTGCTTGCGCCCGCCCACAGGCGTCCGACAGAGGCAAGCCAAGCGTGCAACAGTGTGCGTCTGGAAAAGTTGCAGCCACGTCCCATGCCTCAATTTGCGCCATGAATGTTTAACACATGGTGTAGCTTTCGTGAATATATGAACAAAACTAACCTGTAATGTTTTGGAGGAACCGGAGGGTAGCCCTCAGGGATAGATCTTATGTGGGATGGACCTTATCTGGGATGGACGTTATTTATGAACGTTCACCGTCTGGTCGCCGGCCGCGTAGGTCATGTATTCGCCGCCACCGAGCCAGTCACGATGGCGGCTCTATCTTTGCCGACACGCCTTGTACCGGTACACATGGCAAATTCTGCTTGGTTCATCTAGCTCTCCGCCCGAATCTCCGGGCTTTTCAATATCATCGGGAGTGGTAACCAAGCTGCAATATGGCAAAAGAGACTGATAGCCGTTACTCGAAGCGGCTGGACTTTGGAAAGGAGAACAAAAATGCTGTATTACGCTTTGGTCTTTCTATTGATCGCGATTCTGGCGGCGGTGTTCGGGTTCGGCGGAGTGGCAATTGTTTCGGCGGGGATCGCGAAGATTCTATTCTTCGTATTCATCGTGCTTTTCCTCGTCTCGTTGATCACTCATATGTCGCGGCGGGTGTAGGGCTCGCGGCCTGAGAAGGAGCCCTGTACCGGTAAGTACAGGGCCCCCTCACTCCCCCTTCACATCTCTCAAAAACTTGCCTCCGGCGTGCGTGCTCAAAATCTGCGCACGTGCCGGGCGCCGGCGGTGACCGATAGCCCGGTGTCCGAGGGTGCGCGCAACAGCTTGCAAACGTCGGTAAGCATCATTCCAAAAGCCAAAATCAGGAACCCATAGGTAACTTTGGTCCGAATCGTCAGTTGCATCGTGGCTCCCTGAGATGCAATCCAGTCGCCGCACCATTCGCCGAGCGCTGGCAATCACTTAGAGCCAGCCGCCCGGGCCGCCGAGAAACAAATGATTCACTTCCACTACTGAAAAAGAACATATCGGAGTTCTCCATCCTGAGCTGGGGACCTGGTTTCGATGTGCTTTTCCTGCAGAATCAGGCCTCGGCCTTCAGCGTCGAACCAGATCTCTGATAGAAAATAGCGTCCGTCATACCTTTCAAACACTAATCTCGCCTCTTGCGTCCTCCCGAACTTGTGTTTCGCCGCCACGCATTGCATGCCCGCGGCAGCGATTTTCTCGTTTTGGATCCGGATACCGCCGCCCAGATCGGCCTGCTTCACTGAATAGGTCCCGGGTGGAAGAGTTCGATCTTCCACTTGGAAGGCAAAGGGCACATCAGCGACGCCGGTCTTGGGCAATTGCTCCATCACCAAGGCGCTGGCGAGGGGAACGCCCATTCCAATCATCAGACGGAGGAGGTTTTTTTCGATCACTTGGGAAGTCCGCCGGCATTAAAGCATTCCAGCGGCCATGTTCCCGTGCGTGTGACAGGGCGAGAAGATTGTACGATAAATGATTGCCCCGGTGAGTCTACCCGACTTCCGGGACTCGGCGGGACAATTAGGAACGTCGCGACCTCAGAATCAATTGATTCAAGTTGCGAAGCTTTTGATGAACGTTGGGAATGGGAAGAGAAGCTTGCTGAAATCGAAGACCGGGTTTGAGCCCAGACTGATGGCGCTGCGGGGGCCTTTGAAAGGTCATGTAATCCAATTGCCCGTGGGCGAATACTGGGTCGGCCGGCAAGCCAACAACGATCTCCAGTTGGAAGATAACGCGGTTTCGCGCCGCCATTGCGTCTTCATCCGATCGGCTGAGGGTTGCACGCTAAAGGATTTGGATAGCCGCAACGGAACCTTTGTCACCGGGACGCCGGTCACCGAGCAGCAATTGAAACCTGGCGACGAGATTCGGATCGGCGGCTCGGTGTTTTGCTATCAGGTGGACGACAACGCGGGTGTGCCTGCCGAACAGCAGGTGTCCATGTCCTTCACCCGCGAGCTGCGACTCGAAGAATCGCTCTACCTTTCCTCCGACGAGTATTCGATCCTGCCGCCGTCGGCCCGAGCGCTGCACGATCTGCGGACGCTGCTTCGCGTCAGCACCATGCTGCATTCCTTTCGCGGGCTGCATGACACCACGTCCGCCTCGGCGGCGGAGACCCTTCGCAGCCATCTGACTTCTTTGCTGTTGGACCTGGTTCCCGCGTCCCGCGCCGTCATTTTCATTCCCGGCTCGCGCCCTGCCCCCCCCGATGAGGCGCCCAATGCGGAGGTCCTGGATCGGGCATTACAGGAACGTGTCGTCGTTTGGCAGGATGGCGCCGATAGCAACGGCCCGTCCTTTCTCGCCGCTCCGCTCATCGTTCGAGGCGAGGTGGCGGCGGTGGTGTACCTGGAATCGGTGGCCGCCGAACACCGCTTTGACGAAGGACATCTTCAAGTGCTCACGGCCGTTGCCGGTATGGCGGCCGTGGCGTGGGAGAACGCCACCATCCTGGGCTGGCTGCAGGAAGAAAACGTACGCCTGCAATCGGAACTCAAAATCGAACACGGTATGGTGGGCGTGAGCGACAAGCTGCGCGACTTGCAGCGGCAGATCGCCAAGGTGGCTCCGTCCAATTCCACCGTGCTCATCCTGGGCGAGAGCGGAACCGGCAAGGAACTGATCGCCCGCGCGCTGCATCGGAACAGTCTGCGCGCCGCCGGACCCTTTGTGGCAATCAACTGCGCGGCGTTAACCGAGAACCTGCTTGAGAGTGAACTATTCGGGCACGAACGAGGCGCATTCACCGGCGCGATCACACAAAAGAGAGGCAAGCTCGAGCTGGCTGAAGGCGGAACCGTGTTCCTGGACGAAATCGGCGAGCTTTCACCGCTCCTGCAAGCGAAGCTGCTGCGAGTCCTGCAAGAGCGCGAAATGGAACGCGTGGGTGGGACCAAGACCATTCATTTGAATATCCGGCTGCTGGCCGCCACCAATCGCAACCTTGAACAGGCGGTCCAGAAAGGCGACTTCCGTCGCGACCTGTTCTACCGCCTGAACGTGGTTTCGCTCACGGCGCCGGCTTTGCGCGAGCGTCCGGAGGACACCTTGCCGCTCGCCGAACACTTCGCCAAGAAGTACGCCGCCGAGTGCGGCCGCAAGATCGTCGGCTTAGCGCCCGAAGTGCGGGCTTATCTGCAAAGCTATTCCTGGCCCGGCAACGTTCGCGAGTTGGAGAACGCCATCGAACGCGCCGTGGTGTTGGGTTCGGCCGATATGGTTCTAGCCGAGGATCTGCCCGAGAATATCCGAGAATCGCGTTCCGCCGCCGTCTCGGCCAGCATGTACGAAGAAGCGGTGGAAGCCGCCAAGCGCCAGGTGGTGCTGCAGGCCTTCGATCAGGTGAATCACGATCACGAAGCCGCCGCGAAGATCCTGGGGCTGCATCCGAATTACCTGCACAAGCTGATCCGGACCATGAATCTGAAGCCGGCCTTGAAGCGGGCGCGGAAGTAAAATCGCTCACTACTGGTATCCCGTAGTATCATAAAAGTGAAGTTCGAATGGGACCAGGCCAAAGCAAAGTCGAATTTCAAAGCTCACGGCGTGAGTTTTGAACGGGCCAAAGCAGTATTCGATGACGCGTTCGCTGTCGGACGTCTTGATGATCGAGAAGACTACGGAGAACATCGCTTCGTCATTCTCGGGATGGCGGACGGACGGGTTTTACTGATCGTAGCTTACACGGAGCGTGAGGATCGAATCCGAATTATTTCGGCGCGAAGGGCAACGAAACATGAGCAGGACCGGTACTTCAAGGAGAACTCTTCGACCGATGTCCATTGAGGCGATCGAAAAGGCGGCGCGCGCCGATCCTGACGCCCAACCCCTTACTGAAGCGGATTTCAATCGCATGCAAGTGGTCCCCCGGGTTAAGATCATCCGCCGCGCATTGCATTTGACTCAGGAAGAATTTGCCGAGCGCTATCACATCCCGCTGGGCACTCTGCGTGACTGGGAGCAGGGTCGCGCTGAACCGGATCAACCGACGCGAGCCTATCTGACGCTCATCGCCCGCGATCCCGAACATGTAAATCGCATGCTGAACACAGCGTTGCGCTAGGTTGCCCGCGCCTAGATGGTATTGGCTAGACAACGGCCATCGGACCTAAAACTGAGAACGCCCTGCCAAACTCCTCGGGCGGAGACAATCCTTCCACGGCGAAGCGAAAGCGCCTTGGGTTGACGGGAGAGCGTTCATTCGTCGGGATTTCAACCAACAGCGGGCGGAGATGCAAGCCGATGAGCGCGGCTAGAATGTTCGCGACGGTTCGCCAGGCGGCATCAAAGAGCGTTTCCGCGTGCTCCGGGTTGTAGCGACTGCTGTAGTCGGCCTGGGGTCCGCCGTGCTCCAGGAAATTGCGGAAATCCGCCAAATCGTTCTGCCAAGCTGCGCGCTGCTCCTGCAGGTAGGGTACGAACCAGGCGGGCGCTGAGGGCCAATTTGACCTGAACACGAGTGCCTCTCGATCGAAGCTTGAGGGCTTTCGGAATATGAACCCCGTGTCGGGGCAGAGCAGCTTGGCCGCTTCCTGCATGAACTGTTTGTATGCAACCCACAGCGCACCGCTGAAGTCTTCGTATAATAGTTTCCGATCCAGGATCGGGATAGTCTGACCAACGGCGGATCGAATCTTTCTGAGGTGTTCGAACGCCGGCATCAATCCCTCAATCGAGATCATCAGAATGGCTTCTTTGACATCGCGCCGCTTCGGTTCCAGTATGCTACTTGCGTCGACCAGCTCCGGCATCTCCATCGCCAGCTGTCGTACGAACTCTTCCGAGCCGCTAATGCTGGCAAAGGTGTCTACCGGCCATTCATTCGGTTCTTTATCTGAGGTTCCGCTCACGCGATAAATTGCCATCAGCACACCTCCCGGCGTTCGGATCCTGCCCGATTACCCATGATTAGTTCAGCCGGGCAGGAGACCAACGACCATTAGCGAAATCGAACGTAACAAGCCCCATTCGAATTTCAGTTGGTTCGAATTCATTGTTGCAGTGAGAACATTTGAGCGTCGGGCTGCTATTTATGCGGGCTTCGACGGCGTCACCGCATTCGGGGCAGCATGCATACCGCAATTGTCTCGTAAAAACAGACATACCTTGCATTTTAACAGCTTCGCCATTTGTTCGCTTATTGGCTATCCGAACTTTGCATTGCGGACGTCGCGCCCGTTCTAGTCGGCGACAACAGCGAAGCCAACACTCAGCATGAGCGTGCCCTACAATAGAGCTTTCCCTTCTCATGGCCGAATCTCCCATTACTCAACGCAGCCAAGACTTCGCTGCCTGGTATCAAGACGTCGTGCTTCATGGCGACATGGCCGAGCCGGCCGAAATCGTCAAAGGCTGCATGGTCATCAAGCCCAACGGCTATGCCGTCTGGGAGGTGCTGCAGCGCGAACTGGACGATCGCTTCAAAGCCAGCGGCCATCAGAATGTCTATTTTCCCCTGCTGATCCCGCAGAGCTTCTTGCAAAAGGAGGCCGAGCACGTCGAAGGCTTTTCCCCCGAGCTGGCGGTTGTCACCATCGCGGGCGGCAAGGAACTCGAAGAGCCCTACGTCATCCGCCCGACTTCGGAAACCATCATCGGCCATTTCTTCGCCAAGTGGATCCAGAGCTATCGCGACCTGCCGGTGCTGATGAACCAATGGGCCAACATCATCCGCTGGGAGCTGCGCACCCGCATGTTCCTGCGGACTACCGAGTTCCTTTGGCAGGAGGGTCACACCGCGCACTCCTCGCACGAAGAGGCCGTTGAAGAGGTCTTGCGCATGCTCGATGTCTACGCCGACGTGGCTGAAAACGTCATGGCCATGCCCGTGATCAAGGGCCAGAAAACACGCGCCGAAAAATTCGCGGGCGCCGAACGGACCTACGCGATCGAAGCCATGATGCAGAACGGCCTGGCGCTGCAATCCGGCACCAGCCATGACCTCGGCCAGAATTTTGGCCGCGCCTTCGACGTGAAGTTTCAAACCAAGGAAGGCCAACTCGAGTACGTCTGGCAGACCAGTTGGGGCGTCAGCACGCGCCTGATCGGTGGCCTGATCATGAGTCATTCCGACGACAAGGGACTGGTGCTGCCTCCGAGAGTCGCGCCGGTGAAGGCGGTGCTGGTGCCCATCTATCGCAAGGATGAAGAGAAGGCTCGTGTGCTCGAAACCTCGCACCGAATCGCCAAGGACGTCGGCGCCCAAGGCATACAAATAAAGATCGACGATCGCGAAGGCCAGAGTCCCGGCGCGAAGTTCTTCCACTGGGAACGGCGTGGTGTGCCGCTGGTTTTGGAACTGGGCCCGCGCGACGTGGCGGCCAACAACATCGTGCTCAAACGGCGGGACACCGGTGCAAAGGAAGTGCTGCCGCAGTCCGACGTCCTCGCGCGGATACCTTCGACGCTCGCGCAAATGCAAACCGATCTCTACTCCGCCGCCAAGCAGCGTCTCCAATCTAACACCGTGCTCGCGAATTCCATCGATGAAGTCGAGTCCATCCTGGCCGACGTTACCGCCGAAAAAGGTGGCGGGAAATTCGTCATGGCTCATCTGAAGGACGACCCTGCTTGCGACGCTCGCCTGAAAGAGTTCAAAGCCACCGTCCGTTGCATCCCGCTGGTTGACGAATTCGACGGCCCCGGCAAATGTATGGTGACCGGCGAACCGGTGGACCGCCGCGTGGTGATCGCGAAAGCGTATTAGTCCCACCCGCGATAGCCCCGGCCCGCGGAATTGTTCAGAGCTGAGGGTCGCCCTGGAGCCGCATCTCCTGCGGGAAGAAGTTCACAGAGACGAACAGCCGGCCAATTTGAGCCACGAATCCGAGACTCCGGTCTTTCTTTGTGATTTCGACCGAGCGCGGAAACAAATACACGAACGTCGCAAGCCCACCGGCTTTCGGCAGCACCATCACGCGCGAGGGCTTCAGCTGTTTTCTCGTGTCTATTTTGAGAAACGCCACTCCCTTTAGCTGTTTCGCCAGGTTCCATCGGAACGGGGGACGCACGTCATAGACGGCAATCGCGTAATAGTCGTTCGTCAAGCCGGGGATGTTCGTCTCGCCGACTTTCGCCTTCGCGGCGCGCACCGGAAAGGCGCTCTCCCACCGCACCGCCACCGTCCCGAGATTTGCCAGGGCGTAGGAATGCTCGAGAGCCTCAATGTCTCTCCAATCAGCCAGCAACCCCAGGGTGGCCATCCCGATTCCGGTGGGAATGCCCGCCTCCCAATCTCCGCCATCGCGACGCTCAAACGGGCTCAAGTTGCGCACTTTGTCGAGCTGCACCGTCTTGACCCATGGCGATTCGGCGAGAAACTGTTTCGCGTCGTCCTCACTCCATTGCGGAACGGAAGAATCCTTCCAAGAAGGATCGAACGCACTGGCCAGCGCTGCCGTGAAAATCGGGATCAAGCCGAATTTCAAAATTCGACGCATACGCGTCCTCCTGGCTAGCAATCATAAGCGACTAAACGTGAGGGACACATAAAGACCTCCGGTGTTTTCGCCCGCTAAGGCGCCTTAGAAGCGCACAGGCCGCCGAGTGGCGGCACTAAACAAAAGAGGAACTTCCGCAATGCCGCCCCTGAGGCGAGTCCGTTGTGCGCGAGTTCCTCAGTAGTAAGGGACCCGCTGATGGCG
>Ga0209415_10001618_pt1 | contig 42959 bp, 30 predicted proteins | sample PeaSoiSIISIP2007_FD_187696 | JGI IMG/M metagenome (GOLD analysis project Ga0209415, IMG submission 187696) | Peat soil microbial communities from Weissenstadt, Germany - SII-SIP-2007 (SPAdes) (version 2) | ecosystem: Environmental > Terrestrial > Soil > Wetlands > Peat | place: Germany...
CACCACCACTTCGAATGCGTCCTCTGGCACTTTACCGGTGAAGTCCAACCGACCGTAAACATACTGCTCGTCAATGCCGGCAAACACTTCATCCATTAGAAACTGTTTGCCGTGCATCGAACCCGAGCGCTGGTCAGACGTGTAACGCGCCGCGCCCATCCACTCGAAGTAGCGCACCATGTCGCCTGCGACCCGCGGATGGACATAGGCTGTCTGCGGCGTAAACGAAGGCCGTACCGCTCCTCCGGCGATGGGCTGCGCCAGATAATCCGGTGGAGTTCCACCCAACAACTGGTAAACATTCGACAGGTGTTTGCGATAGAGTTCATCAAAGTCGCGGTCGTTGGCCGAGTGGTGCTCCGGTCCGTACCACCAATTCCAGTCGCTGCCCTCGGCAATCAATATCTCTTCAAATGCCAGCTTGCGTTGTTCCTCGGTTGCGCCCGGTGCCGCCTGCGCATAGAAATTGCGCGCGTGATAGAGGTAGTCCCAAGCCTTGTTGTCCTCAGGCGCTCCAATCCAAACGTTGAAGTTCGCATGGATCCACGAGCCCGGCACGATCGCCTTGAGATGGGCGACATTCTTGTGGCGCGCGATCGCCTCCCTTACCGTCACCGCTTCCATCTCCGGATCCTTCTGCACAGCGTCATAGAATCTCCGCAGAAATTCCCGTCCCGAATGCGGATAGTATTCCCAGGCATTCTCGCCATCGAGAATGATGGAGACGACGGCGTCCTGCCCGCTCGCCAGCACCGGCTTCGCCGATTCCTTAATCTTGTGGATGAGGTTATTGGCCGCGTCTTGCGGCGGCATCCCCGAGTATACAAACCCGATCAGGTCGGAGAGGGTGTGGTCGCGGAAGAGCAGATTCATCCGCGTATCGGCCTTGGCATCTTCGTAGCGGTAAATGGTGTAGAGCCGGTGCGCCAGATCGGAATGCAGACGGCCATAACCGTCGCGCGAGAAATTTGTCCCCAGACTCCGTCCCAGCACGCCTTCGTCGGTGGCCATCCATTGCACTCCGAGCTGGTACGCAATGGTTAAAGCCTCGGCGGAAACGCTGCCCTCCGACGGCCAGACCCCGTGCGGCCGCTGTCCAAACACTTTTTCGTGCAAGTCAAGCCCGCGCTGCAATTGCTCACGCGCATCTTCTGGATGTTGATACCTGTTCTGCGGCAAGGGCAGGCCCGGGGAGGAAATCGCGCCTTCCTGCGTGTCACACACCAGCGGCAGAATAGGATGATAAAAAGGCGAAGTCGAAACTTCGATGAGGCCTTTCTTCGCCGCCTCCGCGTGCGCGGGCAGGACCCGGCCGAGCAAATCGCGCTCCAGCGTAATTACCAGCCGCTGGTCATCGAGCGTATAGTTCCGGCCTTTGCGGATCAGTTCGGCAACGTCTCTCTCCGCCAGAACATACTCGTCGAACCAGCCGATCTGCGAGAGTACCTGCAAGTCGGTGAAGTCCTGCGCCTGAAAGTATTTCTCCGCCCGCTCCGGTGAATCTCCCGCCCCGCGAAATTTCTCCCACAACTCACGGTAGCGCGGATAGCGCCCGATGACATTCACCGGATGCGCCTGAAATAAATATTGCAGCGCAAACCGCCGCTCTGCTTCCGTCAGGTCTTTCGCAGGCTTCGCCGCAACCTGCAGAAAGGGATCTTGGGCCTCTCCAGAAACATAATCCTGAATCTGGGTAATCAGCGACGGCACCAGGTTGAACGTCTGATGCACCCCTGGGAACTCGTCCAGCAGCTTAACCATCCCGTAGTAGTCTTTCAAAGCGTGGAGGCGGGTCCAGGGCAGGCGATACTGCCCCGTCACCAGGTCCTTGTAGAACGGCTGATGCTGGTGCCACAGGACGACAACGCGCAGTTGGGCCATGGCTTGTGATTCCACCTACTACATCGGCAGTTTTTCAGTTTAATTCATTCGGTGGTCTTTACCGGACGGAATTACCCGCATCAAGCGTGATAATAGAAAAGCGGTCCACACCATGAACTCGAAGGTCAAAGTCATCTTCTTCGATGTGGGAAACACGCTGCTGTTCCCCAACCGCGAGCGCATTCACGCGCCGCTTACCGATCGCGGCTTCGCGCCCGACAGCGGGCACCTGCGCGACCTGGAATGCCGCACCAAGAATGCGTTCGACGAGATGATGACCCAAAACGGCACCACCGACCACGGTTTCTGGTGGATGTTCTACTCCCAGTTGCTTTCCGAGATCGGACTTGAAGACGACACAGTCCTCGATCAACTCGTCGCCCGCATCCGCAACTCCGGCAACTGGGACCAGATTCTGCCGGGCACCGCCGAACAACTCCATGCCATCGGCGAGCGCTACCGTATCGCGGTTATTTCCAATGCGGATGGCAGGATCGAAGACGTGTTGCAGAGATGCGGGATCGCCCATTGCTTCCGCACCATCACCGACTCCGGACTCGTCGGTTACGAGAAGCCGCACCCGGAAATCTTCCGTCAGGCTCTCGAGACCATGAAGGCCGCGCCCGAAGAGAGCCTTTATGTCGGCGACGTCTACTCCGTGGACTACCTCGGCGCCACCGGCGCAGGCCTGCAAGCGCTCTTGATGGACGCGGCGGGCGCATATCGCAACAAGGGAGTGCCGCGAGTGGAATCGCTGGAAGAGTTGCAGGATCTATTGCGCGAGGGTTGAAATTCCTGCAAGAACGCGGCTTGTTGCGCCGTTTCGCGGCGTGAGACACGGCAAGCTCGTCTCTACTACAGGTCAATCACCTGGTGATCGTGGCAGTCGGGATGGATCTGTTGATAGAGATCCGCGAGCAGTGCCGGCCCATACCGCGCCACAAAGCTCACGCCTGCGACCTCGCGCTCCTGCAGCGCCTTATGTGGAAATAGCGCATTGCTCAAGGCATCCGCGTGCCGTGTGATCACCTCATTCCGCTGCTGTTCCGCCCGAGTCACTCGCATATGCAGCCGATTGATTTGATGCCACATGCTGCCGCGGGTAGCGTTAGCAGTATCGACGAGCGTTGAATCCAGCTTGCCGATCGATTCGCGAAGAACAGCCATGGACCGCTCAACGCTTGCATAAGCTTCCTCAAAGCGAGTCTGCAAGTCCGGCGGTAGCGAACGAGCAGCGATCGCTTCACGAACTTTCTCCGGGCCAAGGAACAAATCGGGCAGGCTAAGTTGGTAGCGCGTCAGAATGCGCCCCGGCTTCGCTTCCACGAAAGTCGCCGAAAAGCGCGGCAGGATCGGCGTAACTCGCCCCAGCAGCTTCTCGTAGACCACGGCAACCTGTGCGAAGTATGCGACCTCAGCCGCTCCGCCGGCATAGACGAGTGTTGGCAGCAGATAATCCTGCACCACGGGACGAAGCAGAACATTCGGATTGAACCGCTCCGGCGCCGCTTCAATGCGATCCAGCAACGCTGCAGCCGAACTCCGCTCCTCACCTACCGCGAACTCACTCGCGCCGTTGTTACTGCGTCGGACCACCGTGCGCGCACCATTTTTCACTTCGAAAAGCAGCGTGGTAGCAGAAGTCACTTTGACTTGCTGGTGATATCCGGCCGACTCCAATGCCTTGCCGCGTGCGAGCAGCGCCTCATCGAGTTCGTCGGCGCGTTCGATCGCCGCGCGGAACAAGGGTTTTGCGAGATCATGAAAATCCTTGTCGGCGGGATCCAGCAGGATGACGCCCCAATCGGCAAACATCCGCGCAAAAAGCAGGGCAAACGCACTACCCAGACTTTCACCCGGACGATACGCCTCACGCAGCCAAGTCGTAACGTCGGAGTTGGAATCTCCCAATAGGCTGGCGGCGCGTTCGACCACCGCATCAATCTCCGGCCCGAACTTGACGGTGCCCACGGGCGCATCGGCCACGGCGCTGCTTTGAAACGCATGGCTTTCCACCGTGAATGGTTCCGGAAGGCCGTGCTCGGAGAGCAGCGCGACATGGTTGACCTCGGCCAAATCGTGATCCTCGGTAGCCAGCCAGAAGACCGGAACGCAGTCCACCCCAGAGGCCGTTGCCTGCTCCGCCAGTTTGACCGCCGTCAGCGCCTTGAAAATCGAAAAGAGCGGTCCGCCGAACAGACCAACTTGCTGTCCCGTAACCGCCACCAGCGCCCCGCGCCGGAAGCGCTCGATATTGGCCAATGTTTTGGCGGAGGCGCCCCACGCGCGATTTTGCCGCTCGAGAATTCCGCTAACTTTGGTGCGCCGCGCAGCGTCGTAGGCGACGCGCTGTGATTCGTCCTTGACCCAATCGGAAAAAATAGGTGAGCGCGGATAAAAACCGTGAACGGAAGTAGCGTAGGAAAGATAATCGAGGAAAAGGCGTGTGGTATGCGGAATCTGCTGGAATGGCAGACACTGCGACTTCATCGGCAGCTCTCCGGACATCTCCCGGCACACCGGCGTATCGTTGCTATACGCATATGTTCTCAACCCCTCCGAAGCCAGCGCGGGAATTCGAGCACGCGTTCAAAAGTAGCACTTCCGAAGCAGATAGCACCAAACTCAATTACATCAGATGATGCGATAGCGCGCAGGATGCAGAGAGTGTTGGGGAGAAAGGTACCTACTACTTAGGCAGGGTTTCCAAGAATGCCCAGAACTCTTTATTGCTGCGGTAAGGCAGGAATGAGTCATCTTTCGTCGGGTCTGGCATAGATTCGCCCGATATCACGTTTGCTTTCCGGGCAAAAGCTTGTTGCAAATGGTTTCGTGCAGCCGCCAGGTTTTTCTCTTCAGCGTCCGCGCACGCAAGATTGTAGTAATACATCGGGTAGTCGGGATCTTCGACAATTGCCTTCTCGAACAGGCTGCGGGCCTTCGTTATGTCTCCCGACATCCCGTACGCCATCCCAGCCTGGTCGGTCACGACGCGACGCGCCGTTTTTGTATCCCTCAACATTTTCGAAGCCATGCCAGGGTTCTCCTTGAGCTTCACCAGTGCGGCTTCAAAAATTGGGCCGGCAGCCTTGTACATACGCTCCTGGTAGAGGATCTGCGCATAAAGAAACACGTCGTTAAACTGAGGAGAATAGCTCTCATCGAGACGATAGCTCGCAAAGATCTTCTTCAGGACAGCATCGTCAGCACTGATCGGTGTATCGCTGTAAACCTCCAGATCGCCACAAATGTCCCCGGTTGCTACAAAACCGCGCACGGAATACACCGGTCTTCCGTCGGGTCCTGGCGCGGTATAACTGACCAAGGAGATCGGCAGGTTGTCGGGTGAGGTCTCCTCTGAAGTCTCAAGAATCTTTAGCTTCGGATTACTCTTCTTCATGGGCTCGACAGCTCCAGCACGGCATTTTGTACTCGTTAAAGGCGCTTCTTCAGGAACCAGAAACAGGAATCCCAAGAATGCGAGACGACCCGATTCGTCCTTCCACCGAATTCCTATCTCGCGCCCGCCTGGTTTGGCCGAGGATTGAACGATCTTGAATCCGCCCGCGGACCAACTGAGTTGCCCTCGATGATCGGGTAATGCGAGCTTGAAACTGCTGTCGGGTGTGGTCTGTGCAACGGCAGAAAAGCCAAAGACAACCACGGCCGTGAGAACGACCCCAGCTTTTCTCATGGCCGTAAGTCTATCTCTTCAAGCGAACAGTCCGGAAGGCTAATGTTTGTTGAAACCGGCAATGCCATCGCCGGACATCTAACGCCTCTCAAACACCACCGCAACCTTATCTTCGTAAGCCACTCCCCAGTCCCGCGGGACTTCGCGGAGCAGGTTGGCCAGCGTCGATCCGGCGGGCAAGAGCGCCGTCCGAATCTTCCGCTGTTCGAGCACGCTCTGCCATCCTGACTCGGCCTGCGTCAGGATTAGGTATTGCCGAATCCGGTCCGAGCCATAGAGATCGTGACGGTCGTCCACCACGACCTTGCGCTCGGGATAAAGGCGGTAGATGAGATAGCCTCCCCAGGCGTCGGTCGAGAAAACCGGCTCGGTGTTCGGCTGCTTCCCCCCAAGTTCGTCCTGCAGAAAAGTCACGGCCGAGACCGGCATTTTCTGCGGATTGAATTGGGCATCGATCAATTGTCGTGAACCAACCCGGCCTCCATGAAGACAAATCGCGAATGCCAGCGCCACCGCGACAACCGGCCACATGTGCCCCCGAAGTTCCGTTTCCTGCGCGCCCATCCGGTCGGAGAACTCTGAAATTCGGCCCGTGCCGTTGCGCAGCCACTGCCAGGCCCCCGGCCGATCAGCCAGTGCGGCAAAGGTTCCCCACAGGATCGGTCCGACGATCAGCGCCAGCAGCATCGACGAAACCGGAAGATTGCGCGATGAATAGAATCCCGAATAAGCCGCCAGCAACACGACCAAAGGGTGACTCAGCCGCAGCTTTCTAAGACTGCCCGAAAGACAATTACTGGCAAATGCAATCAGCGCAAGCAGCAGGATGATCGCGAAGCACCTTTGCGCCCAGCCATGAAAATCAGGAGACTTGAACTCGTCGATCCGGTTCATCAGGTAGCGATCGCTCAGATAGCTATAGATGTGCGCGTGCAGCCACCATCCAAACGGATTCACGAGCGTCGCCAGCGCCGAGGCCCCCCATGTCCAAGCCATGGCGCGAGCCCGGTGAGCGGTACGAATCGCAGCGAACGCATCGCTCTTCCGCGTGCGCAGGCTCTCGACGAATGCGGCAAACGTGTAGACCCCGAACAGCGCCATGCCGAAAAGCCATCCGCCATGCAGATTTACCCAAATCAACATCGAGGCGGGAAAGAACCAGGGAATCCAGCGCTGCAGGCTTCCGTGCTCCCATCGTTCCCCGGTGTCCCAGCGCTCCAGCGCAACAAACCACCACAGAGTCAAGAACCAGCTCACAATGTGCGGACGCGCGTACAGATGAATCGCCGCGGCGCCCACCGCCAGCAGCATCAGCACAATCGCCAGCGGCAGGCCGGTACCGCGCCTGAGCAACTGCGCCAGCAGTAGCCCGAACGTCGCAGCTAACACTAGCGCGCACAGCCAAACCACTCCGTTCAGTCCACAGGCCTGATGGAGAATCCCGAGCAGCAGGTCGTAGAACCACTCCCAGGCAAACCAGGGCTGACCCTGCATGGTGGAGGAGAACGGATCGGTGCGTGGAAGCGAGTGTGTTGCCAGAATCAGCTCGCCGGTTCGGATGTGCCATCCAATGTCCGCATCTGCCAGCGGCCGATTCGACAAAGGTCCCGCCAGCAGCGCCCAGAAAAGAAAAATGAAAATGATGTCGCGGACTGAAGGCACCAGAAAACGCAGGGCTGACGAACTGGGCTGCGCCGGGATCATCAAGGTTCCTGGAACAAGATGTGAAGAAGCAGTGTATAAGGTTTCAACTCTTCAAGGTTTTTTCCGTCCACACGGCCATTCTGTGAATCTCTATAGTAGGGCTCGAAACAGTAGGGCCCAAAACTGTAGGGACCGAGACGCTAATGATGGTGAACCACAGGCCAAAACCAAGAGTGGTGATCGTGGGTGCCGGTTTCGGGGGCCTGACCGCCGCCCCCCGCATTGCCCGGCTGCCCGTTCAGGTTACGGTTCTTGACCGGAGAAATCACCATACCTTTCAACCGCTGCTTTACCAGGTTGCGACCGCCGGTCTGTCTCCGGGCGAAATAGCAGCGCCCATCCGTTCCATACTCAGAGCTTATTCCAATCTTGAAGTGTTACTTGAAGAAGTAGTCGATTTCAATTTGGAACACAATCAGGTTATCACCAAGGACAAAGCACTCGATTACGACTTCCTCGTCATCGCCTCCGGAGCCACCCACGCCTACTTTGGCCACGAAGAATGGGAGCCACTTGCGCCCGGTCTGAAGACGATTGAAGACGCGCTGGAAATCCGCCGCCGCGTTCTGCTGGCCTTTGAACTGGCCGAGCGCCAGAACAAGACGGCCGCCGGGCAAAGCGCGGGTCCGCTGCAATTCGTGGTCATCGGAGGCGGCCCCACCGGCGTTGAACTCGCCGGAACGCTGGCCGAAATCGCTCATCATGCCATGAATCATGAGTTTCGAAATATCGATCCACGGCAGAGCCGCATCCTGCTCATCGAAGGCGGATCCCGCGTCCTGGCAGCCTATTCCGAGGATCTTTCGCGCAAGGCCGAAGCTCAGTTGCAACGCCTGGGCGTCCAGGTTCGCACCTCCCACATGGTCACTCGCATCGAGCCCGGCGCCGTCTGGGTAGGCAATGAAAGGATTGCGGCCGCAGTGGTCTTGTGGGCAGCGGGCGTGGCCGCTTCTCCGCTGGGCCACAAATTGGGAGTGCCCGTCGATCGCGCCGGTCGCGTGCTCGTCCAATCCGACCTCAGCGTTCCCGGACATCGGGAAGTTTTTGTCATCGGCGACCTCGCCGCCCTAAACGACGAGAATGGCAAGATGCTCCCCGGAGTCGCGCAGGTCGCCATCCAGCAAGGCAACTGGGTAGCGGAGACCATCGCCCGCGATCTGGAGAATCAACCGCGCCGCGATTTCCATTATCACGACAAAGGCAGCTTGGCCACGATCGGCCGCGCCGCCGCGGTCGCGCAGTTCGGCAAGTTCGAGTTGTCCGGATATTTTGCGTGGCTGGCGTGGCTGTTCATCCACGTTCTCTTCCTGATCGGGTTCCGCAATCGCCTGCTGGTGATGATCCAGTGGGCATGGTCGTATCTCACCTACGAACGCGGCGCGCGCCTCATCACCGGCAGCGATGAACTGGTGGGCTGGACCGAGCCTCCGCGCGGATCCGAACCCCGCCCCGAAGCAGAGGAAAACGCGCTTGTCCCCGCAGCCGCCAGGTCAAAACCGTGATGCTGCGGCGTCTTCGCTGCCGATATAATCAAGGTGTGGTGAATCGCGCCGCTGTTTTCGTCTTTCTGGCTTCGCTGCTCTACTGCCCGTTGCCGTGCGCCCAGGATGTTTCCGCCTCCGGCCAAACTGCGGTCAGCCGCGCCGTAATCGGCCGCACCATGGTTGTGCTTCCCTTCGAAAACGCTTCTCCGACGCCGGGTCTGGAATGGCTCGGCGAATCTTTCCCCGAAGCTCTGCACGAGCAACTCAATTCTCCGGTGTTATACGTGGCCAGTCGTGAGGAACGCCTGCGGGCCTACGACCGCCAAGGCGTTCCGGCCGGCGTTCACGCTTCGCGCGCCACCCTCTACCGTCTCGCCGAGCAAATGGATGTGGATTATGCCGTGCTCGGCTCCTACAGTTATGACGGAGCCCGCCTGACGGCCATCGCCCAGTTGCTCGACATGCGTGGCCAGAAGCTGTTGCCCGCCCTCACTGAGTCCGCATCCCTCGCCGATCTGGGCAACCTTCAATCTGCGCTGGCCTGGGATCTGCTTCACCTGATCCGCGCCGACTTCGCTGTTCCTAAGGACAAGTACATCGCCGGTGTAGCGGCCATCCGCCTGGACGCACTGGAGAACTACATACGCGGCGTTCTAGCCGCCAGCGCCGAAGCAAGAGTGCAGCACCACCGCGAAGCGGTACGTCTAAGTCCGGATTACGCTCAAGCCTGGCTGGAACTAGGTAAGACCTACTACACCCAGCGCGCGTATGAGCCGGCAATCGCCGCGCTGAGTCAAATCCCTCGTTCCTCCACCATCGCGCGCGAGGCAAACTTCTATCTCGGTCTCGCCGCCTATGCTCATGGGGACTTTGCGAAATCCGAAGCCGCCTTTGAATTCGTCGCCGCGCGTTTGCCTCTGGCCGAGGTCTACAACAACCTGGGCGTAGTCGCCGCCCGCCGCGGCCACAGTTCAAAGAAAGCCGCCGACTACTTCGCGCGCGCGATCCAGAACGATCCGAGCGATGCCGACTATCACTTCAACATGGGAGTAACCCTTGCCGCGGACGGCGACCGCGTCGGCGCGGCCCGTGAACTGCGCGCCGCGCTCGATCATCGTGCGGGCGACGCCGACGCTAAGATGCTGCTCGATTCCCTTACATCTCCCGCCGGCAGTATCGTTCCCAGCAGTGCTACTTCGAAGATCCCGCTCGAACGCATCAAGCGCAACTACGAGGAAGACGCCTTCCGCCAGATGACCATGCAGATGGGAAGTTGGGCCGAAGAACGTTTTGCCCGCTCCGATCCCCGCGCCCACGCGCGCTTTCACGTCGAACTCGGCAAGGAACTCATGGCCCACGGATTCTCGACCGACGCCGAGGCCGAGTTCCGGCACGCCGCCGCCGTCGATCCCGCGAGCACCGCGCCGCTCACCGCACTCGCCGAAGATTACGAAGCGCGCGGCGATACCAGTGGAGCCCGCGCCCAGGCCGAAGCCGCGCTCCACATTCGCGAATCTGCCGAAGCTTACGTGATTCTTGCGCGCCTCGATTTGCAGGAAAACAGAATGGAAGCGGCCGCCCGGAACATCGACCGGGCGCTGCAACTCGAACCCGGCAATTCCGCCGGCCAGGACCTGAAACGCACTCTCGCAGCCAAGCTCGCGGAGAAAGCGCAGCCGCTGCCACAACCATGAGCCTCTTTTGCCTTGAAAGGGCGCGGCTTCAGCCGCGCCGGAAAAGCCGCATAATCGATCGCGGCTTTAGCCGCCGCGGACCACTCGCGTTTAGCTGTCTCGCAGCTGTCTTGCTTCTCGCCACCTTTTCGTCCGCCGACGTTCTGAGGATCGCCGTAGACGACGCGATCCAGCCCGTCACCGCGGAATACATTGGTCGCGCCCTCGACGTGGCCGCCGCTAATCACGATCAAGCCGTCCTGATCGAGATCAACACTCCCGGAGGACTCGTCGATTCGACGCGAGAAATCATCGAGAAAATCGTGGCCTCGCCCGTGCCCGTCATCATCTACGTCACCCCCAGCGGAAGCCGCGCCGCCTCCGCCGGATTCTTCATCCTCGAGTCAGCCGACGTGGCAGCCATGGCCCCGGGAACCAATACCGGAGCCGCGCATCCCGTAATCCTCGGCGGCAAGATGGACGACGTAATGAAGCAAAAAATGGAAAACGACGCCGCAGCCCTGATGCGCTCGGTGGTAGCCAAACGCGGCCGCAACGTCGAGCTCGCCGAGAGCGCCGTGCGCGAGTCGAAGTCCTTTACCGACCAGGAGGCACTCGACAAAAAGTTGATCGAATACATCGCCCCCAACGAACAAGACCTGTTCCACCAGTTGAGCGGGAAGAGCTTCAAGCGCTTCAATGGCGCGACCGTCACGCTCAGCCTGGCCGATCAACCCGTGCGCGACTATCGCATGACGCTCAAGCAGCGCATCCTCTCCTACATCATGGACCCGAACGTGGCGTTCATCCTGCTGGCCATCGGAGCGCTAGCGCTGTATGCCGAGTTCAACCACCCCGGTGCAGTCATTCCCGGAACTGTGGGCGTGGTCTTCATTCTTCTGGCAGCCTTCGCGTTGAACCTGCTGCCGGTGCGCTTCGCGGCGATAGCCATGATCATAGGAGCCTTCGCGCTCTTCGCCGCGGAAGCGAAGTTCGCCAGCCACGGCGTGCTCACCACCGGCGGAATTGTCCTGTTGACGATGGGCGGACTGTTTCTGGTTGACGCTCCCATTCCGGAGATGCGCGTCCATCTCGCGACCGCGTTAGCCGTAAGCATCCCGCTCGGGATCATCACCGCGTTCCTGATGAGCATCGCCGTGCGCGCCCGCCGCAACAAGATTGTCACCGGCAAACAAGGCTTGATCGGCGAAATCGGAATCGCCCAAACCGCGCTCGCTCCCGCTGGAAAGGTGTTCGTCCACGGCGAACTTTGGGACGCGGTTTCTACTATTCCAATTCCCGCTGGAGAACAAATCGTCATCCGCCAGATCGACGGACTCACGCTGAGAGTCGATCCCGTAGCGGCGGCGAGACCCGCAATGATGCAGGCATAGGCGTAACGACTGGTGAGCGACGCGAGGTGACCATTATCACTGACAGGTCGCTCTCGCCCTGCTTCAATTCCTCTGAAGCTCGCAAAAAGCACTTTCTCGACGGAAGTCTCGATCGAAGTCTCGACAGAAGATGGAAAGGAGAAAGCCATGCAATTCCGCCTCGACATGCACGAACTGAATCTGCTGGCCAACGTCTTGTTGGAACAAGACCCGCGACCGTATCAAGCGTTGGTGAACAAGATCATGGCGCGCGACCTGCGCTTAGACGCCGACGAACTGGAACAAGCTGCGAACCTTCTTGCCGCCAAAAAAATCGGCCTCAAAGCTGAAATCGCCCGCCAGACTGACGCTCCGCTGAAGTCAAACCTGGAGGCTCAACTGGCGCTGCTGGAACGCGTGCTGGAAAGAGTCAACGAGGCTTGCGTAATGTTCTAAGGGCCTCCCCGCGAAGGACGGGACTTGGGGTACCCCTACCCCCTACTGCCCGGTCTTTTGGAATCAAAGACTTAGCGGTGGAACCCCGCCAGGTCTTTGACTTTCAAGGACTTATAGCTAAAGTCTTTGAGAACCAACGACTTACCGTTGTCAAAGAGCTTGCAAATAGATTTAGGGCAGCTTCGAGGTTCGTCTTAGCTTGACGGACGTATCGCGAAACTGCCCCAACTGGATTCCAGTATTGCGCTTGGCCGGAACATAGGTCAATGGTCTTGGTTGGTGTGTGCGACGAAAGCGTGGAATGGATTCCCGAAATGGGAACGCTCGGAGTGTCCTCACTCATACCAAACTCGCAAATTACGCAATCGAGTTATCCGGGGTAGAATCTGGCGCAGTGGAAAAGAACAAACTCTATTACGGCGACAATCTTGAGGTGCTGCGCCAGCAATCAAGGATGAGTCGGTAGACCTCATCTATCTCGACCCGCCGTTCAACAGCCGGCAGGATTATAACGTCCTCTTCGCAGAAAAAGACGGGACGCGCTCCAGTTCGCAGATCATGGCGTTCGAGGACACTTGGGAGTGGAACGTGGATGCCGAGCGGGCCTACGAGGAAATCGTCGAGCGCGGCGGACGTGTCTCTGAGGCCATGCGCGCTTTCCGCACATTTCTCGGCCACAGCGACATGATGGCCTATCTCGCGATGATGGCCCCACGCTTGATCGAGTTGCGGAGAGTGCTTAAGGAAACGGGGTCGATTTACTTGCACTGCGACCCGACCGCTAGCCATTACTTGAAGATGCTGATGGATGCGGTGTTTGGTCCAACGAATTTTCGCAACGAGATCACATGGAAACGTCGGCTCGGGATGAGTAGCGCAGTTCACAAGAGCAATCGCTTTGGGACCTGCACCGACATTATTTTCTTCTACGCGAAGAGTGCTGCGGCACCATTCTTCCCGCAGTACAACAAGGAAAGTGCAGACTACCAAGCCTACGTCGCCGAGCGGTTTACGATGGTTGATGAGAACGGGCGCAGGTATCATGCAGGCGACTTGACGAATCCGGCGTACCGCCCAAATCTTGTCTATGAATACAAGGGCTACCGTCCTCCTCCTCACGGATGGGCGATTACAAGAGAAAAGATGGAGCAGTGGGACAAGGAAGGAAGGCTTTACTTCCCAAAAGATAAGAATGGGCGCATTCGGCGCAAGCGCTTTGCTGATGAGCTAAAGGGGATGCCAGTTCAGAATCTCTGGACTGACATACCTGAGATCAATTCGCAGGCCCAAGAGCGCTTGGGCTACCCGACCCAAAAACCCGAGGCTTTGCTCGGTCGTATTATCAAAGCTAGCTCCGGTGAGGGCCAGGTTGTCCTCGACCCTTTCTGCGGATGTGGCACTGCGATCTCCGTCGCACAGCGCCTCAACCGTCGGTGGATTGGCATTGATATCACTCACCTCGCCATCGGCCTGATTAAGCAGCGGCTCACGGATGCTTTTGGCGAAGCTGTGCGTGATACCTACGAAGTCATCGGCGAGCCTGTTGATCTGACCGGCGCTCAACGACTCGCGCAGGACGATCCCTATCAATTTCAGTGGTGGGCGCTCAGCTTGGTCGGTGCGCGGCCCACGGAAGAGAAGAAAGGCGCGGACCGCGGCATTGACGGGCGCCTCTACTTCCACGACGAAAACAAGAGGGACCGCAAAACCAAGCAGATCATTTTTTCCGTCAAGGCCGGACACGTGCAGTCCGCGTATGTGCGCGACCTGCGCGGCGTCATCGAGCGGGAGGATGCGCAGATCGGGGTGCTCATCTGCATGGAGGCCCCTACCAAGCCGATGCTGACAGAGGCTGCCGAGGCCGGATTCTACAAGCCTCCGGGATTAGAGGACCGGTATCCGCGGATTCAGATTCTTACTATCGAAGAGTTGCTGGCGGGCAAGGGCGTGGGTTATCCGCGGTTGTTGGAGGTGACGTTTAAGAAGGCTCCGAAGGCGCGGAGGGCGGCGGAAGAGCAGATGGCTTTGGGTGGGGCGGAGATGGACGAGCCGTTTTAGGGCGTACTCAGGAAGGCAATCAAAGGCAGCGGACAGGAGTGTCCGCTCTACACGGGTAACGGGGAGAGCGCCTTGACGCTGAGCTAGCAGTGCCGGACGTGTAGGGGTCCTTCGACTCCGTAGCTGCTTCGCTTTGCGAAGCGGCTTCTCCGCTCAGGATGACACTAATATTTAGGATGGATGCATCTTCCTCAACAACTGCGGGGACGTGCCATCATCGCCGATACCCTGCCGCGTGCGCTACAATCCGCTCATACTCTGAAGTACGAGTTGCCTGGAGGCATTTATGGATGTTCTCGGGTTTCCGGTGATCGTCGTTGCCATCATCATCGTCGTCATCTACCTGCTGAGTTCCATCAAGATCTTGGCCGAATATGAACGAGGCGTCATCTTCCGCCTCGGGCGCCTGCTAGGTACGGCCAAGGGCCCGGGCGTAATTCTGGTCTTTGCTCCGATCGACCGCATGGTGCGGATTTCGCTGCGGCAGGAAGCGATCGAAGTTCCGCCACAAGACGTCATCACCCGCGACAACGTCACCCTCAAAGTAAATGCGGTCATTTTCCTGCGCGTGGTCGATCCCAACAAGGCCGTGGTGGAAGTTTCCAATTACGCTTACCAGACCTCGCAGTTTGCGCAGACCACTTTGCGCTCGGTGCTCGGCGAACAGGAACTCGACGAATTGCTGGCTCACCGCGACAAGATTAACCTGCGGTTGCAGAGCATCCTTGACACGCACACCGCGCCTTGGGGCGTGAAGGTTTCGAATGTGGAGGTCAAGCAGGTGGATATGCCCGAGTCGATGCTGCGCGCCATGGCCAAGCAGGCCGAAGCCGAACGCGAGAAGCGGTCGAAGATCATCCACGCGGAGGGCGAGTTCTCAGCCGCGCAGCGGTTGGTCGATGCCGCGCACTTGTTGTCCAGCGAACCGGCCAGCATTCAGTTGCGATATCTGCAGACGCTTACGGAAATCGGCGTCGAGAAAAACACGACCGTAGTGTTCCCCGTGCCCGTCGATTTCTTCTCCGGCATACAGAAGTGGCTGGCCAACGTGCCCACTCCAACCGCGGAAGCTAGAGGTCAAAGCTAGTTCGCATGCCCACGGCGCAACCGGATACGGAGATCACAATTGGTACCGGCCGCATGCTGGCACTGTTCTTCGCGCTGGTACTGGTCTGCGCTTTCTTTTTTGCGATCGGCTTTTCGCTGGGCAGGAAAACCACGACCGCCGGCGTGGGCGGCTTGATGGGCGCTCCCGCGGGAGCGCCATCGACCATCGTCCGGCCGTCGGCGGCCAAAAACGACGCTCCCCAGGCAACACCACAGTCGGGCGATTTCAGCTTTTACAAAGCCGTGGGTGAGAAAAACGCAGATGCGGCGCTCACGGCGCCCGATTCGAAAACTCAATCGGCAGCCTCAACCGTGGCGACCGCAAGCGTGGAAACACCGCCGAAAGACGCTACGGAACCGGGAACCGTTGCGCCCGCGACCGCCGGTTACTACGTGCAGGTTGCCGCCGTCAGCCGTGAGGAAGACGCCCAAGCGCTGGTCGAGGCGCTAAAAAAGAAGCAGTATCCGGCCTTTATTGCGAGCAATCCTTCCACCGACAAGTTCCATCACGTTCAGGTTGGACCTTACGCCGAGTGGAAAGACGCGGAGGCCATGCGCGCCCGCCTCGTCGGCGATGGTTACAATCCGATTGTAAAAAAATAGAGGGGATTTGGTAAGTATGTAATCTGATAATTTGGCAATTGAAAATCAAGATCGTTGGGGTTTCAAATCTACCAAATTACACAATTGCAAATAATCATGGCGCACGCGGCCAATCTTGATCGCTTTCTGCACGCCATCGCCGACCCCACTCGCCGCCGCATTCTGCAGGCGCTTAAAGAAAAAGGCGGATGCTCGCTCGATAAGCAAAGCGGGCTCTGTGCGGCCGACATCGAGCAGCGTGTGAATCTGGCGCAGCCCACCATTTCGCATCACATGCGAATCCTCGAAAAGGCCGGACTGGTGGCGGCCAAGCGAGAGGGGCACTGGCGCTGGTACCAGCGCAATGAAAAACTGATTGCAGAATTGGCGCGGGGATTGAAGGAACAACTTTAGAACGCCTCGGATAGTGGAGCGGTTTATGCTCCCGCGCTTGCCACCGAGGTTTTTTCCTCGTTCTTCTCTTTCTCTTTGTCTTTCTCTTGCGCCTTCACGGCCGAGTTTCCATTTCGCTGGCTCAGCCCGCGGACATGTGAGATCAGGTCGGCCATTTCGAATGGTTTGGAGAGCGATGGCAGATTGTTCTCCTCGAGGAAGTTTCGAGTCGGCTCATCGGTCATGGTGGAAAAGGTCAGAAGCAGCCCTTTCTCCAGGCCAGGACACTTCTGCGCGATCCAACCGTGCATTTCTCGTACGCTGCATTCTCCCGGCATGCGGCCATTCATCACGATGACGTCAAAGGAGCCATTGCGGAGCCGATCCTGCGCATCCGCCACGCTCATCGACGTAGCAACGTCGGCGCCGGCTCCGATTAGCACGTCTCGTTCAAACTCCAGCACCGCCTCTTCATCTTCGACCAATAGCACGCGCCCGGTCAGCAGCGACTCTCGACGCACAGGCGCTACCGTGTCGGGCAGCGCTGGTTTCCCGCTGGCCAGCAAACGGACTTCAATTGCAGCTCCGCCTTCTTCGCGATTGCGCGCGACGATTTCTCCACCGTGTTCCTTGACGATCCCGTAGCAGATGCTCAAGCCGAGGCCGGTTCCCTTGCCCACCGACTTGGTGGTGTAGAAGGGATCGAAAATCCGGCCAGGATCCTTGATTCCCGGCCCGCTGTCGCCAAACTCGACGCACACGAAGGCGTCTTTCATGAAGGCGCGCACTTTCAAGGCGCCGCCGCTGCGGCTCTCACCGCTGTGCTCGCCGTTATTCCCGCCGTTGTTTTCGGCGTTATTCTCGACTATGGCATCGAGCGCGTTGTTGACGATGTTCAGGAAGACCTGCTCCAACTGATGCGGATCGGCTGTCACCGAGGGCAGGTCATCCGCAATTTCGCGCTCCACTGAAATATTGTTGAACTTCAAATCGTATTCACGCAGCGTGAGTGACTCCTCCAGCACCTTGCGCAAGTCCACTTGCTGCTTCTGCGGCTTGCTCTGACGCGCGAAAGAAAGCAGGTTTTGTACCACGCGATGAGTGCGCTGAGCTTGCTTGAACAGTTTGCGCACATAATCGGCGGCACGATGGTCAAGATTCTCGCCTTCCAGCAGTTGCGCGTAACCCAGGATTGCGGTCAGCGGATTGTTCAGTTCGTGCGCTACGCCGGCAATCAATTGGCCGATGGCCGACATCTTCTCACTCTGCAACAGTTGCTCCTGCGTCCGCCGCAGGTCTTCGTACGCGCGGCAAGTCTCCTCGTAGAGCTGCACCTTTTCGATCGTGGTCGCGAGTTGGCGGCTGATCGCAACCAGCAAGTTCTCGTCGTTGCTCGAATAGTTCCGGTCTTGCTTGCCGGCGATGCCCATGATGCCGAGCGGCTTGTCTTTGCTCCAAAGCACGACCCAGATCCAGCAGGGCAACCGGTCGGCAGACACAAACTCGACAACTGCGGCCGGAAGGTGCGGCATAAAATCCTGAGTCACCACTTCCGCACGAGAGCGCATTACCAGGTCGCCCAACCCCTCGGGAAAGATGGCTTCCGCCATGAGGGCGCGCGCCTCGGTTCGCGGGCCACAGCCAGCGCGGCGCCGGTAGGTGCCTTCGGGTTCCGATGCCAGATAGACCGAGCCAGTCTCGGCCCCAAACAACGAGATCACTTGGCGCAACGTCAAGTTCAGAATTTCATCCAGATCGAACGACTGGGTGGCGATGACGGCCATCGCGTTGAGAGCGTTCAACTCGCGGTTGCGCCGCCTCATTTCGTCTTCCGAGCGCTTTTTTTCAGTGATGTCAAGGACGAAGCCCTGATAACGCTCGATGTCCTCGTTCGAATCGCGCGTGGCGAAGCAGCTCTGCGCTACCAGCAGCAGCGTGCCATCCTTGCGCCGGACAGTGATTTCAAAATTACGGACGTAGTTGTGCGCCTCGATTTCCTGGAGAAAAGCTGCGCGCTCTTCGGCAACCGCGAACAACACACTTCCCATGTCGAGGGCCATCAACTCGTCCCGGTTGCCGTAGCCGAGCATAGTGACGAAGGCGTCGTTGCAGTCGAGCAAATCTCCGTCCGGCGTCGCCACAAATACGCCTTCCTGCACCTGCTCAAACAACATGCGGTACTTCTCTTCCGCGATTTGACGCGCGGTCGTATCGTGGACCACGTGGATGGCGCCCTTCTGCTGGCTTCCTTCCGCGTAAGAAGAAGTTGTAACCATCGACTGCCCTCCGAAGCACGAATCCATCGCTTCGGTAAGACCTGATCCGCGAGCGCAATACGGGCATCCTCTCCAGAAATGCTCTTGGGGTAACACCTCTTCACACAGTTTGCCCAATACATCGAAGGGCGCCTTTTCCAGCCGTTGCAGCAGGGCATGATTTGTTTTCAGGATGCGGAAGTTTGCGTCGTGCGCCAGAATCGGATCCTGAATGGAATCGAAGGTGTTCGTCCACTGTCGCTGCGAGCGCTGCACCTGCTCCACCAAGCGCAGATTCTCGAGCGCAATTCCAAGGCCCTGCGCCGCAGTCTCCAGAAACCCCAACTCTTCGAGGGTGTGTCGCCCGCCCGGACAGCCGAGCGACAGCATCCCAATCACCGACTTCTTGCCGTGCACTGGCAGCAGTAGCAGGTGACGAATGGCGCGCTTCGCCAGTTGTTGCCGCTCCAGCTCTGAGAGCTCCGAGAGTTTCATCGCCACGGCGCGGTTTTCCTCCAGGATACGGGCCTGGATTTCACCGGTTGGGGCCTGCCCGATGGCTCGCAAAGATTCCGGCGACAAGCCCGCATGTTGCGTCGGGACCAAACGATCAGCTTCCATCGATTGGAACCACACCGCCTTGGCTCCAGTTACGGCTTTCAGTTTTTCCAGTACCGCTTGTAGCAATGGGGCGCGATTCTGGCCGCGCGCCATTGTGACGGTTAATTCGTTGAGCGCCGCTAGTCGCCTCATGTGCAGCCGCGAGTCGTCCAGCACCAGGAGCAAGACGCTTGACCCAAACAGCACTTCGGCCAACAAGTAGCCTTCACTCGGAATGCGACTGGCAAATGCGGGCCAGTTCAGATTCAAGGTCAGCAATCCAGCGCCGAACAGGAAAGAACCCAGCCCAATGCGTCCGCGCCGGTGCCGCAGCAGTTCGACGGCCGCTCCGGCCGCAATCAGCCGGCAGGCCACGTCCAACCCCAATGTGAGCGGCCTTGAATCCGGAAAATACAGCGGCAGCATAGCGGCGCAGACCAACATTGCCCACGAAACGGCCAAAAGGGCGGTCAGGGCTCGCCGCGCCTGAACCGACATTAGTGCCGTCGCCGCAAAAAGCCCCATCGCCAGCACAAAGTCAGCCTGTGCGAATGCCGCCATCGATCGAGAAGTGGCGTGCAATGGGCTGGCACCCGCTGCCCCGGCCGCTGTCCCGATCATTGTCCGGCCAAGTGTCCAAAGAAATGCCCCATAGGCGAGCCAGCCCGCGCCCCAGGTCAGCAGATAGCGTTCCCGAAAGAGCCGGAAGAAAAGCAGACTGACCGCCACCATGGTCAGGGCGGCCGTTTCCCGCGCTGACAACCAAGGGACGGCCAGCACACCAACCGAACTCGCGATTGGACCGACAGGATTCATAGAGAAAAGCACTAAGATAAACGCACGAACACCTAAGCTTTTAAGTATCACGCTCGATCAGGGGCTCCGCACGGATTTCCGTCTCCACCTGGTTACTTTCGGAATGTGAAATCGTGGCCTAAAATGGGCGATACATTCATCAGCCCCATGCCTAATGAACGCATTCTCGTGGTGGACGACGAGGAAACGATCCGCGAGATTGTTTCTTCGATGCTGGGCGGAGCCCATTTTCAGACGCGTCAAGCTGCCAGTGGCATTGAAGCGCTTTCGATTCTGGAATCGGGCGACGAATTCGATCTGGTGCTCTCCGACCTGATGATGGCGGAGATGGATGGGATTGCCCTTTTGGAGCGTGCCAAGGAACGCTACCCGGACATGCCGATCGTGATGGTGACCGCCGTCCACGACATTCAGGTCGCGCTGCAGGCGCTGCGCAACGGAGCCTACGATTACCTGCTCAAGCCCTTCGAGCGCGAGCAACTGCTAGCCACGGTGCGGCGCGCGCTGGAAAATCGCCGCCTGAAGCGCGAAAACGATGCCTATCGCACCAATCTGGAAGCCCTGGTGGCGAACCGTACCCAGCAATGGAAAACGGCGCTTTCCAACCTGGAGAAGTCCTATGACATCACCCTCGAGGCCCTGGGCGATGCGCTAGACCTCAAGGACTCCGAGACCGAAGGCCACTCCCGGCGCGTCACCGCCTACACCATCGCGATTGCACGGAAGATGGGATTGCCCAAGGAAGAGGTCGACGTCATCGCGCGTGGAGCTTTTCTGCACGACATCGGCAAGATGGCGATTCCCGACAAAATCCTGCTCAAGCCCGGCAAGCTCACCGAACAGGAAATGGACATCATGAAGGAGCACTGCTACCGCGGCTACAAGATCATCTCCAGAATCCCGTTTCTGGCGGAGGCTGCCGAAATCGTTTACTCGCACCAGGAACGCTACGATGGACTGGGCTATCCCCGTGGACTGAAGGGCGATGAGATCCCGCTTGGCGCCCGAATCTTCGCGATTGCGGACACGCTGGATGCCATGAGAACCGACCGGCCTTACCGAGCGGCCCAATCCATTCAGGCAGCCAGGAAGGAAATCGAACTCTGGTCCGGCCGCCAGTTCGATCCGCGGATCGTGAAAGTATTTCTGGAAATGCCCGACAATATCTGGGAAGACTTGCGGGACGACATCAATGCGGCGAACGCGTCTTTTCCCAAGGTGTGACAAGCGCCAGACATCGTTTGGCTGTGGTCGCCTCATCCAGTCAATCAATGAAGTCAATCCAAACGGCCTCCACTACGGTCGGGTTTCGTCGTCTGGGGTGAAATAACCGCTGCCCGCCAGAATGTGCCTGTTTCGCATCTGGCGGGCAGGTCCGGGGCTTATTTTCCGTTCCTTAGCTGCTTCCTTAGTGCTTCCTTTGGCTGCTTTCGACTGCAACTCGGCAAGCTCATTGCGTTCTAACCACAGAGGTGTATAACGAAAGCCTGAGTTTCGGTTCCATGTCCAAATTTCAACAGGTGATTTCGAATGCATCAAGATCAGAATCCAAAAAGATCCAGGAGAAAACCGATGAAAAACCTCATGGTCACCGTTTGCGCGGTGCTGGTATTGAGCGCTCTCTCGGCCGCGCAGAGTGGTTCGCTGACCCCGATGCCGAACAGTGTTTTCGTGGGTGCCGATGGCAAATTTGAGACTGCGCCCGATACCGCACTTATCCAGTTCAATATCTCAGCCCAGGCCGACAGCGCCAAGGACGCCTACGACCAGGCAGCGAAACAGGCCGAGGCCACGCGTCAGGTTTTGCGCGCCAACGGCATCGATCCAAAGGCCGCGGAGGTCGGCTTCTTCTCTGTGAATCCGCAATACGACTGGAAAAGCCCGAAGCACAGAGTCATCGGCTACCAGGTGACCACGAGCGTCAGCGTGAAGCTTAAGGATTTTTCCAAGATCGGTCCGATCACTCAGCAACTCGCCGACGCCAGTGTTGGTGACAGCCAGTCGCTCAGTTACACTCTCGAGTCGACCGACGAGGCCAAGAGCAAAGCGGTGGCCGACGCCTACCGGCGGGCGCGCGCTTCCGCGCAGTCCCTCGCCACGGCGAGCGGACGCACGCTCGGCGAACTCTCCTATGCCACCGTCGATGTCTCGGAGAACATTCGCGTGCCTGCGCCGATGGCGCGCCGGGCCATGCCCATGGCGATGGCAGCGCCCACTCCCGCCCCGACTGAAGAGTTCTCGCCCCAGAACGTGACCATCACGGCACACGTTAACACTATGTTTGTATTGAAATGAGTTTGTTTGTGGAGCGCCGGGCATCCCGCCCGGCAGGACCCTTCGACTGCGCTCAGGGCAGGTTCGCGAGGCGAGCGTCGCTCTACTATGACGGCGAGCCTAGTTGTTGCGAACGAGGACCTCATGCCGGGAGGAAATCCGGCTCGCGTCCACCTGTACTTCCCGCTGAATCTCCATCTCGATCGAAGTTCCAGGCTCCAGCCTCACATAGGCGCCCCGCGAGAGCATTCCGACCGCGAACCCGGCGGCTCCTCCAATTCCGGCTCCGATGCCGGCACCTTTGCCACCGTTGGTTATCGCACCAATCACCGCTCCCGTGGTAGCCCCGCCCACGGTTTCCCTCGCTTTTTTCCCGGCGTCGCTATCCTGACGAATCGTCCCTTCCGAATCCTTCATCGACGTCTTCTCGGCCCCGGGCGTGTTCTCCACCGAACCACCCAGCATCACCGTGTAGCCGTTGGGATAAATCATCGAGGTGAAGTGGATCAGCACCTCAGCGCGTCCCTTGACGTGCCCGCCGCGCTGCGCGCGTTCGATCTTGCCCTGGATGTACGTCCCCGCTGGAATCACGACCCGCTCGTTGACCACAAACGGAAAGGCAGTCTCCGCATATACGGGGTCTCCATCCTTGGCTGTCTTGGTCGAAATTGCTTGCTTCAGCGATACCGGAACCCTGGTTCCGGCGGGAATGGTCAGCATGGACTTTTCTGGCGCCACTGCGGGCGCGGCGGGCGCCGCGGTCGCATCCACGGTTGGAGTCGACTGTGAGTTCGCGATCCCGGCCAACAGCGCCACCCAAATCAAAGCAGCACAGATTTTCATCGAAGACCTACCTCTTCAAGATATTTTAGCAACTCGCTTGCAAACTCAGATGCGCTCGCCAGAGTTCCAGTTAGCTGGGAGTTACCTTGCGAGGACAGTTTCTAACCACTGCTTCTCCTCGCCTGATTCTCGATCACATTGCCCATGAACTGCGACTGCAGCTTCTGGGCGCAGCCCTCGCCGCAAACCTGCATCGCGCCCTCCTGCACTGCCAGATTCTCGTCCCATGGCGCCAGATGCAACACCGGCACGTGGTAATCGCCGAACGAACTCCAAATCACCCACCAGCGGTCGCTCGCACCTTTGAGCACCCCGCAATTCGGACCAGCACACCGGTAAAACGAACTCGGGATGAGACGTAGATCCTCGGCCATGGACAATCTGCTTACCTTGGGTAATTGTAGCTGAGGAGAACTTGCCGGTCATTAACAGATCGGGAGCGGAGCGTGGCGACTCCTGGCTACGAACGGGTTACTTGTACAACAGATATTTCTCGTGGAGCTCCACGAACTGCTGTAATCGCTCCCGCCAGTCCTCCGCAATCCGCCTCGGATCCTCTCCCGCGCCGAGTGCTTCGTATGCCGCCCGATTCACCAGCAGGTCGGCCATGCGCTCCAGCTTGAAGTCGTTCGGATGAAGCCTACGCAGCGCCGACGCCAGCTCAATCCCTAACTCCGGCGAGTCCAACGTATTTCGGTCTAGAACAATCAGGTTGACGCCTTCACACCGTTCCCCCGCAAAATTACTCGCTGACGGAGTGAACACAATCGGCACGAACCGCATACTCTGAATACTGCGGGCGTTCAAGTAAGCGGCCAATTCCCTGCTCTTGATCCAAGGCGCGCCTACGACCTCGAACGGCGTATCCGTGCCCCGACCCACCGAGACATTGGTCCCTTCGATCAGCGCCACTGCTGGATAAAGCGTCGCCTCTGTCAAGCTCCGCAAATTCGGTGAAGGATTCACCCACGCGAGTCCGGTCGAATCGAACCAGTCTCCCGGCTGCCAACCTTTCATCGCGACCACATCGAGGCGGGCTCCTATGTGCCGCTCGGCATTAAACATTTTCGCCAGTTCACCCAGCGTCATCCCGTGGCGTACAGGCTCGGGAAAGTAGTTGGTGAAACTTTCCCGCCCGGCGTCGGAAGTAGAATCGGAATCGGACACCGGCCCCTGCACAAACGAGCCCGTGATCGGATTCGGACGATCCAGAATCACGATTTCAGTACCCGCCTTCGCGGCCGCTTCCAGAAAATAGCCAGTGGTAGCCTCATAGGTGTAGAACCGCGCGCCCGCATCCGCCAGATCGATCACCACCGCGTCCAGCCGCTTCAGGACGTCCATGGACGGACGCCGGGCCGCATCGGTGGCCCCATACACGCTGTAAACCGTAACTCCGGTTGCTGCATCCCTCGCATTCCTAATGTCCGTCGTATCCAGCGTTCCTGTCACTCCGTGTTCCGGACTGAAAATCGCATCCAGCGAAAGTCCCGGCACGTTCGCCAATACGTCAATGGTTCGGCGCCCTTCGGAGTCGATGCCAGTCTGATTCGTCAGCAGTCCAATGCTCCGCGGAGCGCCCCCCTTGGCCGGATGCAGCGCCGCGAACTTCGTCTCCTCGAGCACGTCAATTCCCGTTTTCACGGTTCCGTTCCGCACCGCCAGCTTACGGGCCGCGCTCTGCATTTCGTTGTATCCGGTAAGCGTCGCGACCCGCATCTTCTCCGCTTCGGACGGGTCGAGCGCCAGTGCTGCAGCCACGGCAGTTGCAACCTTCGTCCGCAGTGCAACGGCGCTTCCCTGCTCCTTTGGCGGAACCACATGCATGTGCACTGCGTTCGTCAGCAACACGATGTAGGTTTTCGTTGCCGGATCAATCCACAGCGAGGTTCCGGTGAATCCGGTATGTCCGTAGCCGCCCACTGGCAACAGTTCTCCGCGGTTGGTCGAAAAGGGAGAATCGATATCCCAACCAAACCCGCGCAGAACCGCTCCATTCACGGGCTGTTGGGGCGCAGTCATCTTTGCGATCGTCGCCGGAGTAAGCACGCCTCGTCCGCCATCCAGCAAGGCCTGCGCGAAAACCGCCAGGTCGTCGGCGGTGGAAAATAATCCCGCATCGCCTGCAACTCCGCCCATTCGCCGCGCCGTAGGATCATGGACTACTCCGCGCAGCAGATGATGGTTCTCATCCTCTTCGGTTGGAGCGATGCGAGACGCCCACGACGACGGCGGGAGAAATCGAGTCTCCTTCATCCCGAGCGGTCCAAAAATATGCTTGGCGGCATACTCATCGAGCGACTCGCCCGAGAGCCGCTCCACGAGCGCACCCAATACAACAAAATCAATGTCGCTGTAGAGAAACTCTGCGCCCGGAGACCGCTCGGGCGCGACTTCAAACGACGTGTGATACCCCGTTTCCTTGCCCTCCCACCGCTTCCGAAGTTCCAGATCTTCAGGCAATCCCGAGTAGTGCACCAGCAACTGCCGGATCGTAATCTCCTGCTTGCCGTTCTGCGCGAACTCGGGAAGATACTTCGCCACCGGATCGTTCATACGAAACTTTCCCTCTTCCCACAGCTGCATGAGCGCCGTCGTGGTGGCCACGACCTTGGTCAGCGACGCGCAGTCGAACACCGTGTCAAGCGTCATCGCTTCCTGTCGAGGTTCAAGCGAGCGATTGCCATAGGCCTTGCGATACACGACCTTCCCATCGTGCCCGACGATGAGCACCGCGCCAGGAATCTGGTGCAGGGTGACGGCATCGTTGATGATGGGATCGAGGACGGAGAGACGGGAATCGAGCGAAGTCTGGGAGAACGCACCGACAGAAATCAAAAGACCAAAGAACGCCAGATTTTTCGGTAAGCGTTTCACGTCTGCTGTGACTGTACATGACCCTGGAGACACGGCTCAAGACTGACGTTACAAACGATGCTCTCAAAGTAACTCCCCGTTTGCCTCCACTCGCCGCCTTTGCTATAACCCCAACAGTCCACAAAGACACCCTTGAACCTGACGCTACCGAATCGAGAGTCTGGATTTTCCTTCCTGGTGCGCAATGTCGTCGCACAGGACGATCGGTTTCGCAGCGCCTTCGGCATCCTGGAGAACGCCATCACGGCCCGCGACTTCCCCGGATGCTCGATCGCTGTTACTTTGCGGGGAGAACTCATCGCCCACAAAGCCTTCGGTCGCTTCACGTACGATCCGGCTTCGCCCGAAGTCACCCCCGCGGGTCTGTTCGATCTCGCGTCGCTGACCAAAGTCGTCGCCACAGGGTCCATGGCGATGATCCTCTACGAGCGCGGGCTGCTCGATCTCGAAGCGCCGGTCGGCGCGATCGTCCCGGAATTCGCGGGCGGCGCTCTTGCCCACAATGACCCGCGCCGCCGCGAAATCACGCTGCGCATGTTACTCGCGCACAGTTCCGGTCTGCCCGCCTACGAAAAGCTCTTCCTGCGCGCTCGGACGCGTGCGGGCCTTCTACAGGTCGCTTTCGGCACCCCACTTGCCGCCGTCCCCGGAACGCGCGCCGAATACAGCGACATCGGCTTTATCATTCTCGGCGTCGTCCTCGAACGCCTGGCCGATGAATCCCTCGATGCCTTTTGTCAGCGCGAAATCTTCGGTCCGCTGGGCATGACGCACACGACCTTCAATCCCGCAACCGCCTTGAAAGACTCCATCCCGCCAACCGCCGACGATCGCACCTTTCGCCATCGCATTATCGAGGGCGAGGTGCAGGACGAAAACGCGTGCGTCCTCGGCGGAGTTGCGGGACATGCCGGCCTGTTCTCCAATGCCGAAGATCTGGCCATCTTCGCGCACGCCATGCTCAACGGCGGATACCCGATCCTTAGGCCCGAAACCGTCGAACTTTTTTCGCGCCGTGAATCCGCTCCCGAAGGCACGACCCGGGCACTGGGCTGGGACACACCCTCTTTGCCCTTGCCATCGCAATCCGGAAAGTATTTCTCCTCGCGTTCCTTCGGACACTTGGGTTACACCGGCACATCTCAGTGGATCGACCCAGATCACCAACTCTCGATAATTCTGCTCACCAACCGCACTTGGCCTGATTGCCAGAACCAAGCCATCAAACAAGTGCGCCCGGCATTTCACGACGCGGTGATTGAAGCCCTGGGGAAGAACGCTTGAAACGCACAGCGAGCGTAAGTCTCCGCCGTCTCGGCACTGAGAAGACGAACTACGCCTCCGCCAATCTCGATCGCAAGTCCGCGTTGGAAATTGCCCGCATCATCAACCGTGAAGACGCCAAAGTCGCCGCCGTCGTGAAGCGCGCTCTGCGGCCAATCGCACAGGCAATCGACCTGATCGCCGCCGCACTGTCTCTGGGTGGGCGGCTCATCTACGTCGGCACCGGCACCAGCGGACGCATCGCCGCCCTTGACGCTGTCGAGTGTCCGCCGACTTTTGATGTGAGCCCGCGTATGGTCCAATTCATCATCGCAGGAGGCCCAAAAGCCCTGGCTACAGCCGTAGAAGCCGACGAAGACTCCCGCGAATTGGGCCGCAAAGCCATCGCGAAGAAAAAGCCCACAAGAAAAGATGTCGTAGTGGGCATCGCCGCCAGTGGACGCACCCCCTTCACCATCGCCGCCGTCAAGTATGCGCGCGGCCACGGCGCGAAGACGATTGCGGTCGTTTGCAACCCGAAATCCCCGCTCGGCGAATCCGCGCATGTGGCGATTGTTGCAGAGATTGGCGCGGAAGTTGTCGCCGGGTCGACGCGAATGAAAGCAGGCACCGCGCAGAAGATGATACTCAACATGCTGTCAACTGGAGCCATGGCGCGTCTCGGCCATGTCTACGGGAACCTCATGGTCAACCTCCACACAAAGAACCAAAAATTGCAGGAACGCGGAGTGGGCATTTTGGAAAAAGCGGCGGGACTTAGCCACGCCTCAGCGCGCAAGTTTCTCGTCGCTGCGGGAGGTCGCGTCCCTGTAGCGGTGGTGATGGCGAAGGCTGAAGTCAGCCGCGCCGACGCTGGCGATGCGCTGAGGAAGTCCGCCGGCCGGGTCCGCCAAGCGATTGCTATCGCAAAAGACAAGTAGGAAGACGAGAGTTACAAACGGAACTCGCGCACATCATTTCGCGTCCCTCGTTTTTGCAATTCCCGCTAGAATATTCGCAGTATGCCCTCGGCAAGAGCGTATTTGTGGGGCACTCTCGGGAACTCATCACAAAATGGATAAGCTAGTTATCCGCGGCGGTAACCCACTTCTCGGCACGGTCCGCATCAGCGGGGCAAAGAACGCCGCCCTTCCCTGCATGGCGGCAGCCCTGCTTACCGACGAACCGGTGATTCTGGAAAACATTCCTCAGGTGCGCGACATCGAGACCACGCGCAAGCTGCTTGCCGCCATGGGCGCCGAAGTCGAACTGGGCTACGGACGCGCCCACCACCGCACAACGATTTGCGCACGCACGCTCGCTGCCCCGGAAGCGTCGTACGAACTCGTCAAGACCATGCGGGCCTCCACGCTCGTCCTGGGACCGCTGGTCGCCCGTTGTGGCCGCGCCCGCGTCTCGCTGCCCGGCGGATGCGCCATCGGTGCGCGCCCCATCGACCTGCATATTAAAGGTCTGGAGCGTCTCGGCGCGAAGATCGCGCAAGAGCACGGCTACGTTGAGGCCACGACCGATCCTCTCCAAGGTGACCGGCTCCGGGGCGCCGAGATTGTCTTCGACAAAATCACCGTCACGGGCACCGAAGACCTGCTGATGGCCGCTACGCTGGCGGAGGGCGAAACGGTCATGCAGAACTGCGCCCGCGAACCCGAAGTCGCAGACCTTGCCGCCCTGCTCAACGCCATGGGCGCCAAGATTCACGGCGCCGGCACATCTACAATCCACGTGAAAGGCGTCGCCAAACTCCACGGCGCCAGGCACCGTATTATTCCCGACCGAATCGAAGCCGGAACCTTCATCGTCGCCGGGGCCCTCACCGGCGGAGACGTCAACGTTGCCGGATGCGATCCCACGCACCTCACCGGTATCCTGCAGAAGCTGGCAGAAACCGGCGTAAAGACCGCGGTGAAAAACGACTCGGTCCGCGTCATGGGCGACCATCCGCTGCGAGCTGCGGATATGAACACGGAAGAGTATCCCGGCTTCCCCACGGACATGCAGGCGCAATACATGGCGCTCACGACGCAGGCTGCCGGCACATCGATTATTACTGAAAACATTTTTGAGAACCGCTTCATGCACGCGCAGGAACTGGTTCGCATGGGCGCCAACATCAAGATCGAAGGCCGTCGCGCCATCATCCGCGGCGGAACTCCGCTCAGCGCCGCCGCCGTGCTCGCCTCCGACCTGCGCGCCTCCGCCTCGCTAGTGCTCGCCGCGCTGGTCGCCGATGGCGAGACTATCATCGACCGCGTTTATCACCTGGATCGCGGTTACGAGAACATCGAAGAAAAGCTGAAAGCAGTGGGCGCAGAAATACGCCGCGTAGGTAACATCTTCCCCAAGCGAGCCGCGGCCCCCGCTCAACCGTGACAGGTAACGATAGTAACCTGCGAACTACGGCTTATTGCGGCTACCATGATCGAGGATGTTGACTCAAAATCCTCCGCCAAGACTTCGCCTGTCTTCGCCCGCGTTGCCGGCGTCGCGAGTTATCCATACTCCGACCCAGAAGCGCCCGCGTGCGCTTACTTTGGCCCGTTACTTAGCCGTAGGCGCTTGCAACACGATCTTCGGTTACGGCTGCTTCGCGTTGCTCACACTGCTTCTGACCCCAATCCTATCCTACGGATATGTCGTAGCCAGCCTGCTCGCCAATCTGTTCAGCATCACGTTTGCCTTCTTTGGATATAAGTGGTTTGTATTCAAGACGAAAGGCAATTATCTCAAGGAATGGATTCGTTGCGTAGGGGTTTACGCGAGCAGCATGATCGTGTCCGCAGCCGCTCTTCCGTTCATGGTTGGTATCATCCGACGCCAGCCAGGCCACGAGCGCAGCGCACCTTATATCGCAGGCGCCATCGTTCTTCTGTTTTCAGTGGTGTTCAGCTTCTTCGGCCATCGCCACATTTCCTTCGCAGACGGCCAATAGGATCCGCAAACGGGCACGTTGACCAGATGGGATCACCGATCCCGAATTCCAGGTCCATTGAGTACTTTAGTAATTCTGGCTTCGCCCCTCCCGTGTGGGATAACTGACTTGCGGGCCCGTATAAGTCTCGTAGTTCGAAGAAGCGAAACGCTGCCCCCCGCCGGCAGCACTGCAAGGAACCCAGATATGAAGGTCGTCGTTCTGTGCGGTGGATTGGGTACCCGACTACGGGAAGAGACCGAGTTCCGCCCCAAGCCGATGGTGGAGATCGGGGGCCGCCCGATTCTGTGGCACATCATGAAGATGTACGCTCACTACGGAATGCGCGAGTTCATTCTCTGCCTCGGCTATCGCGGCAACATGATCAAGGAGTACTTCCTGAACTACGAAGCCATGAATAGTGACTTCAAGATCTGCCTCGGGCGCAAGTCACATATTCAATTCATGGGCGCTCATCAAGAACAAGATTTCGCCGTCACCCTAGCCGATACCGGCCTCGATACCATGACGGGTGGCCGCTTGCAACGCGTTGCCCGGTATCTGGAGAATGACGACACGTTTCTGCTTACCTACGGCGACGGCCTGAGTGACGTTAACATCAGCAGCCTTCTCACTTTTCATCGCCAGCATGGCCGCGTCGCAACCGTCACCTCGGTACCGCCCATTTCTCGTTTCGGAGTGCTTGAAACCGACGCTCAGGGCCAAGTCCAGCGCTTTATGGAGAAGCCCAAAGCCAATGGCTTGATCAGCGCCGGCTTTTTTGTTTTCAACCGTCGCGTGCTCGATTACCTCGGCGGCCCGGAATGCATCCTCGAGCGTGAACCTCTGGAGCGGCTGGCCCGTGAAGGTCAACTCATGGCCTATCGCCATGACGGTTTCTTCTATGCCATGGACACTTACCGCGAATACCAATATCTGAATGAGCTCTGGGCGAGCGAACAAACTCCCTGGAAAGTGTGGTCGGAATGAACTCTTTTTGGCGAGATCGCACCGTCTTGGTCACCGGCGGCACGGGACTATTGGGATCGTGGCTGGTCAAACAACTCATTGAGGGCGGATCGAATGTGGTTTGCCTGGTTCGCGACTGGGTCCCGCAAAGCGAACTGCTACGCAGCCGCCGCATTGAGCAGGTCACCACTGTACGTGGCGACATCGTTGATCGTGAACTCGTCGAGCGTACTCTCGGCGAATACGAAGTCGAAGTTGTCTTCCATCTCGCTGCGCAAACCATCGTAGGCATCGCCAATCGCAACCCGGTGTCAACGTTCTCCACCAATATCGAGGGAACATGGAATCTGCTGGAGGCATGCCGCCGCTCTCCAAAAGTCTCGTCGATTGTGGTGGCGTCGTCGGATAAAGCATACGGCGATCAGGAACATCTTCCCTATGACGAGACGATGCCGCTGCAAGGCCGCCATCCGTATGACGTTAGTAAGTCCTGCGCTGACCTGATCGCGCAAACCTATGCCGCCAGTTACAACCTCCCAGTGGCGATTACACGTTGCGGAAATTTCTACGGTGGCGGCGATCTGAACTGGAATCGCGTGGTCCCGGGCACGATCCGCTCCATTATTCGCGGAGAGCGGCCGGTGGTGCGCTCCGACGGCAACTTCGTCCGTGACTATTTCTACGTCGAAGACGGCGCGGGCGCGTACATGTTGCTGGCCGAGCGTCTCGCTTCGGATGCCGCCCTCCGCGGGCAGGCTTTCAATTTCTCCAATGAGAGCCAGGTCAGCGTGCTCGACATGGTGGAACTGATCTTGCGGAAGATGAAGTCCCCCCTGCGTCCTGACGTGCTCAACCAGGCGAGCAACGAAATCCGTCATCAGTTCCTGAGCGCCGAGCGGGCGCGCACCGTACTTGACTGGCAGCCGCAGTTCACGCTCGACTCTGGCCTCGACCGCACGCTTGACTGGTATCGCGAGTTTTTGGGCGCAGCTGCCGCGATGGCGCAAGCGGGCAGGGGATAACAGACAACGAAAATGACAACGACAATCACGAAGACCAAAACGGCGAGTCAACTTCGGGATGATGTCCGCGCGCTCGTGAGGCGGTACTGCGACGTGGCTCTGGCTCCGCAGGCGTTCGTGTCCGGCGAGAGCGGCGTGCCCGTTTCAGGCAAGGTCTTGGACTCGACCGAACTGGAGCTTCTGGTCGAATCTTCGCTTGACGCCTGGCTCACTACCGGTCGTTTTGCCGCCCAGTTCGAACGCGAATTCGCCGCCTTCATGGGCGTGCGCTGTACCTCGCTCGTCAACTCTGGTTCGTCCGCCAACCTCGTGGCTCTGTCGTGTCTGACTTCGCCTACGCTCGGCGACCGTAAGCTCTGTGCCGGAGATGAGGTGATCACGGTAGCGGCCGGCTTTCCCACAACCGTCAATCCCATTATTCAGAATGGGCTTGTCCCCGTCTTCGTCGACGTTCAAGTTCCGACCTACAACGTGGACGTAACTCAACTTGAATCCGCAGTGTCGGGCCGCACCAAAGCCATCATGCTGGCGCACACGCTCGGCAATCCGTTCGACGTCGATGCCGTAATGGACTTGGCATCCAAACACAATCTCTGGGTGATTGAGGATTGCTGCGATGCCGTCGGATCTCTTTACAAAGGCCGTACCGTTGGCACCTTCGGCCACCTTGCCACCACCAGCTTCTATCCCGCGCACCACATCACAATGGGGGAAGGTGGATGCGTGCTCACCCAGTCTCCCGCGCTCAAGAAGTTAGTCGAGTCTTTTCGCGACTGGGGCCGGGACTGCTGGTGCGATCCCGGTAAATCCAATACCTGCGGTTGCCGCTTTGAATGGAAGCTTGGCGACCTGCCCAACGGATATGACCACAAGTACATTTACAGTCACATCGGTTACAACCTCAAAGCGACCGACATGCAAGCCGCAGTCGGGGTCGCGCAACTCAAGAAACTTCCGAGCTTCATTGCCGCCCGACGTGCGAACTTCGCCAAGCTTCACGCCGCCCTCAGCGATCTCGACGACATGTTTATTCTGCCTGCAGCCGCCGAACATTCCGAGCCCAGCTGGTTCGGCTTTCCCCTGGCGGTTCGCGCCGGCAAAGACGCGCCTAACAGCCGCAACGAGATCGTACGCTTTCTGGAATCTCGAAACATATCCACCCGCCTGCTCTTCGGCGGCAATCTGCTTCGCCAGCCCGCCTACCGGGATATTCAGCGGCGCGTGATCGGCGACCTGCGCAACACCGACTTTGTAATGAACAACGTTTTCTGGATCGGCCTCTATCCGGGCATCACGCAACCGATGCTCGATTACATGGCAGAGACTTTCCATCGGATTCCGCGAGCCGCCTCCGCCGGTCGTGGGGCATAAGCCACGCAACCATGAACTACTCAACAACAAACCGCCTGGCGCGCGATCTCGATAACATTCTTGCGCGAACCGAGCCGCTATGGCAGGAAGTACGCGGCCAGCGCATATTGATCACGGGCGCCACCGGATTTTTCGGCTGCTGGCTGCTGGAGAGTTTTGCCTGGGCGAACCGCCGGCTCAATCTCAACGCGGGTGCCGTCGCCTTGTCGCGGCACCCGCAGACGCTCGCAGAAAAAGCGCCCCACCTCGCCAGCGATCCCGCGATCGCATTACACGCAGCCGATATCCGTTGCGATGATTTTCCGCACGAAGCGTTTCCTCAGGATGCGTTCTCGCATGTCGTCCACGCCGCCACCGAAGCAAGCGCCGCGCTCAACCAGCAAACACCGCTCGTGATGTTCGACACGATCGTCACAGGAACTCGGCGGGCTTTAGGGTTCGCCGCGGCCAATTCCGTCAGGAAGCTCTTGTTCGTCAGTTCCGGCGCGGTCTATGGCACTCAACCTTCCGATCTCGGTCACTTAAGTGAATCGTTTGCCGGTGGTCCCGAACCTCTCCATCCGGCCAGCGCCTACGCCGAAGGTAAGCGCAGCGCAGAGCTGTTGTGCGCGATCGCAGCGGCGTCGAGTCTCGAAATCAAGGTTGCCCGCTGCTTCGCATTTGTTGGCCCTTACATGCAGCTCGACGCGCATTTTGCCATCGGCAACTTCATCGACGATCGCCTGCACCGGCGTCCGATTCGCGTCCAGGGAGACGGTTCTGCGGTGCGGTCTTATCTGTACGCCTCCGACTTAATGGTCTGGCTCTGGACGATTCTGTTCAAGGGACAATCCTGCCGCGCTTATAACGTCGGCTCCGAAGACGCCTTGAACATCGCGACGCTTGCGCGGGAGGTAGCCTCCGCTCTGCCGCCCGCCGTTGACGTAAAGATCGCGTCCACGGCAGCGCCCGGCGCTAAGGTGCATCGCTACGTACCCTGCACGGCGCGAGCTCGCGAAGAGCTCGGCCTTCGCGTCGAGGTGCCATTGCAAGACGCTATCTGCCGCACCCATGCCTGGTTCTCAGAGCAACCAGTCACAGCGCAAGCAACTACTGTTCGGGGTGTCCATGTCTAGCGCATTTGCCACCAAACTGGGGAAGATTCCGATATCGGAGGACACGCCGGGAATTGATCCACGCACCATTTTCGTTCTGGCAGCTGCTCTTTTCACGGCAGACTCCGCATGGCATTGGTGGCATCTGCAACGGGATATCCGCACAACCGAAACGAATCGTGTTCCTGGATTCAGCGAGTTGGATGTCTATGTCCGAAGAAAGGGATTTCTTAATAGCGGCATCGCTCTGCCATGAAACTTTCCGACTACATCATCGGCCAGCTCGCGGATTGGGGCGTGCGCCACATCTTTCTGGTGACGGGTGGCGGCGCCATGCATCTCAATGACTCGATCGGCAAGGAGTCGCGGATTCAGTACGTGTGCAATCACCATGAACAGGCTTCCGCGATGGCCGCCGAAGCCTACGCTCGCGTCACCGGCCAACCGGGCGTGGTCAATGTCACGACCGGACCTGGCGGCATCAACGCCCTCAATGGAGTGTTCGGGGCATGGACCGACTCCGTCCCGCTGCTCATCGTGTCAGGTCAGGTCAAGCGCGAGACCTGCATGCGCGCTCAGGGCATCACCGGACTACGGCAACTCGGAGACCAGGAAGCCGACATTATCGCCATGGTCGCGAACATCACCAAGTACGCGGTGCTGATCGACGACCCACTCTCCATTCGATATCATCTCGAGCGCGCCTGGCACCTCGCCCAGAGTGGACGACCAGGTCCTTGCTGGCTCGATATTCCGGTGGACGTGCAGGCCGCATCCATCGATTCCGCCGGTCTTCGGGGCTACGACCCCACAGAGGACAAGCACGCACAAGACATTATCGCCGCGGATCCGGCCCGGCTTGCAGCCGATTGCCGCGAGGTCCTGCGGCGGATCCGTACCGCAAAGCGCCCGGTGATCCTCGCGGGCACGGGCGTGCGCGCCGCCCATGCAGTCACGGAGTTCGACGAACTTGTTCATCAACTCGGCGTCCCTGTAACTACCGCCTGGACCCACGATCTTATCGCCACCGAGGACCCGCTCTTTTGTGGGCGCCAGGGAACGATCGGCGACCGCGCCGGTAACTTCACGGTGCAAAATGCCGATGTCCTGCTGATCCTCGGATCGCGACTCAACATCCGCCAAACCAGCTATAACTGGCAATCGTTCGCGCCGCGCGCGTTCAAGATGCAGGTCGATATCGACGCAGCCGAGTTCCACAAACCCACCGTCCGGCCAGACATGGCCATTCACAGCGACCTCAAACGGTTTCTGCAGGAACTTTTAAATCAGTGCGACACCGAAAAGTACCGGCCGGGTGCTCACCGCCCGTGGCTCGCCTGGTGCCACGAACGCGTGCGACGCTATCCCGCTGTGCACGATCGCCAGCGCCGGCCAGGCCCGCCGCTGAATCCATACTACTTCGTCGAGCAACTCTCGGCTAAGCTCGCCGACGACGATGTCATTTTGTGCGGCAATGCAACCTCCTGCATCGTGCCGTTTCAGACCCTCCGTTTGCGCAAGGGCCAGCGTCTCATCTCAAACTCAGGATCCGCGTCCATGGGTTACGACTTGCCTGCCGCCATCGGAGCTGCTTTTGCCGGCCCCGGGAAGCGCGTTATCTGTATCGCCGGAGATGGCAGCATTCAAATGAACATCCAGGAGTTACAGACTGTTGTTCATCATCACCTGCCCGTTAAGATTTTTGTCCTGAATAACTCGGGCTATCTTTCCATGCGTATGACGCAATCCGGATTCTTCGGCCGTCTCACTGGCGAAAGTGCGTCGAGCGGCACTTCTTTCCCCGACATGGTCAAAGTGGCCTGCGCTTATGGCGTTCCCTCGATTCGGATTGACCGCCAGTTGCAACTGACGGTAATCGACGACGCCCTTGCGGCGGATGGACCGTCGCTAATCGATGTAGTTCTCGATCCCAGCCAGGAATTTGAGCCACGATCGCGGGCCAGGCAGCTGCCCGACGGGCGGATCGTCTCACCTAATCTAGAGGACATGTACCCATTCCTGGATGACAGTGAACTAATGGACAATGTCATCCAGGAATAAGGACATTACCATACTAATAAACCGCGCCTATCGACACGATATGGCACCAAGACTGGACGGGCAAGTAATCTCATGACCGGTAACGACATATTCGACGAGTTATTCGTATTGGAGTTGGCCAATAACCACCTGGGTGACTTGCAGCGGGGCCTGAAGATCATAAGCAACTATGCGCAGGTGGTGCGCTTCAACAACGTTCGCGCCGCCATCAAGTTGCAATTGCGCGATGTCGACAGTTTCATCCACCAGGATTTTCGCCACCGCGATGACATCCGCTACATTAAGAAGACGCTTGACACGCGCCTCCAGCCCGACGATTTCGCCAAACTCGTGCGCGCCATCCGCGAAGCCAACTGCATTCCGATGGCCACCCCGTTCGACGAAAGTTCGGTTGACTTCTGCTGTGAGCTCGGCATCCCCATTCTCAAAATCGCCAGTTCGGACTGTAACGATTGGGTGCTGATCGAGAAAATGGCGAAGACGAAAAAACCAGTCATCGTCTCTACCGGCGGCTCTTCACTCAAGGATATCGACGACTTGGTCACGTTTTTTGACAATCGCCATATTCCGCTGGCCATTAACCACTGCGTCTCGCTCTATCCCTCTGAGGATTGCGACATCGAACTCAATCAGATCGACTATCTCCGCGAGCGCTACCCTAATCACACTATCGGATTTTCCACACACGAATACCGCGACTGGACTTCGTCCATGCTCATGGCCTATGCCAAAGGCGCGCGGACGTTCGAGCGACACGTCGATATTCAGACCGAGGGCCTGACCGTTTCTCCGTATTGTTCGGTTCCGGAACAAGTCGATACCTGGTTCAAAGCCTTTCATCGCGCCAAGAGAATGTGCGGAGCACCAGGCACGCAGAAGCGTCTGCCGCCACAGAAAGAAATCACCTATCTCGACTCCCTCGTCCGCGGTGTCTATGCCAAGCGCAACCTTCCCATCGGCCACGTTCTGCAGGATGCCGACGTTTATCTGGCCATACCCCTCCAGCAAGGCCAGATTTCCTGTCGCGAACTGATGCGGGGAGAAGTCATCCGGAAAGCAGTGCCGAAGGATCAGCCCGTCATGATCGACGCCATTGACAGCCCTTATGCCAACATTCCATCTCTTACGGAACTGATCTATCACCGGGGCCTGCCACCCCAGCCTGCCGCTTTCGTGGCAAAGGCGGGCGGTAACAAGTGAGCGCTAATGGGCACGGTCGGGATATGCAAACCATCAGCGTGGTCACACCTTGTTACAACGAGGAAGGCAATGTCCGCGAAGTTTACGAACGGGTGCGCGACCTGATGTTGAAGCTTGGAAGATATCGCTACGAGCACATCTTCATCGACAACGCATCTCGCGATACCACCTTCGCGGTACTCCGCGAAATCGCGGCCGCGGACTTAAATGTCAAAGTTATTCGCAATGCGCGTAACTTCGGACATGTCCGCTCTCCCATGCACGCGCTTCTGCAGGCTCGAGGCGATGCCGTAATTATTCTCATGTCGGACCTGCAGGATCCGCCTGAACTTCTGGCGCAGCTACTCGAAGAATGGGAAAAAGGGACACCGATCGTCATCGCGGTCAAGCATCGAAGCCGCGAAGCGGCACCTATGTTCCTGATTCGGAAACTGTTTTATCGATTGGTCAACCGCCTCGCCGACGATATTGAAACTTACGAAAACTTCACTGGTTTTGGCTTGTATGATCGGCAAGTTATCGACCTGGTGCGCCAGTTTGGCGATCCTTACCCATACTTCCGCGGCATGATTGCCGAAATCGGTCTTCCCCACGCCGAAGTTGAGTACGAGCAGCAGCGCCGGAAGAGCGGCAAGACCAAGAACAACTTCTACACCCTTTACGATCTTGCCATGCTCGGCATCACCAAGCTCTCTAAGGTCCCACTGCGCATCGTCACCTTTTCGGGCTTTGCCGGGTCACTCTTCTCCATGCTTGGGGGCTTGACTTACTTCGCATACAAGCTTCTGTTTTGGCAGCACTTCACGGTCGGCATCGCACCCATCGTTATCGGGATGTTCTTCCTCGGATCGCTGCAGCTTCTCTTCATGGGCATCATCGGCGAGTATGTGGGCAACATACATACTCAGGTGCACAACCGTCCTCTAGTGGTCGAACGGGAACGATTGAATTTCCAGTGCGAACCCGGCGAACCGCTTCCCCGACTAGCGATTTCCTCTGGCGCGACCGTGGGCCGCTGAGAAACTAACGCAGTTCAGTATTGCCGGCACCGGTTGCGGATGGCAGAATCTCGGGTTCATGTCCGTATACCATCCTGTACTTACTCATGAGCGCCATAAGAGAGCTCTCCAGTGACTCCAGATAGTAGGTTCGAATCTGCTCGTGCCGAAGCGGATCGTGCAGCAGCAGATTTCGAGCGATATGACATTCTTGTAGCGCTGAGTCCACCCGGGTAGATGCCAGCAACATGCACAGATTGGCGTGCGCCAGAGCGCTCGCTGGTGCCAGGTCTACCGCTTTCTTCCCATGCTCCAGCGCGGCCGAGGGCTGTCCGCTGGAAGCCGCATAGGTAGCCAGATTCCTTTCGGCAACGGCGGCGTTCAAGCTGGTATCGAAATCGCCTTCATAGACCAGCAAGGCGCTGCCGCCTATGCGGTCTTTGGGGGTAGCATTCTTAAATGCCGCCGCAAGCTCTCCCTCCATCAGTCGCACGTCGGTAAGCAGAGTGCTACTTACGATAAACGTTCCGTGCACGCGAGGTGGTATCGCGTGAAGCAAGTAAAGACCGGAGCTTTGGCAGGGCACGCCGTACAACGCCGGATCCCAGTGCCAGCCCGTGATGAACCAGCAGTTCTGGGCTGGATGCTGTTGAAGGTAGACTCTCGCCTCCGGGTACGCTTGTCCGAGATCGAGCCAAGGCTCGTACTCATACGCCTGTTCCGGTCCGCCCCACAAGTCGCTGGCATACGACAGATAGTTGGGATAAGCATGCAGTGAGGAGGCCGCATGCAGGCCAATCAGGCACGGCAGCGCGTACTTCACCCAGCGCACACGCCCGGCTAACTCCACACATCCAGCCGCGACGACAATCAGGAGAAAAGGGAACATGGGTAACAGATAGCGGACGCTGACGTTGGCACTTGCGTGGATGCACGCCGCCAGATAGACAACTGCGGGAACCAGCAAGAACAGAAGCTCACGACGGCACCGCTGAAAAGCAAGCGTTACGCCGAAAGCGGCCGCCAAAATCATCGCCAGCATGGCCGCGGTGCTGCGAATCAGGAAATTGAACGGGGTAGAAAACCAAGGGGCATGCGAATAGATATTGCCGGCCACAAACACTACAGAACCCTGATCCGATAGCGCCAGGGCGGAGGCGAATCCATCTAGATAGGCCTGCGGCAACAGGTGGTGCTCCTCCAGTTCGAGGAGCACGCGCCCGCTCGTGGAGGCCGCGGCAGGTCGTGGTCCCTGGAGTTGGGAGGCTACTGCATTCGTTGCGAAAGGCATTTTGTAGCCCACCCAAACAATACCCGCTGAGATCCCGCAGATCAGGGCGACGGCCAACAGGTTGAGAAGTGCCAATCGCGACTTTAGCCGGGCGCCGTCCGGTTGGCCGCCCGACTGACGGAGCGCATCCGCTATCGCCAGCATAGCGAGGATGGGTACGACGACCACTCCGGAATGCTTCGCCAACAGGGTCAGACCAGTAGCCAGAGCGGTCAACAACAAGAATGCAGCCTTACGCTTCCGGACCCACAGATAAAATCCGAATACAGCGAACAGCATCATGCATGTGACCGGCACGTCGGTCATGACCAATGAGCCATACGCCAGCACATTGGGTTCGAAGATTAGCAGCAAACCTGCCACGATGGCCGTGGTGCGGCCGAACATCTGCCGCGCTGCCATCCAAACCAGCAGACAAAGCCCGATGGCAAAAAAAGAAACGGCAATGCGGGCACGGGCCAAGGCCACGGGCCAATTCTGGCTGTCCAACCAGTTGAGGCTGGCAAAGGCTTGCTGGACGTTGTCCCCCCTGAATAGCGCGCAGTCTACCGCAAGGTTCATGGCAAGCAGCGGGACCGCTGCGACGACTTTAGCCAGGGGCGGATGCTCGGGGCTGACCGTGAAGTCGCCGCACTTCAAGTAACGATAGCCGGAGTAAAGGTGCGTAGCCTCATCGGCAGTTTGCGAAAGCTGGCGGCTGCTGAACAGCAACTGCCCCCACAGGAGCGCGCAAAGCGCTGCCGGAATCAGCCACTCATACCGCTGGTATTTCCGAAGCACACTGGGTGCTCGAACGCCCACATAGGTTGGACGCTCGTCCACAACAACCTCATGGTTTTCGTTCAGCAACCCCAATCGTTCCCTCCGATTTCATTGCGTCGGCAATTCTGATGGGCCGAGCGTGTAGGTCTTGGCGAAAATGGCCCGCGTTTAGCCGAGAGAAGCTATTCCTTCCAAAAGACCTGGAAAATCCCGAAGCGCGTGTTGTGCGGGAATTTTTTCATCACTTCGGCCTTTACCTCGGGTCTCATCGCAGCTCCTGGGAAAAACGGTGCGTCGTTGATGACCACCAGGTTCAGTCCTTCGGACTGTATCGCCCGTAGGATTTCCTCCGGCGGCGAGCCGGTATCGTCGTGGGTCACGCTCTTTAACCCGGAAAGAAAGTACAACTCCGGACAATCGTTTCCGGCAAACATCAAACCGTTCGGACTATGGTCTCGCAAAAAACGAGACAAGCTATCGAAGAACACTGCTTCCTCGATCTTCAACCCACCCGCTCGCGGCTCGTGCATTGTCTGCATGGGGCCGACGATCCATGTGATTTCGTAGATGTAGCGCGGAACAAGGCTGACCACGCCAAACGCCAGATAGAACCCCACCACCGAGGCCAGCGCATACGTCCCACGCTGTGTCTTGCCCGTGGAGACTATCGCTACCAGGGCCAGCAGCGTCAGCGGCACCGAATAACTCAAGTAGATTGCGGCCGCAAACGGATATTGCACCAAGCTGCAGGTTGCCGCCATTGAGATCAGCAGCACAACTTGCTGGCGCTGAAGTTTAGTTTGCGCGCCTGACTTGCTCCGCACCCACGCCAGCACGGCTCCGAGCAGCGCCGCAATCGGCGTCAGCACGGTCACCGAATGCCAGACCGCCAAAACGATTCCGAATGCCTGCGTGGCCCTGAAAGCAATCACCAGCGCTCCCAAACCGAGAGCTGCCCCGATAAGCCTCCCCTGGAACTTATCCCAATACATCGCGGCCGCCAGAACGCCCACCAGCGGCAGCGCCCACATGATATTTTCAGTTCCCACCGGGCGAATCACTCCCAGGCCCGCCGACCGCGAAATCGCGCTCGAAGTCACGCCGGACAGGAACTTCCACACCGCCCCCGACCGCGCGTACGGTATCAGGAAAACGACTATGGGGCCGGCTAAGCCGCAAAGAAACGGGATCACTACTCGAAATATCGTTCGGAATCGTTCCGCCGTTCCCGTCCGTACGGTCCTTTCTCCCAGCAGGATCAACAACACCACCACCGCCGAGGGCAGCACGAAATGGTACAACTCCGGCAGTCCCAACCGCGTACGCAGTACCGTGACCAGTGTCGCCAGAAACAGCAAGAGCGCCGTTCCGCTGAATATGCGATAGGGCCAACTGTCGGCCGTCCCACTTTTCTGTGAACCTTTCTCCACGATTTCCGCTTCCGAATTTTCACTCTGTTCAAGAAACGCAAAAAACAACAGCGCCCCAGCTATGTAGTACGCACCGATCACTTTGATCAGGATCGATACACCTCCGCACATTCCTGCCACCACCAGCCAGCGCCGCGTCCGCACGTCCAAGTAGCGCAACAGCGCCGCCGCTCCGAAGGTCGCGAAGAACAGGTTGTACCAGGAAGGCATGGCGGCCGGATAATTCGGATAACTCCATGCCACTGCCAGCAGCGTGATTGCTCCCGCCCCAATCGGCGAAATGAATCGCAGCGCAACGTAGTAAACAGCAGGCAGCCATGCCAGGAAGAACAGAAACACACAGATGCGCAGCGACATAAGATTCACGCCGAACGCGCGAAATGCCAGTGCATGGATAAAACTCAGGCCCCCGGTGTAGATCTCGCCAAAATCGCGATGCGGAAGCTGTCCTTGCAATACTCGCAGCGCGCTTTGGCTCAGAGTCCCGTCATCGGCGGGG
>Ga0209415_10001619_pt1 | contig 42916 bp, 38 predicted proteins | sample PeaSoiSIISIP2007_FD_187696 | JGI IMG/M metagenome (GOLD analysis project Ga0209415, IMG submission 187696) | Peat soil microbial communities from Weissenstadt, Germany - SII-SIP-2007 (SPAdes) (version 2) | ecosystem: Environmental > Terrestrial > Soil > Wetlands > Peat | place: Germany...
GAACCCCTGACCTGCGCATTACGAATGCGCTGCTCTACCAGCTGAGCTACCCAGGCGACGCGACCGATCAAACTACCTGACTGCCGTTGGGCCCCGGTCGAAGAAGGACCCTGCCCTCGCTATGCGCCCACCGCCGAAAGGCGAACGAGCATCGCTTCGAGGAGCAGCGACTCGTTGGGGTTGCGGATGAGCTCGGCGGCCGAGCGCTCCACCACGGAGATGGCGCCGGCGAGGTCCCGCACCCGCTCGGCGGTTCTTCCCGACCACGCCGGCGGGACCGAGTCGGGCGCCGCCAGCATCATCAGACGGTCGCGGTAGGCGGCGGCGAGCACAGCGAACCCGGCCCGCAGTTCGTCTGTCCGCCATCGACGCTCCTCGCGGTGTTGGCGATCCTCGATCTCCTTGCGCCGGGGAACCGAACGCTCCCCACGCTGCTCGGCGTCGGAGTCGAGTCCCTCCATCTCGGCGCGGTGGCGCGCCCGCAACGGTTCCACCGCTTCTTCGGCCGAGGCCAACAGCTCGGCGGCCAGCGAAGCCGCCGCTGCCCCGGTTCCGTCGAGACGAGTCGGCACCGACCGCCACAACCGGCGCCTCCCCGCGAAGCTCTCGTCCTCGGTCAGGAGGCGAGCCCGGTCGATGCTCCCCCCCGCCGCCTCGGCGAGCTCTTGGGCCAGCTCCGCGTCCATACCCGTGCCCGTGAGCCACTCCCGCAGCTCGGCGGGCGGGACGGACCGCAACTCGATGCGGACGCACCGGCTGGCCACGGTGGCGAGCTCGGCGGGGACGGCATCGGCGAGGAGCACGAACACGGTCTGTCCGGCGGGCTCTTCGAGTGTCTTCAACAACACGGGGGCGGCCAGGCGGGCCAGGTGGATGTCCGACACCACGATGACCTGGCGGTGTCCTTCGAGGGGGCGGCGCTGGGCCAGTCGCACCACCCGACGCGCGTCGTCGACGCTCACAAGAGCGCCCATCCGCTCCACCTCGACTAGATCGGGATGGATCCCGACAAGGGCACGACGACACACCTCGCAGTGCCCGCATCCACCCTGCGGACACAGCAATGCCGCCGCGAAGCCGCGGACCAGGGACCGCTGGCCCAGTCCGGGATGTCCGACCAGGAGGTAGGCGTGCACGGGCCGACGCGCCGCGCCCCGCAGCTGCGCGATGGCGTCGGCCTGGCCGACGACATCGGCGAACAGCGAAGCAGCGGGAAGGGTCTGATCGTCGACGGCTGTGCTCATCGGGGCTTCATTCGGGATTCACCCGGTTCGTGCGGGTGGCCTCATCGGTCCATTGTGGCGCCCTCACCGGGCGCGGCTCACGGGGTGGCACTTCGTCGAGCGGAAGCGGGGAGCGGCCCGAGCCGCTCGACCACTGCCGCCAGGAGCTGCTCGGCGACGGCATCGACCGTGCCGGTGGCGTCGACGACGACCCAGCTGTCGGGGTCGGCCGCGGCGAGGGCGCGGTACCCGGCGCGCACCCTGTCGTGGAAGCCGGCGTCGAGACGTTCCAGTCGGTCGGCACGCTCGAGGTCGAGCCGGCCGCGGGCCACAGCCCGGGGAACATCGAGGAGGATCGTCAGGTCGGCATCGATCCCTCCCGACGCCCACGACACCAGTCGGCGCAATTCGTCGAGATCGAGACCCCGTCCGTATCCCTGGTAGGCGAGCGTGGACCCCGAAAAGCGCTCGGTGACGACCCACCGTCCCTGCTCAAGCGCGGGCCGGACCACTTCGACCACGTGCTGGGCCCGGTCGGCTGCCATGAGGAGGGCCTCGGCTCGTTCCGACACGGGAGGGAGGCCGGGGTCGAGCGCCAACGTGCGCAGGGTGGCCCCCAGTTGCGTCGCACCGGGTTCGGCAGTCGAAAGCGCGCCGATGGCACCGGCGAGGAGCACCGCCTGGGTCGACTTGCCGCATCCGTCGACGCCCTCGAGCGCGATGAGCCGGCCGCGCCCGCTCACGCCGTGGGCGTCTCCTTCGACGCCTTCTTCGCGGTAGCGGCTTTCTTGGCGGTAGCGGCTTTCTTCGCGGTAGCGGCCTTCTTGGCGGTTGTCGCCTTCTTGGCTGTCTTCGCTGTCTTCTTGGTCGACTTCGCTGTCTTCTTGGTCGACTTCGACGCCTTGGTGGTCCGGCCGGCACGTTTCGCCGGCGGTCCCGCGGCGCGGCGGTCGGCGAGCAGTTCGGCGGCGCGCTCGATGGTGATCGTCTCGGGCTCGTCCCCCTTGCGCAACGACGCGTTAGTGGTGCCGTCGGTCACATAGGGTCCGAATCGACCCGACCGCACGACGACGGGCGAGGAGGTCTCAGGGTCCTCGCCGAGTTCCCGGAGCGGAGCGGCCGACGCTCGACCGCGGCGCGTCTTGGGCTGGGCGAAGAGAGCCAGCGCCTCGTCGAGGGTCACCGACAGCAACTGCTCCTCGGTGTCGAGGCTGCGGGTATCAGTACCCTTCTTCACATACGGCCCGAACCGGCCGTTGAGAGCCTGGATCTCCTCGCCCGACGCCGGGTCCGTGCCCACCACCCGGGGCAGTCGCAGCAACTCGAGGGCCTGTTCCAGGCTGACGGTTTCGGGGGTCATCGACTTGAAGAGCGACGCCGTCCGGGGCCGTTCTCCTCCGTCGACCGCCTCACCGAGTTGGATGTAGGGACCGAACCGGCCCGATCGCACGAGCACGGGGAGTCCGCTGTCGGGTTCCGCGCCCAGGGTCCTGTCCCCTGACGGCGCGGCGAGCAGTTCCTCGGCTCGTGCCACGGTGAGCTCGTCAGGCGCGAGGTCCTCGGGTATCGACGCCCGGTCTTCGCCGCGTTGGAGGTACGGGCCGTAGCGCCCCACGCGTACCACGATGGCCTCGCCGTCACCGTCAGCCCCGATGGGGATGGAATTGACCTCGCGGGCGTCGATCTCTCCGAGATGGGACGCCACGTCTTCTTTGAGGCCGCGCCTGCTCTCGACGGCAGGGGCCACCGAGCCGTTCCCGCCGAAGTAGAAGCGTGTGAGCCAGGGGAGTACTTCCCGCTCACCGTCGGCGATCTCGTCGAGATCGTTCTCCATCGCGGCGGTGAAGCCGTAGTCGACGAGATCGCCGAAGTAGCGCTCGAGCAACCCCACCACGGCGAAGGCTGTGAACGAGGGCACCAGAGCCGTGCCCTTCTTCCACACGTAGCCGCGGTTCTGGATGGTGCCGAGGATGCTGGCGTACGTCGACGGCCGACCGATGCCGAGCTCCTCGAGGGCCTTCACGAGCGACGCCTCGGTGTAGCGGGCCGGCGGTTGGGTGGTGTGGGACCGCGCCTCGAGTTCCTGGGCGGACAGGGTGTCCCCCTCGATCAGCGCCGGGAGCTCGACGTCGCGCTCGGTGGCATCGGCCTCGTCGTCGGAACCTTCGACATAGGCACGCAGGAATCCGGCGAACTTGATGACGGTGCCCGAGGCCGAGAACTCCGCTTCGTCGCCGGTCGTGCCGCCCGCGGGGACACCGACCAGCCGGACCTGGGCGCTGGTCCCGGTGGCGTCGGCCATCTGCGAGGCAACGGTGCGTTTCCAGATGAGGTCATAGAGCCGGAGCATGTCCCCGTTGAGCTCGGCGGCGGCCTGGTCGGGGGTCCGGAAGGCTTCGCCGGCGGGTCGGATGGCCTCGTGGGCCTCCTGGGCGTTCTTCACCTTGCGTTGATAGCGACGCGGCGCGTCGGGGACGTACTCCGGGCCGTACAGCGCCGACGCCTGGGCCCGGGCCGCACCGAGGGCCTCGTCCGACAGCGTGGTGGAGTCGGTGCGCATGTAGGTGATCCAGCCCGCCTCGTAGAGGCGCTGGGCGACCTGCATGGCCCGTTGCGCCCCGAAACGCAGCTTCCGGCTGGCCTCTTGCTGCAGTGTCGAGGTCATGAACGGCGGCGCCGGCGAGCGCCGATACGGCTTCTCGGTGACGGCACGCACGGTGAAGGTCTGGCCGGCCAAGCCCTGGACCAAGCGAGTGGCCTCGGGCTCGGCGAGGAGCACGACGTCGGCTCGAGTGAGCTCCCCCGTCTCGGAGAAGTCACGCCCGGTCGCGACCGGCGTTCCCCCCACCGCCACCAGGTTGGCCGCGAAGACCTGGCCTTCGGCGTCGAACGAGCCTTCGACGTCCCACCAGGTCCCCGCCCGGAACCGCATGCGGGCACGTTCTCGCTCGACGATCATGCGCGTGGCCACGCTTTGGACGCGGCCGGCCGAAAGCCGCGGCATCACCTTCTTCCACAGGACCGGTGACACCTCGTATCCGTATAGGCGGTCGAGGATGCGCCGAGCCTCCTGGGCGTCTACCAGGCGACGGTCGAGATCGCGCCAGTCCTCCACGGCCCGTTGCAACGCGGCGGCGGTGATCTCGTGGAAGACCATCCGCTTGATCGGCACCCGGGGCGAGAGTACCTCGGTGAGGTGCCACGCAATCGACTCGCCCTCGCGGTCTTCGTCTGTGGCGAGGTAGACCTCGCTCGCCCCCGCCAGCAGCGACTTGAGGCGGGCGACGACCGACTTCTTCTCGGGTGCGACGACGTATAACGGCTTGAACCCGTTGTCGACGTCCACCCCGAGGCGCGCCCACCCCTCCCCCTTGAAGGCGGAAGGGATCTCGTCGGCCCGCCGGGGAAGGTCCCGGATATGGCCCACCGAGGACTCGACGACGAATCCCCCTCCGAGCAGCGCGCCGATGGTGCGTGCCTTGGCAGGCGACTCGACGATGACGAGGGGCTTGCCGGCGCCGCGAGCACCGTTCGAAGGAGATCGAGTGGAAGATGGCATGGTCGTCGATGAGCGTGGGGGGTTCACAACGCCCGTGTCAACAGCGCCCGGACCCCGGTTGCGGACCACATGACCGTGACCAGCGCTTTCATCACAGTGTCGCTACCCGGCCCGGGGCCAACCACCGGTTCCGTCAGGCCTCCATGGCCGCCGGGGCAGGCCGGCTCGGCGCCTTGATCTCGGCCACCCCTTCTTCGGCCCCGAAGCCCTCGGACTTGCGTTTGGAGAAGGCGATGGCGCCGGCCAGGATCACGATCCCGGCCCCGGCGATGCCGAGGCGCGCCCCGGTGTGGTGCCGGAGGGTGATCACCGCCGGCAGGATGAGCAGCGAAACCAGGTTCATGACCTTGATGAGGGGGTTGAGCGCGGGGCCGGCGGTGTCCTTGAAGGGGTCGCCCACGGTGTCGCCGATCACCGCCGCGGTGTGGGCCTCGGATCCCTTTCCTCCCTCGTGCCCGTCCTCGATGTACTTCTTGGCGTTGTCCCACGCCCCACCCGAGTTCGAAAGGAAGTTGGCCATGAGCTGTCCGGTGAGGATGGCGGCGGCAAGAAAAGCTCCCAGAGCGAGGTAGTTGATCCCGAAGCCCACGATCACGGGGGTGAGCACCGCCAGCAGCGCCGGTGTCACCAGTTCGCGCTGGGCGGCGGCGGTGCAGATGGAGATGACCCGGCCGTACTCGGGCTTCTCGGTGTAGTCCATGATGCCGGGGTGCTCGCGGAACTGGCGTCGCACCTCCTGTACCACCGTGCCCGCCGAGCGTCCCACGGCGCGGATGGCGAGCGAGGAGAACAGGAACGCCACCGAACCACCGATGAGCAGGCCGATGAAGATGGTCGGGTTGGCCACGTTGATCTGGGTCTGTTGGATGCTGAAGAGCTTGGAGGCCGGGACGTGCAGGCCGAGCTGCGACACGATCGTCTCGACGAACGAGCCGAACAGCGACACCGACGCGATGACGGCCGAGCCGATGGCGACACCTTTGGTGATGGCCTTGGTGGTGTTGCCCACCGCGTCGAGGCTCACCATGACCCGCTCGGCTTCACCGGTGAACTCCCCTGACATCTCGGCCACGCCCGCCGCGTTGTCCGAGACGGGCCCGAAGCTGTCTTCGGAGACGACCATCCCCGCCGTCGAGAGCATGCCGATCCCGGTCAAGGAGATGAGGTAGAGGGTGAGCTCGATGTTGCCGTGGGCCAGGCCCACCGACACCCCGATGGCCACGGCGATGGCCAGGATGGCCCAGACGGTCGACTCGAGCCCGAAGGCGATGCCCGACAACACCGTCGTCGCCGGCCCGGTTCGGGCCGACTCGGCGATCTCTCGAACAGGGGGACGCTCGGTGGAGGTGAAGTGCTCGGTGATCTGGCTGGCCACGAGGACGAGCACCACGCCGGTGAGCACGGCGTAGAAGGCCTTCATGTAGTGGAGGTAGAAGCCGGCCACGAGCCCGGCACCGAGCACCGTGAGGGCGGCCGCCGTCCAAAAACCACGGTTGATGGGCGCCATGGCCGACTTGTCCTTGGCACGGGCCCGTACGACGTAGACGCCGATGGCCGACGCCAGGATGCCGATGCCAGGGACGATCAGCGGGAACACCACGGCGCGGGCCGCGTTGCCCTGGAAGGACTTCCCGAGGGAGGTGAAGGCGGCGAAGCCCAGGATGATGGCGGCGATGATGGTGATGACGTAGGACTCGAAGAGGTCGGCGGCCATGCCGGCGCAGTCACCCACGTTGTCCCCGACGTTGTCGGCGATGGTGGCGGCGTTGCGGGGGTCGTCCTCGGGGATTCCCGCCTCGACCTTGCCCACCAGGTCGGCGCCGACGTCGGCGGCCTTGGTGAAGATGCCTCCGCCGACACGCATGAACAGGGCGATGAGCGAGGCCCCGAACCCGAAGCCGACGAGGACCGCCGTGGCGGTGTTCTGGAAGAGGAACACGATCACCGTGGCCCCGAGCAGGCCGAGGCCGACGCACAGCATTCCGGTGATGGCACCGGTCCGGAAGGCCACCTTGAGGGCGCCGGGGAGCTTGCCGTCTCGTGCCGCGGCCGCGGTGCGGACGTTGCCCCGCACCGCCAGGCTCATCCCGATGAAACCGGTCAGACCCGACAGTGTCGCCCCGGCCAGGAAGCACAGCACCCGGAACCCGCCCGCGGCCCCGAACGACAGCGCGATCGAGCCGTTGGGCCTCGCGACCTTGGTGGCCGTGAAGAAGATCAGTACCGCCAGCGGGATGACGATGATGCCGATGGCCCGGAACTGCCGGCGGAGGAAGGCGACGGCGCCCTCTTGGATGGCAGCCGCGATCTCCCGCATCTTCGATGTCCCGGTGTCCGCCCGCAGCACACCTCGCATGAGAACGAGCCCCACGGCGAGTCCGAAGATGGCGGCGACCAGGGCGAGAACCAACCACAGCTTCTCGGTGCTCGAGAAGACGAAGCTCTGGTACCCCCCTTCGGCGGCGAGGAAGTGGGTCATGTGCCTGCTACTCCCTTCACATGGGCCTCAGTGCCCTGGGAACGAGACTCGGCGGGCGAGGTCTCGGGTTCTGTCAAGATCAAGTGGTCGGACCCGGGGTCGGGCGCTGCCTCGAGATGAGGCACTCCCCCAAGGACGGGGGCCGACGATACCGACTCGGCGCGACGACGGGCAAGGAAGCTGCCTGGTACGCCGATGAAAGTCCCTCAAACCCCGACGTCGACCTCCTTGGTGTCGGGACCGGCGATCAGTTCGTAATCGGGGTTCAAGATCGCCAGGCGGCCCTCCCAGGCCCCGACCATTCCCTGGGCCACCAGTTTCGCCCCCTGCTGGATCCCGGGGATCCGGCGCCGGCCCTGGAAGACCAGGAGGATCGCCCCGGTGCTGTCGACGAGCGTGCACTCGAGGTTGGCGGTGGCGCCGCCGGTGGGCACCCGCACGGACCGGATCCGTCCCGCCACGTGCACCCGCTGGCGCCACTGCGCCTCTCCGATGGGGGTGGTGCCCGCCACGAATGGGCCGAACTCCTTGCCCCGCATCGACCCCCGGGCGGCCCGGGCCTCGGTGGCATCGGCTGGTGGGCGGGCGTCGCGGCGGAAGCCGCTCGAGAGCTGGAACGGGACGATGGTGGCGTTCACATGGGGGAGGTGCCCGACCGCCGCCGCGATCCGATCGGCGCTGCGGTCGTGCAGCAGACGGCGCCAACCGGCTGCGAAGCCGCGCCGGGACAAGAGCATCGTGAGCTCGGTGTCACCGTTGCTCGTGAGCTGAGCCGCCAGCTCGAGCGCAGCGCGCGATAACCGTCGGTCGGGGCAGTCGATGATGTCCAGGGGTAGGCGCGACAGACCCAATCGACTCCAATCATGCTCGAGGGCGGACGCCTCGAAGGGGTCGACGGCGAAGTGCACGGCCCGTAGATGGTCGGGCGACAGCGTCCGCGCATACTGAATGGCCCGGGCCGTGGCCAGGTCCATGCGGTCGACCAGCACCACCACGACGTGGTGACGCAGGACGGGGGCCTCGCACGCTTGGGATGCTCCCGCCTCGAGCTGTTGGTCCTCTTGGACGTACTGGCGGTGCAGACGCATGAGCGCCAAGACCCCGAGCGGCATCAAGACGACGACGACCCACGCTCCTTCTTTGAACTTGGTGACGACGAAGATGAGGAGCACCACGAACGACAACACTGATGCTGTCCCGTTGATGGCCATGCCCCGCCGCCAGTGCGGCTCGCGGTTGGTGAGGTGGTACTTGACCATGCCCGCCCCGGCCATGGTGAAACCGGTGAACACGCCGATGGCGTAGAGGGCGATCAGGCTGTCGAGCCGGGCCTGGGTGATGAGCAGTATTGCGATCGCCACCGCGGTGAGAACCAGGATCCCGGTCGAGAACACGAGACGATGCCCCCGGCGCGTGAGCTGGCGCGGCAGGTAGGAGTCCTCGGCTGCGAAGCTGGCCAGGAAGGGGAACCCCGTGAAGCTGGTGTTGGCCGCCAGCACGAGGATGAGCATGGTTCCGCCCTGGAGGAGCAGGAACAGCACGTGTGCGAGCGGGCCCGGCCCGTAGACGTACTTGGCCACCTGGGCCAGCACAGTGGGGGTGCCCAAGGCGTAGGGCACGGGGTGCACGATGGCGGCCAACGCGGCGATGCCGAGCACGAGCGACCCGAGAACCAGGCTCATGATCACGAGCGTGATACGGGCGTTGCGGGACTCGGGGGGGCGGAAGACGCTGACGCCGTTGGAGATGGCCTCGGTGCCGGTCAGCGCCGAGCCCCCCGAGGCGAAGGCTTTCATCACGATGAACACCGATGCCCCGAGGAGCAGGCCGTGGCCCGGTGTGCCCGCAGACACCGCCCCTGCGTGGTGCAGCGAATGGGCGTGCAGATCACCGAGGACGGCCTTGACCGATCCGACGATGATGAGCAACGCCATGTTGGCGATGAAGAAGTAGGTCGGGATGGCGAAGGTCCGGCCAGCCTCGCGGATGCCACGCAGGTTGCCGTAGGCGATGAGCACGACCAGACCGATGGCGATCCACATCGTGCCGTCGTGGTGCCCCAGCAGGGGGAAAACCGACGTCAGCGCGTCCACTCCGGCGGCCACGGACACCGCCACCGTCAGCGTGTAGTCGATGAGGAGCGACACGGCCGCGATCTGGGCCACACCCAAACCGAAGTTCTCGCGCGCCACCACGTAGGCACCGCCGGCCTTCGTGTAGACCTTCACGACTTCGAGATACGAGGCCGTCACGAATAGCAGGACGACGACGACGGCGATGGTCACCGGTACGACGAGCGCGAAGGCGGCGACGCCGATGTACTTGACCAGCTGGACGAGGATCTGTTCGGTGGCGTACGCCGAGGACGAGATGACGTCCGAGGACAAGACGGCGAGCGCCGTGGGCTTGCCGAGGCGCTCTGTGGACTGGCGTTCGCTGGCGATCGGCGGGCCGAGCACGGCGTTCTTGAGCCGGTAGCGGGCGTTCTCGGGCAGGTCGAGGTCGTCGGGGGAGGCCAGGGCTTCGGGAGCGACATGGCGCCCCGGGGTCATTCCCCGGACGCGCGCCACCTCGGGGACGGTCGGTGTTTGCGCCCCGGGCGGGACGGCCTCACCCGCGCTGGGCACGGGAACCTCGCTCACGCCTTCAGGTAAGCACATCCCGTGAGTTGTCCCACGCTCCGATGCCGTGTTGCATGGGGCGGTGCATGTCGTCATCGTCGGTTGCGGCCGGGTGGGCTCGGGGCTCGCCATCCGCCTGGTCGAGCAGGGCCACACGGTGTCCATCCTCGACAAAGTGGCACGTTCGTTCCGTCGCCTCCCCGCCGACTGGCCCGGGACCCCGATCGTCGGTTCGGGGTTCGATCGCGACGTCCTCGACGGGGCCGGGGCCAAGCAGGCTGGAGCCCTGGCCGCGGTCACCAGCGGCGACAACTCGAACATCCTGACAGCGCGGATCGCCCGAGAGAATTACGGCATCCACAGCGTCGTGGCCCGTATCTACGACCCCCGCCGGGCCGAGATCTACCAGCGCCTCGGGATCCCGACCGTGGCCACCGTGACGTGGACGATCGACCAGGTTATGCACCGACTGCTGCCCGAAGCCGTCGTGGGCGAGTGGAGCGACCCCTCAGGGCATCTGGTGCTCGTCAAACGGGTCCTGCCCGAAGCGTGGGGGGGCAAGGCGTTGCGCGACCTCGGCATGCCGGGGAAGGTCAAAGTGGTGGCGGTGACGCGTGCCGGTATGCCTCGACTCGAAGTCGCCGATCTCGTCGGCCAGGAAGGTGACGTGTTACACCTCGCTGTGCTCAAAGATGCCGTCGGGGAGCTCGAGCACCGGTTCGACGGCGGCACCGCGCAAAGCGACGGGCGGGCGTTCGGATCGCCGCGGTGAAGGTCGCCATCGCCGGGGCCGGCAACGTCGGAACGGCCATCGCCAAGGATCTCGCCGCCAACGGCCACGACGTCCTGCTCATCGAGAGGGATCCCGATCTCGTCGAGCGCCTGCGCTCCACCGTCGACGTGACGTGGGTGGCGGCCGATGCCTGCGAAGTGAGCTCCCTCGATGCGGCGGGCATGGCGCAGGTCGACGTGGCGGTGGCGGCCACGGGTGACGACGAGGACAACCTCGTGATCTCGTTGCTTGCCAAACAGGAATTCGCGGTTCCCCGGGTCGTGGCCAGGGTCAACCACCCCAGCAATCAGTGGCTGTTCAACGAGTCATGGGGGGTCGACATCTCGGTGTCGACGCCGCAACTCCTCACGGCACTCGTCGAGGAAGCCGTCTCCGTCGGATCGCTCGTCCGGCTACTCCAATTCGAACGGGGGAATGCGCATCTCGTCGAGGTCACCCTGGCCGAAGGCTCGCCGGCGGCGGGGACCTCACTGGCCGGTCTCCAGTTCCCGCGGGACGCGACGGTCGTGGCGGTGGTGCGCGGGGACCGACTCGTCGTCCCGCGCGGGGACACGGTCCTCGATGCCGGCGACGAGGTCATGGTGCTCGTGACCGGAGAAGCGGAGAGGGCCGTGCAACAACTCCTGGTGGGCGACTGAGCGGTCTCCGCTCGACGGACTTCGGGAAGCGCCGGACCGCACCTGACGTCGGGTCCCGCCTGGGGGTGGGCGCCCCGTACAATTCCCGCCATGGAGGCGGCCTTCTTCGATCTCGACAAGACCATCATCGCCCGGGCCTCGATGGCCGCCTTCGGCCATCACTTCTACCGCGGTGGCTTGATCTCGCGCTCCACGGTGGTGCGGGCCCTCACCTCGCAGTTGGTGTACCTGCATCTCGGCGCCAGCGAGCAGAAGTTGGCCAAGATCCGGGAGTCCGTGCTGAAGCTCACGTCCGGATGGGACCAGGAGGAAGTGTCCCGCATCGTGCGCGAGACCCTCGACGAGGTCGTGGAGCCGATCATCTACGCCGAGGCCCTCGAGCTCCTCGAGCAGCACCACGCCTCGGGCCGAAAGACCTATCTCGTCTCCGCGTCACCCGAGGAGATCGTCCAGCCCCTGGCCGAGTACCTCGGCGTGGACGGTGCCATCGCCAGTCGGGCCGTCGTGGACCTCGACGGGCGCTACACGGGGGAGATGGCCTTTTACGCCTACGGGCCCTTCAAAGCCGAGGCCATGCGCGATCTGGCCAAGTTCGAAGGCATCGACCTGGCCGCGTCGTACGCCTATTCCGATTCCTACACCGACGTCCCCATGCTCGAGGCGGTGGGGCACCCCGTGGCGGTGAACGCCGACCGCGTGCTGGCCCGTTTGGCTCGCGACCGCGGCTGGGAGACGTTGCAGTTCTCGCGCCCGGTCCGGCTCCGTGACCGCGTTCCCGTCCCCAACCTTCCGACCGCGGCCGCGTTGACCGGCGTGGCGCTCGCCGCCACGGGTGCTGCAGTGCTCGTCAGGCGCTACGGGCACAGAGCGGCCCGCGCCTAGGTTTGATCAGGCTTCGCGCAGCCGCTTGGCGGCGATGAGGCCCAGACCGACGAGGATGGCGAGGATCAGCAGTTTTTTCACGAACATCGATCCTACCCACCGCGCTCGGCTCCATCTCCCGACGTCCTGACCTGGGCCGTCGCGCCGACAGACCCGACGGAGTGCCGGGAGCTCGAGGCGGCCCCGGGAGGAAGCTCAGACCGTCAGCAGGTCGCGCGCGCCGGTGTCCGACGACGGGTGACGCAGCTTCGACATGGCCCGCGCTTCGATCTGGCGGATGCGCTCCCGGGTGAGGTTGAAGTGCTCCCCGACCTCTTCGAGGGTACGGGGCTCGCCGCGATCGAGGCCGAAGCGCAGTCGCAGGATCTCGCGCTCGCGCTCGTCGAGCGGGGAGAGCAGTCGATTGATCTCCTCGGGCAACAGTGACGTTGCGGCCACTTCGAACGGCGACTCCGCTCCACGGTCCTCGACGACGTCACCCAACTCGGCGTCTCCGTCCTCGCGCAGCGGCTCGGACAGCGAGAGCGGCTCGGCCCGGAACCGCAGGGCCTCGATGAGCTTGTCCTCGGGCATCTCGACCTCGGCGCCGAGCTCGGCCAGGGTGGCGGGACGGCCGTACTTCAGCTCGAGACGGGCCTGCGCCTTCTGGACCCGCGCCAGGGTGTCGCCGGCGTGCACGGGGAGCCGGATCGTCCTCCCCGTATTGGCGATACCCCGGGTGATGGCCTGTCGGATCCACCACGTTGCATAGGTGGAGAACTTGAAGCCCTTGCGCCAGTCGAACTTCTCGACGGCGTGCATGAGCCCCAGGTTTCCCTCTTGGATGAGGTCGAGGAGCGGGAGTCCCGAGGCCTGGTACTTCTTGGCGATCGACACCACCAGGCGGAGGTTGGACTGGACGAAGGTCTGCTGGGCCTGTTCGCCGGTCTGGATCTTGCGCCGCAATTCACGGCGGCGGGCCGGGGTGAGGTCCTTGACCTTCGTCCCCAGGTCCAGCTCGGCGGCACGGCCCCCCTCGATGGTCTGGGCCAGGCGTACCTCGTCGTCCTTGGTGAGCAACGGGTACTGACCGATATCGGTCAGGTAGAGCCGGACCAGATCTTCCTCGTCGCGCTCGACCCGTTCCTTTGCCAACGCCTCAACCCTTCGTCGGAACCCTCCGGCGATCCCTGCCGGTGGTCGAACCCCTGGGGCAACGCATGCAACTCACCTGTGGATAGCAGTTTACCGACAGAGTCAAGACCCGAGCCCGCAGATCAATCCTGGGAGCGACCACTTCACGTCCCGGGGACCTCGGATACCGGCCCGGGCGCGTCGCGCCTTTCGGGCCACGGCACGAGCCCGGCGCCCGACCCGGCGATGATCTCCTCCAGCCGCTGTTGATGTCCGGTGACGACAGCCACGTCGTGGGGACGACGCAGCAGTGCTTGGGTGAGGGCCTCGAGCGCTTGCCACTCTTCAGTCTCGTCCCGGAGCACGAGGCGCAGACAGCGGATCATGGGCGCGTCGGCAACGGGCGAGAGGCGTCGGAGATGGAGGGTGTACCCGGTGACGAGCCGGGCCAGGACCACCCTGCCGATGCCGACGAGACGAGGCAGCGTGCCGCGGGTGGGCACCTCAGGCCCCCCAGCGCGGGGCATGAGGTTCCCGTCGGTGATGGAGAGGGCGTCGCCGGGCACCACACCCGCCAGCAGCGCCATCATGCGATCCACCTCCGTGCTCGGGGGCAACACCAAGGTGGCAGGGTCGACGGAGTCGAGGGCGGGCAGCCGGTCGGCGAACAACGCGGCGTGCCAGGCGTGTTGCTGGCTGTACACGTCGAAGAGCATCTGGGCCTCGGGCACGGGCTCGGACGCCACCCACGAGCCGAGGACCTCGAAGAGCCGACGCTCGATCCACTGATGCGACCCGGCGAGCCGGGCCTGCGCGTGGAGCGACAACGCCGGTCCCGAGATCCCCACACCGTCGAGGGCTCCTCCGCCCATGGCGAGCCCGGCCGCGTCGAAACGGTCAGGCATGCGGAGTCACCCCGTGGTGGGCCGCGTCGGCGTCGGTCGCCACCGGTGAGGTCTCGGGGGCAGGATCGCGATAGCGGTTCGTGATCGGCATGCGCCGATCCTTGCCAAAGGCCTTGGCCGTGATACGGACTCCGGGCGGCGACTGCCGGCGCTTGTACTCGGCCCCATCGACGAGCGACGCCACCCGGACCACGAGCTCGGGCGCGTACCCGCTTTCGACGACATCGGCGATCGACCGGTCGTGGAGCACGAGCGCCTCGAGGAGCGGGTCGAGGACCTCGTAGGGCGGCAAGCTCTGATCGTCTCGCTGATCGGGACGCAACTCGGCCGAGGGCGCCTTGGTGAGAACCGACTCGGGTATGAGCTCCTTGCCCTCACGGGCGTTGCGGTACCGGCACAGCCGGTACACGAGGGTCTTCGGAACGTCCTTGATCACCGCGAAGCCGCCCGCCGAGTCGCCGTACAACGTGGAGTATCCCGTGGCCAGTTCACTCTTGTTGCCCGTGGTCAGGACGATCCATCCGCGGGCATTGGACACCGCCATGAGCACGACACCACGGATCCGTGACTGGAGGTTCTCGTCGGTGAGGCCCGACGGAGCTTCGCCGAGCGCGCCCTCAAGGACCGAGGCGAGGGCGCCGTGCGCGCCTTCGATGGGGACGTTCGAGAGTTCGATGCCGAGTCGCTCCGCCAAGGCCTCGGCATCGGTGACCGATCCGGCACTCGAATACCGAGAGGGCATGGACAGGCCGTGCACGTGCCCCGCCCCGAGCGCGTCCACGGCGATGGCGGCGACGAGCGAGGAGTCGACACCACCCGACAGGCCGATCACCGCGTCGGTGAAGCCGTTCTTCTTCAGGTAATCGCGCGTCCCGAGCACGAGCGCCTCGTAGACCTCGGTCTCCTCGTCGAGAGGAGCGACCACCACCGGTGCCGGCCCGGGGGCACGATCGCGCGGAGCCGCGCTCACCGGGACGACCCGGAGGGTGGCTGCGGTGCGCGTCGTGGGCACGGGGATGTCGACGACGAGCGACGTCTCGATGAATCTCGGCGCCGACGCCACGACCGTGCCCGACGAGTCCATGACGAAGGAGCCGCCGTCGAAGACGAGCTCGTCCTGACCACCGACCTGATTGACGTAGGCGACCGCGCACCGGGCCTCGGTGACGCGTTGGCGCGCCACGGCGAGACGGTCGGCGGCGCGCCCGATCGAATAGGGTGAGGCGTTGACGTTCACCACGAGCCGGGCACCGCCCGCCGCCTGGCGGGGAACGGGGCCGTCGGGAAACCACAGGTCCTCGCAGATCGACACGCCGACGGGCATGCCGGCGACCTCGTAGAGCTCGAGGTCGGTCGTCCCGGGTGCGAACCAACGCTCCTCGTCGAACACGCCGTAGTTGGGGAGCCGGCGCTTGTGGTAGACGCCCAGGACGGCACCGCCGCCACACACCGCCACGGCGTTGCGAAGACGGCGCGGCGCCCCCCGGATGGCCGCCTCTCGTGCCACGGCACCGGCACCGGTGGCGTGCGCCACGGCGTCGTCGAGGTTCTCGTGCCCCACCACGTCCACGAACCCGACCATGGCCACACACGCCGCGGTGGCCGCCGCCACCTTTTCGAGCGCGGCCAGGTTGTGGGCCACGAAGGCCGGCTTCAGCAGAAGATCCTCGGGGGGATAGCCGGTGATGGCGAGCTCGGGAAAGGCGGCGATGTCGGCGCCTTCCGCCTCGGCGCGCGCCAACCGGTCGATGATGCGCTCGGCATTGCCGTCCACCTCGCCCACGACGGTGTCGAGCTGGCACAACGCCAAACGCAGGTGGGACACGACGAAATCTTACCGGCGCCGTTCGCGTGCCCCGCCTGGCATGCTGCGGTAATGGCCAGAGCGTCACCCGCAGCACGCCGGGCCGGTGACGGTTCGACCCGACCGGCCGCGATCCCCGACGCGCTCGAGAAGCTCGCCGAGCGCTCCGCGGCGCCTGAGGTGGCATCGGCCACGTTGCACCGGTTGGTCGACGGACAACCCGAGCTCCTCGACCGCCTAGTACGCGGTTCCGAGCCCACCCCTCTGGGCTCGGTCCTGGTGAGCGTGTTGGCCGCCAGCAACACCCTGGGGCGGCTCTGTGTGGTCGACCCGGCCGCCATCGACGTCCTGGACGCGCTCGAGCGCCCTGTCGCGGTGGACGCCTCGGATCCCGAAACACTGGCGCGGTCGAAGCGCCTCGAGCTGCTCAGGGTGGCGGCACGCGACCTGCTCGGCCTGGACCCCTTCGAGACCGTCGGGGCAGCATTGTCCGATCTCGGTCAGCAGGTGCTCGAGGGTGCCGTTTCGCTGGCGGGAGGGGGCGCCACCCTCGCCGTCATCGGAATGGGAAAGCTCGGTGGGCGGGAGCTCAACTACGCCAGCGACGTGGACATCCTCTTCGTCTCCTCGGACGGGCCCGAAGAAGACGGGGCACGGCGGATCCTGCAGGTCGCCCAGCGGAGCTTCCGGGTCGACGTCGATCTCCGCCCCGAAGGCCGGGGCGGGCCGCTCACGAGGTCGCTCGACAGCTTCCGCTCCTACTGGGAGCGATGGGCGGCGACGTGGGAGTTCCAAGCATTGTTGAAGGCGCGCCCCGTGGCCGGTGACGTGGAGCTCGGTCATCGTTTCGAGCGCGCCGCCGTCGAGCGGGTGTGGGGAAAGAACTACAGCGCCGACGAACTGGCCGCGGTGAGATCGATGAAAGCGAGGACCGAGGGTGTGGTGGCCGGTCGCGGCCTCGTGGGGCGCGAGATCAAGCGCGGCCCCGGGGGGATCCGGGACATCGAATTCGCGGTGCAGCTCCTGCAACTCGTGCACGGCCGCCACGACACGGGGATCAGGGACCGTTCGACACTGGGCGCGCTGGCCCAGATGGCCTCGGCTGGATACGTGGCGACCGAGGACGCGACGGTGCTGGCCGACTCGTACCGGTTCCTGCGCACCGTGGAACACCGGCTGCAGCTCGTCGAGGAGAGCCAGACCCACTCGGTGCCGACCGAGGCATCCGCCCGGCGCCGACTGGCGCTGGTGCTGGGCTACCGGGACGATGCCTCGAGCTCGGCCACGGCCCGCTTCGACGAGGCGCTCCGGCATTGCCAGCGCGACGTGAGGACCATCCACGAGCGGCTCTTCTTCCGCCCCCTTCTCGAATCCTTCGCCGCCATCGATGCACCGGCCCCGACGCAGCCCGAACGTGGCGCCACGACCTCACCGGTCATGTCGGCGGAGGCCGTGGCCCGACGTCTCGCCGCCTTCGGGTTCTCCGACGCCACGCGCACCCGGGCCGCCGTGGAGGATCTCGCCGGCGGCCTGACCCGCAGTTCCCGGCTCATGGCCCAGCTCCTTCCGCTCCTGCTCGACTGGCTCTCACTCTCCCCGGATCCCGACCTCGGACTTCTCGGGTTGCGCAATCTCGTCGTGCACCCCCACCAGCGCTCGTTGCTGGTCTCCACGTTCCGGGAATCCCCCGAAGCGGCCCGGCGCCTGTGCCTGTTGCTCGGGTCGAGCCGTACCCTGGTCGAGGCCATCGAGCGCAATCCCGAGTTGATCCCCGCCATCGGTGACGACGTGGCCCTGGCGCCCACACCCCGTGACGCCTTGGTGGCCGAGGCCGGCGAGCGATTGCACCGGAACGACGACGAGTCGTGGCGCCGAGCACAGCTCGTGCGATTGCGCCAGGACCAGCACGTTCGCATCGCGGCGCGCGACCTCTTCGACATCGATGACGTCGTGACCACGGGTCGGGAACTCACCGGCATGAGCGAAGCACTCCTCGAGGCGGCTCTCGAGGTGGTCGCGCCCGCCATGCCGTTCGCCATCGTGGGCATGGGCCGGCTCGGCGGCGCGGAGATGTCCTACGCGAGCGATCTCGACCTCCTGCTCGTCTACGACGACGCCGCCGACGCCGAGGGCGAGGCAGTCGCCGAGTCCCTGCTGCACCTCATGCACGGGCCGAGCCCGGCCCAACATGTGGCCACCATCGACCTCGGGCTCCGACCCGAAGGCGGGCAAGGACGGCTGGCGCGCGACCTCCAGGGATACGCGGCGTACTTCGACCGCTGGGCCGAGACCTGGGAGCGCCAGGCACTGGCCCGGGCCCGTATCGTCGCCGGCGATCGCGCCCTGGGCGCACGGTTCACCGCCCTCGTCGACAACTTCGTGTGGGACAGGCCTCTGACCGATGAGGACGTGGCCGCCATCAGAAGGATGAAGGCGCGCATCGAGCGCGAGCGCATCCCGGCGCGCGAGGACCCGCAATTCCATCTGAAGCTGGGACGCGGGTCCCTGTCCGATATCGAATGGACCGTGCAACTCCTCCAGCTCCGCCACCACATTCCCGGGGCGAGCACCCACACCGCGCTCGATGAACTGGGGGATCGTGGCCTGATCGACCCGGCCGACCTGGTGGCGCTGCGCGACGCGTACCGGTTCTGCGAACGCACCAGGAACCGATGGCACCTCGTCGGCGCCCTGGCCGGAGGTGGGTCCCCGGGAGACGCCCTCCCCACCCAGGCCGACCAGCTCTCGCACCTGGCGAAGAGCCTCGGCACCACCCCGGCGACGCTTCGAGACGACTACCGCCGCGTCACCCGGCGGGCCCGCCGGGTGGTCGAGCGCGTCTTCTACGGGATCGACGGGGCGTGATGCAACGGGGAGGGTCGCCCCCGGAGTCGCCGCGGCACACCCCCGTTAGCATTCGACCGGTGCGATCACACCAACAGGGCTGATCGGCATGTCGACCCACCCCCACCTCGCCCCCGACCTCGACACCGACCCGGGCTCGGCACAACTGATCGATGTCGTGCTTCGTCTCATTCCCGACGCGGCCATCGTCGCCGACGCCGCCGGCGTGATCGTGGCGGCCAACTCCGGAGCCGAATCGATGTTCGGCTACCGCGCCGGTGCTCTGACCGGCGTCCACGTCGATGTCCTGGTCCCCGATCGGCTCCGGGACGACCATGCGGTCCACCGCGCCAGCTATGGCGCCCATCCCACCCGCCGGCCCATGGGGACTCGCCCTGAGCTGTGGGCCAAACGACTCGACACGACGGAGTTCCCTGCCGATATCAGTCTCGCCCCGCTCGGGGTGCCCGAAGAGCAGCTCACCCTGGCGGTGGTACGGGACCTGACGCAACGGCGCTCGGAGTGGGAAGCCGGCGCGTGGCTGGCGGCCATCGTGTCGTCCTCGGAGGACGCCATCGTGTCGATGGATCTCGCCGGCACCCTCAGCACTTGGAACCCCGGTGCCGAACGGCTGCTCGGGTACAGCGCCGAGGAGATCTGCGGTCAGCCCATGTCGCGGTTGGTCCCCGATGATCTTCGGTCCGATGTCGAAGAGCAGATGGCACGGGTGCGCGGCGGCATGCACGTCCCCACACGCGACACCGTGCTCCTTCACAAGAACGGGAACGAGATCGAGGTTGCCGAGTCGCTCTCGCTCATTCGAGAGCCCACCGGGGCATCCACGGGGATCTCGGCGGTGCTGCGGGACATCACGAACCGCAAACAGGCCGAACGCGAACTTCGCCGCCTGTTGGTCGACGGGCAACGACGCGAGCGCTGGCTCGGGTCCATCTCGGAAGTCAGGCTGTCGATGCTCGGCGGCGGCGGGCTCGCCCAGTGGCTGGCCCTGATCGCGAGGCGAACGTCAGAGCTGTCCGACGCCGACGGGATCACCGTGAGCGTGGTCGCCCCGAACGACGACACCCGTCTGGAGGTGATCGCGACCCACGGAGCGTTCGTGACACCGCTGCGGGGCAGGCTCGTGCGAATCGACGGCTCGGCCGCGGGTCGGGTCTTCACCTCGGGGCGCCCCACCGTCACCACTGATCCCTCGTCGGTGCTCGAGACCGACCAACCTGACGCGGTGCCCGCCGGGCTCGGCCCCTTGCTTCTCGTCCCCATCACGACGTCGCACGGGAACGACGGCGTGCTCGGCGTCGTGCGCCTGGTCGGTCGGGCCGGTTTCAGCCCGGAGGAGATCCGGGTCGTCGAGAGCTTCGCGCAACAGGCAGGACTCGCCATCGAGCTCGATCGCGCCCAGAACGTCCGCGAACAGCTCGCCGTCATGGGCGACCGCGAGCGGATCGCCAGGGACCTGCATGACCACGTCGTCCAACGGCTCTTCGCCGTGGGCATGGCGTTGCAGTCCGCCACCCGGTCCATCTCGGATCCGCCCGCGCTCGACCGCATCGGCGAGTCCATCGAGGAGCTCGATGCCACCATCCGGGACGTGCGGTCGACGATCTTCTCGCTGGCGGTGCGCACAACCGACAGGGCGGGGACCAGCACGCGGGCCCGCCTTCTCGACGTGACCTCGATGGCGGCCCAGGGTCTCGGATTCCGGCCCCGGCTGCAATTCGACGGGCCCGTGGACACGAAGGTCCCCGAGGGACTCGTCCCCGACGTGCTGGCGGTGGTGCGGGAAGCGCTCTCCAACGCGACACGGCATGCCAAGGCGTCGCGCGTCGAGGTCCGCGTCGACGTCCAAGACGACCTCACCATCACCGTGACCGACAACGGTGTCGGCATGGGCGACACCACCCGGTCGAGCGGGCTGGCCAACCTGCGGGCTCGGGCCGAGGCTCGGGGTGGGTCGATGACAGTGGGGACGGTGAACACGCGGGGCACGCGCCTGCACTGGCAGGTGCCCCTGCCGCACTGAGCGGCCCCTAGTCCGAGGGGGCGACCTTGGTCGGGAGCTCGATGTCGCGGCGCGCGATGACATGGACGTCGACGTCGCAGTCGGCCGCGAAACGCAGCACCCGCTGAACGACCGAGCCCTTGGTCAGCTCCTCCCAGCGGCTGCGGCGACTCGACCCCAAGACGATCTGGGTGACCTGATGCTCGCGGGCGAAGTCGACGAGGGCCCGCGCCGGTTCCTCCTGATTGAGCACGTGCCACTCGGCCCCGAGGTCGTCGGCCAGCTTGTGCAGGGCATCGAGCTCGTCGACCGAACCGTGCCGCGCCTGGTCGGGGGCGACGACGTGCACGGCATGCAGGTCCGCCTTGGTGCGCGCCGCGATACGCGCCGCCCGACGGATCACGGCGTCGGTGCCGTGCGCCCCGGTGACGGCCACCAGGATCCGCTCCCGCGTCTCCCACAGCTCCTCGGAATGCCGGTCGCGGAGGAAGGCGAGGAGCTCGTCCTCGGTTTCGTCGGCGACGAACCGAAGTGCCAGCTCACGCAACGCCACCAGGTTCTCGGAACGGAAGAAGTGCGTCAGCGCGTCGGGCACCTTCTCCGGCGGGTAGATGTTGCCGTGGACCATGCGCCGCCGCAGCGCCTCGGGTGAGGAGTCGATCAGCTCCAATTGGTCGGCTCTGCGCACGACCCAGTCGGGTACCCGCTCCCGGACCCGTGTGCCGGTCATGCGCTCCACGGCATCGGCGATGCTCTCGAGGTGTTGCACGTTCACTGTGGTGATGACGGCGATCCCCGCGTCGATGAGCTCCATGACGTCCTGCCACCGCTTTTCGTTGCGACCCGATCCCGGGACATTCGTATGGGCGAGCTCGTCGACAAGGGCCAGCTCGGGCGTGCGGGCGAGCACGGCGTCGACGTCCATCTCCTCGAATTGGGATCCCCGGTAGTCGACGATCTTGCGCGGCACGACTTCGAGGTCCCGGATCAGCTCGGCGGTCCGAGGGCGCCCGTGGGTCTCGACGAAACCGACGACCACATCCGCGCCGCGGCGGTGGCGGCGCCACCCCTCGTCGAGCATGGCAAAGGTCTTGCCGACTCCCGCGACAGCCCCCATGTAGATGCGGAACTGACCGGTGGGACCGACGGCGTCGGGCTCCACCGCCTCAGTGCGATCAGCGGGAAACGCCTGGGACATGCGTCCATTGTGCCTGGTCCCCGGGCGGGACGAAACGCTGCTGCCGGTATCGTGGGGGAACGAGGAGCAGAAGGTGGAGCACATGGGGACACGACGGCGCGCAATAGGGGGATCGGTCGCCGCTCTCGTCGTCATGGCCCCTCTGGTGGCCCTCATGGTCCCTCTCCGGAGCCACTTGAGCATCGCCACCGCCGGTCTCGTGCTGGTCGTGCCCGTGGTCACCGGCGTAGTGGTCGGGGGCTTCGCGGCGGGTGTGTTCGGCGTGGCGGCGGGGTTCCTCGTCTACGACCTCGTATTCATCCCGCCCTACTTCACGCTGACGGTGGGGGCGACCCAGAACTGGGTGGCCCTCGTCGTGTACATAGCGGTGATGCTGCTCGTGGCCAGCGTCGTGGCCCGGCTGGAGACGGCCCGCAGCGAGGCCCATCAGCATGAAGAGGCCAGCCGTCGCCTCTTCGAACTCACCGATCTGCTCATCGAAGACCGACCCCTGTCCGAGGTCCTCGAACTCATCGTGTCCACGGTTCACGACGCGTTCGCGCTGCGAAGCGTGGCCCTGCTGCTCCCCGTCGAGACCCAGCTGGCCGTGGTGGCTTCTGCGGGTGAACCTTTGTCGGCGGTGGAGCTGCAGCGGATCGCGCCCGAACCCGGCGTCCCCGCCAGCCTGGGGAACCCGACACCGGCGCGCCCTCACCAAGCCAAGACGGTGGCGCTCACCGCGACCGGACGACCCATCGGACTGCTTCGTATCTGGGGCGCGGACCTCAGCCGACACGACCAGGATCTGCTGCACACCTTCGCCAATCACCTGGCACTCGCCCTCGAGCGGGCCCAGCTCCGGGAACAGGCCCTGCGCACCGAGCTGCTCGAGGAAGTAGACCGCCTACAGCGGGCACTCGTGGGTGCCGTGTCCCACGACCTGCGTACCCCCCTGGCGACCATCAAGGCGTCGGCATCCACGCTGCGCAGCGCCGACGCCGACGTGACGCGCCACGACCGTGAAGAGTTGCTCGAGCTGATCGACAACCAGTCGGATCGGCTCGACCGGCTCGTCACGAACCTCCTCGACCTGTCGCGCGTCCAAGCCGGCGCCCTCGAACTTCGCAACCAACCGATCGCCGTGGGCGATCTCGTCACCGACGCACTGCGTGGACTGGGTACTCAGTCCGACCCGAACGACATCACGACGGCCATCGATGACGACCTCCCCCTCGTGGACGTTGATCACCTGCTGATCGGACAAGTGCTGGCCAACCTCCTCGACAACGCCATTCGCCACGCCCCGCCGCATACCGAGATCTCCGTGTCAGCGCAGCTCCGCGAGGACGGTCTGGTGCAGTTGGCCGTCGAAGACAAGGGACCGGGCGTGCCACGCGCCGAGCGGACCAACGTGTTCCGCATGTTCAATCGGAGCGGCACCTCGGGGGGGACGGGTGTGGGACTGTCGATCGCCAAGGCTTTTGTCGAAGCCCATGGCCAGGAGATCTGGGTCGAGGACAGCCCCACGGGAGGCGCCCGGTTCTGCTTCACCATGGCCTGCGCGCCCCTCACCATGGTCGTGTCCTGAGTGGCCACAGTGCTCGCCGTCGACGACGATCAGGCACTGCTGAGGGTCCTGCGCATCGGCCTGAGTGCGCTGGGGCACGACGTGCTGGTGGCCGCCACCGGCGAGCAGGGCATCTCCCAGGCCGCCGTGGGTTCGCCCGATATCGTCGTCCTCGACCTGGGACTGCCCGACATCGACGGTATGGAGGTATGCCGGCGGATCCGGCAGTGGAGCGACGTCCCGATCATCGTGCTCTCCGCCGACGGCACCGAGGACCGCAAGATCGCCTCCCTCGACGGGGGTGCGGACGACTACATGACCAAGCCTTTCGGGATGGGCGAGCTCGAAGCCCGGGTGCGGGTCGCGCTCCGCCACCGTGGCGCCGACGGCGGCGACGAAGAAACCAAAGACATCGTCGTGGGCCCCCTCGAGCTCGATCTCGTCCATCACGAGGCGCGTATGGGTGGGAAACCCGTCGAGCTCACGACGAGAGAATTCGCGCTCCTCGTGTTCCTGGCCCGGAACGCCGGCAAGATCTGCACGCACCGCATGATCCTCCAGCAGGTGTGGGGACCGCATTACGGCACCGAGACCCAATACCTACGGGTGTACGTGTACCGGCTGCGGCGCAAGCTCGGCGACGAGCAAGGGGAACTGCTCCGCACCCATCCCGGTGTCGGATACCAACTCGTCGAGGACGGCCATTAGGTCGGTATGGACCCCGAGCCGTTCGAGGGCAGCGGTCGTGACGCCGACGAATTAGCCTCTGAAGGCACGCGCGACAAAGGGGGTCGTCGATGGCTCGAAAGCTTGCTGCAGAGCTCCTGGGAACACTGATCCTGGTCTACTTCGCGGTGGGCGTGGCGACCCTGTCCTTCGGCTTCGGCGCCACCGGGTCGAGCTTCTACGCCGGGGTCGTCGCCACGGCCCTGGCATTCGGCCTCACCTTGTTGGCCCTCGCCTACGTGCTGGGGCCCATCTCGGGATGTCATGTCAATCCCGCCGTCACGATGGGTGCGCTGTTCGCGGGCCGTATGAACGTCGTCGAGGCAGTCGGCTACTGGATCGCCCAATTCGTCGGCGGGATCCTGGGCGCGCTCCTTCTGTGGTGCACGTTCAGCTCGTCACCGCTCTACAGCAGGACCAAGACGGGACTGGGGACCGACGGCTGGGGGGCGGCCAGTCACATTCACATCAATGCCGGCGGCGCGTTCCTCGCCGAGGTCGTGCTCGCCGCCTTTTTCGTCTTTGTCATCCTGGGAGTCACGAGCAAGATCGGCAACACGGCCACAGCTGGCATGGTGATCGGGCTCACGCTGACCGTGGTCCACCTCATCGGCATCCCCATCACCGGCACGTCGGTGAACCCGGCCCGCAGCCTGGGCCCTGCCCTCATCGTGGGCGGGACGGCGCTGCACCAGGTCTGGCTGTTCATCGTGGCCCCTCTGGTGGGCGGCATCCTGGCGGCGGGCCTGCACCTCCTCGTCTACCCGAAGGCGACATCGGAATCGTCGACCGCCGCGGCCGCGCCGGTGTAAGCGGCCCTGAGCCGGGGCCTCCGACGGCGCGAAACCGAGCGCCCGCCGGACCGGGGAGGAGAGCGGTCGGACGGGCCCGGATGGGTCGCAGCCAAGCGCCACGGCCCCTGTACTCTTCGCACGTGCGGGCTCGGCCCATTGCTGTCTTCGCCCTCGGCGCGCTCGGCCTGGGGGCGTGCTCGGCAGGTTCCCACCAGGCGGCAACGACCTCGACCACGTTGTCGGCGGCGAAGACCACGACCTCCAACCCCACCAGCGCGACTTCGGTGTCCTCGACGACATCGGCGTCCCCGACGACATCGGTGCCCACGACACAGGACCTCGTCGTCACCGCCGCCATCCGGGCCCAGCTGGTGGCGGCGGGGGCGGGACTCAACAGCCTTGTCTCCTCGGACTACACGGGACTGAGACCGGGCGAGACCTACTACGCCTTCGACGCCGCCACCCAGACGTACTGGGCCGGAGCAGCGCTGGCCCCGAGTCCCTCGTCCATGCCGGCACAGGTGGCTGCTCAGGACGACGGCGCCTATCTGCTCTTCGAACGCCTCCAGGGTGGGGCGTGGAAGGTCTACGCCGTCGGGCTGGCCGGGACTCCCGAGGGAAGCGCCTGCCCGGTCACCGTGCCCGCCGCCGTTCTCAGCCTGTGGGGGTGGCCTGCGGGCGGCTGCCGGCCATCGACGATCAGCTGACGTCAGCGCCGTGTTGGTCGAGGTAGATGTCGAAGGCCTCGGCTTTCTGGGTGTCCTCGAAGTCCTCGTGGTAGACGACCTTCCCCCACACGATGCGGCCGAAGATGACGGCCCGGTTCTCGTACACGACGTTGCCGCTGTCGTCGAGGGCGTGATCGAGGAACAGCACGCACACCGTCGTCCGCCACGGAGGACCGTTGACCACGATGTCATGAGGTTCGCCGACGATGCCCGCCTCGAGGAAGCGCTGGAGGAACACCTCGATGGCAGCCTTGCCCCGATGCTCGCCACCCCAGCTGCTGCGGCCCGGAAAGACGAGCACGGCGTCCTCGGCATACCCGGCCAGCAGAGGCCCCGGATCGCCCCGACGCAGCGCACGGAGATTGCGGCGAATCATCCACCGAACAGCCCATTTGTACATGGCCTCACCCCGTCATTGGATAGATCGATCCAATCCGACGGTAGTTACACTCTCGGCGGGCCTCCAAATCCGCACGGCCGGCCACCGCACGGGGTATCGGGAGAACGGTGAAAGACACACGACAGCGCCTCGTCCAGGCGAGTGCGGCCCTGCTCCAGCGCCAGGGCCTGGCCGGGACGGGGATCAAGCAGATCCTGGCCGACGCCGGGGCGCCGTACTCCTCGCTCTACCACCACTTCCCGGGCGGGAAGGACGAGTTGGCGGCGGCCGCCATCCGGGTGTCGGGCAGCACGTACCAAGCGCTGGTCGAGGCGGTGTGGGACCAGGCCCCTGACGTGATCAGCGCCGTGGCGGCCGTGTTCGACGGCGCCGCGCAGACCCTGGAGTCGACCGACTTCGCCGTCGCCTGCCCGATCGCCACCGTTGCCCTCGAGGTGGCCGGCACGAACGAGAGGCTCCGGATCGCGACCGCCGAGGTGTTCGAAGCGTGGATCGCGGCGGGCGCGGCCCGCTTCGCGTCCGAAGGCATCTCGGCGGGAGACTCCTACACTCTCGCCATCACGGTCATCGCACTCCTCGAGGGGGCGTTCATCCTGAGCCAGTCGTTGAGGGACACCGGGCCGGTCCACGCTGCGGGGGCGGCCGCGACCGCCGCCACTCGAAGAGTTCTGGCGTCGCCGTCCGGGGGCGGGCACGACCCCGTGGCGCGACGTCGATGAGCGATCGCATCCTTGACGGCGTGGGGGCGAACGTTACGCCGATCATCCAGTCAGGCGACGACGTGGTGGCACCGAGGTTCGACGAGCCGACGCTTCTCGAGCTCGCCGCCTTCGGTACGGAGCGAGCCGTCACCGCCGGTGAGGTCCTGTACCGAGCCGGCGACGCGTCGTACGACTTCTACGTGGTCCTCGAAGGAAGAGCCGAGATCGTCCGCATCGACAACGATGTCGAGACCGTCATCGCCAGCTACGGTCCCGGGGCCTTCTTGGGAGAGCTGAGCCTTCTGACCGGTCAACGGCCCTACCTGACCGGTCGGATCGCAGAGTCGGGACGGGCCTTGTGGATTCCACGAGACGACTTCCGTCGGCTCATGAATGCCAAACCCGACATCGCCGACGTGATCTTCAGCGCCTTCTCCGCCCGGCGCGAACGTCTCCGAGACGGGGACGGCTCCCGGGCGATCCGGATCGTGGGATCGCGCTACTCGTCCGAGGCCATGGCGCTGCGGGCATTCGCCACCCGATCACACCTTCCGCACGCCTGGATCGATCTCGAAGACGCACCCGACCCCGACGTGCTGCTGGCCGGCCTGGGGCTGCGTCCCGCCGACGCGCCGGCTGTCATCACGCCGACGGCGGTGTTGCGCCACCCCTCGCCCGGGGAGTTCGCAGAGCATCTCGGGCTCACCTTCCGGCCCGTTCCCGGCGTGTTGTTCGACCTCGTGGTGATCGGCGCCGGCCCCGGAGGGCTCGCTTCCGCCGTCTACGGCGCGTCCGAAGGGCTCAACACGGTCACGCTCGACGCCTTCGCCATCGGCGGCCAGGCCGGCGCTAGCTCGCGCATCGAGAACTATGCCGGTTTCCCGAACGGGATCTCGGGTGAGGACCTCGTGTCGAGGACCGCGATCCAAGCCCAACGCCTCGGGGCCCGACTCAACGCCCCGTGCGTCGCCGCCGGGCTTCGCACCGAGCACGGGTTTCATGTCGTGACGCTGTCCGACGGCAGCGAGATCCCGTGCCGTGCGGTCATCGTCGCCTCCGGTGCCCGCTATCGCCGCCTGGCGGTCGACAATCTTGAACCCTTCGAAGGGGCCGGCGTGTACTACGCGGCGACCGACCTCGAGGCGCGGATCTGCGCGGGGAAAGACGTGATCGTGGTCGGGGGAGGGAATTCGGCGGGGCAGGCTGCCATCTACATGTCCCAGCAACGGTGCAAGGTCCTCATCGCCATCCGGGGCGACGACTTCTCCCAGACCATGTCGCGCTACCTGATCGAACGCATCGAAGCGAACCCCCGCATCGAGGTGCTGTCCAGAACCGAGGTCAGGGCGCTCGAGGGCCGGGACCATCTCGAACGGGTGACCCTCGAACACACGCCCACGGGCACGTCCCGGGAGGTCGTGTGCGGAGGGCTGTTCTGCTTCATCGGAGCCGAGCCGGCCACGTCGTGGCTCGCCGATGCCGTCGCCCTCGACGCCCATGGTTTCGTCCTGACCGACCGCGATCTGGTCGGCCCGGTGTCTCCCGACCAGCGGTTCGCGGGCCGGGACCCGTTGCCGTTCGAGACCTCGCTGATGGGGGTCTTCGCGGTCGGGGATGTACGCCGCGGATCGATGAAGCGCGTCGCGGCCGCCGTGGGAGAAGGATCGAGCGCCGTCCGTTCGGTGCACGAGCACCTGAACACGGTGACCTGAACACGAGCACTGAGGAGTCCACGTACCGCGCTGTACCCTGTCGCCGTGAGCGGCGTCATCACTCCCGAGCAGCGGCGATCCTGGACCGAGGACGGGTGGTGCGTCCTCGAAGAGGCTGTGTCGGGTGAGGACCTGGCCGCCGCCCAGAATGCCGTGGCCAAGTTGTTCCCCCGCGCCGAGGAGATGGCGAACGCCACCCCGGACGGGGAGCTCGAGCGATGGCGCACATGGGATGCGGCCTGGCCCGAGTTCCCCTTCCGGAGCCGCTCGCTCAACGGCCTGGTGGTCAGTGACGTGATGATCGACCTCGCCCAGGACCTGCTCGGCACCGACGACGTCCGGCTCTACCTCGCCATCGTCACGGCCAAGTACGCGGGCCAACCCTCGGAGTACAACCAGCTCCTCCATACCGACTTCCCGAACCACACCCTGACGGTGCCTCGGCCCGAGCCGGGCTATCACCAGATGGAGACCTTCATCTATCTCAACGACGTCGGCCCCCACAACGGCGCCACCCGGTTCGTGTCACGGGCGCGGACGAAGCAGATCCCGGTGGAGCAGCACACGTTGAACTACGAGGACTTCGGGGCCCTCTACGACGAGCCCGGGGACGCCTCGGCCCCCGCCGGGTCGATCGTCGTCTACCGTCCCGACGTCTATCACCGGTCGGTCGACTTCACCGATCCAGGCCAGGCTCGCTTCATGTTGCACGTGTCGTACAAGCCTGCCTCCATGGAGTGGGGCGGCTACCAGGCTTGGCCGTTCAAGGGCTTTTCTATGGAGTGGCACAACTTCGTCCAGCAGTCCACCCCGCGCCAACTCACGGCACTCGGTTTCCCCGCTCCGGGCCACCCCTTTTGGACCGACGACACCTTGGCCGGTGTGGGCCGCCGCTACCCCGAACTGGACCTCACCCCGTGGAGAACCGCACGCGACAAAGGCGGCGGCTAGGTCGCGGCGCTGCTGATCGACTCGATCTGGTCCAACGCCTTCTGCAGGCGCCTGACGACAACGGCGTCTTGTGGAGTGGTGTCCAGCAGCTCGCCTGACTCGATGGCCTCGATGAACCGCTTGAGGACCTCGGCCTCGTCGGGAACGATCGAGGAGGGGGGTCGATGCGATGACATCCCATCCATCCTTGACCGCGACGACGGCGAGAGGGTGGATTCGACACGACCTGACCGGCGCCAAAGCAAACCCCGCCACGCGCCCTCCCCGAAGACAACCCCCGGACCTGGGTCGATGCACGCGCCAGGAGCAGGAGCCGATGGTCCCGGGCGGACGTGGTCAGGTCCCGAAACGGCTGACGAACGACAGGACCTCGGACGTGGCACTGACCTGCTGGGTGGTCAGACCCGGGGCCTGTCGGGGATCGGCACCGGGCCACGAGTGGCCGCCACCGAAGATGGTGTAGAGCACCACCGAGGTGCCGCGGACACACCCGACCCACGCCTGCTCGACGACCTGGGATGCGATCTGTCGCCGGTGGGGGACGGCTCGACACCGATCGAGTCGAGCCCAGTCCGCCATGTTGCGCTCGGTGCCGCGCACCTTGACCCCGGGGAGCGAGAGCCCGATCGCCCCGTTGCGGTAGGGGACGAGCGGATCGTCGGTGCCGTGGAACGCCATGATCGGCATGGGCCGGGTGCAGCCCAGCTGGAACTCGACCGCCACCGTGGCAATGGCGGTGATACGCCCCTGTCGGGCGCAGGAGTAGATGATGGTGAAGGCGGCCCCCGCCGAGAACCCCACCGCGTAGACAGCGTGACGGTCGACGCAAAAGGTGCGCTCGAGGGAGGTGACCAGCGCGTCGACGAAGGTGGCGTCGGTGCCGTGCGCGCTGAACTGCCATTCCGTCTCGTCGCCCTGGGCGTGAGGCACGACGACCAGGTCGCCGTCAGCCGAGCCCCGAGACGGAAGGCCCGTCAACGCCGAGAACTGCGCCGGGTTGGAGTCGAACCCGTAGAAGAGAAGGACCATGGGGATCGGACGGCCCCCGCGATACGTCCGGGGGACCGACAGGTCGTAGGTCCCCGTCACCCCTCGGGCGTCCAGGGTCTGAACCTGGAGACGACCGGAGGTAACGGATCCCCGTGCAGGAGGACGGCCACATCCCGCCGAAGGTTCGACGGTGTGGGCTTCCCCGGTCAGAGACGTCACGACGCGTCCGTTGGAGCACGACGAACCCCCCACGGCGAACGAGACGAGGGCGACAGGGACGACGATCAAGCTGACAATCGAACGCCGTTGCCTGTCCCGCGTCGGGCCTCGCTTCACCCACCGATCCTAAGCCGGCGCGCGCAACGGAATCTCGTGCCGTAGGCCAGCTGCTACACGAATCGGTCCCGGTCCTTGAACGGGGGGTGGTCACCGGTCAGCACCGAGGCGTCCTCGCCGCCGCGCACGTCCGACGGTGGCGGTCAGGGCGCCGCGCAGCTCGTCGCCCACGCGCAGTCGTTGAACTCGTTGCCTCCCACCGGCGTCGAGGGTGTGGCGATCGGGTTTCCGTTCGCATCGATGAGCTGGAGCGCCTCATCCGGTACGAGCGCCGCGCTCGCGCCATTCACGGTCGCCCGTGTGAAGCGCACGGTCGTGAGGTTCGGAAGGGCGGCAAGGTTCGCACCCGAGGTTCCGATCTCGGTCGGTGTCTCCTCGACCCATTCGGCCGTGGACCCGTCGGAGGGATAGGGCACCGTCTCGGTGAAACCCTGGCCGTCGGTGGTGTCGTCGAGGGTGATGGTCCACACCCCGGGCACGACCTGGCTGATCGAACAGTCGATGACGTCGCCGGCGTGCACCACGATGGTCGACGCGATCTCCGGCACAGGGATGATCTCGTACCAAGCGTCATAGGAGGCGACCCCCGATGACGACACGTCTTGCTCGGTACCGGCCTGGATGAGTGTGTCGTCTGTCACGCTACAGCTGGATTGCAGACAACCTCCACCCACCCCGATCCACGTGGCAGAGTCCTCCGCTTCACCGGCGACGTGTTGGGTCGCCGTCGGCACGACCCATTGAGCGCTGATCGAACTGGTCACGGTGTCGGTGTCGAGAATGCCTTTGTTGTACCCGGACCAGTTCGACGACTGACTGTCGGCGAACGCCGTGCCCAACTTGGTCACACTGATCGTGCGGTGGAACTCGTCGGTTGTCCGGAAGGCGCCACGCGTAGCCGGCTTCGGGGTGGCGGATGTCGCGGCTCCCATTCCGAACACTGCGAGGCAGCCGGTGGTCACCACGGTCGCGATGCACGTCCTGCCCAGTACACGAGACGGTCCCGATCGGCGTTCCGCTCGTTGCTTCATGGCTGCATTGCCCTTTCGCGATAGCAGGACGTGGGGGAAACCGGCACCGCGTTGCGGTGGCTCCCGAAGAGATATCAGCCCGTCCACCAACGCAGCCAGGGTGATTCCACGTCGGTAGCGATGTGATCGCTCAGGTGTTTTCTCGTAGAGCCGTTGCCGCACGACCATGGATTGCGGGAGCCGAAGGCGTGTGGTGTCCGGATTCCGCCGGGGCCACCACGGCCCCCGGCACCCCCTTCCACGGGCTTCCACGGGCGGGAGTGGCGATCCACCTGACATGTCGAGGAGAGGCCCACCTGTGGCGTCTCTCCCGAGCCGCGGGGTGACCGACTTGGCGAACAGCCCTGATCGTCACGACCTCTGTCGGCGGACTGAGGGTCGGGTTCGAACACGGCATTGCGTCGCTGCTTCATTGACGACGCCGACGCTCTATTCCTCGGTGATCAGCCGAAGACGGAGTCATGAGCCCGGGCGCGATCTAGACTCGTTTCAACGTCTCACATTGGGGTCTGTCGCATGGGGGAACACAAGCCATTCGAGTTCGGGGGTATCCACCATTTGGCCCTCGTTTGTAGCGACATGGATCGCACAGTCGACTTCTACTCGAACATCCTGGGGATGCCGCTGGTCAAGACGATCCAATTGCCCGAGGGCATGGGCCAGCACTTCTTCTTCGATTGCGGAGGGGGCGACTGCCTCGCCTTCTTCTGGTTTCCTGGGGCTCCCGACGCGGTTCCCGGAATTTCGGCACCGGCGGCTCGCCCTGACCAAGGTGATCTCACCAGCGCCATCAGCTCCATGAATCACGTTGCCTTCAAGATCGCCCCGGAACGCATCGACGAGTACAGAGACCGCCTCCTGGCTGCCGGGGTCGACTGCACCGAGGTCGCCAACCACGACGACAGCGAGTTCGGCATCAGCGACACGGTACATCCGGGAGTTTTTGTACGGTCGGTCTACTTCCAGGACCCTGACGGGATTCTTCTCGAATTTGCCTGCTGGACCCGGGTTCTCGAACCGCGTGATGTGGCGCAACACCTTGATCCGGTTGCCAACCGAGTCGACGCCTGAGCGGAGAAGCGGTGCCCCGACTTCGTCAGGTGCCCAGGGCAGAGGCGGAGGCGCGCATCGTCACAACGATGTACGACTTCCTCTTCGAGGGACGGGATCCTGTTGCCGAACCAGGCACGTGGACAGGCTCGCCTGGTGATTGGTGGACCGTATTCGCCCTCGTCCCCGAGGTCCTCGAACACGCCGTTGCGGGTTTCGCCCTGTACCAGAGCCCGAAACGACGACTGGATCCGGTCCTACGCGAGCTGGGCCAGATCCGCGCCGGATGGGCGGCGGGAAGCCAGTTCGTCTTCTCCCAGCACTGCAAGTCCTTGCGGGACCTGGGGGTGGCGGAGGAGAAGATCCAGTCGATCCCCAATTGGGCGGTGGCGTCCTGCTACGAGGAGACGGAACGCCTCGTCCTCGCCTACACCGACTGCCTGGTCTATGAACATGGCCGGGTCCCCGACGCACTCTTCGGCGCGCTCCAGGACCAGCTGAGCGATGTGGAGATCCTCGAGTTGACGTACATCACCGCCCTGTACTTTCAGCACGCCGTGATGTCGCGGGCCCTACGGACCGAGTTCGATGATCGCGACGACCCGGTCGTCGAAGTGCCCGGCCCCGACGGTGCCTCCGCGTTGCACCCCGGGCCTGAACCCACCTCCTGACGCACGAGCGCCTTAAGGCTGTCGGCGGCCCTCTTACCGAGCTCCAGGCACCGTCGCCCCTCTTGCTTAACCCGACCCGCCGCTTGCTTATCCCGACCCGCCGCCGTACTCGGCGTCGGTGACGTGGACACCCCACCGGGCGTCACCCTCGGTCATCGACAGATGCGTCATGAAGTGATCCGGGGCTGCGCCGTGCCAGTGCTCCTCTCCATTGGGAGTGAAGACGACATCACCGGCGCGGATGTCGACGATACGGTCGCCGCGGGACTGGACGAGTCCCCTTCCCTCTGTGACAAACAAGGTCTGTCCCAGGCTGTGGGAATGCCAGGCGGTGCGTGCTCCGGGAAGGAAATGGACGGCACTGACATTGATACGCGAAGGCTCCCGCCCCCTGGCCACGGCGTCGATCCAGACCTCGCCGATGAACCACTCCGCTGGACCCTTGACGGACGGCGGCTTCGGGACGATTTCCATGAGTCCTCCTTTTCGCTTGGTACTCCCGCTTCCGGCGAATGAGCGAGCCAAATCATTCAGTAGCGCTGACGCGGATCATGGAAGAGGCTGGACGCAGCGGTTCACCGGGATGCACGCTCTGGCACAAGGGTTCGTCACACAGAAACGGTAGTCCTCTTCCAGGTCGCATGTAACCTGCACCGGTGGCGCCGGGGACGTTCAGCAGACGACAACTCCTGCGCTGGTCGGCGTTCGCAGGGGCTTCGATCGTGGCGGGCGGGGCCGCAGTCTTCGAGTTGGTGGACCACTCTGTCCTTCCGGGCCACCAAGCGCTGATCAACCTTCTCGGCGACTGCGCCGTTTCGGTTCCCCCGATGACCTTCTCGCCGCTGGGGCCGACGGATTCGGGGACGTTCATCTCGCGTGCCCGCAACCAGATAGTGGGATACACCATCGCCTACCCGCCCGGACACACTTCGGGTAGCCAACTGCCGCTCGTGGTGATGTTGCACGGTTTCGGGGCAAATCACACCAACGCTTTGGCCGGTATGTCGCCCGCCCAAGCCTTGGCGCTCCAGGTCGACGGCAAGCCACTGCCTCCTATGGCCATGGTGACGGTCGACGGTGGTAGCGGCTACTGGAACCCACATCCCAAGGACAACCCCATGGCCATGGTGATCGAGGAGTTGATCCCGATGTGCCAGGAGAGAGGTCTCGGTCGACCGGACAAGATCGGCACCATGGGCATCTCCATGGGCGGGTACGGAGCCTTGCTTTTCGCCGAGAAATATCCGCAACTCTTCTCCGCTGTGGCTGCCATCAGCCCGGCAATCTGGACGAGCTACTCGGAAGCCCAGTCCGCCAACTCAGGTGCATATGCCTCCGACGACGATTTTGTGAGTGACAACGCCGTCACGCACGCTGACGACCTGGCCGGGATACCGGTGAGGGTCGCATCGGGTGATGACGATCCCTTCCACCCTGGCGTCGAGGCGCTAGCACGAACACTTCCTTCAGGCGCAGTCGTTCACTTCTCGAAGGGATGTCACACCGGCTCCTTCTTTGCCTCGCAGGAGCCACCTTCACTCGCGTTTCTTGCCCACCATCTCTCGATCTAGAACACCCTCCGCCGCTCGTCGTTGGTCGAGGTCGGCGGACTAACGAGATCTCGGTGGTCATTGGTCGAAATGAGCTCGGGGACTCCTCTCGCCGCCTGGTGGGATAATGACGAGCGTGCCCCGTCTGGCTTCCGTCTTCGTCGCCCTGGCGGTCCTCGGTGCTGGCGCGATCTATCTGATCCACCACGGCTCGACTCCCAGCAGCTGCGGCACCTTCCTTGCTGCAAAGTGGTCAGCCCGCTACGTCGCATTGGATGGGTGCGATGGTGAGCTGATCCCCCCGCCTGCCGGCATCATCGGGGCCGTCGGTGAACGGATCTCGCTTGACAACGATCGCCAGTGGTCAGGGTTCTTCAGTTCCAATTCAACGGTCCTCGTCGTCGAGCCACCCGGCACTCATGTCGGGGTGTTTCGGGCCACCGCACCGGGAAACGCGACGATCCAAGTCAAGACAGCGCGATGGTGCGCCTCCCGAATCTCGAAGACAATCTGTCGTGTCCTCACCGTCACGGTCTCGGGTTGAGCTCCCCCCTCCGATTCGGGGTATCGCAGCGCCCTCAACGGCTGACCCGTCAATCGGGCCCAAACGGTCATCCTGGTCAAGCTGGTGATGACAGCGACCTCCTCTGGTGGTGGTGCCCAGAGGGCTGATCGCCATTCGCAAACCATGAAGCTTCTGGCGTCGCCAGAGAACCCATGCCAAAATGGGCGCAACCGACAGAGGGAGGCCTCCGTGGCCACCGTTACGGTCTTTGTTGACGATGCGGTCCTTGGACGACTTCCGCCCATGTGCGTCAAAGATGGGATATGGACCAATGATCGACTCACCTACGCCCAGGACGTTGGCGGAAGGACTGAATTGGGTGTGGCGTGGCTTCTCGTGCTGGCTGGCCCTTTGGGGTGGATCGGCCTCTTCATCATTGCAGCAGTCCGACGAAACAGTGAACTGCTCACGGTGACATTGCCGTACAGCGAAGCCGCACACCTTCGATTGAGACACGCGCAGCGAGCTCGTTCGCAGGCGATGTGGGTAGCGTTGAGCGCCTTTGTCGCAGCCGTCGCGTCGCTCCTTTTTCGCACAACTGATTCCAGACTGCTGGCATTGGCCTTAGCCATCGTCGTGGTAGGGGCTTTGATCAAATCGATCATTGAGACGCACGGCGTCAATAGAGCCATTATTCGTTTGTCACTAGATGCATCTCGTCGATGGGTCACCTTGTCCGGCGTCCACCCGGACTTCGAGGCTACGATCCGGAACGGACGCCAGTTCTCCAGCACGTCCTCTGCCGAGGGGCAAATCGGTTGAGGTGCGAAGCCTCCGCCCGTGGCACGGGGTGCAGGGGTCTAGTTGCTGACCACCGGAGAGCGCCCGAGCGTGGCGGCCACGGTAGCCAGGAGTCGCTCGGGAGGAATCGGCTTTTCCAGGTACGTAACGATCTTTCCCTCGACCCGAGCCAATGTGGCTTCGTCGAGGGAGCGAGCAGAAACGAGCACCACCAACTGGGGGGTCGCCAACGATTCAAGCACCGAGAATCCATCTCGTCGTGGCATCTTTAGGTCGAGCAGCACCACCCCTACCGCCATTTGATTCAGGAGGCGAAGCGCTACGTCACCATCCTCGGCGACAGCAACGGAATAGCCCGAGCTCCTGAAGATACCGACCCATGTCGAGCGGAGACCTTCGTCATCGTCGACGACCAAGACATCGATTCGAGCATTGGCCGACGGGGCGGATGAGCCGCCGCTTGACCGCTCGGTGTCATGAACTCCGGATTCGTTTGTCATCTCCAGATCTCATCCGTTGGTCTCAAACGCGTGCCGCATTGCGATGCGGTACGCCTCGAACCAGGCAAGGATCTCATCATCAAATTGCTCGGGGTCGCGTTGCCATTCTCGATTCCGTGTTAGTGACTGTCGAACGCTGATCCTCCGCATACTCGCGATCATACGCACGGCGATGGACATGCCAATAGGTGAAATCACCGTCTTCACAGGGTCGACCGGATCCTCATAGCCACCACGCCTGACCACAAGCTGAGCAGTACGCCTTACCGACCGCGGCTCTTCGCGCTCGGCCAAACATGGCCCTCAGGACGTCGATGACAGCAGGCATCCGGTTGTCGTAGCACGGCCTGGGACGACACGAAAGGTGTGCGAACAAGGGAGGAAGCCAATGGAGGCCCATATTGGTGACCGCCCTGATCAGAGGTTACGTCGTGTGATGTGACACTGGAATAATCGCTTCGCCCCGCCTGCTTCCGTTGGAGACATAGCTGGCGTACCTAAGCGTCCAGTGGTAACCGGAGCCCCCTAGCGTCACTTCCAACGGAAGTGGATGAACACCCTCCCGAAGTTGTGGGAGTCCTTCTCAACACGGTCGTAGAGGGCCTTGATCTCCTTCTGGTCGAGGAACCGCAACACTCGCTTCTTCAGCTGGCCGCTGCCCTTCCCCGGGATGATCTCGACCTGTTGAGCTCTCTTCTCCACGGCCTCGTCGATGATGGCGCGGAGGGCTCGATCAATGTCCTGACTGCGGTTGTACACATCGTGCAGGTCCAGCTTGAGCTTCACGACGTCTCTCCATGTCGCGCCGGCACAGTAAAGACCCACAGACCTTTAGGGTTTGTGCAAACGGGGTGCCGATGATCGCCAAGCGGGCAGTCAGCACCGTGGCTACCCCAAGCCTCGTCCAACTGGGAGGACCGGCGCTTTGGACAGCTCAGAGAAGGCACGGTCCGAACCTAGTTCGACGTTCTGGGCGTTCCGCTGACAACGGCCAGCGTCTTCACACCGGTGGTGATGACCGTTGGCTCACTTCGGATCTGTCACCCATTAGGCCTCACCGGACCACGCCTTGGTGATCTGAGCCATGTCGAAGTAGTCACGCCAGGCGCTGATCTTGCCATCCCGGATCTCGAACGTGCCCATGACCGGCAGTGATGCCACGATGTCCCCGACGGTAAACGTATCGACGCGTTCGGTGAGAACGACGTTGTCCTTCACGGCAAGATGGGACGTCTCGATGACCATCTTCTCGCACATGGCAAAGAAGCCGTCGATGAACGCGATGGTGGCGTCAATGCCGACTGCGGGGTCCATGGGGATGTTGTGGTAGACGACATCGTCGGTGAAGAACTGGCGCAGTGCCTCGGCGTCGTGTTGCGCGAATCCATCGCATAGGTCGCGCACAACCCGTTCTGCATCCTCTGTAGTTCCCATGGTGCCTCCTGGAGTGGGATTGACCGTCCCACGCTAACCCATGGACGCCGGTCTATGTCTTGCGCTGTAGTCAAGCGACACCCGGACAGTGTCACGTGTTCCCCGCAAGCAGCTTGTGACATTCGGATTGTCGTGGATGGGGCATTCGGTCATGTCTGGAGTGCGGACAATGCGTTGATAGTCGAGATGAACTCGTCGTAGAAGCCCGGATTCCCTTCTTCCTACGCCCCGATTCTCCCGTTGTCCAGCATTTGGCACCCGGCATCGCCATACCAGAGATCTGCGTCAGGAGCCGACGGGTATGCGAATGCGATGATCGAGGCGGAGCCCGAATCTTCTGGACAAGCAGGCGGAGGTCCCGAGGGAGGACCTCTTGTACTGATTTCGTCTATGACCCTGGCAACTTCCCTAGCCTGCGACCGGTCGAGCGCCGTGCTCCGGTACAAGCCTGCGCCGGACTCACCGGGCCCGCTCGCTAGAACTCGCGGGCCGTATCGACATACCAACCCTTTTCGTGGGTCCAGGGAGATCAGTCGGTCAGGTTAAACCCCACCTGGGTTCTGGACATCCTTGTAGCGAGAGACAGTTGACGGACAGCCGCCGGTCACCGTTACCCTGACTTGCGGCCTCCGAGTGGGTATCAACCAAACCTTCTGCGTCCCCTGGACCGCGACCGGTGTCGATGCTCCACGCGAGGACAGGAGAAGGACGATGCAGCAAAAGACCGATAGCAGAACTGTCCGTGGCATAGCGTTCATTGCTTCTCCTTGGCCTTGGCCGTCGAAAGATTCGACGTTTCGAGCAGGAAAATGGTTCCTCACGTCCTGTCAAGCACGTCTGGCAGCGCTCCGGGCAACCTCAGCACAGTCCTCCGAGCACTCTCTGTCTCGGGGTTCGGTGCGCTGACGGTGAGCACCGTGCATCTTGAGCACCTTCGTCAGATGCGCTCTCCAAGGAGATCACACAAGTACATCAGTCATAGCGACGCACACAGCAGCACCTAGCGTCAGCTTGCTTGCCTTCTTTCAGCTGGGTGGCGCGGTGCGCCATCTGTACGACGACACCCGTTCGATGGCAGACTGGGGACTACCTCGCCGTAGAATTGCGCCCGGACAAAGATCTTGCCTGCGCGGCGCCTGTGACTTCTCGAGTCAGTGTCGACGGTCCCTCGGTTGGACAGTTCACATGTGCCTGATCACCGACCGCTCCAGGAGCGCCTCTGGGATAAAGCACGAACGACCATCGAAGCGAGTTGTGCAAGACGGCCTGCGGACGGCACGAAGCTCGCTTTCGAGAGCGTCAGAGACACCGGAGGCGCAGGTCAAGCGACAAATCCACCTGGAGGTCGTAGTAGCAGTGCATGGAGGTTGTAGACCCTCCCGCTGGACGGCACCAGGTCGCAGAAGGGGTCCGGTGCGGATGCTCTGAAAGGGTCCAGTGGGGACAGAGGGCAGGAGTTTCTGATCCCAAACCCCGACCCCCGGGCTTCCTCTTAGAGCGTGACGGTTCGGGTATCGAGCGAAAGTCGCCCAGTCTTCCGGGCTCTTCTCTAGAATTCGGTTTCGTGGCGACTTCCCGATCGTCTCAACTCGGACCAGATGCCCGTCCAGTCGCCTTGCCCGACGATGATGATGCGTCGACCCCCAAGGCCAACGGGCTCGTCCAATTGCCCGTACACGTTCGGTGGAGTGGATCTCCGAAAACCTATGACCTCGACCTTCGCCAGGATCGCGTGCGCGTGTACGAGCAGGTACTGCGCGAGGGTACCGCCGATGACGTTCGCTTCTACGTGGAAATCGATCAGTTGATCGACATGTGGGACGAGCTCGTTTTGCCCCGATCCGTCCGTCAAGCGTGGGCGGCCTGGATCCTGCAGCATCGCAATGTTGAAATCGCGTGCTGACGCCTCTCCAGCGCCGAATCGCAACGATCATCAGCGGACTGCCGGAGGCAGAGCAGTTTGCCCTAGCTGGAGGGGCGGCGCTTATCGCCCGAGGAGACGTCGAACGTCAGACGCGTGATCTCGATTTCTTCGGTCCCGCTCCCGCGGATGTCGACCGATTGGTGCCTGCCGTCGAGCGCGCTCTTGAAGGGGCCGGCCTGGACGTCACACGCATTCGGGAAGGGACGGGGTTCTCTCGCCTTGAGGTGAGGGAGCACGACGAGGTGACCGAAGTCGACCTCGGAGCCGACGCCAGGCTCTTGCCGGTCGAACGAGGGGAACTGGGTCCGATCCTCGCCGGAGAGGAGCTTGCCGTCGACAAGATCCTGGCTGTCTTCGGGAGAGCCGAGGCTCGAGACTTCGTGGATCTGTCTGCCGTGGCTGACCGCTACGGTCTCGAATACCTTTGCCGACGTGCCCTCGACAAGGACCGAGGATTCGATCCTCAGGTGTTCCGAGAAATGCTCGGTCGTTTCGTCCGATTACCACGAGACGAGTTCGAATTGCCAGACCAGGGGTACGAGCGGCTGACGGAGACAATCGAGCGCTGGCGCGGACTCATCCTTGGTCTCACAACCGCCAGACTCGAGAGAGACGACCAGCTTGATCGAGGTGACGGCCTCACACTTTGATCGCTACCGGCGACCGGGAAGGTGTCGTCCCACGCCAATCGCGTCGACCTTGTCGTTGTTGTCGCGAAGGAGTCAGCACAGGTCGAGGCGCTGCGCCTGACAAATACCACAGGCGCCGGGCAGCACGGCGTACCTCACGACCGGCGCCGCGGCAGATGGCGTCTCACCCGGATGAGCATCCTGACGAGTTCCTCTCCCACCTCCCGGGACGAGGCTCGAGGGTTGTTGTACACGACGTACTCCTTGGCAACGAGCGTCGACAGGTAGTCGAGGAGAGCCGTTTCGGAGCCTTTGACCATCAGGTAGTCGCTGTGTAGGTCGTTGAAGAAGACGACGCCGCGCTCGGGGTCGAAGCGGCTTCGCTCCTCACCCGGGGCCGGGTCCGGTGCAAGGGTGGGAAGCCGGCTGGAACCAGTCCGATCGGGCCTGGCCGACGGTGTGCTCGCCTCCGGTGCGACCGGGTCGATCGCCGTCAGCCAGAGGTCGCCGGGCGCGGCGGGCTCGGGAGGGACGATCGCCGGGGGCCGCTGCCCGTGCGAGACGGCACGCTCCAGTTCGAAGACGCCTCCCTCACCGACCTCTGAACCGCTGGGTGACCGCATGGGATTGTCCAGGTCGTCGAGCTCTTTCAGGACGCGACCGAAGATCCTTCGGATGACATCAGACAGTCGCCCGGCCGTCTGAGCGTCCACCTCCTTCGCCACCCGGTCGACCGTCTGCGCCACCGCCTGTTCGACAGCCTTGACCGAGTCGAGGAACAGTGGAAACGCCTCGCGATCGCGCAAGATGGCCCGACGCCCAGCGGTCTGCTGGAGAGCCTCGAACACGACCTGGCCAGACACCTGGTCGCTGTTCCAGGGATGTCCGGCGAATTCGTCGAGATCGGCGAGGTCGTCAAGAACGCTCGTTCCCGCACGACCGACGATGGCCACCCGCCGACGTTTCCCGTCCGCAGGCGCAACGTAGAGGGCGAACTCGATACGTCCCCACAGGGTGCTCCGGGGAGGGATCGCCAGTCGTACCCCGTCCGGCTTCTCAGGGAGGACGAGCTCCGAAACGCGCCCCTCGATGACCTCGATCTCGTAGTCTCCGCGTGCCAGAGCCGGACCACGCCGTGCGCGCAGGTAGTCGACGACCTTGCGCTGGGTGAGCACACGGAGGGCGTCTGGATCGAGGTCCGAAAGGTAGACGGTCGTCCCTGGCTCTGTGCGCGCACGACGCCGCTCGTGCTCGAGACCGGCGGTGGCCTTGCCCCGCTCGAGTCGCAGCACCCACGTCTCTGCACTCCCAGCAGCACGCGACACGATGTCACAGCGGGATGCCAGCTGCTGAAAGGCCAGGATCCCGATCGCCTTCTCGCCCAGCGTCCGGTTGTCCCCCACCTTGGCCGACTCGAAGAGGTTGCGGGCCACGTCTCGCAACCGATCGGGGCTCATGCCTCGACCGCTGTCGTCGACGGCGATCATCGGATACCGGCTCTTGCGCCTGAGCACCACCTTGATGCGCTTACCGCGCCGCTCCGCCTCTGCATACTCGTCGGCAGCATTGGAGACGAACTCGTTCAACGCGTCCTTCGGGTCCTGGTAGGCCTGACCGCTGACGAGGACGGCTTTGGCCAGATTGCCGATCCGGAGGCGAACCCTTTCCGCTGGCATGACGGACATTTTATGGCGAAAGGATCGTGACGGCCTGCGCCGGCCAGAGGCACGGTAGGACGTCCGGCTCAGGGACACCCGTAAGGCCCTTACACGCATGTATTTCTGCCCATTCGGCAAGAGTCAACGACATCAGTGCGTGCGTCATCACAGGATGCCAATCTTGGGCCGAGGTTCTCTTT
>Ga0209415_10001620_pt1 | contig 42913 bp, 39 predicted proteins | sample PeaSoiSIISIP2007_FD_187696 | JGI IMG/M metagenome (GOLD analysis project Ga0209415, IMG submission 187696) | Peat soil microbial communities from Weissenstadt, Germany - SII-SIP-2007 (SPAdes) (version 2) | ecosystem: Environmental > Terrestrial > Soil > Wetlands > Peat | place: Germany...
CAATGACCCGACCATATTCTTCGAGCACCGATCGCTGCTCGACGGCAGTTGGGCGCGGCGCGCCTATCCCGGCGACGATTTCGTGGTGGAGTTCGGCAAAGCCAGGCTGATGCGCGAGGGCTCCGCGCTGACGGTGGTGACTTGGGGCGCGATGGTCGAGCGCAGCGAGACCGCGATTCTGCGCACCGGGCTGTCGGCCGACCTGCTGGACCTGCGGACGCTGTCGCCGTGGGATCGGCAAGCGACGCTGGCGTCGGTTCGAAAGACTCGCCGCTGCCTCATCGTGCACGAAGACACCATCACCGCCGGTTTCGGCGCCGAGATTGCCGCGGTGCTCGCCAAGGAGGCGTTCTTCGATCTCGATGCGCCCATCGAAAGGCTCGCGATGCCGGATATACCGAGTCCGCATAGCCCGGTGCTGCTCGACGCCGTGCTGCCGAGCGTCGAGAGAATTTGCCAATCCATGCTGGAACTGCTCGCGATATGAGTATGAGTGGCATCGCAGACGTCATTGCTCCCTCGAATGAGGAGGGTACCAAGGCCACGATATTGAGGTGGTACAAAGCTGCCGGCGATTCCATCCGCAAGGATGAGCCGTTGCTGGAACTCGAGACCGACAAGGTCACTGTCGAAATCCCTTCGCCGGCAAGCGGCGAACTGTGCGAGATTCTGAAACAGCCCGACGAAGAGGTGCTTCCTGGTCAGGTGTTGGCTCGAGTTCGGACCACCGTGCATGACGCTGCGGTGCCGGCGCAGGTTGCACCCGAGGCCGCCGCCTCGTCCGCGGAGGGTGCGCGCCGTCTGTTGAGTCCCGCGGTGCGTCGGCAATTAGACCAACAAGGGCTGTCGCCCGGCGATATCGTCGGCAGCGGACAGGGCGGACGCATTACCGCTCGCGACATCGAACGGCACGTGGGCGCGAAGGCTTCGCGCCTGCCCCACACCGCTATACGCCGCCGCGTGGCTGAGCACATGGCGCGCAGCCTCGCCCTGGCTCCGCATGTCACCACTCTCTTCGAGGCGGATCTGACCCGCGTGTTGGCGCACCGCAGCGGGAATGCCGCCGCGTTCGAGCGCCAGGGCGCGCGGTTGACCCTCACCGCCTATTTCGTTGCCGCCTGCGCACAGGCCCTGCACGCGCACCCCGCGGTCAATGCGACGTATCACGAGGACGCACTCGAGTTGCACCCCGATGCCAACATCGGCGTGGGCACGGCGCTCGGCAACGATGGGCTCATCGTGCCGGTGATCCACCGGGCGCAGGAGCTCGACCTGCTGGCGATTGCCCGGCGGCTGGGCGAGCTGGTCGGCGCCGCCCGCTCGGGCAAGCTCGCACCGGAGGAGGTCCGGGGCGGCACCTTCACGATCTCGAACCATGGCGTCGGCGGCAGCTTGCTCGCGGCGCCCATCGTCATCAACCAGCCGCAAGTGGCGATTCTCGGCGTCGGCAAACTCGAACGGCGGGTGGTCGCGCTCGAGGCACACGGGGCGGAGGCGATCGGCGTGCGGCCCAAGTGCTATCTCACGCTCACGATCGACCACCGGGCACTCGACGGCTTTCAGGCGAACGCGTTCCTCACGCACGTCGTGAACGCGCTCGAGCAGTGGGCTTGAGGCCCCCGAAGCGCCGCATGACGGACGGGTCGGGCGGCGGCAAGGCGCCGTCGAGCTGAGCCGCTACCGACGATACATGGCATTCCGATGCGGCGAACACCCGCGCGTAGATCTCGCGGCACAGTTGCGCGGCGCGATGCCCCGGCCAATTCGCCGGCAGCAATCGCTTGGGCAAGAGAGGATCGCGCAGATGCAGGCGGCGATACTCGTGGATGAGCAGGGTGCGCAGGACGAATCCGCTTGCGGGATCGACGGGTTGAAACCGTAACGCGGCGGCCGCGGGCTCGAAGCGCCGTACGAACCGGCGATAGCGCTTGGCAAGATCGAATAAATCCCAACCCAGATCGACCAGCCGAGCCGGGGTTCCGCGCGCGCCGAGTTGCGCCTCGAAGATCAGCGCACCGGACGAATCGGCGCTTGCCAACGGCAATTCGACGCCATGCGCCGGCCTGTCGGGGTGTGCGAACACGCCGCTCGCCAACTCGCCAAACCCCTGCCATGTCATTTCCTTGCGCAGCCGATGCCGCGCCGCAGCGGGCATGGCGGGCAACACGACCAGGGTCCAACGCCCCGACCAGTGCGCATTCGACTCGCCATAGATGCGCTGAGTGGCCTCGGCGAAGCGCTCGCGTCCCGCGCCCGACAACCGGTATTCGCTCAGCTTGCCGACCCGCCGGGCTTGCACCCAGCCTTCGTGCGCGAGCCGTGCCGTGGCGGTGCGAACCAGGCGCTCGTTGAGGCCAAAAGGGGCCGCGAGCTTGATCAAGCTGCCGAGGGAAATTGCGCCGCCGCGCGGCATGATCGAATCGCCGAAAATCGTCACGATCAGCGATCCGGCCCGAAGCGGGCGCTGGTTGCCGAAGCGCTTGACGAGATTCCGGGCGGCGACGGAGGGGCGGTTGGGGGTTATCAATGGAACCGCAGTATGCAGCAGTTTATGACACAAAAAAAATTGATTTGAGGCAATGTACGTGTCAGTCTGATCCTGCTCAAATGTTGCAACGGCAGGCCGGGAGGCGGCATGTACACACAGGCGCTCGATGTTCAGGGGTCCGATCCGGCCGCACCGGCCGATGATGTATCGCGCGAGCGGCACTTCGAGGCGCGCATCGAACGCGAAGAGAAGATCGAGCCGAAGGACTGGATGCCGGCGCGGTACCGCGCCACGCTGATTCGCCAAATCTCGCAGCACGCCCATTCCGAGATCGTCGGCATGCTGCCGGAGGGGAATTGGATCACGCGCGCGCCGACCCTGCTGCGCAAGTCCATTCTCATCGCCAAGGTGCAAGACGAGGGTGGCCACGGTGCGTACCTGTATAGCGCCGCCGAGACTCTCGGCGTGAGCCGCGATCAATTAATCGATCAATTGCTGGCGGGTAAGGCCAAATACTCCAGCATATTCAACTACCCGACGCCCACCTGGGCCGATGTCGGCGCGATCGGCTGGTTGGTCGACGGGGCGGCGATCATGAACCAGATTCCGCTGTGCCGCTGCTCCTTCGGCCCCTACGCGCGAGCCATGGTGCGGGTTTGCCGGGAGGAAAGCTTTCATCAACGGCAGGGCTACGACATCATGCTGCGATTGGCGCAGGGCAGCGTCGAGCAAAAGCGCATGGCGCAAGAGGCGCTCAATCGATGGTGGTGGCCCGCTCTCATGATGTTCGGGCCCCCGGACGCCGAATCGATCCACGGCACCGATTCGCAACGCTGGAAGATCAAGCGCTTCTCAAATGATGAACTTCGGCAAAAATTCGTCGACTTCACGGTGCCGCAGGCGAATTTCCTGGGATTGACCTTGCCCGATCCGCGCTTGCACTGGAACGATGCCGAGCAGCGCTACGAATTCGGCCCGATCGACTGGGGCGAATTCGATCAGGTGCTCAAGGGCAACGGTCCCTGCAATGCCGAAAGGCTGACCGCTCGGCGTCGCGCGCACTCGGAAGGCGCCTGGGTGCGCGAGGCGGCGACGGCGTACGCCGAAAAACAGCAGAGGCGCGCCTCAAACCGCGCGGCCTGATCGGGAGTATTCGCATGGACGACAAACGCCAATGGCCGCTCTACGAGGTATTCATTCGCGCCCGGGGCGGCCTCGATCACAAGCACGTGGGCAGCTTGCACGCCACCGATGCGCGCATGGCGATCGATCACGCGCGCGATCTGTATACGCGGCGTCAGGAAGGCATCAGCATTTGGGTGGTGCCGTCCGCGGCCATCACCGCATCGGACCCGTCGGAAGCGGAGGCGTTGTTCGAGCCTGCACGGGATAAGATCTATCGTCATCCGACGTTCTACGACATTCCCGACGAGGTCAAGACCCTATGATGGCGGCCGCGAAGAATGTCGCGCGGCTGTTGTACCGGTACGTGCTGCGCGTGGGGGATCTCAACCTGGTGCTCGGACAGAGGCTCGGCGAATGGGTCGGTCACGCGCCGGCGCTCGAAGAGGAATTGGGGCTCGCCAATGTCGCGCTGGATCTGATCGGCCAGGCGCGATTGCTGCTCGCCTATGCGGGTGAACTCGAGGGCCGCGACCGAAGCGAAGACGACATTGCCTTCATGCGCGAGCAGGGCGAGTACCTGAATCCGACGCTGGTCGAGCAGCCGAACGGAGATTTCGGCCAGACCATCGTGCGTCAAGTGCTCATCGGCGCGTTTCAATCGGAGCTTTACGAGCGCTTGGTGGACTCTGCCGACGAGCGATTGGCCGCCATCGCGTCAAAGGCGGTCAAGGAGTGCCGCTATCATCTGCGCTACAGCTCGGATTGGCTGGTGCGTCTCGGCGATGGCACGCAGGAAAGCCATGCACGGGCGCAGTCGGCGCTCGAGCGCCTCTGGCCGTATACGACGGAATTGTTCGCGGAGGACGACTTGGATCGCGAGATGGCGGACTGCGGTATTGCCCCTCGACTGTCCGAGGTGCACGCCGCATGGTCGGTGCGAATCGATGCGCTGCTCGCCGAGGCGACTCTCGATCGACCGCGGGATCGCGCGTATCGGTGGTTCGGCAAGCAGGGCGAGCACAGCGAACACCTGGGGTACATTCTGGCCGACATGCAATACCTGCAGCGAGCCTATCCGGGTGCCCGCTGGTGATCGCCGCCGCGCCGGCCCTCGGGGAGCCCGCACCCGAGCGCGTCGCCTCGGCATGGCGTGCGCTCGGCATGGTGGAGGACCCGGAAATCCCGGCCTTGAGCCTGGTCGATCTCGGTATCGTCCGATTCGTCACGACCGGCCCCGACGGTGTGCTGCAGGTGGGTATTTCGCCGACCTACACCGGTTGTCCCGCCACCGAGGTCATCCGGCAATTGGTCGAGCGGGCGCTCGAGGACGCCGCGGTCGGACCGGTTGCGGTGATCCACGTTCTATCGCCCGCATGGAGCAGCGAGTGGATATCCTCCGAGGGCCGACGCAAGCTCGCCGCGTACGGCATCGTGCCGCCGCGCGATGCCGACTCATCTCTTCCCGTCGCCTGTCCGCGCTGCCATTCCGTGGATACGGAGTGCATCAGCCGGTTTGGCTCGACGCCGTGTAAAGCGCTGCATCGCTGCCGTCAGTGCCTGGAGCCTTTCGAATATTTCAAATGCATCTGATCGGCAAAAGCATCGAGTGAGGATTGCGTGCTGAGTTTTCATCCCCTTAAGGTCACTTCGGTGGACCGTGCCGCGGAGGATGCGGTGTGCATGACGTTGGCGATTCCGCCCGCGTTGCGCGAGCGATTTCATTTCGAGGCCGGCCAATACGTGACGGTGCGGCGCATGATCGACGGCCGGGAGGAGCGTCGAACCTACTCGATCGTGTCGGCGCCGGGCAGTGCCGCGCTTCGCTTAGGTGTTCGCGAACAACGGGGCGGGCGAATGTCGGGAGAGTTGGCGACCGGGGTACGGCCCGGGGACATGCTCGACGTGGGAACGCCGGTCGGACGGTTTCGCACCGCCGTGGATCCGGCTCGGGCGAGATCCTATGTGGCTTTCGCGGCCGGCAGCGGCATCACGCCGGTGCTGTCCCTTGCGACGGATATTCTTGCCCGCGAGCCGAACAGCCGCTTCACGCTGATCTACGGTAACCGCAGCATGGCGCGCACCATGTTTCTCGAAGACACGCTTGCGCTCAAGAATCGCTACCTCGGCAGATTTTCGGTGCATTTCGTCATGAGCCGCGAGCCGCAACAGACCGAACTGCTCAATGGGCGCATCGATACGGCCAAAATCCTGGAACTGGCGCGCCAAATCGTCGATATCGCGTCGGCGGACGAGTATTTCGTGTGCGGTCCGGGGCACATGGTCGATCAAGTGCGCGAGGCGGTGAAATTGCTGCAGAGCGACGCCCCGGTTCGGTTCGAGCGCTTCACGGCGACCCCGCCGCGGCCCGCGGCGCCGGATGATTCGAACTCAATGTCGAAGCCGCACGCGGGCGGGGCAATCGAGGCGCCCGCGCCCGAGATTCTCTCGACCATCTCCATCATCATGGACGGCAGGCGCCGCAGCTTTCCCATGGTGACCACGGATGTGTCGGTGCTCGAGGCCGGCGAACACGCGGGCCTTGATCTGCCTTTCTCGTGCCGTTCGGGAATTTGCGCCAGCTGCCGTTCGAGAATCGTCGGCGGCAAGGCGGTGATGGCGCATAACATCGCGCTCGAGCCCTGGGAGATCGACGCCGGGTTCGTACTGTGCTGCCAGGCGAGGCCGACCACCGCGACGCTCGAACTCAGCTATGACGAAAAGTAGGCGGACCAAGCGGCGCGCGGGAACCGATCATGCCGTATGAAACCATTTTGTTCAGCATCGACCGCGGCATCGCCCGCCTGACCCTGAACCGGCCCGACAAGCTCAACAGCTTCAATACCCAGATGCACGCCGACGTACGGCGTGCATTGGACGAGTTGAGTCACAGCGCCGCCCGGGTACTGGTTCTGACCGGGGCGGGGCGCGGATTTTGCGCCGGCCAGGATCTCGCGGATCGGGCCGTGGCGCCCGGCGCGCAAGCGGTCGATCTGGGTGATTCGATCGAGAGGCACTACAAGCCGTTGATCCTCGCCTTGCATCAACTGCCGCTGCCGGTCATCGCGGCGGTCAACGGAGTCGCCGCGGGCGCCGGCGCCAATATCGCGCTCGCCTGCGATCTCGTCCTTGCGGCGCGCTCGGCGAGCTTCGTGCAGGCATTCTCAAAGCTCGGGCTGGTTCCGGATTGCGGCGGCACGTGGACCTTGCCGCGGCTGGTGGGTAATGCGCGTGCGCTCGGCTTGGCCCTGCTCGGCGAGAAACTGACGGCAGAACGGGCAGCCGCCTGGGGAATGATCTGGCAGTGCGTCGAGGACAGCGAACTGTCGGCGACCGTCGATGCGCTGGCCGAACAATTATCGGTCGCGCCGACGCGCGGATTGGCCGCGACCAAGGCCGCCATTCGCGGCGGATGGCAACGCAGCCTCGCCGAACAGCTCGATGTCGAGCGCGATGCGCAGCGCGACCTCGGCCGCTCGGCCGACTATGCCGAGGGCGTGGCGGCGTTTACGGAGAAGCGAACGCCGAGTTTCAAAGGGCGCTGACTATGGATACTGATGTTGCGCGAGGCGCGGTTCAAGCGCTCTACGCCCGCGATCTCGCGGCTCAGGCGCTCGGTATCGAAATATTGGACGTTGCGCCCGGGGCGGTTCGAGTCGCGATGGTGGTGCGTCCCGACATGCTCAATGGCCACGGTACCTGTCATGGGGGCATGCTGTTTGCGCTCGCGGATACGGCGTTCGCCTTCGCATGCAACTCCTATGGCGAAGCCATGGTGGCCGCCGGCGCCAGCATCGAATTCCTTGCCGGCGCCGCGCGCGGCGAGCGACTGATCGCGACCGCGAGCGAGACCTCGCGCAGCGCCCGGCACGGCATCTACGATGTGGCGGTTGCCAGGACTTCCGGTGAGCTGGTGGCGCACTTTCGAGGGCGTTGCGCGCGGCTTCGCGTACCATCCAGCCCACCGACATAACAAGGACAACGACGATGAGTGAGGCATTCATCTGCGACGCCATCCGTACGCCCATAGGCCGCTACGGCGGCGCGCTTTCCTCCGTGCGGCCCGACGACCTTGCGGCCGTGGTGCTGCGAGAACTGACGCGGCGCAACGCCGGACTTGATCCGGGTGCGGTCGACGATGTGATCCTGGGTTGCGCCAATCAGGCGGGCGAAGACAATCGCAATGTCGCACGCATGAGTGCGCTGCTGGCCGGTCTGCCGGTCGACGTGCCGGGCGTCACGCTCAACCGGCTCTGCGGCTCGGGAATGGATGCCGTTGCGAGCGCCGCGCGCATGATCCGCACCGACGAGGCCGAGGTCGTGATCGCCGGCGGCGTGGAGAGCATGAGCCGGGCGCCGTATGTCGTATCGAAAGGCGCCGCGCCGTTCGCGCGCGATGTGCAGATGTTCGACACGACGATCGGTTGGCGCTTCGTCAATGCGCTGCTCAAACAACAGTACGGGATCGATTCGATGCCCGAGACCGGCGAGAACGTCGCGGCTGAATTCGGCGTGTCGCGCGTGGATCAGGATCGATTCGCATTGCGCAGCCAGCAGCGGGCATTGGCCGCTCAGGCCGCGGGCTGCTTCAGCCGCGAAATCGTCGGGGTGCCGGTTCCCGTCAAGCGCGGGGAAATTACCTTGGTGAGTGTCGATGAACATCCGCGCGAGACCAGCCTCGATGCGCTCAGCAAGCTAGCGACGCCGTTTCGTTCCGGCGGCACGGTGACCGCCGGCAATTCGTCGGGGATCAACGACGGCGCCTGCGCGCTGGTGCTGGCGGGGACCGGTGCGGTCAAGCGCTTTGGCCTCACGCCGCGCGCGCGGGTCTTGGGGACCGCCGTGGCCGGGGTGCCGCCCAGAATCATGGGTATGGGGCCCGTCGCAGCAACGCGCAAGTTGCTCGCTCGCTTAGGCGTAGGCCTCGCGGACGTCGATCTCATTGAGCTCAACGAGGCGTTTGCCGCGCAAGCGCTCGCCGTGTTGCGCGATCTGGGACTCGCCGATGACGCTGCGCACGTCAATGCGCAAGGCGGGGCGATCGCGTTGGGTCATCCGCTCGGCGCCAGCGGCGCGCGTCTGGTGACCACCGCGCTGTACCAGTTGGAGCGAAGCGGCGGTCGTCGCGCCCTGTGCACCATGTGCATCGGCGTGGGGCAGGGCATTGCCATGCTCATTGACCGTAGTTTTTGAACCCGTTTACAACGAGCTCTGCCCAATGACCCAGATCACCGTTCGTGCGGATCGTCACAACGGCATTGCGGTGCTCACCATCGATCATCCGCCGGTGAACGCCATGGCTCAGCCGGTGCGCGCGGCGCTGCTCGAAGCGGTGGTTGCGGCCGATGAGGACGCCGGGGTTGCGGCGATCGTCATCGGAGGCAGCGGGCGACACTTCGTCGCCGGCGCGGATATCCGGGAATTCGACGCGGAACCGCGCGCGCCGTTGCTCAACGACGTACTGCTGCGGCTCGAGGCTTCATCGAAGCCCGTGATCGCGGCGCTGCACGGCTCGGCCTTGGGCGGCGGTTTCGAGCTGGCGCTCGCCTGCCATTACCGTATTGCGTCGCCGGGCGCATCGTTCGGGCTGCCCGAAATCCGCCTGGGCCTGTTGCCGGGATCGGGAGGCACGCAGCGCCTGCCGAGGCTCATCGGTCCCCGCGATGCGCTGTCGCTGATGCTGAGCGGCGAGCCGATAGGATGTGAGCGCGCGCTCGAACTGGGCATCATCGATCGCATGGCGGGAGGCTCCGACTTGCTCGCCGATGCCCTGCGGTATGCCCGCGAGATCGCCGCAAGCGGCCGGGGCCCGCGCCGCCTGCGGGAGCAGCCGATCGCGCAGATCTTGCCCGACGCTTTTGTCGCCGAGCAGCGGGCGCTCGCCGCACGCAAGTTTCCCGGCGTGATGTCGAGTGATGCCATCATCGAGTGCGTGCAGGCCGCGGCGACCCAGGATTTCGATTCCGCGTTGGCCCTGTCGCGGCGGCGCTTCGAAGATTGCCGCCGTTCGGAGGCGTCGCGGGCTCTCAGGCATCTTTTCTTTGCCGAGCGAGAGCATCGCGGGGACGGCGAACCGCGCCCGGTCGATCGCGTCGGCGTGCTCGGTGCCGGCACCATGGGGTCCGGCATCGCGATCAGTCTCGCCAGCGCCGGGTTTGACGTGGCTCTGGTCGACACCGACGCGCGCGCCTTATCGGCCGGCCTGGAACGCGTTCGCAGCACGATTTCCGCCGCCGTCGACAAGGGGCGTCTCGACGCGGCCTCCGCCGCCGCGGCAATCGGCCGTGTCCGCGCGGGGGAGACGCTCGAAGCGCTGCAAGAGGTGGACCTGGTGATTGAGGCGGTTTTTGAAAGCCTCGCGGTCAAGCAAGACGTGTTCGCGTCGTTGGGACGGATTTGCCGGCCGGGCACGGTGCTCGCTTCCAACACCTCGACCCTCGATGTCGACGCCATCGCCGCCGCGTCGCGGCGCCCCGCGGACGTGGTTGGCATGCATTTCTTCAGTCCGGCCAACATCATGCGCCTTGTCGAAATCGTTCGCTCCCGCTCTGCCGCGCCCGACGTCATCGCCACCGCCCGGAACGTCGCTCGCCGCATGGGTAAATTGGGCGTGGTGGTCGGCAATTGCTTCGGCTTCGTCGGCAACCGCATGCTGTATGCGTATGGACGCGAAAATCAATTCCTGATGCTCGAAGGCGCGACACCGGCCGGGATCGATTCGGTGCTGGAGAAGTTCGGAATGGCCATGGGTCCGAACGCGGTCGGCGACCTGGCGGGTCTCGATGTGGGATACCGGGTACGCCGTGAACACAGGGATCTTACCTGTGACCCGCGCTATTATCGTGTCGCCGACTTGCTGGTCGAGACCGGCCGCCTCGGCCAGAAAACCGGTCGCGGCGCATACCTGTATACGCAGGGCTCCCGAAAGCCGCTGCGCGATACCGCGGTCGAGGCGCTGATAGCCGCGGAGTCGCAGCGGCTCGGCATCGAGCGCCGCGCGATTGTGGACCAGGAAGTACGCGAGCGCTGCCTGTTCGGATTGATCAACGAAGGTGCGCTCATCTTGTCGGAAGGCATCGCCGCCACTGCCGCCGACATCGACGTAATCTGGTGCAATGGCTATGGATTTCCGCGTTTTCGAGGCGGGCCCATGTTCTATGCCGACACCATCGGTCCCGCCACGGTGCTTGACGGCATCAACCGGTTTGCGGCGTCGCTCGGCCGGCAGTATTGGACGCCGGCACCGCTGCTTTCGGAGATTGCCGGCAACGGCGGCACCTTTCAGGGTTGGCAGAACACCAAAGCGTCCACGGCGGTAAGTCTATGAACCTACAAAGCTATGTGTGCGGAAAATGGCATCGTGGGGGCGACCGCGGCGCGGCGATGCGCGATGCGACCAGCGGCGAAATCGTCGCCGAGGCGTCCTCCGCCGGGATCGACTTTGCCGCGGCGTTGACTTATGCCCGCGACCGCGGCGGCCCGGCGCTGCGCGAAATGACGTTTCACGAGCGGGCCGGCTTGCTGAAAGCGCTTGCCAAGCGACTGTTGGAGTCCAAGGAGGAACTTTACGCGCTGTCCTATCGCACCGGAGCGACCCGGGACGATTCCTGGATCGACATCGACGGCGGCATCGGAACGGTATTCGCGTTCGCCGGCAAGGGTGCACGCGAGCTGCTGAATGAGCGCGTGTATCGTGATGGCGGTGTCGAAGGCTTGTCGAAGACCGGCACCTTCGTCGGCCAGCACGTGTATGTGCCGCGCGAGGGCGCGGCGGTGCACATCAATGCGTTCAATTTCCCGGTCTGGGGGATGCTCGAAAAGCTTGCGCCGGCGATTTTGGCGGGTGTGCCGGCCATCGTGAAACCGGCGACCACGACCGCGTACCTCGCCGAGTTGCTCGCGCGACGCATTATCGAATCGGGCATTCTGCCCGAGGGCGCGCTGCAGTTCGTGTGCGGCAGCCTCGGCGATCTGTTCGATCACCTTAACTGTCAGGATGTCGTTTCCTTCACCGGGTCGGCGCACACGGCCGCACGGCTGCGAGTCCATCCAGCGGTGATTGGGCGCTCGGTGCCGTTCACCGCGGAGACCGATTCGCTCAACTGCAGCATCCTTGCCGCGGATTCGAGGCCCGGCACGGTGGAATTCGACCTGTTCATCAAGGAGGTAGCCCGCGAAATCACGGTCAAGGCCGGTCAGAAATGCACCGCCATCCGCAAGGCCCTGGTACCGGCCGCATGGGCGCCCGATGTGATCGCGGGACTCGAATCGGTGCTGCGCAACGTCGTCGTCGGCGATCCGCGCGCGGACGGTGTGCGCATGGGACCCCTGGTGAGTCTCGCGCAACGCAAGGAGGTGCTGGCGCGCCTGGCCGAGTTGCGCCGCGAGGCCGAACTCGTGGTCGGCAACCCGGCTGAGTTCGCGATCATGGACGCCGATCGCGAACGCGGCGCGTTCGTGCCTCCGCTATTGCTGTTGTGCCGCGAGCCGCACGCGGCGCGTGCGGTCCATGAGGTGGAAGCGTTCGGGCCCGTGGCGACGGTGGTCCCCTACGGGAACACCGAAGACGCAATCGCACTCGCGCGCCTCAGCGGGGGAAGTTTGGTGGCCTCCGTGTTCTGCGCCGACGATGCCCTCGCCGGCCGATTGGTGCATGGGCTCGCGCCCTTTCATGGTCGTATCCTGGTGGTGAATGCGCGCTGTGCCCAAGAGTCGACCGGTCACGGCTCGCCGCTGGCTCCGTTGGTGCACGGCGGACCGGGCCGAGCCGGTGGCGGCGAAGAGTTGGGCGGCATACGCGCGGTGTTGCATTATATGCAGCGCACGGCGCTGCAAGGCTCGCCCGATACGATGACCGCGTGCGCCGGTCGCTGGGTTCGGGGCAGCCGGCTGCGCGATCCCAAGGTTCATCCGTTTCGCATCGCGTTCAATGAGCTGCAATTGGGAGACACGTTCAAATCCGCCGAACGCGAGGTCATCGTGGAGGACATCGAGCGGTTCGCGGCGCTGACGGGCGACAACTTCTACGCGCACATGAGCGATGCCGAAGCACGGCGCAATCCGCTGTTTGGCGGTCGAGTGGCGCACGGGTACTTTTTGATTTCCGCCGCCGCCGGGCTGTTCGTCGACCCGGATTACGGCCCCGTGCTCGGCAACTATGGCCTGAACGAGCTGCGGTTCATCAAGCCGGTGAAACCCGGGGACCGGATCAAGGTGCGCCTGACCTGCGCGCAGAAGAGCCTGCGGGCCGATAAAGGCTGGGGCGAAGTGGCTTGGGACACCGAAATCAGCAATCAAAACGATGAAACCGTGGCTTCCTACGAGGTGCTCACGATGGTCAGCATTCACGCGGTTCCCGACCATGCCCATTGACGCCGGCAAATTCGCGCGTGCATTCCCGAGCCTGAAATTTTTCGCCCCGGAGCGCGGCCTATTGGAGCTCGTCATTGCGAATCCTGGGCGCATGAACGCCGCGACCGAGGACATGCATCGCGATCTTGCCCGGGTGTGGCTCGCCATTGACCTAGATGATGAGGTGCGGGCGGTGATTGTGCGTGGAGAGGGCGCGAACTTTTCCTCCGGCGGAGATTTCGACATGATCGATCGCATGATCGACGACGAGGCCACGTTGATCCGCGTCTGGAAGGAGGCCGGCGACCTCGTCTACAACCTGATCAATTGTTCAAAGCCGGTTGTATCCGCGATTCGCGGCAGCGCGGTCGGCGCCGGCCTTGCGATCGCGCTGCTGGCGGATGTTTCCATCGCGGCCGACAACGCCAGAATCCTCGACGGCCACACGCGCCTTGGCGTTGCCGCCGGCGATCACGCGGTGATCATCTGGCCCTTATTATGCGGCCTCGCCAAAGCCCGCTATCACCTGCTCACCAACAAGCCGCTGTCCGGGGCGGAGGCCGAACGCATCGGCTTGGTGGCGCTGTGCGTCGCCGATGATCAGGTCGTCGCATCGGCGTTCGACGTGGCGCGCGCGCTCGCTGCCGGCAGCGCCACCGCGGTGCGCTTCACCAAGCATGCCCTCAACAATTGGCTGCGCCTGGCGGGACCGAGCTTCGATACCTCGCTCGCGCTCGAATTCCTGGGCTTCAGGCTCACCGATGTGCGTGAGGGTTTGGCCGCCGCGCGGGGCAAGCGGCCGGCGAATTTTGCTTCTCCAAGCAATGGGTCGGATGATGAGCTCAAGAATGAGCCAACAAAGTGAGCGATAGAGATTCCATCGACGTGTCGGCGATCGATCCGATACTCGGCATGGGGCGTCGCGAACTCGAGGCATTGCAGCTCGAGCGCCTGCGCTTCTCGCTCAACCACGCTTATGCGAACAATCCTTGCTACCGCCGCAGTTTCGACGCCGCCGGGGTCGGCCCGCAGGATCTGCGCTCGCTTCAGGACTTGGCCCGTTTCCCATTCACCACCAAGGCGGATTTGCGAGCAGCCTATCCATACGGCTTCTTCGCCGTTCCGATGGAACGTATCGCGCGCGTGCACGCCTCATCCGGCACCACCGGCAAGCCGACGGTGGTCGGATATACCCGAGACGACATTGCAACGTGGAGCAACCTGGTCGCCCGCTCGATCCGCGCGGCCGGCGGCCGGCGCGGCATGAAAGTCCACGTCGCGTACGGCTACGGCCTATTCACGGGCGGCTTAGGCGCCCACTACGGCGCCGAGGCCGCCGGCTGCACCGTCATTCCGATGTCGGGCGGTCAGACCGAGCGGCAAGTCCAGCTCATCATGGATTTCGCGCCCGAGATCATCATGGTGACGCCGAGCTACATGCTGGCCATCTTGGACGAATTCAGGCGCCAAGGCATCGACCCGAAATCAAGCGCGCTGCGCATCGGTATCTTCGGCGCCGAACCGTGGGGCGAGGGGATCCGCAATGAGATCGAAACCGCGTTTGGAATCGATGCCTGCGACATATACGGTTTGTCCGAGGTCATGGGTCCCGGCGTGGCGCAGGAATTCGCGCGCACCGCGCAAGGCCCCACGATTTGGGAAGACCATTTTCTGCCGGAGGTGATCGATCCCAAGACCGGGCAGGTGGCCGCGGACGGTGAGCCGGGCGAGCTGGTGTTCACCTCGCTCACCAAGGAAGGCATGCCGGTGATCCGTTACCGGACCAGGGATTTGACGCGCCTGCTGCCGGGCACGGCGACGGCGATGCGCCGCATCGCGAAGATCACGGGCCGCACCGATGACATGCTGATCATCCGGGGCGTGAATGTCTTTCCTTCGCAGATCGAGGAATTGATATTAAAATGCCCGGGTCTGGCGCCGCACTACGAAATCGAGATCACGCGGCCGCACCGGTTGGACGAAGTGCTGGTGACGGTCGAGGCCCGGCCGGAATTGCCGCAGCACGAGCACGAGGCCGAAGCCGGCCTCCTGGCGCACAAACTCAAGTCGATGATCGGCATTTCGGCGCACATCAAGGTGCAGATCAGCGGCTCGATACAGCGCTCGTCGGGGAAGGCGTCCCGAGTTACCGATCGCCGCTGAAGTGTGAAGACCCTCCTCATCGTGTATCACTCCATGACCGGCGGCACGCTGCAGATGGCGAATGCCGCGGCCGCAGGTGCCGCCCGCGCCGAATCCGCACTGCACGTGTCGCTGTTGCGAGCCGCGGACGCGGACGCCGCGCACGTGCTCGGCGCCGACGGCTATGTATTCGCGACACCGGAGAACCTTGCGGCCATGTCCGGGCAAATGAAGGATTTCTTTGATCGCACCTACTACGCGGCGTTGGAACGGATCAACGGCAGACCCTATGCGACTCTCATCTGCGCCGGCAGCGACGGCCGTAATGCGGCGGAACAGATTGCCCGGATCGCGACCGGGTGGCGCTTGCGACCGATCGCCGATCCGTTGATCGTGTGCACCCATGCGCAGACACCGGAGGAGATCCTGCGGCCGAAGCGAATTTACGCAATGCACTTGCAGCAATGCGAGGAGCTGGGCGCCACGCTGGCGGCCGGCATCGTGATGGGCATTTTCTAGGATGTCGACTATGAATCAATGGGCGCCGAAACGAGCCTGCACGGCATGAACCGCACCATCGCAGCCTTGGTACTGTGCGCGGCGGCGCTGCCGGCGAGCGCCGCGGAAGTTTGGCAATCTCTGCCGCCGACGCCGCAGCTGCCGCGGGGGACGATCGGTCGGCACGTCGCGGTCGGCGGGGCACGGATTTGGTACGCGCAATGGGGCGGGCGGACCGAGGCAATTCCCGTGCTGTTGCTGCACGGAGGGTTCGCGAATTCCAATTATTTCGGCAAGCTGATCCCGGTTCTTGTCGATCACGGGTATCGCGTCATCGCGATGGACAGCCGTGGACACGGACGCAGCACCAGATCCGATGCTCCGTACAGCTATCATTTGATGGCCGAAGACGTCATCGGACTGCTCGATACGCTTACGATCGCGCGAGTTCGGGTGGTCGGATGGAGCGACGGCGGTATTATCGGACTCGATCTTGCGCTCAACCATCCGGATCGACTCGCCGGCCTGTTCGCGTTCGGGGCCAGCGCGGATGTTTCGGCCGGGAAGGAGGGATTCGACAAAAGCCCGGTCTTTGCCGCCTACCTGCGGCGAGTTCCCGAGGAATACCGCGGATTGTCCCCGACTCCGGATCAATGGGATTCGTTCAGCGCGGCCATCGACAAGATGTGGGACACGCAACCGGCATTTACCGCCGATCAACTGCGATCTCTGAAGGTACCGACCGTCGTCGCCGACGGCGAATACGACGAGGCCATCCGGCCCGAACATACCCGATACGTGGCCTCGAGCATTCCCGGGGCGCGCTTGGTGATCCTGCCCAACGTCAGTCATTTCGCGATGCTGCAAAATCCGCAGGAATTTGCCGCGGCGGTGCTCGAATTCCTGCGTGAACGCTAGTCTCTGAGGCACCTGGCGGTGGCGCGCGCAGAACGGCGATCTTCGCACCCATTTCGCCCAATGCCGAGGCGATCTGCAGGCCAAGACCGCGCGAGCCGCCGGTGACCAGCGCGACTTGACCCCCAAGCTCGAATAGTTCACGGACCGACATGTTGGTCTCTATAGTAGAATTAAATGCAGCAGCGCGGAAGCAAACATGCATCTTGAATTCACCGAAGAAGAGCGAGCGTTCCGCGAAGAAGTTCAGCGCTTTCTCCGCGAGCGTCTTCCGGCCGATATTCGCGACAAGGTGCTGAGCGGCTGCGAACTCACCCGCGACGAATACCAGATGTGGCAGCGGCGCTTGTACGAACGCGGCTGGGGTGCCATGAGCTGGCCCGTGCAATTCGGCGGGGCCGGATGGAACGCCGTGCAGCAATATATATTCGAAGAGGAGGCGGCGCTCGCCGGGGCGCCGCGTCTGATTCCATTCGGGCTCAAGATGGTGGCCCCGGTGCTCATGGCCTACGGCAGCGCCGCCCAGCAAATTAAGTTTCTGCCGAAGATCATCAGCGGAGAAACCTGGTGGTGTCAGGGATACTCCGAGCCGGGAGCAGGATCGGATTTGGCCTCGCTGCGCACGCGCGCGGTGCGGGAGGGCGATCATTACGTGGTCAACGGCCAAAAGACCTGGAATACGCTGGGGCATTATGCCGATTGGATTTTTTGCCTGGTGCGTACCGATCCGCAAGCAAAGCCGCAGTCCGGAATCACGTTTCTGCTGATTGACATGAAAAGCCCCGGTGTCAGCGTGCGCCCGATCGCGCTCTTGGACGGCGGTCGCGAAGTCAACGACGTGTGGTTCGAGAATGTGCGCGTGCCGCTCGAAAATCGTGTCGGCGAAGAGAATCGCGGCTGGACCTATGCCAAGTTTCTGCTCGGCCACGAGCGCACCCTCATTGCGGGTGTCGGCACCGCCAAGCGCGAGCTCGCGCGCCTCAAGCGGACGGCCGCGGCGGAGCGCAAGGACGGCCGGCCGCTGCTGGATGATCCGCTTTTCGCGGCGCGCATCGCGAGAGTCGAGATCGAGCTGGCCGCGCTCGAGATCACCAATCTTCGAGTGCTGTGCGCCGAGCGCAGCTCCCAAGCACCGGGACCGGAAGCCTCGATGCTGAAGATCAAGGGAAGCGAGATCCAACAAGACATTTCCGAACTTCTGATGCGCGCCGCCGGAGCGTATGCGCTGCCGATGCGCCGCGATGCCATGGAAGCGGGCCGGCAGGCGGATCCGAACGCCGTGAACGTGATGGCCGGGTATTTGAATCAACGCAAGCTGTCGATTTTCGGCGGCACCAACGAGATTCAGAAAAACATCATCGCCAAGATGATGGGATTGTAAGGTCTCCGCCGCGATGGACTTCGATTTCAGCGACGAACAACGACAGCTTAACGATGCGGTGCGGAGCTTTCTCGCCAAGGAGCACCCCTTCGAGCGCTTGCTGGCCATCAAACGCTCGGGATCGGGCTGGGACCCCAAGGTGTGGCGAGGTTTGGCCGAACTGGGTGTCCCCGCCCTCAACGTGCCGACCGCGCTCGGCGGCTTGGGCTACGGACCACCGGAAACGCTTGCGTTGATGGACGCGTGCGGCCCATCGCTGCTCCTCGAACCGGTGCTCACCAGCGCCGTGATCGCGACCGCACTGCTCAACGAATTCGCGGGCGCAGTGCCGGCCGCCGATTTGCTGCGCTCCATGGCCCGCGGTGAGCGCATCGCGGCCGTGGCCCATTTCGAGCCCGATGCGCGCTTCGATACCCGCCGGGTAACCACGCGCGCGCGCGCCGACGGGGAAAGCTATCGGCTCGACGGACACAAGGCCGTGGTCCTGCATGCCGGGTTGGCCGATACCTTGCTCGTATCGGCGCGCACGGCGGGCGAAGCGGGCGAGGACCACGGGGTGGCGCTGTTCATGGTGGCGCGCGGCACGCCGGGCCTTAGGCTCGAGGAGTATTCCACGGTCGACGGCCAGCGCGCGGCCGAGGTGTACCTTAAGGACGCGAAACTACACGCGGCTCATCGACTCGGTAGCGCGGACAGTGCGCTGCGCGCGATCGAAGCCGCCTTCGACATCGGCCTTGCCGCATCGTGCGCCGAGGCCGCGGGCATCATGCAAGCGGCGCTGAACGCGACCATCGAATACCTTCGCACGCGCCAACAATTCGGCCAACCGATCGGCCGCTTCCAAGCGCTTCAGCATCGCGTGGTCGACATGGCGATTCATCTGCAGCAGGCACGATCGATGAGTTATCTCGCCGCATTACGCTGCAATTCGGCCGACATCGGCGAGCGGCGGCGAGCATTGTCGGCGGCGAAGGTCGTGATCGGGGATGCCGGCCGCTTCATCGGTCAACAGGCGGTGCAATTACACGGCGGCATGGGCATGACCGACGAACTCCAAGTGAGCCATTGGTTCAAACGGCTCACCGCCATCGACATCATGTTCGGGGACAGCGATACCCATTTGCAGCGATATGCGGCATTATCCGTCGCGCCGCCCGTCTAGACTTTGGTCGTCCGCAATACGTAGGTCACGATCGCCTCGGCCGCTTCCTCCGCGGTCATTTCCTGGGTATTGACGCGAATTTCCGGATCCTCCGGCACCTCGTAGGGCGAATCGATCCCGGTGAAGTGCTTCAACTGTCCGGCTCGCGCCTTCTTGTATAGTCCTTTGACGTCGCGCTGCTCCGCGACCGCCAGCGGAGTCTCGACGTAGATCTCGATGAACTCGCCTGGCGGCGTCATGTTGCGCACCATGCGCCGCTCGGCGCGGAACGGGGAAATGAACGCGGTCAGCACGATCAGGCCCGCATCGGTCATGAGTTTGGCGACTTCGCCGATGCGGCGGATATTTTCCACGCGGTCCGCATCGGTGAATCCCAGATCCCGGTTCAGGCCGTGCCGGATATTGTCGCCGTCGAGCAAGAAGCTGTGCTTGCCGAGCGCATAGAGCTTTTTCTGCACCAGATTGGCGATGCTCGATTTGCCGGCGCCGCTCAAGCCGGTGAACCACAGCAGGCGCGGCCGCTGGTGTTTCAATCGCGCATGCGCATCGCGGTCGATGTCGAGCGCCTGCCAATGGACATTCTGCGAGCGGCGCAGCGCGAAATGCAGCATCCCGGCGGCGACCGTCGCATTGCCGATCTTATCGATCAGGATGAATCCGCCGAGATCGCGGCTGTTTTCGTAGGGCTCGAACACCAACGGCTTGTCGGTGGAGAAGTTAACGACGCCGATCGCATTCAGGCCCAGCGTCTTCGCCGCCAAGTGCTCCATCGTATTGACGTTGATCTGGTATTTCGGACTGTGGATCGTCGCGGTGACGGTTTGGGTGCCGAGCTTCAGCCAGTAGGGCCGGCCGGGCAGCAATTCCTCGTCCGACATCCAAACGATGGCCGCCTCGAACTGATCCGCCACTTGGGGCGGATCATCTGCGATCGAGAGAACGTCGCCGCGGCTGCAATCAACCTCGTCGGCCAGGGTGAGCGTCACCGATTGCCCCGCCACGGCCGAATCGAGGTCGCCGCCGTGCGTGACGATGCGCGCTACCGCCGAGATTCTGCCCGATGGCAGCACTCGCACGGCATCGCCGGGGCGAATTTGCCCGTCGCAGATCAATCCCGAGAAACCGCGGAAGTCCGCGTTCGGGCGGTTGACCCATTGCACCGGCATCCGGAACGGGCGCAGCCGCGGGCCGGAGGCATCGATCTCGACGCTCTCCAGATGCTCGAGCAAAGACGGTCCGGCGAACCAGGGAGTGGCGCTCGAGAGCGTCGTGATGTTATCGCCGGCAAGCCCGGAAATCGGAATCGGCACAAAGTTCTCGATGCCGATGGTGCGGGCGAACATGCGATATTCGGCGACGATCGCATCGAAAGTGGCCTGACCATAGCCGACGAGATCCATCTTGTTGACCGCCAGCACCAGGTGGCGGATCCCGAGCAGATGAGCGAGGTAGCTGTGGCGGCGCGTCTGGGTCAACACGCCCTTGCGCGCATCGATCAAAATGACGGCGAGATCAGCAGTCGATGCGCCGGTCACCATGTTGCGCGTGTATTGCTCGTGACCCGGCGTGTCGGCAACGATGAATTTGCGCCGATCGGTCGAGAAGAAGCGGTAAGCCACGTCGATCGTAATGCCTTGTTCGCGCTCGGCGGCGAGTCCGTCCACCAACAGCGCGAAGTCGATATTCTCGCCTTGAGTGCCGATCCGCTTGCTGTCGGCCTCGAGCGCCGCGAGCTGGTCCGCGAAGATCAACTTGCTATCGTATAAAAGTCGGCCGATCAGGGTCGACTTGCCGTCATCGACCGAACCGCAGGTGATGAAGCGCAGCAGCGACTTGTGCTGATGCAGCCGCAGATAGGCATCGATGTCCTCGGCGATGAGATTGCGCGGCTCGTTGGAGGACGTTGTCGTGGAGACGGCCATCAGAAATATCCTTCCTGCTTCTTTTGTTCCATCGAAGCGGCTTGATCGTGATCGATGGCGCGGCCCTGCCGCTCCGAAGTCGTGGCGAGCAGCATCTCTTGGATGATTTCAGGCAAAGTCGTGGCGGTGCTCTCGACCGCGCCGGTCAAGGGATAGCATCCGAGGGTGCGAAATCTTATCGAGCGCTCGACCGGGGTCTCGCCCGGGCGCAGCCGAAATCGGTCGTCGTCGACCATGAGCAACAGGCCGTCGCGCTTCACGGTGGGACGCCGCGCCGCGAAATACAGCGGCACGATCGGTATATTCTCCAAATGGATATATTGCCAAACATCGAGTTCCGTCCAGTTCGAGATCGGAAACACTCGAATGCTCTCTCCCTTGGCCTTGCGGGCGTTGTAAAGATGCCAGAGTTCAGGCCGCTGACTCTTTGGATCCCAGCGCTGATTGGCCGAGCGGAAGGAAAAGATGCGCTCCTTGGCGCGGGATTTCTCCTCGTCGCGGCGCGCCCCGCCAAAGGCGGCATCGAAGCCGTATTGGGTCAGGGCCTGTTTCAGTCCTTCGGTCTTCCACATATCGGTATGCAGCGCGCCGTGATCGAAAGGGTTGATGCCGCGCCGCATCGCTTCCGGATTGCGGTATACGATCAACTGCATGCCGCTGTCGCGCGCCATCCGGTCGCGCATTTCGTACATCGCACGGAATTTCCACGTCGTATCGACGTGCAGGAGCGGGAAGGGCGGCGGGCTCGGATAGAACGCCTTGCGGGCGAGATGCAGCATGACCGCGCTGTCCTTACCAACGGAATACAGCATCACCGGCCGCTCGCACTCCGCGACGACCTCCCGCATGATGTGGATGCTCTCCGATTCCAGGCGCGAAATATGCGTCAAAGGGGCCGTGCGGCCCAGGGTGGAGCGATTCAACCGTGCTCCTTGGGTGAGGCGGCGCCTGCCGGGGCCGCGATCTCGATTGCGTTGACTTCGTTGGCTGATCCCATTTTTCGAATCCTACGGCAAATCCGCTCGAGAGGAGAAATTTCTGTGCGCCGATGGTCCCGCCGCGGCCCCGAAATCCGCGCGCTGCGAGCCGCAGAACCAACGAAGCGCGCCGGATAGTCTATCGTCCCAATATGTTATATAAGAATATGGTCGGTGAATCATCCCGCAGGGCTTTTCTGCCGCCGGCAACCTGATCGGAGGGGGATCATGAGCGAATTGGAGATCATCGGTGTGCCGCAATCGAATTTCGTTCGCACGGTCATCGACAAGACATTGCCGGACGTGCGCACCTATGTGGGCGTGTGCAATCGTGCGGTGGCGCAGACCGGCCATCTCGTCGGTACCGACTTCAGTTATGCCGACATGAATCTGTTGCCGGTGTTGGCATACCTGCGCGAGTGTCCCGAAAGCGGTGAAGCCATGAATGCCACGAAGGAACTCGCGCAATACTTGAATCGTCACTCTGAGCGGGCGAGTTTCAAGGCGACCGTACCGCCGCCCTTTTCAGAATTGCGCCCCCGGAGCCCATAAAGGCGGTCATGCCCAAGCTTCAACAAGCGCCTATCAAAAGCCTCCGCCCGACTCAACTGACGATCGGCTTGATCGAGGTGGAGGCGAAGAGAAAGCACCTGGCGGCGCTCCCGCCCAAGGATCAGCAGGAATTCTTGGAATCCCATCCGATGCCGGTGGTGATCGGGCCGGGCAATAAGCTCTACATCACGGATCATCATCACCTGGCGCGGGCCGCCTTGGAGGCCGGCGTGGTGAGCGGATATTTCACCGTCGACGCTGATCTCGGCTCGCATGGATTGGAGGAATTTTGGCGGAATATGGCTGATAACAGCTGGGTTCATCCCTTGGATCAGAACGGGGTGCGACACCATTACGCCTGCATTCCGAACAACTTGGATCAACTGGTCGACGATATCTACCGTTCGCTCGCCGGGTTCGTGCGTGATGCCGGGGGCTATGACAAGACCCGCACCGCATTCGCGGAATTCATCTGGGCGGATTTTTTCAGGCGCAACGTCGCGATCGAGGATGTAAACGCCGATTTTCGCGGCGCGGTGCGCCGCGCGCAGCGCCTGGCGCGAAGCCCTTTGGCCAAAGGCATACCCGGATTCAAGGGATGATTCCCGCCGCGCCGGCTGGGATCGCAGCTGAATGAATAAATCAGGCGCCGATTCGGTGTCGACGGCTTTTGAAGCCGCGGCCGCGAAATACGCTGAGCAGGAATTCCTGCACGTTCCGGTGGAGTCTTGCCGAGGGTATTCGGCCCATGCCCTCACCCTGCCTTATGCCGAGGCCCGTACCCGCGTCGAGGCGATTGCCGCTCGGCTGCGCACGGCGGGCTATGGCAGCGGCCACCGAATCGCGGTCGCACTCGATAATCGCATCGAGTTTTTTCTGTACTTTCTGGCGTTGAATTCTCTCGGCATCAGCATCGTGCCGCTCAATGCGGCGATGAGCACCCACGAGCTCAGCTTCATCCTCGCGCACTGCGATGCCGCGCTCGTGCTGACCCACGAGGGCCATGCCGGCCACGTGGGCGGCTGCGTGTCGCGGGTCGCTGCGCTGCACGTCGTGACCGAAGAGGCGCGCGCCTTTCCGGCGGCGGCGCGGCCGCCGGTGGCAGCGCCCAACGAGGCCGCGCTCCTCTACACATCCGGGACGACCGGTGCGCCGAAGGGCTGCATCTTGTCGAACGAGTACTTCTTGGAAATTGGGCGTCTATACACCGGGCTCGGCGGTTATTGTCGATTCCTTGCCGGCGATCGGCTCGCGACTCCGCTGCCGGTGACGCACATGAATGCGCTGGCGGTCTCCTTCATGGCGATGCTGATGACCGGAGGCTGCCTGATTCAGCTCGATCGGTTTCACCCGACGACCTGGTGGCAATCGCTTCGAACCAGCCGGGCAACGGTCTTTCACTACCTCGGCGTCATGCCGGCCCTGCTGCTCAAAGCGCCGCCGGTGCCGCAGGACCCGGTCGAGGGAGCCTTGCGCTTCGGCTTCGGCGCCGGAGTCGATGCGCGGCATCACGCGGCTTTCGAGGCGCGATTCGCGGTGCCGCTCATCGAGGCCTGGGCGATGACCGAGACCGGAGCGGGGGCGTGGATCACCGCCAACCGTGAACCGCGGCATGTGGGGCAACGTTGCTTCGGCAAGGCGCCCAAGGGTTTGACGTATCGAATCGTCGATGAATCGGGAATCGACGCTGCGCCCGGAGTCGTGGGCGAATTGCTGGTCAGGCAGGACGGCGAGAATCCGCGCCGGGGATTTTTCTCGGGTTACTACCGGGATGAGCGGGCCACCGAGCAGGCATGGGCCGGCGGCTGGTTTCATACCGGCGATTTGGTGCGGGTCGGCGAGGACGGATGCTTTTTCTTCGTCGACCGCTCGAAGAACGTGATTCGCCGCAGCGGCGAGAACATCGCTGCCGTCGAAGTCGAAAGTGCCCTGCAGGCGCATCCCGATGTGCTCGCGGCGGCGGTGTGTCCGGTGCCCGACGAACTGCGGGGCGAGGAGGTGTTCGCGTTCGTGGTCTTGCGCGAGAGCGGTTCGCCCACCCTCGAGAACGCGCTGCGGATCCAGAGCCACTGTTTGCAGTCGCTCGCCTATTACAAGTCGCCGGCGTATGTCGCCTTCCGGCCGGAATTGCCGCAGACCGCCTCCCAGAAGCTCGCTCGAGCCCAGATCAAGGGGCTCGCAGCCCGCGCTCTCGAGGCGGGGGAGGCGTTCGACTTGCGGAATCTCAAGCGGCGCGCGGCGGCGGTGCGAGAATAGGCGCGGCGCTCGCGCTGCATTGATATTTTAGAGTTAAACTAGTTGACATGCGAAAGATCGGAGATACGAGGGACTACCGGGATGTGGTGCTCACGGCGCCGGTGACGGTGCCGTACGTGCGCTATTCCATCCGCAATGCGCATTGGTTCGTTGCCCGGGCGCTGTTGCGCCTGCTGAAGGAATCGGGGCTCGAGAAGTCCGACATCGACGGCTTGAGCGTCGGCAGTTTCATGCTGGCGCCCGACACGGCGATCGGTCTCACCCAGCATCTTGGGGTCACGGTGCGCTGGCTCGACCATATTCCCCTCGGCGGCGCTTGCGGCATCGTCGCATTGCGCCGTGCGCTGCGCGCCGTGCAGGCGGGAGATGCCGAGGTGGTCGCGTGCATCGGCGCCGACACGAACCACGTCGACTCGTTTCGCCAAAGCCTCGGCAGCTTCAGCGTGTTCGCGCGCGATGCCGTATTCCCGTACGGCTCCGGTGGACCGAACGCGAGCTTCGCCCTGCTCACCTCTTACTATATGCGCATGTACGGGGCCACCCGCGAGGATTTCGGCAAGATCTGCGTCGCGCAGCGCGACAACGCGCTCGGCTATCCGCACGCGATGTTCAAGAAAAAGCTCACCCTGAAGGAGTACCTGAACGCCAGGCCGATCGCGGACCCGATCCGGCTGTTCGATTGCGTCATGCCCTGCGCCGGCGCCGAGGCATTTTTGGTCATGACTCGACAGCGCGCCGAAGCGCTCGGTCTGCCGTACGCGCGGGTACGCTCAACCTGTGAGCGGCACAACGCGTTTCCGGAGGACCCGATTCAGACCCGAGGCGGCTGGGTTCTCGACCGGGAGCATTTGTACGGTGCCGCCGGCGTCGAGCCCTCCGACATCGACTTCGTCGAAACCTACGATGACTATCCGGTGATGTCGGTCATTCAGATCGAGGATCTCGGTTTTTGCGAGAAAGGAGCGGGACCCGAGTTCATCCGCCGCCATACCTTCACCACCGACGGTTCATTTCCGGTCAACACCAGCGGCGGACAGCTCTCCGGGGGCCAAGCGGGGTGTGCGGCCGGATTTCTCGGTTTGGTCGAATCCATCCGGCAGCTGACCGACCGCAATCTGGCGCGCGGCGTTCCGGGCGCACGTCTCGGGCTCGCCGTTGGTTTCGGCATGATCACTTACGATCGCGGTTTGTGTTCGGGGGCGGCCATTCTCGGGCGGGCCGACGCATGATCGCGCCGCTCCGCAGGCCCAAGCGCAAGAATCCGATTCTGCGCACTCGATTGCCGCTGCTGCCTCCATGGGCCCGGTCACGCGCGGCGCTTGGGCTCACCGCGGCCGCCGCGCTCGGCCGCTTCGAGCTGCAGGTCTGCGCTCATTGCGGCGCTGTGCAGTATCCGCCGCGTGAAGCGTGCCATCGCTGCCTGTCCGATGAGCTCAAGTGGCGCGAACAGTCGGGGTCCGGCGAGTTGATTTCTACGACCACCATTCACCACAGCCACGATTTGTTCTTCCGCGAGCGGGTGCCGTGGCGTTTAGGGCTGGTGCGTCTCGATGCGGGACCCACGGTGGTTGCGCATCTGCATGCCGGATGCGCGCCTGCTCCCTGCCGCGTGCGCGTCGATGCCCGTCTCGACAAGTCCGGCCAGGGCGTGCTACTGGCCTTTCCCATCGATGAGGTGCCCAATATGGCGGACGACCTAGAGCTCCGTGAAATGACCTGCGATCCAAAATTCCGCAAAGTCCTGGTGACCGACGGCAAGACCGCGGTCGGCCAAGCCGTGGTGCGAGCCCTCATCGCGGCCGGGGCGGACCTGGTGTGGGTGGGTTACGCCGAGCCCTGGAAGAGATTTCCGGGCTTTGAGCAAATCGAGGCCTTGCCGCAAGTCAGTCTGTTGCCGCTCGATTTGACCGACTCGCGGTCGGTGAAACAAATCGCCGCCGAAATTGGCGGCAGGGTCGACATCCTGATCAATACCGCGGAGGTCCATCGCGCCCACGGCATCGCCTCGCGCGGCGGCGTGGACGTGGCTCGCGCCGAAATGGACGTCAATTACTTCGGCCTGCTGCGCCTCGCGCAGGAATTCGGGCCGGCGATGCGCAGCCGGGGCGCGGACGGCCAGTCGAGTGCAACCGCCTGGGTCAACCTGCTGTCTATATATGCGCTCAGCAATTATCCGCCGCACGGCACGTTTTCGGCCTCGAAGGCCGCGGCGCTCTCGCTCTCGCAATGCCTGCGCGCCGAGATGCGGGCCGGCGGCGTGCGAGTCATCAATGCGTTTCCGGGGCCGATCGACGATGAGTGGAACCAAATGCTGCCGCCTCCGAAGCTCGGGCCCGATGCATTGGCGAAGGCTCTGGTCAAGGCGCTTCGGGATGGAGTCGAAGATGTCTACCCCGGCGACGTGGCGCAGGAGTGGTTCGCCCGCTGGCAAGAGAATCCGAAGATTCTGGAGCGCGAGGTGAGTACATGAGCGCCGATCGCACGGCGGCGGCCTCGCTGATGTCGTTGGCCGTGGATTTGGTGTCCGGGCGAATCCGCGTGGTCGATCTGACGCAAACGCTGGCTCCGGAATTTCCGCAGATCGCGCTGCCGCCGGAATTCGGGCAGTGCTGGCCGTTTCGGATTGAGGAGGTGTCGCGGTACGACGAGCGCGGGCCGGCGTGGTACTGGAACAATTTCTCCTGCGGCGAGCACACCGGCACGCATTTCGATGCCCCCATCCACTGGGTGTCGGGCCGCGATCTGCCCAACAACGCGACCGACACCGTGCCGGTGCAGCATCTCATCGGGGCCGCATGCGTCATCGATTGCTCCGCGCAGGCGAGCGCGGACCCGGATTTTCTGCTGACCACGGATCACGTGCTGCGCTGGGAGGCCGTGCACGGCCGCATACCTGCGCGGGCCTGGGTGCTGATGCGCACCGACTGGTCGAAGCGCTCCGATCCCGTCGCCTACCAAAACTACGATGAGACCGGCCAGCACACGCCGGGTCCGGCCACCGACGTGGTGCGGTTTCTCATCGATGAGCGGGACGTCACCGGTTTCGGCTCCGAGGCGATCGGCACCGATGCCGGACAGGCCTACCACCTCAAGCCTCCGTATCCGTGTCACTACTTCATGCACGGCTCCGGCCGATACGGGCTGCAGTGCCTGACGAATCTCGATCAACTCCCCCCGACCGGCGCCGTCATCTTTTGCGCGCCTCTCAAGATCAAGAACGGCTCGGGCAGCCCCATTCGGGCGCTGGCGCTGGTACCGGGATCGTCGGCCGGCGATCCCAGCGGAGTCTGAACTCGTGGCCGAACGCTCATTCGCGCAGGAAGCCCTGAAACTTCGCATCGGCGAGGGCGGGGAATTTCGCGGCGAGGGAATTCTCGCGGTCACCAAGGCGCTGTTGCAGTCCGGAGTGGGCTACGTAGGCGGATATCAAGGCGCTCCGATCTCGCACCTGATGGATGTTTTGTCGGACGCCCAGGACGTGCTGCGGGAATTGGGCGTGCACTTCGAGGCGAGCGCATCCGAGGCCGCCGCTGCCGCGATGCTCGCCGCCTCGGTGAACTATCCGATTCGCGGCGCGGTCACCTGGAAGTCGACGGCCGGTACGAACGTGGCGTCCGACGCTCTCGCCAATGTGGCCTCGGGCGGCGTCACCGGCGGCGCGCTGATCATCATCGGCGAGGATTACGGCGAAGGCTCCTCGATCATGCAGGAACGTTCGCATGCATTCGCGATGAAGTCGCAGATTTGGCTGCTCGATCCGCGCCCCAATCTCGACAGCATCGTGCGCATGGTCGAGCGGGGATTCGAGCTGTCCGAGGCGTCGAATACGCCGGTGATGTTGGAATTGCGCGTTCGCGCCTGTCACGTGTACGGGCGCTTTCGCGCCAAGGACAACCGCGCGCCCGGCTTCTCGCTGCAGGACGCGCTCGACGCCCCGGTGAGGGATGTTTCGCGGATCGTTCTACCACCCGCCAGTTTCGAGCACGAACAAGAGAAGATTCACAAGCGCTGGCCGGCCGCGCTCGCCTACATCCGCGAGCATCACGTGAACGAGTTCATGGGGGGGCAAGACGGCGAGGTCGGCATCATCGTGCAAGGCGGCCTGTACAACACGCTGCTGCGGGCCCTCGAACTCAACGGCGTCGCCGATTCGTTCGGCAACACCGATCTGCCGCTGTACGTCCTCAATGTCACCTATCCGCTGCTCGATGACGAGATAGTGCGCTTCTGCGCGCATAAGAACGCGGTGTTGATCGTCGAGGAAGGGCAGCCCGAGTTCATCGAGCAGAGTCTGCATATGATCCTGCGCAAGGCCGACTCGCCGACGAAGGTGGTGGGCAAGGAACTGCTGCCTCGAGCGGGCGAATACACCGGACTGGTTCTCGAGCGAGGTCTCGAAGCGTTCTTGCGACGCTACGCTCCGGCTATGCTCGATGCGCCGGCACCGCGCGGCAGTCGCGGCGCGCGCATCTCGCGCAGGGCATCGCGCGAGCCGTCCAAGGAGGTTCAGGCGCTTCAAGGAATATTGCCGATCCGGCCGGCGAGCTTCTGTACCGGGTGTCCGGAACGGCCCATTTTCACAGCCATGAAGCTGCTGCAGCGGGAGCTTGGATCCTTGCACATCAGCTGCGATATCGGCTGCCATTTATTTTCGATCTTGCCGCCGTTCAATCTCGGCAATACCACGATGGGTTATGGCTTGGGCGCCGCGGGCGCCGCAGCCTTCAACTCGCCACGCGGTAAACGCGCCATCGCGGTGATGGGTGACGGCGGTTTTTGGCACAACGGACTTACGTCGGGCGTAGGCAACTCGGTATTCAATCAGACGGACAATGTCCTCGTCATCGTCGACAACGGCTATGCGGCAGCCACCGGCGGGCAGGACATTCTGTCTTCGCGCGCGGATAACCGCACCAAGAGCACCAAGCACCCCATTGCGGCCGCGGTGCAGGGCGTCGGCGTCAAGTGGCTGCGCCTGATCGATCGCACCTATGACTTGAAGCGCATGCTCGACACGCTGCGGGAGGCGATGACGACGCCCGAAAAAGGACCGAAGGTCATCGTGGCTGCCTCCGAGTGCATGCTCAACCGGCAGCGGCGCGAGCATCCACTGCAGAATCGTGCGATCGCGGGCGGCGCGCGGGTGGTGCGCGCACGGTTCGGTGTCGATGCCGACACCTGCACCGGCGATCACTCGTGCATCCGCTTATCCGGCTGTCCGTCATTGACCATTCGTCCGAACCCGGATGCCTTGCGCCAGGATCCGGTCGCTCACGTCGACAATTCCTGCGTGGGCTGCGGGCTGTGCGGCGAAGTCGCGCACGCGGCGGTGCTCTGCCCCTCGTTCTACCGGGCGCAGCTCGTGTTCAATCCCACTCGTTGGGACAAGCTGCTCGCAGGGTGTCGCGGCGCGGTCATTGGATTCTTACAACGGGCGGCCGACGCGCGGCGCGCGCATCATGAGTACTGAGCGAGACGCAGCCGCTGGATCGCCGACGCAGCGACCGCTGTCCATCGCCATTGCCGCCCTGGGGGGGCAGGGCGGCGGCGTGCTCGCCGACTGGATCGTCGCGGTCGCGGAGCGCTGCGGTTGGCTGGTGCAATCGACCTCGGTGCCGGGAGTGGCGCAGCGCACCGGAACGACGGTGTACTACCTCGAGATGTGCCCCAAGTCCACCGGGCCGGGAAAGGAGCCGATTTTCGCGCTCATGCCCGTGCCCGGCGACGTCGACGTGGTCATCGGGTCCGAACTCATGGAAGCCGGGCGCGCGGTGGTGCGCGGATTCGTGACTCCCGATCGAACCACGCTGGTGGCGTCGACCCATCGGGTCTACGGCATTACGGAAAAATCGGCGCTCGGCGATGGCATCGCCGAGACGAACGCGGTGCTTGCGGCGCTGCGCAGCGAAGCGCGCCGGCTCGTGTGCTTCGACATGGAGGCCGCCTGTGCGCAAACCGGCAGCCTCATCAGTTCCGTGCTGTTCGGTGCGCTGGCCGCGTCGGGCGCTCTGCCGTTTGCGCGCGATGCGTACGAGCAGGCGATTCGCGCCGGCGCAATCGCCGTCACCGAGAATCTCGCCGGATTCGCCGCCGGTTTTGAATTGGCGCTAAAGAGCGCCCCGGTGACCGGAGTCATCCCGCCGGGGCCGGCGCCGAAAAGCGATGTCGGCAGGCGGCTCGACACCCAAGTGCGCATGACATTTCCGGCCCACCTGCACGGGATCGTCGTCGAGGCGATCCGCCGGTTGATGGATTACCAAGACGGCGCCTATGCGGAGTCTTACCTGCGCTGCTTGAGCGAGGTGTTGCGATGGGATGCCGAGGCGGGGGGCATGGCGCGGGGTTTCGCGCTCACTGCAGCCGTCGCACGGCATCTCGCGCTCTGGATGTCGTACGAAGACACGATTCGCGTGGCCGATCTGAAAACCCGCCGCAGCCGCTTCGAGCGATTCCGAAATGAAGTGGGCGCCGCGCCGGGGCAGATTGTCCAGGTGAGCGAATACATGCACCCGCGCTTTCAAGAACTTTGCGACACGCTGCCCGCGCCGATCGGGCGCCGGCTCACCTCGAGCCGGGGCGCGGCACGGCTGCTGGCGCCGCTGTTTCGGCGCGGCCGCCATATCAATACCTCGAAATTGGCGGGCTTCACCGCCCTTTACCTCCTGGCTGCGCTGCGCCGGTGGCGCCGCGGCACCTTGCGCTACCAAGTGGAGCAAATGCGGATCGATGACTGGCTTGCGCGGATTCGGATGAGCGCGGCCGATTATGATCTCGCGGTGGAAATCGCGCAGTGCCAGCGGCTCATCAAAGGCTACAGCGATACGCACGAACGGGGTCTCTCCCGCTTCGCGGCCATCATGCGGTTCATCGATCAAGCGCAAGACGGCCCCGAGATTGCGGCGCGGGTGCGCCGGCTGCGCTCGGCGGCGCTCGCCGACGAGGACGGTCATGAGCTCGAATCGGCGCTGCGCGAGCTCGCGGCTTGATGGCTCCTAGACCGGATGCGCTTCGATCGAGTGCCGCAGATGAGTCAGCAGCCGCATCAGCTCGTCGCATTGATTGACGGACAGATCGGCGAACATCTCGTCCACCCACCGTTCATGCGCCGCCGCCATGGCCAAGAACGCTTCGCGGCCCTTGCGGGTGAGGCGCACCGTGGCGGAGCGGCGATCCTCTTGGTCCACCGTGCGCGTCACCAGGCCATCCTCGATCAGCCGCGCGACCACTCCGGTGACGTTGCCGTTCGAGACCATGAGGGACTCGGACAGCTCGGACATCTTGAGGCCTTGAGCGCGCCGCTCGAGGGCCGCCAGCACGTCAAAGCGCGGCAGCGTCATTTTGAAATCGGCGTCGAGCCGCGCACGGAGCCTTTTCTCCACGATCATGGAGCAGCTCAACAATTTGAGCCATAGGCGCAGCGATTGCTTCGAATGAGGCGCACCCCCGAGCCTGTCGGAAAACGTCGAGCTGCCGGCACTGGCCATGAATTGCTCCCCGCCGCGGTGTTGGAACGAGCCGCAATACTAATACTTGACACTTAAAATATCTATCTCATACTAGGGGCTTGGGTGGGGGGCGCATTTCATGAAACGCATCGTCTGTCTCGGCGGCGGCCCCGCGGGCCTTTATTCCGCGATTCTCTTCAAAAAAGCGCTGCCCAACGCCAAAGTCGAGGTCTATGAGCGCAATCGGCCGGGCGACACCTTCGGCTGGGGCGTGGTGTTTTCCGACAAGACGATGGCGGGATTTCGCGATGCGGACAGCGAGTCGCACGATGCCATCGTCGGCAGCTTTTATCATTGGGACGACATCGATGTGCATTTCCGCGGCCAATCGATTCGCAGCGGCGGTCACGGCTTTTGCGGCATCTCGCGCAAGCGGCTGCTGAACATATTTCAGGAGCGAGCCGCCGCGCTCGGCGTCGAGCAGTTCTTTCAACGCGAGATCGATTCCAGGGCGGAGTTTGCCGATGCGGATCTGATCGTCGCGGCCGACGGCATCAACAGCGCGCAGCGTGGCCGGTACGCGGATGTCTTCGAGCCGCACATCGACGTTCGCAAGTGCCGCTTCATCTGGCTCGGCACTGAACAGAAGTTCCCGGCATTCACCTTTGCCTTCGAGAACACCGAGCACGGCTGGTTTCAGATACACGCCTATCAATTCAGTCCGGATCTCTCGACGGTGATCGTTGAAACGCGCGAGGAGACCTGGAAGGCTCATGGCCTCGATCGGTTCAACGTGCAGCAATCCATCGAGTTTTGCCAGCAATTGTTCGGCAAATACTTGGGTGGCCATCCGCTGATGAGCAACGCGCGGCATCTGCGCGGTTCCGCTTGGCTCAACTTCAGCCGTGTTCTTTGCGAGCGCTGGCATCATCGGAATTTGGTGCTCATCGGCGATGCGGCACACACCGCGCATTTCAGCATCGGTTCGGGCACCAAGCTCGCCATGGAAGATGCGATGTCGCTGGTGGCACAAGTGGCTACCGCCGCCGATGTCGGCGCGGGCCTCGAGCGCTATCGGGCGGAGCGCAACCTCGAGGCGCTCAAACTGCAGAGCGCTGCGCGAAACCGCATGGAATGGTTCGAAAACGTCGCGCGCTATACGCATCTCGAGCCGCAGCAGTTCGCCTATAGCTTGCTCACCGCGAGCCAGCGCATCGGTCACGCCAATCTGCAGCTGCGAGATCCCCGCTATGTCGACAGCGTCGAGCGGGAGCTCGCGCGGCGCAATGGGCTTGCCGAACCGCGTCCGCCGATGTTCCTGCCGCTGCGTTTGGGGTCCATGGAGCTCGTCAACCGGGTCGTCGTCTCCCCGATGGCGCAGTACTCGGCAGCGGATGGATTGCCGGACGACTGGCACCTGATGCATTACGGCGCGCGTGCGACGGGTGGCGCGGGATTGGTCGTCACGGAAATGACCTGCGTCGCCGCCGACGCACGGATCACGCCGGGCTGCACCGGGCTGTGGAACGAGGCGCAACGGGATGGCTGGAAGCGAATCGTCGATTTCGTGCACCGTCACTCCCCCGCAAAGTTCGCTCTGCAACTCGGTCACGCCGGGCGCAAGGGTTCCACGCAGCTCGGGTGGCAGGAGATGGACCGCCCGCTGCCTGCCGACAACTGGCCGCTGATGTCGGCGTCCGCCGTGCCGTACCTTGCCGACCTCAGTCAGACGCCGCGCGCGATGACCGAGGAGGACTTTGCGCGGATTTCGGCGCAATTCGTGCGGGCCGCGCAATTCGGTGCCGAAGCCGGGTTCGACATGCTCGAGTTGCACATGGCGCACGGCTACCTGCTCGCGAGTTTTCTCTCGCCGCTCACCAATCAGCGCCGTGACGACTACGGCGGACCGGTCGCGAACCGCCTTCGGTACCCCCTCGAAGTGCTGCTGGCCGTGCGTGCGGCTTGGCCCGCCGGCAAGCCATTGTCGGTGCGCCTATCGGCGACCGATTGGGCACCGGGGGGTCTCGAGGAAACCGATCTCATCGCAATCGCGAAGGCTTTCAAGGAAGCCGGCGTCACGGTGCTCAGCGTCTCGACTGGCCAGACCGTTGCGGATCAGCGGCCCGTGTACGGCAGGATGTGGCAGACGCCGTACGCGGACATGATCCGCAATGTGGTCGGCATCCCCACGATCGCCGTCGGCAATATATTTGAACCCGACCACGTCAATACCATCGTCGGCGCCGGACGAGCGGATCTTTGCGCCATCGCCCGGCCGCATCTTGCGGACCCGGCGTGGACCTTGCACGCCGCCGCGAGCCAACGCTACGCCTCGCAGTGGTGGCCGCTTCCGTACCTCGCCGGCAAGAGCCAGCTGGAGCACAACCTCGAGCGCGCCGCTCTGGCGCTGGGCGCCATCTGATGGGCGCACCGCTCCAGGGACGTCATGCGCTGGTGACCGGCGCGGGCCGCGGCATCGGCGCGGCGATCGCCGCACGGCTGGTCGCCGAGGGTGCGAGGGTGACGCTGCTGTCGCGCACGCAAAGCCAATTGGATCAGGTGGCCGCCGCGCTCGGAAGCTCGGCCCAGACCGCCTGCGCGGATATCACCGATTTGCAGGCCACGCGACGGGCGTTTGAGCAGGCGGCCCTCGCGTTTGGTCCGGTCGACGTGTTGATCAACAATGCGGGCCGCGCGCAAAGCGCCCCCACGCGGCGGGCGCCCGAGGAGCTTTGGCACACCATGCTTGCAGTCAATCTCACCGGAACCTATTACGGCATTCGCGCCGTGCTGCCCGGCATGCTCGAGCGAAACTTCGGCCGCATCGTCAATGTGGCCAGCACCGCCGGCGTTCGTGGCTATCCCTATGTGGCGGCTTACTGCGCGGCGAAACACGGTGTCATCGGACTCACTCGGGCGCTCGCGCTCGAAGTCGCGCAGCGAAACATCACGGTGAATGCCGTGTGTCCCGGGTACACCGACACCGATCTCGTCCGCGAATCGATCGCCAACATCGAGCAAACCACCGGCCGCAGCTTTGAAGCGGCGCGCGCGGCGCTCACCAAGGCCAATCCGCAGGGCCGCCTCGTGCAGCCGGCCGAAGTGGCCAATGCGGTCGCGTGGCTTTGTCTTCCGGGCGCCGAAGCCATTACCGGTCAGAGTATCGCAGTCGCCGGCGGTGAGGTGATGTAGCCAATGACAGGAGGATCCATGCGCAAGCCAACGCTCTCGACTCATGCGGCCGTTCATTTTCGCTGGCATGTGGCCGATCGCGTCGGGTTCATCGAACTCAATCGACCCGAGCGCAAGAATCCGCTCACGTTCGCCTCCTATGCGGAGTTGCGCGACCTGTTTCGGGCGCTGGCGTACGAACGCGAGGTGCGCGCCATCGTTCTCTCGGGGGCGGACGGCAACTTCTGCTCGGGCGGCGACGTGCACGACATCATCGGACCGCTGACGCAAATGGCGATGCCGGATCTTTTGAATTTCACGCGCATGACCGGCGATCTGGTGCGCGCCATGCGGGCCTGCCCGCAGATCGTCATCGCTGCGGTCGACGGTGTGTGCGCCGGCGCCGGAGCGATTCTCGCGATGGCCTCCGACATCCGCTTGGGGACGGAAGCGGCGCGCACCACGTTTCTGTTCACGCGCGTCGGGCTCGCCGGCTGCGACATGGGCGCATGTGCCATCCTGCCTCGGCTGATCGGTCAAGGCCGGGCCGCCGAATTATTGATCACCGGTCGCGCGATGACGGCCGAGGAGGGGCTGGCCTGGGGATTCTTTAGCCGATTGCACGCACCGGGAGAGCTGCTTGCGGCGGCCGAGGCGCTGGCCGTTGAGTGCGCCACTGGCCCTTCCTTTGCGCATGCGATGACGAAGAACATGCTCAATCAAGAGTGGAGTATGAGTATCGACCAAGCGCTCGAAGCGGAGGCTCAGGCCCAGGCGATCTGCATGCAGACGGAGGACTTCAAGCGGGCGTTCGAAGCCTTTGCGGCGCACGGCAAACCGAAGTTCGTCGGCCGATGAAACCCGACGCCCGGCATCGCGATCAGTTGCTGGCGCTGCCTTTCTTCGACGCTGCGCATCGATCGTTGGCGACCCACGTGAACACGTGGGCCGCCGGCGCGCTCGAGGCTTACCGCCACGACGATGCACGGGAGGCGGTCGATGCACGGTGCCGGGACTTGGTCGCGCAATTGGGTGCGGCCGGTTTCAGCCGCTACTGCGTGCGGCAGGAATTCGGGGGCGCGCTGCCTGACTTAGATGCGCGGGCCATTTGCCTGATTCGCGAGACGCTCGCCTATCACGACGGACTGGCCGATTTCGCCTTCGCGATGCAGGGGCTCGGGAGCGGCGCCATCTCGCTCGCCGGCAGCGCATCGCTGCAGGCGCACTATCTGCCGCTGATCGCGCGGGGTGAGGCGATTGCCGCCTTTGCGCTGTCCGAGCCGCAAGCCGGCTCGGATGTTGCCGCGATGACCTGCCGCGCCGAGCGCCAGGGGGATCATTATCTGCTCGAGGGCCCGAAGACGTGGATATCGAATGGCGGGATTGCAGATTTCTACTGTGTCTTTGCCCGCACCGCACCGGGTCAAGTGCGCGCCGACGGGACCACCGGTGCCGAAGGCATCAGCGCCTTCGTGGTCGAGGCCTCCGATGCCGGGTTCGGCATCGAGCGGCGCATCGAAGTCAATGCGCCGCATCCGCTGGCGGAGCTTGCCTTCAAGCGCTGTCGAATTCCCGTCAGCCGTCTGATTGGAGCGGAGGGCGAGGGCTTCAAGATTGCGATGCGCACCCTCGACGTGTTTCGAGCCTCGGTCGCGGCCGCGGCGACGGGCTTCGCGCGCCGCGCCTTCGACGAGGCGTTGGTCCATGCACGCGCGCGCCGGATGTTCGGTAAAGTGCTCGCGGATTTTCAGCTCACCCAGGCGGCTTTGGCGGATATGGCGACCGCGATCGATGCCGCCGAGCTCTTGACCTATCGTGCGGCCTGGCTGCGCGATACGGGGCAACCGGTGACGCTGGCGGCGGCAATGGCCAAAATGACGGCCACCGAATCCGCGCAGACCGTCATCGATCGTGCTCTGCAAATGTTTGGCGGCCGAGGCGTGGAGCGCGGCCAGACGGTTGAGCGGCTGTATCGCGAGATTCGCAGCCTGCGGATCTACGAGGGCGCCACCGAGGTGCAAAAGCTCATCATTGGAAGAGAGGTCCTGCGTTGAAGCACAAAGTACTGCAACCGGTGGAATGGGCGCGGCCCAAGGGATATTCGAACGGGATCGCGGCGCGCGGGAGCCAGGTATTCATCGCCGGCCAGATCGGGTGGGATGCCCAACAGAAATTCGCGCACCCGGGGCTCGCGGCGCAGGTGCGCGCGGCGCTTAAGAACGTGATCCGTGTATTGGCGGAAGCCGGCGGGCGGCCGGAGCACATCGTTCGCCTGACGTGGTACTTGACCAGCCGCCGTGACTATCTCGATGAATTGCCGGCAATCGGTGAGGCCTATAGGGCGGTTATGGGACGTCATTTTCCGGCGATGTCCATGGTCGAGGTGTCGGCGCTCATCGAGGCGGATGCGAAAGTCGAGATCGAAGCGACCGCCGTGTTGCCGGACGGTTGATTCGCGCGAGACGCATGTCATGACCATGTGGAGGCCGCCGGAACGCATTCGCCACTGCGAAGCGCTCGATCAGCGCCACCGGGAAGTGACCTGTGAGCTTTGGGATCGCGAGGGATTGGACCAGATCGGCGTTGCGCGCTCGGCCGACGGCAAGCGCAGGCTGGTTGCGCCGGGGTGGGTGCCTTGATGTGTGCGAATCCAATGCATTGTGCGTTAAAGTTGCCGCTCGCGGCGGCGCCTTCCTGTGCGTGCGCCGCTATACGGAGATTGCCGTGATCCAGTATCGCGATAATCCAAGCGCCATCCGTGCGCTGGTGCGTGGTGGTGACGTTCACCGCGACGTGTACTTGAGCCCCGAATTGTTCGATCTCGAGATGGAGCGCCTGTGGCACCGCGCCTGGGTTTACGTGGGCCACGATTCCCAAGTTCCGAAGGCGGGCGATTACTTCACGGCCGAGATTGCGCGCCAGCCGCTGGTGATGATCAGAGCGCCGGATGGCGAGGTCCGCGTGTTTTATAACCGCTGTGCCCATAAAGGTTCGAAGATCGTCAGCGCCACCTCGGGTAACTGTCCGGGAGTGCTGCGTTGTCCCTATCACGGGTGGACGTACCGGCTCGACGGAACGCTGCGAACGGTGCCGCTCAAGGGCGGCTACGCCGACACCGGTTTTGCGGAAGCGCCGGCAGCTCGCGGACTCACGCCCGTTGCCGCAGTGGCGGTTCATCGTGGCTTCGTGTTCGCTCGATTGAGCGGCAGCGGCGCGGAATTTGTGGAATATTTCGGGGATTCTCTGTCCTCGATCGACAATATGGCAGACCGCTCGCCGGTGGGCCGCCTCGAAGTCGTCGGCGGCACCCTGCGCTACATGCACAACTGCAATTGGAAGATGTTCGTCGAGAATCTCAACGACACCATGCATCCCATGGTGGCACACGAGTCCTCGGCCGGAACCGCCAGGGATTTATGGAAGGATCAGCCGCCCGATGCGCCGAAGCCGATGGTCATCGAGCAATTCTTGCCGTTCGTGTCGAATTACGAGTTCTTCGACAAGATGGGGGTCAAGATCTACGAAAACGGCCACAGCTACACGGGCGTGAATTTTTCGATACATTCGAAATACTCGAGCATGCCGGAGTACGAGGCGCAAATGGATGCGGCGTACGGCGCGGAGCGCGCGCGCGCCATTCTCGGCGAGATTCGCCACAACACCGTGTACTACCCCAGTCTCACCGTCAAAGGAGCCATTCAGACCATTCGCATCGTGCGCCCGATCGCCGCCGACCGCACGCTCATCGAGAGCTCCACCCTGCGGCTGGTCGGGGCGCCGGAATCGCTTCTCGAGCGCAGTGTGATGTACAACAGGATCATCAATGCGCCGACATCGGTCGTCGGCCATGACGACCTGCATTGTTATCGTGCCATGCAAGAGGGTCTTGCGGCGGAAGGCAACGAATGGGTCAGTCTGCGCCGCAATTTCTCGAGCCGGGACGAAGAGCGCGGCGTTGCCGGCAGCTATAACGGCACGAGCGAGATTTCCGTGCGCGGTCAGTTTCGCGCATGGCTTGCGGCGATGGCGCCGGGCGATGGAGCGCCGTGATGGCGGCAATCGCCGAAGACAGTGAATTGATCGCATTCGTCTATGCGGAGGCGCGGCTTATCGACGAGAAGCGGCTCGAGGAATGGTACGAGCTTTTCGCCGATGACAGCCGCTATTGGATGCCGCTGACGCGGGGGCAGCAGAACGGGCGCACCGAGAATTCGCTGTTCTTCGACGACAAGCTGCTGTTGAAGGTGCGAATAGCACGGCTGCGAAATCCGCATGCGTACTCGCAGGCCAGCCCCAGCTGGTGCCAGCACGTGCTGCAGGCGCCCACGATCGAGGATCGGGGAGCGGCCACCGGGGTCGCGGTGACGCGAACCGCATTTGTGTACGTTGAAAGTCAACAGGATCATCAGGAGGTTTACGCCGGCGTCGTGTGGCATCACTTGAAGCGATCCGGCGACCGGCTGGTGTTGATGCTCAAGAAGGTCGAGTTGCTCAACTGCGAAGCCGCGTTGTCTTCGCTGCAGCTCTTTCCATGAAGCGCGTAGTGCTCACCGGCGCAAGCTCCGGGATCGGATTGGCGACCGCGCAGGCCTTTGTTGAGGAGGGGTATGAGGTCATCAGCATCGCCCGGCGTCCCTGTCCGTTGCGCTCAGCCAAGCTTCGCTCGATCACGGTGGACTTGATGGATGCCGATGCAACCCGCGCGGCCGTCCTTGCGCTCGCCGCCGACGCGCCGGCCACCACGATCGTTCATTGCGCGGGCGCCATCCGGGAAAAGCCGATCGAGGAGACGAGCATTGCGGATCTCGCGGCGCTCGCCAACCTGCACCTGGCGGCCGCCTTATCGCTGGTCCAGGCCAATTTGCCGGCGATGAAGCAGGCGCACTATGGCCGCATCGTATTGATTTCCAGCCGTGCGGCATTGGGGCTCGCGAAGCGAACCGCGTACTCATCGACGAAGGCCGGGATGCTGGGTCTTGCGCGCACTTGGGCGCTGGAACTTGCTTCCCATGGCGTGACCGTCAACGTCGTCGCGCCGGGACCCATCGCCGAGACCGAGATGTTCGAGGAGATCATCCCGCCGGACAGTCCCAAAATGAGCGCGGCGGCGCGTCAAATACCCGCGGGCCGCTTCGGCACACCCGCCGATGTCTCCCGCGCGGTCATGTTCTTCGCGGATCCGAAGGCCTCGTTCATCACCGGCCAGACGCTGTTCGTCTGCGGCGGAACTTCCATCGGCAGCATCGTGTATTGATGTATTGAGGAGAGTCCTATGACCAACGCACAGAACCCTTTCGTTTGGTACGAATTCATGAGCTCGGACGTCGCCGCCGCCAAGACCTTCTACGGCAAGGTGGTGGGATGGAAATTCGAGGATGTGCCGGTATCGGGAATGACGTACACCCTGTTGCGTGCCGGTGACCGACAGATCGGCGGAATGATGGCGATGCCGCAGCATCTGCGCGATGCGGGATTGAAACCCTACTGGGCGGCACACATAGGCGTATACGATGTCGATGCGGCAGCCGCCAAAGTGAGGCAGTTGGGCGGCAAAGTTCATCGGGAGCCCACCGACATTCCCAATGTCGGCCGATTCGCGGCAGTATCCGATCGGCAGGGCGCGAATTTTCTCATGTTCAAGCCCTCTCAACCGGGCGAGCGCGTTTTTTCGCGTGCACCGGGAGATGTCGGTTGGCACGAATTGCACACCACCGATTGGGCGAATGCGTTCGAGTTCTATAGCGCCATGTTTGGCTGGGCGAGAGCAGACCCCTTCGACATGGGACCCATGGGCATTTATCAGCTGTTCACGATCGGGGGCACCCAGGTCGGCGGGATGTTCAATAGTCCGGCGGCCAAGCAGGGGTGCTTTTGGCTGTATTATTTCAACGTCGAAGACATCGGCGCCGCGGCCGGGTGTATCAGCGACAACGGCGGCAAGATCATGCACGGTCCGCAGCAAGTGCCGGGCGGCGGATGGATCGTGCAGGCGTCGGATCCGGAGGGCGCGGCATTCGCGCTGCTCGCTCCGCGTTAGCTTGCACGGCCCGGCCGACCTGTTAGGATTGCCGCCCCCTCGCGATCGCGCAGGGGGTAGGCACGGGGCATGGCGCAGTCTGGTAGCGCATCTGCTTTGGGAGCACGATGCTCCCATCCCGAACAGCATCGATGGTATCAATAAATTCACCACGTTACCAACGCGCAGCTACTCCAAGAAATGCGTTTGTGGACCCATTTGTGGACCCAGCGACGCGATAATGCGAAGGGTGGCGCAATGCAACGCCTCGCAACGGGCGAGCAGCCTTGAGAATACTTTGCCTGCGGGCGCGCCTCCGATCATTGCCACGGCACTATTGGTCTCGGTAGCCCAGCGGGCAGGTGATGTACCAGCAGACGCACAGTTCGATGATCTGTGTCTCGAACCGTCTGCGTCGCTAATGCACCAGAACCCTCGTGGCCAATCGATTCGGGATTGTACTGAAGCACTCGGTTATTCTCTGTCTCCGGATTGCGAATTCGTGTCGGCGGAAGAGTATTTGCTATAGTCAATCTCACAGGAGACTCAATGGTCAGTCTAAATCCAACGGCAGTTTTTGACGCTTACTGGAGATTCGCATCCGAGCGCCTGGCCATGTACACACGGCGACTGAGCGACCCTGAGGGACCGTGGACCGCTGATCCCATCCTGCAGCGTTTCCGATTCACCAACACCTTCCGCGCGTGTGACCGCGTTACCCAGTACCTCTTGAAAGAGGTGCAGTATCGCGACGATCGACCTCAATCGGGAGATGAGGTGTTTTTTCGTACGCTGCTCTTCAAGATTTTCAATAAGGTCGAGACGTGGAAGCTTCTGGAACTCCGGCTCGGACCCATAGCCTGGGCCAGCATCGACCTCAATGAGGTAGACCAGATTCTGAGCGAGGCCCTGTCCGGAGGCTCGAGGATCTACTCGGCTGCTTATATCATGCCGGCACCAAACTTGGGCAAAGTCCGAAAGCACTCGAACCACCTGATGTTGCTGTCGAGGATGATGGACGATAAGGTCCCAAAGCTACTCAGCCAGTCCGGCTCCCTGCGAGAGGCATATCAACTCATACTGGCGTATCCTGGGATCGGACCGTTTCTGGCTTTCCAATACGCCATTGATCTGAACTATTCGACTCTCTTGGACTTTGAGGAGCGGGACTTCGTCGTTGCGGGACCAGGTGCTCTCGATGGCATCAGTAAATGCTTTGAAGGGGCTATTCGATTGACTGCGGAAGAGGTGATACACCACGTGGCGGATACCCAGGAGAGTCACTTTACCAGGCTCGATCTGGACTTCGACGGCCTTCTAGGCCGTCGCCTGATGCCCATTGATTGCCAGAATCTGTTCTGCGAGATTTCGAAATATTCGAGGGTCGCTTTCCCCAATGTCGCAGGTTCAAGTGGACGAACGCGAATCAAACAAGGTTTTTCGCAAGGGCGCGATCTGCTTCCCGAGCCATTTTTCCCGCCGAAGTGGAATCTCACGGCGCGGGTCCCCAAAGGT
>Ga0209415_10001621_pt1 | contig 42909 bp, 39 predicted proteins | sample PeaSoiSIISIP2007_FD_187696 | JGI IMG/M metagenome (GOLD analysis project Ga0209415, IMG submission 187696) | Peat soil microbial communities from Weissenstadt, Germany - SII-SIP-2007 (SPAdes) (version 2) | ecosystem: Environmental > Terrestrial > Soil > Wetlands > Peat | place: Germany...
TCGAACCTCCGTAGCCCGCAAGGAGCGGCAGATTTACAGTCTGCTGGTTTTAGCCACTCACCCACCCGTCCCGCGAAGGCATCCAGGACGCAAATCCTCGCGTCCGGCGAAACGCATCCGGGACACAAGGATCGTCTCCCGCTAACCGAACCAGATCTGAACCGGACCGCTGTACGAGGTACTCCCCAATGAAGATCGGGCTCGTGTGCAGACACACCAGCCCTGATCGCTTGTCTCGCGAGGAACCCGTCCTTGCAGCCAACCGAAAAATTCCGGTCCCCTCAAACTCAGCTGGCGGAGGGACTTGAACCCCCGACCCTCTGATTACAAATCAGATGCTCTACCAACTGAGCTACGCCAGCCCTGCGCAAACCTAGGGAAATTATCACAGCGGCAATCAAATTGCAAGCAACTTCCTTAGGCCCCGCAAACCCGTTGCCAGCATTCAACTTATTTTCGCCTCTTGCGGCCCCGGCATGCCCTATTGTGCAGCGGGCTTGGCAAACAGGGCGTCATCGACGTCCACGTTGTGGTGCACTTCGCTCAGTGTGATCGTCATTTCCGTGTCGCCATTTTTCTGATGAACCGTGAACGGCAGCTTGACGCCGTCCACTTCGCGGTAGTCCTCAAAATCTTCCTGGTACATCGTTACGCCGTCCGGGCCGTGGTGCTGGCTGATCACGCGGAGCGTGAGACCTGTCTGCGCGTCGAAATACATTTTATCCGGCTCGCCGCCTTCCGGCAACGCGCCTTCCACAACCCACGCGTCGCGCTCGCCGATTTTTACTTTGCCGGTCACGGTGAGCTTCGTGTAGAGCTTGCGCAAATTCAGCGGATGAAAGAAATCGGCGTCGCGCCGAGTCTCCGCGAGTTCCGGCCCGGCAAGTTCGCGGAGTCCGTCCTGCGGATCGTCGGTCCAGCCGACCGTTCCATCAAAAGCCTGGCGGAATGACGCGCCGTTGATGGTGACCACGCCGAGCATACGATCGGGCGCCTTCTCGTGAATTTCGACCGTGCCCGACAAGCTCATCGACGGCACCTCAATCGCTCCGGTCGTTTCGCGCGAGGTCAGCTTCTGCCATGCGGCGCGCCCGCCCTCCGCTTCGACATAACGATTGATAATCTGATCGACGGTCGGCACGGCCGCTGCGGCCGCTGGCGCCGTCGGCTTCGCTGGTTTCGCCGCGGGTGTTTGGCCGCGGGCGACCGTTCCCAGCGCAAGGCAAAGACACGCGACGGCGAGAAATCGCTTCATCGAAACAAACATGATTCCATGGACGATCGAGTTCTCTGGGTGAAAAACTGATTCGCGTCGCTCCGCGGGCCTGCTTATCTTCGACGCGTTCTCCGCGCCGCGGGTTGCAACGACGCCACATTTCCAATGCGCGGTGGCAGCCCGGCGCATTACACTGTTTCGCGAATCCAAAAGCTTCGCCGTGTGATGCCGGCTTCCGCCAAAAAACGCGCGCTGATCGTGATCGCGGTCCTGGTGTGCGTGGCCGCCGCGGGCGCCGGAGTTTATTTCTACCGCCTGCATCGGCCGCTTGCCGGAGCGAACGCCGGGACGGCTCCCGACCTTTTGAGCCAGCTTCCCTCGGGCGCACCCGCCATTGCTTATATAGATGTCGCGGCGCTCCGAAAGTTGCAGGGCTCGCAACTCGCGGCGGTGCTGGGTCTCACCGGTGCCGATCCGCACGAAGATCGCGAGTACGCGGACTTCGTCCGCGACACGGGCTTTGACTACGCGCGCGATCTCGACCGGGCGGCCATCGCAATCTGGCCCGCGAGCCTGCTCGCGGCGCCCGGCGGCTCCGGCAGCACCGAGGTGCTGGCGATCGCGGATGGCCGCTTCGACGAACCCAAGATCGAGGCGTACGCCCTGCGCACCGGAAAAGTAGTGACGCGCGGGACGCAATCGTTCTACGAAGTGCCGGGTAACCCGCCCGTTTCGTTTGCGTTTCTCTCCCCCACGCGGATCGTGCTCACGAACACCAAGGACGGAGGAGTGCTCGCGCCGAATCCTTCCGCGACAGATCAAGCGATGCGCGAGCGCATCGAGCGCGTGGCCGGAGCGCCGATTTTCGCGGTGGCGCGAACGGACACGCTCCCGAACAGCTTCTACGCCAATTTCAAGAACGCGCCTCAGTTCGAACACCTGGCGCGCAGCGTCCAGGGTTTGACGCTCGCGGGCCAGCCCGAAGGCGATCAGATCCACGTCGCGGTCGACGCCGAGTGCGACTCGATGAAAAATGCGCTGGAGCTTTCGACGCTGCTCGACGGGTTTCGCATGTTCGGCTCGATGGCGCTTTCCGATCCGAAAGCGCGCGGAAAGATGACCAAGGAGCAGGCCGCGTTCCTGATCGCGCTCGCGAGCCGCGTCAAAGTGACGAACCAGGATCACTGGGTGCGCCTCACGCTCGACGTCACGCCGGACATGCTCGCGCCCGCAAGGCCGAGCCACGCCGATCCGCGCTGATTCACGCATCGGACCAGCTCCGCGGAGGGCGACCCGCGAACGCATCCTCGAGCAGCGCGCGAATTCCTTCCTTCGATAGCGGACGCGAATTGTAAAAAGGATTTGCAATCACAAGACTTGCCGCGTGCTCGATTCCCTCCCGCTTCATCCCAATGGATTGCAGCGAGAGCGGCGTGCCCATCTTCACCTCGAGATCGTAGAGGCCCTGCGCCGCCGACTTCGCTCCAAGCGCGCGGGCGATGCGCTCCATCGCTTCCGGAGCGGCGGCCGCGTTGTAAGCGGTCGCGTGCGGCAGCAGCACGGTGTGCGTTTCCGAGTGCGGCAGATCGAACGCGCCGCCGAGAATGTGGCAAAGCTTGTGATGCAGCGCCATCGTGGTGCCGCCCAGCGACACGCCGCCCAACCACGCGCCGTAGAGCGCAGATGACCGCGCCTCCAGGTTCGACGGATCCTTCACCACGGCCGGAAGGCCACGCGCCATCGCGCGAATTCCCTCCTCGGCGATCAGCGAGATGATCGGATTCGCGTCCTGCGCGTAGAGCGCTTCGACGCAGTGCGCCACCGCGTTCATGCCGCTCGTGGCGGAAAGTTTTTCAGGCATGCCGAGCGTCAGCGCGGGATCGTAGATCACCGTTTTCGGCAGGGCTCGGGAATCGCGCGCGTTTTTCTTGATGCCGGCTTCCGTGAGCCCCCAGATCGGAGTCATCTCCGATCCGGAGTAGGTGGTCGGAATGCAGAGAATCGGACGGCCGGAAACGAGAGCGATCGCTTTCGCGAGTCCCGTCGCCGATCCTCCGCCGATCGCGACGTAGCAATCCGCGTCGAGGCGCGCGGCCTCGGCACGTCCCGCTTCGGCGGTTTTGACGGGAACGTGCATCACGGCGCGATCGAAAATTCCGGCGGCTTTCGAGCCAAGCCGCGCCGCCAGTTCCTCGCCGAGTTTTCTGCGCCCGGGCGTCGTGATGATCAGCGCGCGCTTCGCGCCGAGCCGGTCGATTTCTTCGGGCGCCTTGACAAAACTTCCGGCGCCGAACACGACGCGCGACGGCGACGCCTGATAAACGAAGGAGAGTTTTGGCCCGGAGGTCATCGCGCCGACCCTCGAAAAGTGTGACACCCTGAGTGTGCGCCGATCGTTTGTTTTCTGTAACTTACGAGTGACATGAGGTGGCGACCTGTGTCGACCTGAAAGCGGTGGCTAGTGGCGAGTGGCCCTTCGGCTGGGCTCAGGGCAAGCGAGTGACTAGTGCGGGCAGAATGGGGCGGGAGTGCCCCGGTGGCGTCACCGAGTGCCGGGCCGCGGTACTGCCTTCCGACTGCGGTCTTGTGGACCATGCGACCATACTTGTTGAGGGGAAGCGCGGTGTCAAGCATGCGCTCCTGTGGACTTCTAAGGACCAAGTCATTCCCACCCTCAACAGCCGAGAGTGAGGCGCCGGAAGAATCAAAAGCTCAAGCGCGGCCCGCCGACCATTTGAAAAGCACTTATCCGATAAGCGCGTTGATCAGCCAACGGCCCGTCGGAGATGAAGGACTGCTCCCTGGCGTCTACGAAGCTCGATGCAAGGCAGAACGACGAAGGCGGGTTGAAATCAACTGAATGGAGCCGATAGATTTAATGAATTGGACGATACCGACCCTTGCCCTGTATTTTTGAAGTCCCACTGACGCGGCTAATCAGCTGCGCCGTGATGATACTGATGGCCGGGCGTCTGAATGACCCCAGCCCAACGAGGCCCAAAAAACATGTCAAAATACAAACTAGAATATCTCTGGCTTGACGGCCGAAAACCCATTCCGGAGCTGCGCGCCAAGACCACAATCAAGGAGTTTGCCAGTACTCCCACGCTTGCCGATCTGCCGCTTTGGGGTTTTGACGGCAGTTCCACGATGCAGGCCGAAGGCCATAAATCCGACTGCATTCTGAAACCCGTGGCTCTGTATCCAGATGCAAGCCGCAAAAACGGCTATATCGTTCTCAGCGAAGTGATGCACCCTGACGGCACCCCGCACTCCACCAACGCGCGCGCCACGATCGAGAACGACCCCGACCTGTGGATCGGTTTTGAGCAGGAATACTTTCTTTACAAGGACGGCCGCCCCCTCGGCTTCCCGGAAGACGGTTATCCCAAACCGCAGGGGCCGTACTACTGCGGTGTCGGGTACAAATACATGGGAAACATAGCCAGGCAAATTGTGGACGAGCATCTGGATCTCTGTCTCGCGGCCGGCATCAATCACGAAGGCATCAACGCCGAAGTCGCGAAGGGCCAGTGGGAATTCCAGATCTTCGCCAAAGGCTCCGCCAAAGCCGCGGACGACACCTGGACCGCTCGCTATTTGATGGCGCGCCTGTGTGAGAAGTACGAGGTGGACTTCGAATTGTATTGCAAACCCATCAAGGGCGACTGGAACGGATCGGGCATGCACACCAACTTCTCCACGAAGTACATGCGCGAAGTAGGCGGCAAGGAATATCTTGAGGCCCTCATGGCGGCGTTCGAAAAGCACATCCCCGAACACATCGCCGTGTACGGCCCGGACAATCACCTGCGCTTGACGGGTTTGCACGAAACGCAAGCCATCGACAAGTTCAGCTACGCTCTCTCGGATCGCGGCGCGTCCGTGCGGTTGCCCGTTAACTTCATTAAGGACGGTTACAGGGGCTATCTGGAAGATCGCCGTCCGAACTCCGAAGGCGATCCCTACCAGATCGTCTCGCGCATTCTGAAGACGATCAATAGCGTCCCGAAGCCGAAAGGGCTACAGGCCGTTGGCGCTACCGACTAAGTAGAAGGCCACGAAACTCGCACCACTCGAAGAGCGCACGGACCTCTGATCGGAGCTCGTCAGAGGTTTCGTGCGCGTTTTCGTGTTTGTGATGCCGCTCGACCGCTCGTATAACTCTTGGTTAGTCGGATTATCGGACCTGCTTCCCACCGTATGCGTAGTCACGAGATGCCCGGTCAGAAAAGATCGAACCGGCCGATACGAAGGCAGGGCGCAGCGAGACTTCCGCGACCACCTCAGTCCAAGGCAGCGCCCCCAGGGCAGACCCTTCGTTCGCTGCGGCGAACTCAGGGCAAGGCAAAAGCGATGATGGAATCGCCGGGGGCGTCGTTGAAATAGCCTGAGACGGCGACGATGCCGGGGCCGCCGAAGGCTTCGACGACGACGTACTGCTTGCCGTTTTTCCCCATGTACGTGACGGGAATCGTGTGGGCGCTCGCGTCGATTTTTTCGGTCCACAATTCCCTGCCGGTGCGCGAATCGAAGGCGCGGAAGCGGCCATCGTTGGTGGCGCCGATGAAGATCAGGCCGCTGGCCGTGACGATCATCGAGCCGGTGTTGGGCGCACCGGTATGCGGAAAGCCTTTTTCCGCGAGCGCGTCCACGGTGCCGAAGGGAACGCGCCAGGCGATGTCGCCCGTCTTCGCATTCACCGCGAAAAGTTCCGCCCACGGAGGATTGAGACACGGCCAGCCCGTCTTCGGATCCCAGTAGCGCGTGTTGTAGCGAATGCCGCCGCCGGGATACTCCTTTTCGTAGAAGCCGCCTGAAGGAAGCTCCTTCTCACGCTTCACCAGACGGCCGATCTGCGCCGTATTGAAATCCGTGGTGCCGAAAATGTATTGCAGCTTCGGATCGTACGCGACGCCGCTCCAATTGGCCGCGCCCTCGCGCCCCGGAGAGACGATGGCCATTTTGTCCGGTTCGGCGCCGAAGGGAGTGAACGGCCCGCTGTTGTAGAGATTGTTCTTTTCCCAGAGGTCCTTGCAGAACGCGGCGTGCTCCGGAGTGAGATTGTAGATGTCGGCCTTGCTGACGCTCATGGGCGCGAGCGGCGGAGGCTTCAGCGGAAAGGGCTGCGTCGGCGAAGTGACTTCGCCGGGCACGTCCGATTGCGCCACGGGCCGCTCCTCCATGCCGAAGAGCGGAGTGCCGTTGGTGCGGTCGAAGAGGAAGAGCGTTCCCTGCTTGCTGAACTCGGCGACGCCCGGGATCGTTTTCCCGTCGCGCTTCACGTCGAAAAGCGTCGGCGGCGCGGGCACGTCGTAATCCCAAAGATCGTGGTGGACGAGCTGCTGATACCAGACGAGCTTGCCCGTTGCGGCGTCCAGCGCGACGAGGCTATCGTTGTAGAGGCCGTTGCCGAGGCGCGTGGCGCCGTAATATTCGGTGCCGCCGCTGGGCGCAATCGGGACGTAAACAAGGCCGCGCTCGGCATCGAGCGTCATGAAACTCCAGACGTCGGTGCCGCTTTTCGAATCCCAGCTTTTGCCAAGCCACGTTTCGTAGCCGGGCCCGCCCGGCTGCGCTTTGGTGTAGAAGGTCCAGACGAGCTTGCCGGTGTGGGCGTCCCACGCGCGCACCATCTGCACGCGGTTTTCACCGGTGATGATCAGGTCGCGATAGATCACGGAAGCGGCGGCCGGACCGACGCCGGAAACGAAGCCGCCGTCGCCGAATTCTTCGGCGGGCTTTCCGGTTTTCACGTCGAGCGCGAGCATCTGATTTCCGGCAACGCCGAGAATGATCCGCGGAGAGGTCTGCGAATCGCCGGGCCAATAGGAAGCGCCGCGGGGACGGGTGCCCTTCGTCTCGTACTTCCAGATTTGCCGGCCGGTCTCGGGCTCGAGCGCGTACACATTCTTTCCGGCGACGAGATACATCACGCCATTCACGACAAGCGGAGCGCCCTCGGAATTGACGTTGCCTGCGGGATCGCCCGTGTGAAAGGTCCACGCGCGGCGGAGTTTTTTCACATTGCGCGCGTTGATTTGTTTCAGTGGCGAATAGCGCTGCGCGCCGGGATCATGGCCGGCGTAGGGCCAGTCGCCTTGCGACTGCGCGCCGAGCGCCGCAGGCAAAAACAAAATTGAAAGGATGCCGAGAAGAGAGGAGGCGCGTTTCGTTTTCAAGCGGCTCAGTTCGACGCCGACGCCTTGAGAAGCGGAGTCACGTCGCGCTCCATCTCCTCGAAGGACAGCGCCTTCTCATAGAAATGCGCCACTTTGCCGTCGCGATCGAAGATCGTGGTCATGGGCAGGGCTTCGCCGTCGGCCGCCCAATGCGGGTCGACGCCCTTGTAAAAGTCATCGTCGATCGACGAAGCAAGATACACGGCAAAAGAAGGCTTCGTTTCGTCGAGGTACTTGGCCATCGCGGCCTTGTCGGCCGGATCGGAGGCATCGTTCATCGAAATTTCAACCACCTCGAGGCCCGCGGACTTGTACTTGGTCTGGAGCTTGATGATGTCGGGAAATTCCTTGTGGCACGGCACGCAATACGTGGCGAAAAAGTTGAGGAAGACGACCTTGCCCTTATTGCCCGCGATCAGGGCCTTGACGTCTTTCGGCTCGACGATCTTCATCTCCGGCGCGGATGCAGATTGCGCGCGGATGCCGCGTCCCGCGAAGGCAGCGATGCAGAGGGCGCCGAGCGCCAGGCAAGCAAGTCTCATGACCGGACGGCGAAGCTGCGATTTCATTGGCCGCCGCTTCCGGGCGCTGCCGACGCCAGCATCTTCGTGGAAGCGTCGGCAACCTGCTGGAACGTGTCGTCCGTGACGTTCACATGATTGCTCATCACTTGCCGATTATCGTTCACGAGAAACGTGTTGTTGGCCTGCGTGTTGATCCTGTAAAGGCGCACGCCCAGATCCTGCGGCCCTTTTTGGAGGTACACGAGGGGGATCTGTATGCCCTTATCGGCCGCGAGCTTTTCAAGCCAGTCCTTCGTATCCGGCCCGGCGATCATCACCGCGAAGCCCTTGAGATTCTTCTGCGACTTCACGAGGCCGTTCAGCTTGACGATCAGGTCGGCCGCTTCCGGGCTGGGCTTCTGGAAGAAACCGATCACGGTCGGCGCCGTTCCGTATTCGCACACGTAGCAGGTGTCCTGGCCCTTGTACTTGCCGGTCACATCGATCACGCGGAACGACGGAGTGACGTCGCCCACCTTGCGGCCGGAGGTAATCGGTCCGGTGGTGGCAACGGCGAGCTGCGCAGCAGGCTGAGCGGCGGCATTCGCGCTCGATGCATCCGTGCTGCCGTTGGCGGCAGCTGCTTCCGCCATCTTCACGGCGTTCGCGGCATCAGTCCCGTCAACGGGATATTTCAACGCGACCCACTTGTACCAGCCGCCTTCGAGAATTTTCGTATTCAGGTAGCCGAACTCAGCGAGCTTCTTGTACATGTCGAGCGAGTCTTCGTCATGATTGCACGGGCAATAGAGAACGAGCATCTTGTTGCGCGGGAGCGGGATCGGGGGCTTCACCTGCGCCACCCAAGGGTAGTTGATCGCGCCGGGGATGTGGCCTTCGACGAAGGCTTCCTCAGGCTGCGTATCGACGAGCGCGAACGTGGTCGCCTTGTCGTCCATCAATTTCTTCATGTCCGCCGGGGTGATGAATTGGGCCGGCGGAGCGGACATCTGCGTGGGGTCGTCAAACACCTGTCCAGAGTCTTCTTGCTGCGCAGCGGCCTGGCGGGGCAAGCACAAAAACGCCCCCAGCACGAGGACCGCAAAACCGAGCCACTTAGCGGTGTGTTGCATGACGACCTCCGTATCTCCGACCGGCCGGGAAATTCACCAAACCTTGTTACTGCCCTTACGCGTGGATGTTACGCAGGGCCCCAAAACCTGTCAAGGCTGTGTACTTCTGGGCCATAAACCATTCAGCGACAAGCGCATCGCCCGCTTCCAGTACATTCGCCTCTATCACATTAGACGTAATTTCAAGGACGCGGTTTCATGGATTTGAACTCGAGGCAAGCGGCGGCGCCTAGCGCACTAGCGTCCCGGCAGGGCGAACGCGTACGCCACGCCATCGACGAGAAACACGACGTACTGGCGGCCATCGAGTTCGTAGGTCATCGGTCCCGTGCCGAGCGATCCGCCGGGATACATGTGCCAAAGGACTTTCCCGGTGGCAGCGTCCAGAGCGACCAGGCTGGAAGACATGTCCGCGGTAAACACCAGGTGACCCGCCGTGGAGAGGATGCCGGATTGTCCGCCGCGACCTTCGGTGTCCGCCGTCCAGCGGACCTTGCCCGTTTGCACGTCGATGGCTTTCAACATCGATTTCGATGAAAGAAAAAAGTCGCGTCCCGCCCAGCCCTCCGCGGATTTTCCGGGCATGGTGAGATAAAAAACGCCCATGGCCTCGCGCGAGTTCACGTAGAAGAGGCCGGTATCAGGATCGTAGCTCGGCGCCTGCCAGTTTGTTCCAACGCCTCCCGAGACGAGCACGCCATCGGGCTGAGGCTCTTTGTCGCTGCGGGGAATCGGCTGGCCGCGCTTGTCGTAGCCGGAGACCCAGTTGGCGGGAACGAACGCTTCCGAGATCAGGGCTTCGCCGTTCGTCCGGTCGAGAACGAAGAACAGGCCGTTCTTTCCCGCCTGCGCGAGCATCTTTCGCGGCTTGCCATGAAAGGTGCCGTCGAAAAGGACCGGCGTCATCACCGTGTCCCAATCGTGCGTATCGTGGGGAGATGCCTGGAAATACCAGACGAGCTTGCCGGTGTCCGGGTTGAGCGCCACGATCGTGCAGGTGTAGAGGTTCGCGCCCACGCGCGTATCGCCGTTTTCGACGGGATGAGGATTGCCCGTTCCCCAATACAGCAGATTGAGTTGTGGATCGTATGTGCCCGTCAGCCACGTCATGCCGCCGCCGCGCGTGATCACGTCGGTATCGTGCGGCCAGGTGTTCCACGCAGGATCGTCCTGCTTGGGCATGGAATCCCAGCGCCATTCCACTTTTCCGTCCACAGGATTGATCGATTCGAGAAAACCGGGCAGATCGGCGGTATCGCCCGAGGTTCCGACGATGAGGTGATCGCGTATCACCAGAGGTGCGACGGTGCCGAAGGCTTTCAGCGCGGGATCGTCGATCTGAATCTGCCAGATCATTTTGCCGTTGTGCGCGTCGACGCACAAAAGCTGCGCATCGAAGGTCGTCATGTAGAGACGGTCCTTCCACATCGCGACGCCCTTATTGCCTCCGCCCGGCGCCGCTCCCGGACGCTGAAAATGCCAGATCTGTCGGCCGGTGCGGGCATCAACGGCCCAGATTTGATTGCCGCCCGAAATGTAGAGGATGCCGTTTACTTCGAGGGGCATGGATTGCAGGGCAGCCGAGTGCGCCTGGAACGCCCAGGCGAGCGTGAGCGAGCCGGCGTTTTCTCTATTGATCTGCGTGAGCGGACTGAAGCGCCGGCCGGTGTAGTCGCCGTTGAAAGTCGGCCACGTGTCCGTGGGAGGCTTCAGAATCTTTCCGGGATCGAGTCCCTGCGCGGGCAAACGCGCCGCGAACAGAAGTCCGAGCGAGAGAAGGGCAAGCACCTTCTTCACTTCAATGTCTCCAGATACGTGAAGAGGTTGTGCATGTCGGCGTCCGTGTATTTCTCGAGCAGCGCGGCGTGCGCGGCGAGCGGATCGGTGACTTCCAGTTTGACTGCGCTGCGCGGCCACGAGTGATACCAGCCCTCTTTGCCATTGATCGCAATGTTGAAGCCGTCGTTGAGAACAACCGTTCCTTCGAACTTCTGGCCCGAAGGCAGCGTCACGACTGCGGTCGAGGGCGTGCCCGAAGGATAGAGGAAGCGCGTCTGGAGATCCGGGGGATTGTACTTCGTCGCGATACCGGCGAGGTCGCCCGTCGCCGAATGACACTTGTTGCAGCCGCCCGGTCCGTTGAAATAGGCCTTGCCAGCTTCGACGGTGCCGGTCGCCAGGCGCTCAGCGGGAATGTCGTTGGGATAGGGGCCGACGCGCGTATGGAGATCGAACAGAACGAGCTGGGCCTGCACGAACGCGACGAGATCGGCGATCTGCGAATCGGCAAGTTGAAATGGAGGCATTCCCTTATCGGCGCGCCCGCCCGTAACGACCGGACCGATGAGATCGCCGCCTTTGTCGTGCCGCACGAGCGACGACCGGATGAGATCGGGGCCGCGGCCGCCGGTGGCGTCATCCGCGTGGCAGGCAGCGCAGTTCTGCTTGAAGAGCGTGTGGCCGCGCTCGGCCGCAGCGGCTTGCGCCGCCTGAGCCGCAGCGCGAGCGTCCGCGCCGCTGGGAGACGGCGGTCCCGCAGGAGTTCCTTGCTGCGCTGCGAGCGATCCGAGCGACAGGACCGCGCAGAGAACAGCAACCGCAACGAGCGCAAGCTTCTTCACGGCATTCCCCCATCGGCGCGCAAACTCAGGACGTGAGACGCACGGCGTCAACGCCCCGTTTCCCCCACTGCGAAAATTCGCTACTTGCCTGCCTTCGTCAGCGTCGCGCCGCTAATTTTCTTCGTCTGGTGCGCCCAGTTTGGACCCGGATAGGTGAAGAGCAGGTCGTAGCCGGGTGATCCGCCCGCGACGAAGATATGGAAATCGTCCGGGCTTTGAACGATCGGCACGCGTCCGCCGGGTTTCAAGTTGTCCAGGAAAACCTGCGCGTGCTCGGGACTGATACGGCCGTCCGCGGTCGCCTCGTGCGTGAGCTTCACCGTGGCCGGACTCAGCTTCTCGAAAGGCAGGCGCGACTTCTCGTACAGGTACGCCTGCAAACTCTTTCGCGTGTATCCGGCGTTCGCCAGATCCACCGCGCAATCCGGAATCAACACGAGGACATACGTCTGCGAGTGGAACCAGGCGAACCCGCCGCCTCCGCTGATTCTCGCGACGATTTGATCGATCACGCCTTGTCCCGTCCACGGTGCGACCGCACCGCCGCCGAGGACGAGCGGATTGCCGACCGTGGCGACTGTGACCGTGCTTTCCTCCGGCTTGTAGCCGAGGCTCACGTCGTAAGGCTCCCACGGGCTCTTCTCCTGATCCTCCGCAAACGTGAAGAACGTGTAGGACTCGAGCCGGCCCGTGAGCGCCATGTCGTTCACTTGCGGCCACGTCTGTCCCAGATTCAGCAGAGACAGCCGAAGCGCACGGCCCACCGTGCTATTGGCGCGGAATCCGTGGCCTAGCATGCCGATGCCGGAATTGAATCCCAGCTCCTTGCCGATCGGGCCGCTGACGACCACGACCGGAGTGAAGGATCCGGTGGAAGCCTGCACGTGCGTGAGGTCGTACTTCTTGTCCAGGAAACCGTCCATGGCCGCGAGAATGACGGGGAAATATTCGGGCTTCGCTCCCGCCATCACGGAATTGACGGCGACTTTTTCGACCGTCACCGTTCCCTGCTTCGGAGCCGCCTGGCCAAGCAGTTCCTGCGGCGAGCGAGTCGTCGCCGCAAGCATCGCTTTCACGAGCTTCGGAGTCGGCGGGACGATCGGCAAGCCATCGGCCCAGTGACTATCGAGGAAGAGGTCGTTCACCTTCTGATAGGCATCCTCGTAGCTCTTGGCGGTGACTTTGATATTCGCCCGCTCGAACTGCTTCTGCACCTGCGAGGGCTTTGCCTCCTCCGCGGTCAGGGGACGGGTGAGTTCGTCGACCATCTTGTCGATGAACGCGGCGGCGATGGGCTGAAGTTCTTTTTGGCTCGAGCGTGCGCGGTAATACGTGTCCGCGGGAAGCGCGAGCATTCGAATGCCCGGCATGCCGCGGTCTTTCGCCGCGGACTGCGCATCTTCGAGAAACTCGGATGTGGTGAAATAAACGCCCGGCATTCCAGCCTTTTCGATTTCAATCGTGTCGTGGGAACCCCACCACGTGCAGCTCCCTCAATCACCCACACCGAAAACGAAAAGATCTCCCTGCTGCTTCACCGTGGGATACCACTTCGGCATGTCGGTGATGGTCTGCGCCGCGGGCTTCGGGTACATCACGATCGTCGCGGTCGGATACTTCTGCTTCAAGAGTTGCGCTACCACCTCGAGAAAATTATCGGCGCCGAATTTGCCGTTGTCCACCAGCACGATCTTCTTGCCGGCCAGGTCGGGCACGCGCGGATTGATTCCGATTGTGGGCGGAGGAGGGATTTCGCCGCGAGGATTCATCACTTCGACCGTCACTTGCGCCGCTGCCGTCCCGGCCGCGACCAAGCCTCCGACCAAAAGCGCAGTTGCCAGCAGCCAATTCGTGTTTCTCTTCATGGCATTCCCCCATCTATCGCACTGAAGCGACCCAACGAACTCGTTTCCGCGAGAGCGCCCTCAAGATAGACACCGAATGATGGAATGTCAATTCGATTGCATGCCTCGTGGTGGGTCAGTTTCCGGCTATCCGACCCGCGCAGGTCACGTGCACCAGTTAGGTCAGTTCTCTTCCTGTCCTTCAGACGAATGCACAGCACTGCACCGGAGGACTCCAGGGCGCGTTGCAGGCCAAGATTCCTTTCGCCCCTATTCCTGTCTGAGGTGGTAGCTAATACTGCTAGGGCGCGGGCCGCACGGGCTGCAGTTGATTCCAGTTTCCCGAGAGTTGCCCGTTCGGGTTGAAGTTCGAATCATCACTCATGATGTATTCGTTTGATCCGTTCAACCAGGCGTGATCATAAAGGTTGCTCAGTTCCATCGTATTTCCAGTCGTGGGATCCCGGAAGGTTTGCACACCACGGATGTTTTGGTCAAATCCGAAGGCACTGTTTTGCGCACCCCGCTGTGCGTTGGCGGTGACGCCCATGATGGTGTCGGCGACATGCTTTTGAAAGGCGGCCACGATTGCGTCCATGGTGGCTTCCTTTTGAGCCTCAGCCTGGTAGAGTTTGGCAATAACTCCGTTCGAGTAAGCCTGCCATTTCGGTTCCGGTCGAACGGAACTGATCATCACTTTGAAGAGCTTTTCGTTGGCTTCGAGTTGGCCTTTCGGCGTCCGCAATGCCATCACGTCGATCGCGTGGCAATCGTAAAATGCACCCCGACCCTGGCGAAAAATACGTGTCACGACGACCAGCGCCACCCAATCCTCCAATGTCTTGCCATCTTTTTGGAATTCGACGCGCGCCCGAATGGCGTCGGTTCGAGCGCTACCGCCGTTGCTCGCATCATCTGGGGGCAGCCCCAATTGCTTGCGCGCCATCTGGTTAAGCTCGGGGAACGGCTCAACCGAAACAACCGTACTGCCGCTAGGGAACGCGCTGAGCACGCTTTGGCGAAAATAATCTTCAGCTTTCATGGGTTTCTTCACCGGGCAAGGCTTGCCTTGAAGGCCGAGTGCGCGTCGATTGGGGTCTGTCAACTTGCGCAATTCTGCTGGATCATCCGTATATTGCCAGCTGTCGTTTGGGGCACCTTGAAACGCGACAGACCCGTCCCCACTCGTGGCCTCCCACGACACCGCATAAAGATCGGAAAAACATCCCTCGGTAGTATTGCCGGCTACGCTACCCTTGAAGTCCCAGGCGAAAGGAATCAACATATCCATCGCGGGTAGGGCGACTGTGCCACTGCCCAATGCCGGATCGACGACATTCGCTATGACTTGAACTTGCTTCATGCGCAGGTAGGAGCCGGAGGCAGTGCTGCGGCCAGCCGCTTTCGGCGCTACATCGGCACCGTGGGACGACTTTGCGGTGGGAGTGGCCGCGGCGCTGGAGGCGTGGGGCGAGTCGGTGTGGGCGGCCGGGGCCGGGGTTTCGGAAGCGGGCGATACACTCGAAGAGCTGGGCGCAGAACTACTGCTCGGGTTCGCAGTCAGCCCCGCGGCTTGTTTGCACCGATCGGACAGCGCGTCCTTGTGTTCCCTGAGACAGGCCACGATTCGGCCCCCACCGGTTTGCACTCCCGCGCACAGCTTCTTTGCATCCTCGGCGCAGGCGGCGCGAATCGCAGCAAGTGACTGCTGATCACCCGCCTGTGCAGATTGCGCCGCTCTAGCAAGGGAAACGGAGGAAACAGTCAGAGACAACAGCAGGCAGGACACGTTCGCGATTCGTCTCACTTTCATTATCGACCTCTCTTGATTGAAGTGCTCGCAAAAATTGGGGGGCTTAGAGTTGCGAGCATAACATGACCAATTCAGCTGTTCAGAGTGAATTGTCGACCACTCGGAAGCAATTGCCTAAGTCCTGATTAACGCGGTAACCGGACATGTCCGGCAATTGGTTTCCAGAAACCGATGCTACTTGCGGGAGGTGCATTGCGCTGCTTCTGGGCGAAGTGCAACATGGTTCATGCCCAAGAAGAAGGAATCTAAAGTGAAAACACTTTCGCAAGTCCGAGAGGCGACGCTGGCAGATGTGAAGCGCATGAAACGCGAGCCGCGCCCCGCGGCCTCAGTTTGGAAGCATTCGCAGGAGCGAACGTTTTGTCAAACGAAGGCTCGTCGTGCCAGTGCCTGATTAACTCGCCAATGGAAACTGGCTACTACGACGCGCGTCGCGCTGGCGTAGTTCTTCTATTGCTTCGTGTCAGACCAGTTCGAGTCGGCGCCGAAGGGCAAGGTGACCATCACCGCGACAACGTCGTGGATCTTGCCGTTCTTGATCTTGAAAAGCTCCGCCACTTCCTCGCTGAAAGGCCGCGTCGCCGCCGCAGACTCGTCCACTTTCCCCACTCCCGGCACTTCGACAGACCGAATCATCCCCGGCGTATTGAACATGAACACGCCGATCACCAGCCCCTTCTGCTCGTCCACGGTGGTGTATCGCCGCGGCCGGATCGGCGTGATGTACTCGAAGAGATGAGTATCCAACTGCTTCTCGCAGTCGAGCTGCCCGAGTTTCGAGCCCGCGAAATTCGACGGGCAGGTCTGCGTGCCGTTTTCGATGCGCGTCACGTCCTTATCGAAATTCGCAAGTTTGCCGCTGCTCTTCTCGATCGCTTCGAAATAGAGGTCCGCGGCGTCCACCAATTGCTGGCGCGTCGGATGGTCGGATGAATCGAGGTCCTCGAGCAACGCCGGCTGCGGGTTCGTCAGATTTTCCGGACGCGTGAAGCCCGCGGCCGTCTCTTTGCGCGTGAGGATCACTTCCATCTCGCTGATTTTCTTCTCCACCACCTTCACGCGCGCAATCAGAATCCCGCCCATGCCCCCCTCATCCGTGGTGCCGACAAAGCTCACCTGCCCGGCCTTCGGATCGTCGAGGAAGAGCTGGTAGCCACCGAAGCCGTCGAGCGTGCCCCACAAACCGTCGCCCACTTTCAGTTCCTGGCCGTTTTCCGTGTAGCGCGCGTCCTTCGTCAAAGGCAAACGCGAGGGATCGTGCTCGAGCAGCGCGGCGCGGAACTTGTTCATGAATCCGTTCAGGCACTTCCGGTCGCAATCCCCGCTGCCCGCCGCGGCGGGAGGCTTCGGCGTCGTAACAGCCCACGACGCCCGAGCCGTCGCGCTTCCCGGGCCCCATCCGGGCTTCAATCCGTACTGCGCCTGTGTGGGCACACCCTGAATGAACCGGATCTTGCCCTTCTCAATCCTGAACACGACGCCGATTTCCCACGTGAACGGATGCCGCAGCGATTCCGGCCACACGCTGCCGTCATTGAGCGTGAGCGACCTTACCGTGCCGTTGTGGTCGAAAAAGCAGAATGCGAACACCAATCCGCGCTCATGGTCCACCACCATGAATCGCCGGTCGCGAATCCGCGTGACGAATTTGAAAAAGCCCGTCTTGAACTGCGCCTCGCAGCCCATGCTGAAAATCGGATAGTTGAAGGGCCGCGGCGCGTCGAGCGCCGGATTGTTGGTCGTCTGCGTGCCGCCCTCGATGCGGTTGCAATCGGCGGTGAAGGGATACACGCCCTTGCCGTCGCCCCTCTCGAGGCCGGAGAAATACATGTTCGAAATCTTGACGAGCTCTTCGCGCGATGCGCGCTCCGCCGCGGGAATCGCCTGCGTGAGAACCGAATCGGGCGTGGCGATCTTGTCGAGAGCCGTCGCGCCGGGGATATCGCGGTTCACAATCGTTTCGATTTCCGTGATCTTCCCATCCTGCACTTTCAAGCGCAGCACCAGGATGGCGGGCCGGTCCCATTCCTTGACGACGCCGATGAACCCGACCTGGCCGGCAGCGGGATCGGCGGTGTAGAGCCGGAACGTTCCGAGGCCGTTCGCCGTGCCCCACAATCCCTCGCCAAATTTCAGCAGCGTCCCGTTTTCGGTGAACCGCACATTGCCCGCGACCGGCACTTTCGATGTGTCGCGCGCGGCCAGCGCCGTCAGATATTGATCGACGAAGCCATTCAGGCATTCGCGGTCGCACGCGCTTGCGGCGCGGGCAGGTTTGACCGCCAGGGCAGAAGCCAGAAATACCCCCATGGCGCAGATGGCGGCCGATCGTAGAAATGATGTATGCATTGTGCTCCTCCGCTTTCCGAGTTCGAGGGATGCCCGCCGAGAAGTTGCGGCTTCCTGTGGCACTGCAGCCGCCCTCAGGGGTTAAAACCCCTGAAGGTCCACAGTCGTAATGTCGGAGCTCCCTCGGCTGCGCTCGGGGCAAGTTCAGCTCCGACCCCCTAAAAACCGTGCAGCGAGCTTCAAACCTAAGACACGCTACGGCAAGCCGAACACGAAGTACGTGGTGCCGGCCGTGACGAAAACGTATTGCTTGCCGTCCACCGCATACGTCACCGGATTCGACCGGATCGACGCGCCGAGATTCATGTCCCAGAGCGGCTTTCCCGTCACCGCGTCGAGCGCGAAGAAATTGCCTTCGTCGCTTCCGGAGAAGACGAGACCGCCGGCCGTGGCGAGAGTGCCCACCCACGACGGCGCGTGCAGCCGGAACTCCCACTTCATTTTTCCCGTGGTGCCGTCGAGCGCGCGGATCGCGCCGTAGGCGTCGTCGCCGCTGAGCGCGCGCTCTCCACCCGCGCCCATGGGGAATTTCCCCATCTCCCACTTGGTGGAAGTGCCCTTGACGAAATAAGAGCCCATTTCGCGCGCGTCGACGTAGAAGAGTTTGGTCAGCGGGCTATAGGAATTGCTGGTCCAATTGATCGCACCGGTGATGCTGGGAAATACCAGGTTTCCTTCGGGACTCGGCCCGGAATTGGGCAGAACGATCGGATGGCCCGTCGCGTCGAGTCCCTTCGCCCACGTTTGCTTCGCATACGGCATGCCCGCGACGAAGTCGCCCGTCTCGCGGTCGAGGACGTAGTAAAAGGCGTTGCGATTGGCGAAGCCGAGTAGTTTTCGCGGCTTGCCCTTGATCGTGTCGTCGAACAAGATGGGCGGCTCGGACGCATCCCAATCGTGCGTTTCGTGCGGCGAGAATTGGAAATACCATTTCATTTTGCCGGCGTCCGGATCGATGGCGAGCAGCGCGCAGGTGTAGAGGTTGTCTCCCGGCCGCGCGTCGCCGTTCCAATCCGGCGCGGGATTGCCCGTGCCCCAATAGACGAGGTTCAGCTTGGGATCGTAGGCCCCGGCGTTCCATGTGGTGCCGCCGGCCGGAACGGAACCGCCCCACGTCTCCGAGCCGGGTTCGCCCTGCAACGGCACGGTCCAGATGCGCCACAGCCGCTTGCCGGTCATGGCGTCGTAGCAATCAAGAAAGCCGCGAACGGCCGCTTCGCTCCCGCCGGTGCCGATCAGGACTTTTCCATCGATCGCCAGAGGCGGCCCGGTGATCGCATAACCCATTTTGTTGTCCGCGACCACCGTGTTCCAAATCACGGCGCCCGTGGTGGCGTCGAGCGCCACGAGGTGCGCGTCGATCGTCGCGATGTACACGCGATGGTCAAGCACCGCGACGCCGCGATTCGTCTGAAAGAGCCCGATCGCCACCACATTTTTCAGAATGGGCGACCACGTCCAGAGTTTGTTGCCGGTGTGCGCGTCGAGAGCCGTCACCGTGCTCGGCGGCTCGGTGACGTACATGATTCCATCCACGACGATGGGAGACGTTTCGACGTTTCCGGCGGGGCGATTTGGCTGATACGCCCAGGCCATCTTCAGCCCGGCCACGTTTTGCGGAGTCAATTGCTTGAGACCCGAGAAGCGCTGCCCGTAATAGTTGCCGCCGTAGGTGAGCCAGTTCGCAGGTTCGCTATCCGATTTCACGACCTGCGAATACGGCACCGGTGTTTGAGCTGCAAGCGGGCTCGCCAGAGCGAAAAGAATCAGGGCGTACTTGATGGCTCTCATTGGGCGCCTTTCAGGCTGGCCAGATATGCGACCAGATCGTCGAGTTGCGACGCGGAAAGGGTGTCCTTGAAGCTGGGCATCACGCTTTTCCCGGGAATTTTTTCTACCTTCTGCACTTCGAGTTTCTTGAACGTGTGGAAGCGCCCGGCGGCGTCCTTGATCACGATGGTGAACGAATCCTCGCTCACGCGCGTGCCATCCACTGTGTGGCCGTCCTTCGTAACCACGCGCACGAACAAGAACTGCGTGAAGCGGCCGCGCTCCATCGCGCCCGCTTCCTGCGGCAAATTCGCGCCGGGAGTCAGCAGCGCCGCGCGCAGGTAACTTGGCCCGCGCATCGCGCCGACCCTGGTCAGCTCCGGACCGGCGCCTCCGCCCTCCCCGCTGATGATGTGACAGCCCGTGCAGCCGCTCGTCCCATAAACCGATTTGCCTTTTCCGATGTCGCCTTTCGCGATCTCGGCATCCGCGGTGTGGCCCAGCGTCCGCAGGTATCCGACGACCTGCCCGGTTTCTTCGACGTTCAGCGAGCCGAAGGCAGTCATGCCCGTGCCCGGAATTCCGCCGCGAATGATCGCGCCGACCTCTGCGTCGCCTAATCTTTCCGGAGCGCCCTGGAGGCTCGGGCCGTCGCTCCCGCCGCCGTCAAGCCCGTGGCATTTCGAACAGGTTGCTTCGTAGAGCTTCTTGCCATTCGCTACGTCTTCGGGCGATGTCTTGGCGACGACGGGCGTCGGATCGCGAGGGATTTGCGCTTTCGCGGCCGACGCCACCACGAAAAACGCCAGAGCAGCCACACACAACGGCCGGATCGCTTTCATGTGCACTCCCCCACGAATTTCTCTCGATGCGATGCGGATTATCACACTGAAAATCCGGGTGTCAAGCGATCCGACGTCCTGGCGGCGCGTCAGTTTGCGAGTAGCCGACTTATCAGGGGTTGACCCTTGCGCACCTAATGCCTCTCAGAACTTGGCTGCTTCTCCTGGGCAGTCTCTAAACTGGGAAATGCCCATGACCGCCAACGGAGTCTATAAATTTGACCCAAGCGTGATACGGGTAGGTCTGATTGCAGGAGTTGTAGGGCTGCTCTTTTTCGGATCGCTGGGAGTCGCCGCGGAGAGAGAAGAAAACTTCGCTCCGGGACTGTGGCTCGTCGGTTTGGTACTTTCACTAGCATGCATTCCCTATCTAGCGCATGTGATGAGACTCTCTGGGCGTACCCTTCAGGTCAGTGACAGCGGCATTTCAGTGCACGATAATCGAGGAAACGAAATCGGAAGCCTTAAATGGGTCGAATTGGCGAAGGTCACGGAGCGTCGAAAGATGGCGCAGCTGGCACTCTGGGATAAGTCCGGTGCGCGAAGGGTTTTGGTGGATCAACAGTTTGAGAACTTCAGCGCGATTCGTTCAAGGATTCTGGCCGAGTATGCGAAGGCTTTTACTCTCAAGCCCTTACCTATAGAATTTCGACATCCAAGACCTTTGCTCTATGAGAGCTTCGTTTACGCGACAGGCGCTGCGTTTCTTGCTTGGGGCTCGTGGAGCACCTTCCGCCAAAATCAAAGAGGGCTCAGCGTAGTCTTCCTTTGCTTTATGATCGCCGCCGTCCTGTCACTTCTTAACCTCTATCCACAAATGCGGGGCCCATCTGTCTTATTTGAAGACCGATTTGTGCTGCGCAGTCTTTTCAGGACAGAAGTCCTTTACAAGAAGAGTGTTACCAGTGTCGAGATTCGAGACGTCGCAAATCCCAGGAGTGGAACTAAGTTTTCTTTGGTCACCGTGCAAGGTATCGGTGGGAAACGGCTGAAAATAACATCGAAATATGGCAGCGTCCCGGAAATATATCTGACGCTGCGAGCGTGGTTGGCTCAACAATAAAGCGACAATGGCGAATCGCGTCGGCGACTGTTGACAGGAGCCGACGGTAAGTCCTGATAAACGCGCTTACCGGAAACTTGGCGTGCACCCGCGCGCTCCCGAATGCGTTGAACAAAGGCAAGTCTTGGTGGTGTCAGGGCAGGCCGAGGCTTCCGTAGGAGCGCCCCGAATAAAATGCGCTTCATTCGCGCCACGTGGCATACAATCTCGCCAGAAGTTCGTCCTTTGGGGGGAGGCATTGCCGCACAATAAAACTTAAGGAGGTAAAGGATCATGGATAGACGAAAGATGTTGGCGTTGTTAGGAATCAGCCCGACGCTAATCGCTGGTTCCCCGGCCTACGCACGGACAGCTCCGAGAGCCGTCCCGGAAGTTTCCTCCGCAGACGGAAGCGGGTCGATCACGGTGATGAATCCCGCGATACCCGGCAAGCTGGCAACCCGGGTCCCTCTGGTGCCGCCGCTCGATACCCTTCAGAACAAGACAATCTACATGGTCAACCTTTCCTGGGAGGGTCCAGATGCCGCGAACTACTTCTACGGGGCAATGCGGGAGTGGCTTGACAAGCATTATTCCGGCGTCAAAACGATTGTGAAAGTCACGGCCGAGGGCATGTTTGGCGGCGATCCATCCATCATAAAGGAGATCATCGCCAACAAGGCCGATGCGGCCATCGTCGGCGTCGCTGGTTGAAACGGCTGCTGCGCGGCCGTGAGCCGCTGGGCGAAGCAGATCCAGATGCAATGCAAGATTCCCGCCATTGGCGTCGCCTCCTCGAACATCGTGCATTACGCAACCGGCTACGTTTCCAAGTATCAGACTGGCATGCCGATCCGGTACGTATCTGTGCCGTTTCCTTTCACAGGTCAACCGCGCGCCGTTGACGTTGGATACGTCTCCGGCAAGGACATGCTCACCGGCCAGCCGCTCATGAGCGCCGTGGTCAATGCGCTCACCGGTCCTCTGACGGTCGAGGAAAAAATGTCGGGCGCTCCGCCGGAGGAGGCCGTCGAACCGAGGCTGCTTCCGCCGGACTCCGAAGAAAACTTGCGTATGCTGTTCGAAGACAAGGAATGGACCGATTTCAATTCGATTATTCTCCCTACTGAGAAGCGGGTGACGGCGATGCTCAAAGGCACCAGCCACAAGCCCGACGAGGTGATCAAGACGATCAACATCACCGGCGGCGCGCGGCAACTCACCGTGGAGAAAGTCGCCATCAATGCAGTGATGGCCGGAGCTTCGCCCGAGCACTTGCCGGTTATTTTGGCCCTCGCCACGCAAGCGCCCTTTGGCAACTCCACCAGCTCGATGGCGAATATGGTCGTGATCAGCGGCCCCATCCGCAACCGGCTCAAGTTCAATTGCGGAACCAATGCGATGGGCCCGTACAACAGGTCGAATGCCGTCGTCGGTCGCGCGTTCACGCTGATGTCCAAGACGGCGGGCGATCTCCGCAACAATGTCAATGCCTGGGAAACTCTGGGCAACACCATGCAATACAACAACATGTGCTACGGCGAAAACGAGGAGGCTTTGCCCGACGGCTGGGATCCTCTGCACGTTGAGATGGGCTTCAAGCCCACCGACAGCGTGATTACCGTGGGCACGGGCTGGAGCAGTATCGCCAGCGTGGGTGCCAGCCAAAGCATCTACCCAACCCACTACTTGATGCGCGACTACATGAGTTCGTTTTGCGCATCGGGCTCAGCGGCTACCATCGTGATCGATCCGACAGTCGCGGGACTTCTCAAGGACGTTCACGGCTTCAAGACAAAAGCTCAACTGAGCGAATGGTTCTCCCAAAATGTGACCAAGACGAACGCGTCGTATTGGGGCAATGGCGTCATTCAAAGCACCGCCGTTCCGTTTGCGCTGGCGGGTCTCGAGCCATACGCAAGCTGGAGAAAGTTGCCGGACGACGCCCTCATCAAGCCGTTCACCAACTCCAAGGCCATCCACGTGGTCGTTGCAGGCGGCAAAGTTCAGACCATGTGGTTTGTCACTGACTTCGGCATCCGCCGAGGAGTGTCGATCGACGATTGGATGTAGAATGGGTTGATCCGCGGTGGCGCGGGGCGCGAGCTCCGCGCCTGCCGCAGAAGGAAGTGGATATGAAGCCTCGTTTTTTTGCCAGCTTCCTGCTGGGAACGCTCATGCTGATGCCGGCGGCGCTTTCCTCCCGTGCTTGGCCAAAGCATCCGCAACAGGCGGCTTCCGCAAAAGCAGGCCCGGGCTCTTCCGCGTCCGCGAAAGAGACACTGCCATTTCCGCAGGTACCTCGCATCACTGCCGAGGAAGTGGAGCGCCTGGCGAAGGACAAGGGAAACGTGGTGCTCGTGGATACGGATGACTCGGAGAGTTACGCAGCCGAGCACATCAAGGGAGCCGTGAACGTTGCCTACGATCCCACGGCCGATGTTCGCGACCAGGACCAGTTGCTCAGTGCGCTCCCCGGCGACAAATTGATCGTCTTCTACTGCAATTGCCCCCATGAAGAAGATAGTGCGCCGCTGGTGCTGGAGATGTGGGAACTCGGTTACGGCCACGACAAGGTGAAAGCATTGGAGGGCGGTCTGACTCGATGGGAACAGTTAGGCTACCCTCTTGCCGGCACGGATGTGGGTGCGGGTGCGACTCAACAAAAGGGGAACTGAGTCAACCTTCCCTCCACATGAACGAAGGCGAGTATTGGCCGCGTTAAGGCAGGCCGAGGCTGCCGTAGGAGCGTGGATACGTCACGATGCCCCACGGGAGCTGAAATCCTCCGAGGATGCGAATCGTCTGATACGATTTCGCGTCGATCACATAGACGTTGTTCGACCGGCCGCAAGCCAGCAGAATTTTCGAATCGTCCGGCGTGAACGTAAAATGCCAGCAGCGCTGGCCGACGGCGGTTTCTCCCAGCAGTTGCAGCGTATCCGCCGCAAACACCTGAAGCTCCTTTGCCCCCGACGCGGCGACGAAGATTCGGCGTCCTTCCCTGTCAAAGGCGACGCCGTAGGGCCTGGCGGCAGTCGGCACCGAACGGAGCACGTTGAAATTCTGATCCAGCGAAATCAGCGTCCCCGATCCTTCCATCGTCACCGCATAACTATTTCCCTGTGGCGACACCTTCACTCCGCGAGGCCGTTTGCCGTAGGAAACCAAGTTGACTTCCCGGACCAGCTTCCCCGTTGCGACTTCGTAAACGCCCACGGTGTCCTGCCCTTCATTGGCCACGATCAGAAGCTTGCCGTCCGGCGAAAATTCGAGTCCTTCGGTTTCTTTCCCCGCGACGAAATCTCCCACGCGGGACCAGTCGTGCACGTTGAACGCCACGATTTGCGAAGAGGGTCCGCTCTCGTCCGCTTCCCCGCCTCCTGGTCCCTGCGGCGGCGGCCCGCCCGACGAGCTCGGCTCGTACGAAGCGAACAACGAATTTCCGCCGGGATCGAGCTTGATGAACTCCGGATTGTCTCCGACTTTGATCCGCCGGACCATGCGAAGCCCGCGCGTATCGAACACGCTCGCGTCGGCCGTGTCCTTGTTGGCTGTGACCACGTATTTTCCGTCAACAGTAATGCCGAGCCCGCGGGGCGCGACATCGGCGGGATGGACTCTCTTGGTGACCTCAAGCGTGTTGAGATTGATGACGGATATGCCGCCCTGTTCTTCGCTCACGTACGCGACGTTGATCGGAATCCTGATGAATCGCGCGTACACCACGATCGCGGCAGCCAGAATCGCCGTCACGACCAACGACCAAACCAGGTACTTGCGCAAGCTCATCCCCACCCCTCTCGAAGCCGACCGTATTTCTCCCGCGATCCGCAATCCGCGGTCCACATTCTATGACGCCAATTCGATCTGGAAAGGTACGTCCGTGCCGGCCCTGAGGCAATCGATCACGAGGCTTGCGTGGATAAGGCTCCGCCCGCCGCTCACATCATGGTGCTGAGCTTTGCGGTTATCCAACTGGTGCCTTTTTTCACTTCGAGCTTGTCCACGAGGATCGAGCCGTTCCGCAATTTCCCGGTCACGCGAATCGTCTGCCCCACGTATTCCGCGAGATCGGGCGACGGCGCAAGCAGCACGAAGAATTTCTTGTCGGCGGTTACGAGGCCCGCGGGCTTGCCCATCCTGAGACACTCGGTCCCGCACTTGTTCATCCCCATGTGGCTGTTGTTGGCCTGCGCGTTGTCGGTCAGATAGCAGGTCGCATCCACGAGCGATCCCGTCCAGATCTGGTTCTGCTCCGCGTGACCGGCCCCGACCGCGCCGACCACCAGTGCGCACACAATCAAAATCCGAATAAGTTTCATTTTTTCTCCCCTCGGCCGTTCAGATGGATGGGTAAGTCCTCAAGATTGTCGAGCATCAGGTCTGGCGGATGCGCGCGCATCCCTTCGAGGCCCAGGCCGTAGCTGACGCCGCAGGCCCACGTGCCCGAGTTCCGCGCGGTGCGCACATCGACATCCGAATCGCCGACGATCATGGCCTCGCGCGGCGCCACCGCGAGATCGCGCAGCAGGACGTTTATGCCTTCCGGATCGGGCTTCTTGGTCTGAAAGCTGTTGCCGCCATACACGTACCGGAAATAGCGCGCGAGCCCGAGCCCTTTGAGGATCGCGTTGCTGAACTTCACGGGCTTGTTGGTGAGCACCGCCATCGAATGCGATTCCAGCCGCTCGAGCGCCTCGCGCACGCCCGGATACGGCACGGTGTTATCGAGCATGTGCGCGCGGTAGTAGGAAAGGAAGTAGGCCAGCCCCTCATCGGCCTGGGCGTCCGTGACGCTGTCGCCCAGCGCGCGGCGCACCAGCGCAGCCGCGCCATTGCCCACGTAGCCGGAGATCGTCTCGTGCGAAATAGTCGCGCAGCCCATGTGTTTCAGCGTCGCATCGATCGAGAGCGCGAGGTCGAGCTTCGAATCGATCAGCGTCCCGTCGAGATCGAACACGAGCGCCCGCACGCCCGTGAATTTGCCGGTCTCGTTGTCGATGCTTTTGCTCATGCGCTCCGCCATGCGTGCCTGAATTCTTCATTGTAAGCGGCGCTCCGCTTGATGTCACGCCGGGCGCGCGTCCCCGATTCGTCTTTTTCCTCCACCTCCTTTGCCTCCTCTACCTCCTCTGCCTCCCGATGTTTCCCCCCGTTACCGAAAGGGAAACTCGGAACCGCCTTTTTCGCCCGCAGCCCGCCCGGAAGGCTAATGTAGGCACGCGGGTTAGAGCCCGGCAGTCACTTGGGAGATTGCTTTGAGCCGCATCTGGGAAGCGCTGAAGCAGGCCGAACGGCAAAGGTCCCGTGAGGGCGCCGGCAGCTCTTCGCTCGAACGGCCCAAGGGGCGCGCCAGCGACGATTCCGACCGCCGCGAACGCCTCCGCCACTCTCACAGCGTCCCGCTGCTCGTCTACGGCTCGGACGCGGACAAGCAGCCATTCCACGAAGAGGCCGAAACGGTTGACGCGCATGAAGACGGCTGCTCACTGACCATCGAGAGCGTCGTCGCACGCGGCCAGCGCCTGTTTCTCACCAACACGCGCAACCAGGCCGAGCAAGAGTGCCGCGTCGTCCACGTCGGCCGTCGCATCCGCGGCAAAACACGCATCGGCGTCGCCTTCATCGCTCCCGCTCCCAACTTCTGGCGCCCGGCGTAGTGCCTGGTCTGGTAGGGGTCGGTTTCCGATTGACCCGTTTATCGCGACCTATCCGAGTATGCCAACTGCAGAATACCCACGGGCTGCCCTGCCAGGGCGGAAAAGGTTTGAAACCGCAGCGGTGCAGACCTCTTGACTGTGCTCGCGTGCTGTATGAAACAGAAACTTCCCGGCTCTACGTGGATACTAATGATTGCCGCGATTTCAAAGGTGAAAAACATGACACGCCGGAGCCCAAACGCCACAACAATCGGTCACCTTGTAGAACAAGCCTCGTTCTTGTTAGTGAGCTATCATGTGGAATTCGACAAGAGTGCCGCAAGCCGCGAAACGGAATTTTGGAGAGGGAACACATCGGGTTTTAGATATGCAGTCCGAGAAATTTATGGGTCAGACGCGATTGACGGAGTTTTGGAGGACGTTCGTAAGAACACCGGCCTCGAGATTCCACCAATAGGAAAGTTGGATTCGGAAGGCAAGTTTCTGGGACCAGACTCGGAAGCCGACTTCTAATCTCTCCGAATGTTCCTTCGACAGCGAATCTCTGGATTGCCTGACACTGCTTTTCTCTCTGTACTTTCAGCCGACTCCCGATAAATCGGAATACCGGAGATGCCGGGTCTGCGCGTTGCGCTGCGATGTGAAGCGGTGCCGAATAGGCCGTGATCCAAGATTGCCAGGAGAACTGCGCCAATTAGTGAACGTGCAAGGTGCCACCAAAGAGCAGGATCAAAATAATTAGGATGACCACGCTTACGCCGCCAATGGGGTAATACCCCCAATTCTTGCTGTGCGGCCAGGTTGGAAGACTCCCCACAAGCGCTACGATGAGAACCACCGCGAGAATGAACATCAGCATCATGAGGTGGCGGCTTTCTTGACCGTTGCCTTACACTCTTTCTCGGCGTCAATTCGGGCGGATTCGGCCACGCGAGGCTCTGCCATTTCTTTCTTCACGCTGGCGAGTACCTCTTGGTAAGACTCTTTCTTGGCTTTGCTATTGGACATGCGCCGATCATGTCATGCGGGCGGAAGCAATGCAGTTCCATTCAGTACAGTTTCGCCCACGACCGATCGACTCCCTCATCCCATGTTTCTTACGCTCGCTTCAGTAGACGCGTAATCCCGACCAGGATCACCGCACCGATGAAGGCCACGATGAGCGATCCGATGATTCCGCCTGCGGGCCAAATGCCCAGCATTCCGAAAATCCATCCGCCGACGATGCCACCGAGTATCCCAAGGATGATATCGACAAGAACGCCGTATCCTCCGCCTTTCATCACCTGTCCCGCGAGCCAACCCGCAATCAGCCCGACCACAATCCATTCTAGAAAGTTCATAATCGAAGCCTCCTTCTGGCCGACGTCGGATCGGCCCCCGCCGCGCCTGTCTTTTAGAACGATTTCTTGACGAATGTCAATGCCGACAGTTGGCGACCAGAGTGGAGACTCTGTTGACGGTGTTGCTTCAGGCTGGGCTTAGTGAACCGCCTTTCGCCGAGTGAACCGCAAAATAGCTTTCCGGCTAACTCCTCTGTAGTCGGGCAATCGGGAACTTGCCCGCTGCGTAGTTTCTCCTCGCCTTTGGCGCGGGCCCGCGCGGCTGCTACAATGTCCGGTTTCCGCAACGCTCACAACTCTGCTCCAAGGACGCCATGGCCGAAATCCAACCCTTTCGCGCATACCGCTACAACACGAATCGCGTCGCGCTCGCCGACGTGCTCACGCAGCCCTACGACAAGATCACTCCCGCGATGCAAGAGCGCTACTACGCCGCAAGCCCTTACAACCTGATCGCGGTCGAAAAAGGCCGCGTCGCGCCGGACGACACGCCCGAGAACAGCGTCTACACCCGCGCCGCGCGCAAAATCGACGAATGGATCGCCGAAAAAATTCTCGTGCAGGACGCCGCGCCGGCCATCTACGTCTACTCGCAGGAATTCGAGGTCCCCGGGACGCACACGCGCCGCGTGCGCATCGGCTTCATCGCGCTCGCGCGCGTCGAGGACTACGACGCGCACGTCATCTTCCGGCACGAGCGCACGCTTTCCGCGCCCAAGGCCGACCGCATCGAGCTGCTCCGCAACACGCGCGCGCAGACCGGCCAGCTCTTCCTCCTCTACGACGATCCCGCGCGGCACATCGACACCTGGCTCGAGCAGACCGCGCGCACAGCTCCTCCGATCGAACTGCGCGACGAATTCGGCGTGACGCACCGCTTGTGGCCCGCCTCCGACCCCGCTTTCGCCGCGCGAATTCAGAAGGCGATGGCAGATAAGAAGCTCGTCATCGCCGACGGCCACCATCGCTACGAGACGGCGCTCAACTATCGCAACGAATGCCGCGCGCGCGCCGGCAAGACCGATCCGCTCGCCGCATCCGAATTCGCGATGGCGACCTTCATCAACACGCATTCGCACGGCCTGACGATTCTCGCGACCCACCGCCTCGTCTCGCATCTCGCAAATTTCGATTTCGACCGCTTCCGAAAAAATCTCACGCCGCACTTCGACTGGTATTCCTATCCCTTCGCGAATCCCGAGGAGCGCGCCATCGCGTACGCCGAATTCCACAAGGACTTCGAAAGCCCGAAGCTCGGCCGCCGCGTGATCGGCGTATATCCGGGGGCGATCCATGCGGGCGCGGGAGCGTTCTACTTGTTCGCGCTGAAGCGCGAAGCCGATCTGGAAAGTCTGCTGAAGGATTTTTCGGAAGCGCAGCGCGGCCTTGACGTGGTCCTGCTGCATCGCTTGATCTTGGAAAAAGGACTGGGCATCACGGCCGAGGCGGTGGCGGGAGAAAAAAATCTGAGCTACGAGCGGGAAATGGACGCCGCGATCGCGGCGGTGGACCGCGGCGAGGCGCAGCTCGCGTTTCTGCTGAATCCGGTGCGCGTCGAGCAGGTCACCAAGATCGCGCTCGGCGGCGACGTGCTGCCGCAGAAGTCCACGGACTTCTACCCCAAGCTATTGAGCGGCGTCGCGATCTATCGAGTGGAAGGGCGGATCCCGTAGCGCCGGCGTCTCGTCGGCGATTTTTTCGTGTGGCATGAAGGGCGGGATGGAGCTGGCGGGATGTTCGCGCCGGGATGTTGCACTCGAACAAGGCGCGATAATTACGGCTCCCGGTGGAAGGGCGGGGTTTCTAACCCCGCCGTTATCGGCCTGCCTCCTTCAGGGGTTTCAACCCCTGAAGGCTCCCGTCGCGTCTTCACGCGGCCTGCGGGATGCTACTTCGCAAAGCTCTGAATCGCCGCGGCCTCGGTGTCGTAGGTGTCGAACACGGTCATCAGCTTCGTCACCTGGAGCACTTCCTTGAATTTCGATCCGAGGTTCGTCAGCTTCAGCATGGCGCCCTGCGAACGCGCGCTGTGGAACGTGGCCACCAGCGTGCCGAGGCCGGCGCTGTCGATGTAGGTCACCTGCGCCAGATTCAGGATGATCTTCTTCTTGCCCGCTGCCAGCAAGCTCTTCACTTTTTCGCGGAACGAGTTGCTCTCCTCGCCCAGCACGATGCGCCCTTCGATATCGAGCACGCTCACTCCACTTACTTCCCTGTCCGTCATTCGCAGTGCCACGTTCGCGCCTCCTGAAATATTTCGAATTCGCTCTTCGGTTGTTGCCTTGAAAGGGCCTTTGCCTGGGCTGAGTCAGGCCGTGCTGTTTCCTCAGTAAAAGTCCGAGCAGGACATATAGTACCCGCAATCCGGACACAGCAGCTTGCAGCTTCGCGCCGCGAGACGCGCCGAGCAGCGCGGGCAGTAGTTCATGGCCAACTCCGGCTCACCACTCGGCTCGCGAGCCGCACCGCCCGCGTTCACGGGCGCCGCCGCCGCGTCGGCATTCGCCTTCACCAGTTCTGGTTCGGCCATCTCCGGCTTCTCGGAGCGATGTTTATAGCACATCCCGCCCATCGGGCAAAGCAACGGCCGCGACGCTTGCAACCACGGGCCATGGCAGAGCGTCCAATGGGTTAGAAGCGAGGCGGCCATGACAATCCGAAATCGGTCGGCAGTAGCTTCAGCAACTCTTCTTGCTTTCTCCCTGCTCGTCCCCCGCGTGGCGAACGCACAGCGAATGGCTCCCATCGTAGGCCCGCGACTCTCTGCGCCGGTGGCGCGCACGCAGCCGGCCGGAACTCACGTGGTGGCGGCGCGCTCTGCGACCGGCCGAGGCGCCGGCATCGCATCGAGCGGATCGCGCGTCCACACATCTGCGAATTCGACGTCATTCGCGGACAGTTCGTCTTTATCCTTGCAGGATTTGCTCAATCCCATTCCCGGGCTGGGTTTTGATTTTTCGGATCTCGCGGTCTTCAATCACGACCTGGGCATAAAGGCCGTGGTCGATCCTGCCACGCAGTGGCGCCTCTCGGTGGCCGAGCGCCTCCTGCGCGAGTCGCCGGGATTCGGCGGCTCCGGATTCCTGCTGTTCGATGGCGGAGGCGCGTATGCCGTTCCCGCCGAAACGCCTCAGCCCGAGCAAGCGCCGCAGCAGCAGCCGCAGATTATCGTGCTGCAGGCAGCGCCAGCCGCGCAGCAGGCCGCCGCGCCGCCGGATCGAGAGCCCGAGACTGCCGCGCCACTCCCGGACGTGGGCCAATTCATTCTCGTGCTGCAAAGTGGGAAGCAGATTCAGGCGGTAGCCTTCACGCGCACAGGCGACCGAATCATCTACGTCACAGCGGATGGCGGCCGCCACACGATTGCAACCATCGATCTCGACTCGGACGAAACCAACCGCATCAACGAGGAGCGCGGCACGCCGCTCCAGCTTTCTCTATAAGCTCGCGCGCCGCCGCCCGCCCGAGGACCCGCTTGGCGATCCGCCTGAAGAAAAGACCAGCACCGCTCCCAGCGCGGTGAAAATTCCCGCGTACAAGAATCCCGCCGCCGGGCTGACCATCGACCAGAGCGCGCCGACCACTACGCTTGAGACCAGATCGCCGATGCCGTTGGCGGTCGCCAGCACGCCGAACCCCGATCCGCGAGCCGCCGAAGGCAGCAAATCCGCCGCGAGCGATTTCTCCAGCGATTGTTGAAACGCGTCGTGGACTCCCGCAAGCCCAAAGAGAACCACGAGAACTGGAATCGTGGGCCGCTCGAGAATGAATCCCGCATAAGCGATCACCGCGATCAGATAACCGATGGCGAGCAGCCCGCGCTTTCCGACGCGGTCGCCCAGCGCGCCCGCGGGATACGACGCCGCCGCGTCGATGAAATTGTGGAAAGTGTAAAGCCCCACCGAAATCGCCGCCGCTCGCCCCATCCCCAAACGCGGCGCGAGGATCTGGCTTGCCCGCAGAATGAGAAGCGTTGGCGCGAACGCTCCGATGCCGTGCGCGAACACCCCTGCGAGGAAGCGCCAGTAGCTCCCGGGAAGTTGCGCGAACTTCGAGGCTAAAGTCGGAGTCGCGCCCGGCGCGTGGTGGTCGTCATCTGCCTTGGCCGTGGGCGCGAGGATTGCAAACGCCAGCGCGGCCGTCAGCCCGGGGAGAAGCGTCCAGCGAAGCACGCCGCGCGCGCCCATCACAACCAGCAACGCCGTCGCGCAGAGCGGTCCGAGGACCGCTCCCAAATTGTCCATTGCGCGCTCGAACCCGAACGCGCGGCCCGTCTGGCCCGGCGCGACGCAATCCGCCAGCAACGCGTCGCGCGAGGGCCCGCGGCCGCCGCGCCCCATCCATCCGAGTGCGCGCAGCACGAGCAGCGCCGGCCACGTCTGCGCGAACGCGTAGCCGAACGTGGTGATCGCCGTCGCGAAGTAGCCGATGATGCCGATGGGCTTCCGCCATCGCGGATGGTCCCCGAGGAATCCGCCGGCGAGCTTCGCGAAACTGGAAAGACCGTCGGAGACGCCTTCAATCACTCCAAGCGCCATCGCGGGCGCACCCAGGCTTGCCAGAAACGCAGGCAGTATCGCCGTCGCCGCTTCGTGCCCCCAGTCGGAGAAGAGGCTTGCGAGGCCGATCCCGAGCACGCCGCGCGTCAGCCAGCGTTTCGATCCCGGGGATGCGGCGTTCGGTTCACTCATGGTCGCGGGGCTTTCATCGTATTCGTCCGAAGATGGTGTTGTAGGGGCGCAGTCCGCCGTGGCGGACGCCCGAGAACCTTGGCACGATACCGCCCATCCATCTCGAAGTCACGCTTGACTCCGGCTCAATGTAGAATCGAGCCGATGCGAGCAGTACTTCAGCGCGTGAGCCGTGCGCGGGTCGTGGTCGATGGCCGCATCACGGGCGAAATCGAGGCGGGGCTCGTGGTGCTGGTCGCCGTCGGCCGCGACGACTCCCCTGCGACTGCCGCTTCGATGGCCGAGAAAATCGTTCATCTCCGGATTTTCAACGACGAGCAAGGAAAGATGAACCGCTCGCTTCTCGAAACGGGAGGCAGCGTTCTCGCCGTCTCGCAGTTCACGCTCTACGGCGACGCGCGCGGCCAGCGCCGCCCGAGTTTCATGCAGGCCGCTCCGCCCGAGCAAGGCAAGGCGCTTTACGAGGAATTCGTGTGCGCGATTGAGGCGCTCGGCGTGCGCGTCTCGACCGGCGTGTTTCAGGCGCACATGTCCCTCGAACTCACAAACGACGGCCCCGTGACCATCCTGCTCGATTCCGACAAGCTGTTTTGAGCCTGCGCCGCTTGCCTTGTCCCGACGGCTGACTTACGCTTCTTGGCGGGGCACATCCCATGAGCGAAATTCGCAGAATCCTCGATCAGATGGACCGCGCATTTCACGGCGAGGCTTGGCACGGTCCCGCGCTGATGAGCCTGCTCGAAGGCATCTCGGCCGAAGACGCGTCCAAACATACGATCCACGGCGTGCACTCGATCTGGGAACTGGTGAATCACATCGCCGCGTGGCACACGATCGCGCAGCACCGGCTCGCCGGAGAGACCCCGGAGGTCACACACGAACGCGATTGGCCGCACGTCTGGGAAGTGAGCGAGGCGGCGTGGAAACGCGCGCTCGAACAACTGGTGGAAAGCCGCGCCCGCCTGCGCAAAGCGGCGGAAGGCTTGCGCGAGCACCAGCTCGACGAAATACCCGCCGGCACCAGCGTTTCCCGCTATTCGCTGCTCCACGGCGTGGTGCAGCACGACCTCTATCACGCCGGGCAAATCGCGATTTTGAAGAAGGCTCTCGGTTGATCGCGTCCGCGAGCCGCGCATGATTCTGCAACCGGACCCGATCGCCGAGTTCGCTTGTTTCATCGTGTTCGTATGCTGGCTGGGCTTCGGCGCGATCGTCGTCATGGGAAAGCGCGGAGCGGCCCGGGGCGCCGCGAAGCGCGACGTGATATCCACATTGGGATTGGCGTTGCAGATGGCCGCGTACGCGATCTGCTTCATCTTTTTTCGCACGTACTTCTCGCCGTTCCTGCCCATGTCGAAAATAGTTGAAATGATTCTCGCGGTTTTCACGGCGCTGCTGGCGCTGGTCCCCACCTGGTTCTGTTATGCCGCGGCGCGGGCGCTCGGCAGGCACTGGGCGCTGATGGCCCGCGTCATCGAAGGGCACGAACTGGTCCAGCAGGGGCCTTTCGCGATCGTGCGCAATCCGATCTATTTCGCGATGCTCGGAATGCTGATCGCCGTGGGACTGGCCGTCAGCCGCTGGCAGGGGCTGCTCGCCGCGATTTTCGTGTATCTCGCGGGAACATGGATTCGCATTCACGCCGAGGAGACATTGCTCCGCGAAACTTTCGGCGCGAAATTCGACGACTACGCCCGCCGCGTCCCTGCGTTCCTGCCGCGCTTTTCCCGATAAGGTGTAACCGGCGCGAAAATCCGCGCGTCACATGGAGTTTGCTGATATATTCTCCGCGACTTTCGTTAGGGGGGACTGGATTCATGCGCAATAAATGGATGAAGTGTGCAGGCGTCGCTGCGCTTGCGATTTTGATTGCTCCGGTGGCCGGCGCGCAGAAAACCGCGGGCGACTGGCCGATGTATCGGGGCGACCTGGGCGGCATGGGTTACTCGTCGCTCAAGCAAATCAACGCGAGTAACGTCGCAACGCTGGCGCAGGCTTGGACCGTCCCGCTGACCGATCGCGGCGGTCTCGAAGTGACGCCCATCGCAGTCGGTGGCGTGATGTACCTCTCCGGCGCCAACAAAGTCCTCGCGCTGGACGGCAGCACCGGCAAGGAAATCTGGCACTACGATGTCACACAGGCGCCCACGCGCGGCGTGGCCTACTGGCCGGGTGACAAGCAGAATCCCCCTCGCATCATCTTCACCACGTTCAGCCGCAAAATGATCGCGCTCGATGCTGCGACCGGAAAAACCATCCCTTCCTTCGGCAAGGACGGCATCGTCGACATGACCGTGGGATACAACGGCGTCCCCACCATTTACAAGAATCTCGTATTCGTTGGCGCCAGCGTCGGCGAATTGCCGATCGGCCCTCCGGGCGACACGCGAGCTTTCGATGCCATCACCGGCGCTCTTCTCTGGACCTTCCACTCCGTGGCCCAGCCCGGAGAAGTCGGGCACGAGACGTGGCTCGATGACGGTTGGAAGGGACGCTCGGGGACAAACGTCTGGGGCTGGTACATGACGGTCGATCAGAAGACCAATACACTCTTCATGCCGATCGGCGGGCCTTCGCCCAACTACTTCGGCGGCGATCGCCCCGGCAACGACCTGTTCGGCAATTCCATCGTCGCCGTCGATGCCGATACCGGAAAGCTGAAGTGGTATTTCCAGACGATCCATCACGATTTGTGGGATCAGGATCTTCCGCCCGGACCCGGCTTCGTCGATATCAAGCAAAAAGGCAAAGAGATTCCCGCGCTGGTCGCGATCGGCAAGACTGGCTTGATGTTCATCCTGGACCGGAATACCGGCAAGCCGGTGTTCGGCGTCGAAGAGCGGCCCGTTGCCAAAGGAGACGTGCCGGGCGAATGGTATTCGCCCACCGAGCCGTTTCCTCTGAAACCCCCACCGCTCGCTCGCATGAGCTACAAGCCGGAGGACATGGTCACGGCCGACGATACGACTCCGGAGCATGTGAAAGCCTGCCAGGACCTGCTCGCAAAGAGCGGCGGCACCCTCTACAACGCAGGTCCGTTTACGGGCTGGCTCTACCACGAGGACGGCACGCCGCCTAAGACCACGATTCAGTTCCCCGGTGGAACCGGCGGCAGCAACTGGGGTGGCACCGCGACCGACCCATCCTTGCACTACGTGTTCGTGCAGACCCACGATATGTCGCTCATCGGCTGGCTCGAAAAAAAGAAGGCCGGGCTGGTGTACGGCCGGGGCAACGAAGGTTCGACGCAAATTTATGACCGCGGAAGCGTTGACGGTCCGGGTCCTTACTTTAGTTTCAGCGCTCCAGTCAAAGATCCCGACGGCAAGGTGATCGGAAACTGGCCCTGCCAGAAACCGCCGTGGGGCAAGCTCTACGCGATCGACGCAAACACGGGCGACATCGCCTGGCAGTCGGTCGTCGGCATTACCGAAGGACTTCCGCCCGCCAAGCAGAACACCGGCGGCGGTGGCAGCGCCGGGCCGATCGCCACAGCTGGCGGTCTGGTGTTCATCGGCGCTACGCCGGATAGTCGCTTCCGCGCCATCGATTCCAAAACCGGGAAAGAGCTCTGGGTCACCAAGCTCGCCAAAGGTGCGAACGCAAATCCGATGACCTATCAGGGGAAGGACGGCAAGCAGTACGTCGCAGTCGTCGCCGGGGACACCGTGGTTGTCTTCGCGCTGCCCTAAGTCTCCGGATGCAGCGGCCGGTCTTCGCGCCGGCCGCTGCGCCCACTAAATCTTCGACCCAGCCGCTCCTCTCGAACTCCCTGTGACGCTCTGAACACCGGCTCTGGTTCTTCGGTTTCTTCATTTATATCGTAATACGATATAATAAAAGGCCGATGAAAAGACAGGCGGCGCGACAGATCGATTATCAGGCGCTGGCGGGTTTCCGCTACGAGATCCGCCGCTACCTCCATTTCGGCCAGCAAGCCGCTCGGTCGGCGGGCATCGACGCGCAGCAGTACCAGGCGCTCCTCGCCATCAAAGGACTTCCCCGCCGCGAGAAGGCCACGGTCGGTGCGCTGGCCGAGCAGATGCAGATCGAGCATCACACCGCCGTCGAGTTGAGCGGCCGCCTCGAGCGCCATGGATGGATTCGCCGCGCGCGCAGCCGCGCGGACCGCCGCGAAGTGTTGCTGCGCCTCACGCCCCGCGGCGAAAGGCTGCTGAAAAATCTTTCGTTGTTGCACCGCCGGGAGTTGCGCTCGGCGGGACCGCGGTTGATCGAGGCGCTAGGTTCGGCGATTCATCGTCGCATCGTAGTGGCGCACTGATTCCAACCGCCAACTTCACGAGGGGGCTTTCGTGGCATCGTCGGCAGACATCGGGAAAGTAAAACAGCCCTCGCCTCCGGCCGAATACCGGATTGGATGGATCTCTCTTGTCGCGGCGGCCATCGGCGTTCTGGCCGGAATCATCGCCTATCTTCTGTATGACCTCATCGCGCTGTGTACGAACCTCGCCTACTACCACGTCTGGTCGATTCATTTTCGCAGCCCGGAGAGCACGCCCTTCCACTACTGGATCCTTGTGATTCCCATGATCGGCGGCCTCTTCACCGCCTTCGCCGCGAAATATGGCTCACCGAAAATCAAGGGCCACGGCATCCCGGAAACAATAGAAGCTGTGCTGACGGCGCGGAGCCGCATTAACGCCACGGTTGCCATCCTGAAACCGCTTTCGGCGGCGATCTCGATCGGCACGGGAGGCCCGTTTGGCGCCGAAGGCCCGATCATTCAGACCGGCGGCGCGTTCGGCTCGCTGGTGGGCCAGCTGATTTCCACCACGGCGGCCGAACGCAAGGTGCTGCTGGCGTCCGGCGCGGCCGCGGGAATGGCGGCGACGTTCAACACGCCGATCGCCGGAGTAATCCTGGCAATCGAGCTGCTGCTATTCGAATTCCGTGCGCGCTCCTTCATTCCTCTGGTGATTGCGAGCACGCTCGGCACGAGCACGCGCGTAATCCTCCTCGGCCAGCATTCCATGTTCTCGATCGGCGACGTGAATTTCGATCCCCTGCATGGGCTGCCGTACTACGTGCTGCTCGGAGTGATTTGCGGCGGGGCGGCCATCGGGCTGACGAAGCTGCTCTACTGGGTGGAGGATCAATTCGAGCGTCTTTCCCCGGTGATTCACGAGTTCTGGCATCCGGTCATCGGCTCGTTCGCCGTCGGCGTCATCGGATTTTTCGTTCCGCGGATTCTGGGCGTCGGCTACGACACGATTTCCGACATCCTGCACGATAACCTCGCGCTCAAGATGGTGTTGCTGATCCTGATTTTCAAGTTCGCCGGTCTTGTGATCTCGCTCGGCTCGGGGACCTCGGGCGGTTTGCTGGCGCCGACGTTTATGTGGAGCGCTGCGCTGGGCAGCGTGTTCGCGATGGTGGTGGACCGCATTCACCCTGCGGCGCATCTTGCGCCCGCGGCGTATGCGCTCGTCGCCATGGCCGCCGTTTTCGGGACGGCCGCGCGCGCCACGTTCGCGCTGATCGTCTTTGCATTCGAAATCACGGGCGATTACAACGCGATTCTCCCGCTCATGCTGGCCTGCGTGATCGCGGACCTGATCGGGCTTCGCTTCCTTCCGAGATCGATCATGACGGAAAAGCTGGCGCGGCGCGGAGTCTCAGTCCCGGGAGAGTACGAAGCCGTCGTCCTAAAGATGGTGCGCGTGGGAGACGTGATGAGAACGGACGTGCCGGCGATCCCCGCGGACATGAGCGTCGCCGAGCTCGCCGCTCGCATGAGCGGCGCCCGGCGCCACGCGGCGGACGAGGCATCGCCTCGCGAGCCGGCGCTCAACCTCATCAGAGGCCTGCCGGTTGTCGGCAAGGAAGGAGAACTAGTCGGCATCGTGACGCAGGGCGATGTGCTGCGCGCGCTCGAGAATGATCCGAACGGCACAGCCAAAGTTCTCGAGGCCGGTTCGAGCCCGCCGATCGTGGCCTATCCGGATGAGATCGTCTTCGATGCCCTGGAGAGGATGCTGCAAAACGACGTCGGTCGGTTGCCGGTTGTGAGCCGCGACAATCCCCGGAAATTGGTCGGCTTCTTCAACCGTTCGAGCATTCTTGGCGCGTGGACGCGGCAGATGGAAGAAGAAGGAGTGCGCGAACGAGGCTGGCTCGCCCGCTGGCGGGGATCGAACGTCGACAGCTCAGTCCTTGAGTAGTTCACTCGACGGGATTGGCCGCTTTCTGAAAGTGGAAGGGCGGGGTTTCAACCCCGCCGGAAGGCGCTTGATTTCTTCAGGGGTTTTAACCCCTGAAGCCTCGCAGCGAGGTCTCTTTACAAGGTCTTAGTGGATGCCGCGCTTCTCGATCAGGCGCACGACGTCGGCGGCGGAAATATCGTATAGCGTGTGCTCGTCCTCTTGCTCGAGACGCTCGCGGAGATACTCGGCCGCGAGAAAGCTGGCTTCGCGATCCGAAAGATTGCGTCCCGTGCGCTCGCGAAACTTGACGAATCCGGGATGCGCCAGGCCGAGCACGACGCCCTTGCCATCGACGAAAAACTTGCAATCCATCGTGTCGCTATGCCGCGTGGCGATCCCGTTCCAGCAGTGTGAGAACCGGCAGCGATACACGTAGTCGGTCACCTTCGACGGCACGTCGAACGCCCCGATGAACTCGCTCATCGTCCCGGCATTTGGAATCGTCGGAACCGCCGCTGCCTTCGCCGCCATGCCGGCCTACTTCCTCACGCCCACGACAGCGGGCTGCGCCGCGTGCTGATAACTGTGGATTGCGGCTGCCTCGCCTGCTCCCGCGGAAAGGCGGAAACCCTGATCGAGCAGCGTCTTCTCGAGCGCGGAGAGGAAGAGCAGCACGTTGGTCTTCTGGCTTGAATAGCCCATCAGGCCTATGCGCCAGATTCGGCCCTTCACCGGGCCGAGTCCTCCCGCGATCTCGATGTTGAATTCGTCGAGCAGTTGCTTGCGCACTCGCCCGTCCTCGATTCCGGCGGGAATGTTCACGGCCGTTACGGTGATCAGGCGGTCGGCCGGATTCGAGACGAATAACTCGAGGCCCATCGCTTCCAGTCCCGCGATGAGAGCCTGCTGGTTGTGCAGGTGCCGCTCCCATCGCGCTTCGAGCCCTTCTTCGAGAACGCATCGCAGTGCCTCACGCATTCCGTAAATCAGCGTGATCGGCGGCGTGTGGTGGTAGAGGCGATCCTTGCCCCAATAGTTCATTGCAGACGTGAGGTCGAAGTACCAGCTCCGGACAGGCTCTTTCCGCGCGCGCATCAACTCTTCCACGCGCGCATTCACCGTGATCGGCGCCATGCCCGGGGGCGCGCTGATCGCCTTCTGCGCGCCGCTGAAACAGATATCGATGCGCTGGCCGGCTACATCGAGCGGTATCCCGGCGAGCGTCGCCACCGCGTCCACCACCAGCAGCGCGCCCAATTCATCGGCAGCCTTGCGATAATCTTCGAGGCGGTGTACGACGCCCGACGACGTCTCGCCGTGCGTCAGGCCCACGAATTTGATCTTCCTGCCCTTGCCCGCGCGGACCACGTCCGCCGGATCGACCGTGCGTCCGTAGGGCGCTTCGACGCGAATCACCTTCGCCGGGATGCGCTCCGCGATGATGGCCATGCGCTCGGAAAACGCCCCGTTCACGCAGACGATGCATTCATCGCCCGATTCGAGCGGATTCACCACCGCCGCTTCGATGCCGCCCGAGCCCGACGCGGAGATGGGAAACGTGATGTGATTTTGCGTTTGAAACACGCGGCGGAGCAGGGTCTGAACGTCGTCCATCATTTCCGTGAACCACGGATCCATGTGGCCCACAATCGGCGCCGCCATCGCGCGATACACGCGCGGGTCCACGCACGATGGTCCCGGCGTCAGCATCAGCCGCTCAGGCGGCAAAAGCTCGCCGATCATCTCTGCTTCACGATCACTCATAGGATTATTCCTCGCGGCCTTATTATATTTGTATTTTCTTCCCACCTTCGCGGACCGCACTCGTGCCACTTCGCGGCGGGCAATCGGGGGATGAGCTCGATGCCTACTTCTATCTCGATCTCCTAGTCTCGCTAAATCGGACCTCTGCGGTCAACCTCCAAAATGGACCTTCATGGCGAGACGGTCAGACGCCTCTTGCCGGAATCCAATTCGGGAAATCCCGAAATCCTCCGAATGGAGGGGGTTAGCGGTTTCGCAACTGTCCTGCCTTCGCGTTGAAAGGCCTATACCCCTATGCTAGATTTGCAAATTGACCCCTCACGACGATGATTGACGGAAAATCCACCGCTGTTGCGAAGCCAAAAGTCACGCGAGTGGAGGTGTATTGGCACACCGTGCGCTATCGCACCGTCGTACTCTACGTCGTCGCCTCCATCCTGATCGTGCTCGCGATGGTTTACCTGGTCTTTCCTGAATTTTCGGCCACCATGATGAAGCGGCTCTCGACTGTGGGTGAACCGGCCGATGGTGGCGTTGCGAATCCTTCGGGCCGCCAGGCGCGCTTCGTCAACCTCGACGGCAAGGTGCAGGTGAAGAAGGTCAATTCGGTCCAGTGGATGAACGCCGATTATCAGATCACGCTCGACAAGGGCGATCTCATCCAGACCGCTTCCGAGGGAGTCGCGCGCATTGCGTTCGCTGACGGAACCACGTACACGGTGAAGGGTGATACGCTCGTAACCGTGGAGGAAAATATCGTCGATCAAGACCGCGCCACGCAGGTCGGCGTGCACATCAGTTCCGGCCAGGTGGACCTGGCCACCGGTACATGGCAAGTCCCGGGCTCGAAGGCCGAGGTTTCCTTCGAGAATGCCGTGGCGTCGCTGCGCTCGAATAGCCGCGCGGCGGTGCGCAGCGATCCGGATACGAAGGAAAACAACATCACGGTCGATGCCGGAAGCGCCGAGCTGAACCGCGGCGGCGAGCATGTGGATATCGGCCAGTACGAGCGGGCGACCCTGCCTTCCGACGGTGGAGCGATTACCAAAACGCAGGTGCTCGCCCCTCCCGCGCTCGTCGAGCCGCTCAATTTGCAGCCGATCATCGTGACCGATCCGAAGCATGACGAAATTCACTTCGCGTGGAAACCCGCGGCCACGGCGAAGATGTACGACTTTCAGGCCAGCACCACGGCGATGTTCAACCACATCGTCATGGAAAGGAAAACGGCCGCGACGAGCGTGGACATCGCGGGATTCGACCCGGGCGATTATTTCTGGCGCGTATGGGCGATCGACGACAAGAACAGCGTGAGCGACATGAGCGAGGCTTACAAATTCACGCTCGTGGCGCACGGCAAGGAGCTCGATATGCTCCTTGACGTGGACGACACGCAGATGCACGGCAGCGTCGTCGAGGTAATCGGGCGCACCGAGCCCGGCGCCGCGCTGATCATCAACGGCGAGCAGGTGGCCGATATCAAACCGGACGGGCATTTCCGGTATTTCACCGAGCCGATGGCTCGCGGCAGTCATACGATCGTCATCACGGGGCAGAACCGCAGAGGCGGAACGGCGATCAAGCGCGTGGATGTGGTGATTCCTTAGCAATTCATACGACCGGCCAGGCGACGCGCCGCCACGGCGGCGCTCACGTGGAACCTGAGAGGAAAGCAATCTGTGAATAAGAACGGCTTCAACTTGCGGTCGGTTTTCAGTCTGTTCTCATCCGACCTGGCTATCGACCTGGGAACAGCGAACACGCTCGTGTTTGCCCGCGGCAAAGGTATCGTCGTCAACGAACCTTCCATCGTCGCCATCAATAAGAACAACGGTGAAGTGGTCGCGGTCGGCCGCGAGGCCAAGGAGATGCTCGGCCGCACGCCCGGTAACGTGGTCGCCATCAAGCCGATGAAGGACGGCGTGATCGCCGATTTCAAGGTGACCGAAAAGATGCTCACCTACTTCAT
>Ga0209415_10001622_pt1 | contig 42904 bp, 46 predicted proteins | sample PeaSoiSIISIP2007_FD_187696 | JGI IMG/M metagenome (GOLD analysis project Ga0209415, IMG submission 187696) | Peat soil microbial communities from Weissenstadt, Germany - SII-SIP-2007 (SPAdes) (version 2) | ecosystem: Environmental > Terrestrial > Soil > Wetlands > Peat | place: Germany...
TCACTACCAGGCGGGAGCTACCCCTTACCTGGACCGGACTTCCACCGGCCGGATCACGCCAGCTTTCTGGCGCACTAGTAGGTCAATTTGATATTTGGCTGTAGCCGCGGGTCGTGTCCCACGGACGATGAAGCTACTTCATGATTTCTGCCTTGGCCTTTTGGTCGACGATAGGTACACTTGGGGGTACATCGGATCATGGATTTCGAATGGTTCGAGAGTAAGCGGTTACGGACGCTGAAGGAACGTGGCCTCGATTTTCGCGACGCTCGCCACCTCTTCGACGGCCGGCCGATCTACACCTACCCGTCGTCGCGCGAAGGCGAAGATCGGTTTGTCAGCGTCGGATTGCTTGAACATCGCTTCGTTGCGGTGGTCTGGATGGAACGGGACGGCGCACTGCGGATCATCTCGATGAGAAGGGCAAGACATGGCGAAGAAAGAGCCTATCAAGCGCTACTCGGCTGATGCGCTGGCGAAGCTGAAGAGCGAGACGGATTGGGCGAAGGTCGACGCCGTGACCCGAAAGGATGTCGAACGCCAAGCGGACGAGGACGACGGCCCCCTCCCCGATGGTTGGGAAAAGACGGTCGTTCTCGGCCTTCCGCCCGGCAAGGAAGCCGTGAAGCTGCGCATCGACAGCGACGTGCTCCAATGGTTTCGCCGCACCGGCAAGGGCTACCAAACGCGCATGAACAACGTGCTGCGAGCGTTCGTGAAGTCGCGGCAGGTGACGGGAACGAAGATCGGCCGGCGGTGAAGATCGCCTTGAATGTTTGACGAGGTGAAGCATGGCGGGTGAACTGAAGCCGATTCTTACGAAGGCGGACCACAAGAAGGCCCTCGCCGAGGTTGAACGTCTTTGGGGCGCGAAAAGGGGAACGCCGGCGGGCGACCGCCTCGACGTGCTGGCGACGCTGATCGATGCTTACGAGACCGAACACTTTCCGATGGACCCGCCCGATCCAGTCGAGGCGATCCGATTCCGCATGGAGCAGCAAGGCCTCACGCGAAAAGACCTGGAACCCATCATTGGCACGCGAACGCACGTCGCGGAGGTGCTCAATCGCAAACGCAGCCTGTCGATCGGAATGATCCAGCGGCTACACGACCGCCGGGGAATTTCCGCCGAGGTGCTGATCCGCCCGTCGCGGAAGGAGAAGGCCGCTTGATCCCGGGATAACGACGCGGTGCCGCATGTTGTCAGCCAACATCAAGCGATGAGGATTGATCGAGCACCCGCCCCCCAACCACCTTTCCCCCGCCCTCCTCGCGCTGCATGATGCGCGGCGTCACCGCCGAGGCCCTCATGCGCTCCAAGTCCCGCAAGCTCGACACGCTTCTTGCCCATGCCGGGCGCAAGCCCGAGGAGAATTTCGGCATCGTCAATCCGCCGGTCTATCACGCCTCGACCGTGCTCTTTCCCACGGTCGCCGCGCTCGAGCGGGCGCAGCGCGAGCGCTACACCATGGTCACATATGGCCGCCACGGCACGCCCACCAGCATGGCCCTCGAGGAGGCGGTGGCCGCGGTCGAAGGCGGGCATCGCGCGGTCGCGTTCTGCTCCGGCGCCGCCGCCTGCTTCGCCGCCATCCTGGCCTTCGTCAAGGCGGGCGACCATGTGCTGGTGACCGATTCGGTCTACGGGCCGGTGCGCGGCTTCTGCACCGGCTTCCTCGAGCGGTTCGGGGTCGCCGCCACGTTCTATGACCCGCGCATCGGCGCCGGCATCGACCGGCTGGTGCGGCCGGAGACGCGGCTCGTCTACATGGAGAGTCCCGGCTCGCTCACCTTCGAGGTGCAGGACGTGCCGGCGATCGTCGCCGTGGCCAAGGCGCGCGGCATCCGCGCAATCATCGACAACACTTGGGCCGCGCCGCTTTTCTTCAAGCCGATGGCGCTGGGCGTCGATGTCGAGGTGATCTCGGCGACGAAATACATCGTCGGCCATTCCGATGCGATGATGGGCGTCGCGGTTTGCACCGAGGAGAGTTTCCTGCCGGTGCGCACTGCCGCCACCCAGCTCGGCAACCACGCGGCGCCGGACGATTGCTACCTGGCGCTGCGCGGCCTGCGCAGCGCCGGGGTGCGGCTCCGGCAACACCAGGCGCAGGGGCTGGCGCTGGCGAACTGGCTCGCGGACCGGCCCGAGGTGAGGCAGGTGCTCCATCCCGGTCTGGCCAAAAGCCAGGACCATGCGCTGTGGCGGCGCGATTTCAGCGGCGCCAGCGGCCTCTTCGCCATCGTGCTGCGGCCCGGCTTCGCCAAGCAGTCGCTCGCGGCGATGCTCGACGGCATGGAACTTTTCGGCATGGGGGCGAGCTGGGGCGGGTTCGAGAGCCTGATCCTGCCGGTGGCGCCGGAGCGGCTGCGCACCGCGGTGCCGTGGCGCGAAGGGACAGTGCTGCGCCTCCATGCCGGGCTCGAGGACCTGGGCGACCTCATCGCCGACCTCGAGGCCGGGTTCAAGCGGCTCGGCGCATGATCGAGGTGGCCGTCGAGAAGCGGCTCGGCAGCTTCGTTCTCGACGCGAAGTTCAGATCGGAAGAGACTGGTATAATTGCTCTTTATGGCCGTTCCGGGGCCGGCAAGACGAGCCTCGTCAATGCCCTCGCCGGGCTGCTGCAACCCGACCGCGGCCGCATCGTCGTCGACGGCGAGGTGCTGTTCGATTCCGCCAAAGCGATCAATTTGCCGACCGAGCGCCGCCGCCTCGGCTACGTGTTCCAGGACGGATTGCTCTTCCCGCACTACTCGGTGCGCGGCAACCTTCTCTACGGCCACCGCGACGGCGGCGTCGGCTTCGACGCGGTGGTGGCGCTGTTGGGCCTGGAGCCGCTGCTCGAGCGGCGGCCCGGCGCGCTGTCGGGCGGCGAGAAGCAGCGCGTTGCGCTGGGCCGCGCGTTGCTGGCGGGACCACGCCTTCTGCTGATGGACGAGCCGCTGGCCGCGCTCGACGCATCGCGCAAGGCCGAGATCCTTCCCTTCATCGAGCGGCTCAGGGACGAGCTGCACATCCCGATCGTCTATGTTACCCACGCGATGGAGGAGATCGTCCGGCTCGCCGACATGCTGGTCCTGATGTCGGAAGGGCGGGTCGCCGCGGTCGGCACCGTCGAGGACCTGACCAGCCGGCTCGATTTGCGGCCGCTGACCGGGCGGTTCGAGGGCGGCGCCGTCATCCGCACCGAGGTGGCGGGCCAGGACGCGGAATACGGCCTCACGCGCCTGGCATTTCCGGGCGGCCGGCTCAATGTCGCGCAGCTCGATCTGCCGCTGGGCGCGAAGGTGCGGGTGCGGGTGCGCGCCCGCGACGTGGTTCTGGCGCTGGAGCCACCCGTTTCGCTCTCGATCCGCAATTCCTTTCCCGCGCGGGTGGTGGAGATCGCGCCGGCATATGGCCCCGCGGTCGATCTTCGGCTCGATGTCGGCGCGCCGGGACAGCCCGTGATGCTGTGGGCGCGGATCACGCAGCGCGCGCTCAAGGAGCTGGGCCTCGCCGTCGGCAGCCAAGTCCACGCCCTGGTCAAGACCGTGGCGCTCGACCGCTCGAGCTTCGCCCGCCACGAGCCGGGCCTGCCGCCGCCGGACGAGAGCGAGGCATCCTGAGGCGCCGTCCTCCGCGGCCGAAGTTAACCCAATTTTCAGCAATTGCGCCGGTTTCGTAAGGCTCGGTCAACTTCTCCCGCCTAAGATCGCCCGCGTCCGGACAGTCTTTCCCCAATTTCGAGCACGCGGTTTTCCATGCAGTCCATGCCAGCGGTGAACGGGCACGCCGTCCTCGAGCTCTCGCCCGAGGAGCGGCGCACTCACAAGCGCAAGCCCGTCCTGTGGGCCGCGCGCGTCGAGACGCGCAATGGCCCGGCGGATTGCATCATCCTCGATCTGTCCTTGGGCGGCGCCAAGCTGCGCGCGCCGGTCGAGGTCAGCGCGAACCAGCCGGTGATGCTGGTCATCGACCGCTTCGGCGCGCTCCGCGCGGAGGTGGTGTGGGCGCGCAAGGGCCATATGGGCCTGCGCTTCGTCGACGCGCCGGAGACGGTTGCCCACGTTATCGGCACTACCTTGCCGCTGTCGCGAGACGCCTAGCGTCGTCCTCCGGCTACACCGGCTTCATGGCGGCGGTCGATTGGTCCTCGCGATAGAGCCGGTGCGCGCGGGCCTCGAACGCGCCGACCATGCGGCGCACCGCCTCGTTGAACAAGAGCTCGATGATTTTCTGCAGCACGCGCGAGCGGAACTCGAAATCGACGTAGAAGTCGAGCGTGCAGCCGCCGCCCGGCTCGGGCTCGAACAGCCAGTGATTGTCGAGATAGCGGAACGGCCCTTCGCTGTAGCTCACGTCGATGCGGCGCGGCCGGTCGAGCGCGACGCGCGAGGTGAAGCGCTCGCGCACCATGCGGTAGCCGATGAGAAGATCGGCGACGATGAGGTTAGGCTTGCGCTCGCGGATACGCGCGCCGACGCACCAGGGCAGGAACTCGGGATAGCGCTCGACATCGGCGACCAGCGCGAAGAGCTGTTCCGGGCTGTAGGGGAGCGTGCGCCGCTCGGCATGAGTCGGCATCGCGCTCAGGGTCCTGCGGCGAGGCTCTCGGCACGCGCGGCGCGCAGCTTCGCGAAATCGTCGCCAGCGAGATATGAGGACCGCGTCAGCGGCGTCGCCGCGACCATGAGAAAGCCCTTGCCGTAGGCGAGCGCGCGCAAGCTGGCGAACTCGTCGGGCGGAACGAAGCGAGCGACGCCGTGATGCTTGGGCGTCGGCTGGAGATATTGGCCGATGGTGAGAAAATCGACCTGCGCCGCGCGCAGATCGTCCATCACCTGCGATACCTCGGATTTCTCCTCGCCCAGCCCCACCATGAGGCCCGACTTGGTGAACATGGCGGGGTCGAGCTGCTTCACCCGGTCGAGGAGCCGGAGCGAGGCGAAATAGCGCGCCCCCGGCCGCACCTCGGCGTAAAGCCGCGGCACCGTCTCGAGATTGTGGTTGTAGACGTCCGGCCGCGCCGCAACCACCGCCTCGACCGCGCCGTCCTTGCGCAGGAAATCGGGCGTCAGCACCTCGATCGTGGTGCCGGGCGCCTGGCTGCGGATCGCCTTGATGGTGCGCACGAACTGCTGCGCGCCGCCGTCATCGAGGTCGTCACGGTCCACGGAGGTCACGACGATGTGCGCGAGGCCGAGTCGCGCCACCGCCTCGCCGACATGATCGGGCTCGTGCGGATCGACGAGGTCGGGCCGGCCGGTCGCGACGTTGCAGAAGGTGCAGGCGCGGGTGCAGACGGCGCCCAGGATCATCACCGTCGCGTGGCGCTCCTTCCAGCACTCGCCGATATTGGGGCAGGCGGCTTCCTCGCACACCGTGTTGAGCTTCAGCTCGCGCATAAGGCGCCGCGTCTCGTGATATTCGGGCGAGACCGGGGCCTTGACGCGAATCCACGGCGGCTTGCGCGGCGCCGGATTGTCGGGCTTCGACGCCTTTTCGGGATGGCGCAGGTGCGGATCGCTCATGCGCTAGAAGTGGAGGGCACGGCCATAGGCGTCAAGCACGGCTTCGTGCATCGCCTCCGATATGGTCGGATGAGGGAAGATGGTCTCCATCAGCTCCTGCTCGGTGCTCTCGAGCGTGCGGGCGATGGTGTAGCCCTGGATCAGCTCGGTCACCTCGGCGCCGATCATGTGCGCGCCGAGGAGCGCGCCGGTCTTGGCGTCGAACACGGTCTTGACCATGCCCTCGGATTCGCCGAGCGCGATCGCCTTGCCGTTGCCGATGAAGGGGAAGTGTCCGACCCGCACCGTGAAGCCGCGCTCCTTCGCCGCCTTCTCGGTGAGACCGACGCTCGCCACCTGTGGCCGGCAATAGGTGCAGCCGGGCACGTTCGAGACATCGAGCGGATGGACCGTGTTGAGTCCGGCGATGCGCTCGACGCATAGGACGCCCTCGTGCATCGCCTTGTGCGCGAGCCAGGGCGGGCCGACCACGTCGCCGATCGCGTAGATGCCGGGCTCGCCGGTGGCGAGCCATTCGTCGACTACGATGTGGCTGCGGTCGACTTTGACCTTGGTGCCTTCGAGCCCGAGATTTTCGACGTTGCCGACGATGCCGACCGCAAGCACGACCCGCTCGGCCGACACGCTGGCGCTCTTGTCGCCGGCGGCCAAGGTCGCGGTGACGCCGTCGCCCGACTTCTTGAGCGCCTTCACCGTGGTGCCGGTGTGGATCTTCATGCCCTGCTTCTCAAACGCCTTCCGGGCGAAAGCCGAGATCTCCTCGTCCTCCACCGGAAGCACGCGGTCCAGCACCTCGACCACCGTCACCTCGGCGCCGAGATCGCGATAGAAGCTGGCGAACTCGATGCCGATCGCGCCCGAGCCGACCACCAGCAGCGATTTCGGCATGCGTTCGGGCAGCATCGCCTCCCGGTAGGTCCAGATCAGCTTGCCGTCGGGCTCGAGCCCGGGCAGGCTGCGCGCCCGTGCGCCGGTCGCGAGGATGATGTGCTTGGCGGCAAGCTCGGCGACGGGCTTGCCGTCCTTGGTCACGGCGACCTTGCCCTTGCCCGCAAGCTTCCCGACGCCATCGATGACGTCGATTTTGTTCTTGCGCATTAGGAAGCGAACGCCGTCGGAGAGCTGCTTCGCCACCTTGCGCGAGCGCTCGACCACCTTCTTGATGTCGAAGGTCACGTCCTTGGCCGAGAATCCGAACTGGTCGAGCGAGTGGAGGAGATGGTTGATCTCGGATGCGCGCAGCAGCGCCTTGGTCGGAATGCAGCCCCAGTTGAGGCAGATGCCGCCCAGATTCTCGCGCTCGACGACGCAGGCCTTCATGCCAAGTTGCGCCGCGCGGATCGCCGCGACATATCCCCCCGGCCCCGTGCCGACGACGACGATGTCGTAATTCGTTTCCGGCATGACCCCTCTCACAGCGCCATCAGCGCCGGCGCCTCGATGATCGTCTTGAAGGTCTGGAGCCAGCGCGCGCCGGTCGCGCCGTCGACGACGCGGTGATCGGCCGAGAGCGTGCAGCTCATCACCGTCGCGACCGCGAGCGCGCCGTTCTTCACCACCGGGCGCTGCTCGCCGACGCCGATGGCGAGAATGCCGCCCTGGGGCGGGTTGATCACGGCGGCGAATTCCTTCATGCCGAACATGCCGAGATTGGAAACCGAGAAAGTCCCGCCCTGGAATTCCGTGAGCTTCAGCTTGCCGGCGCGGGCGCGCGCGGCGAGGTCCTTCATCTCGGCCGAGATCGCGGCGAGCCCCTTGGTATCGGCGCTCTTGATGATCGGCGTGATGAGCCCGTCATCGAGAGCGACCGCGACCGCGATGTCGACCGAGGTCCAGCGCAGGATCGCGTCCTCGCTCCACGATGCGTTCGCCTCGGGCACCTTCCGCAGCGCGAGCGCCACCGCCTTGATGACGAAGTCGTTGACCGAGATCTTGGCGTCCGCCGCCGCGTTGGCCTCGGCGCGCATGGCGAGGAGGCGGTCGATCTCGCAATCGACGGTGAGGTAATAGTGCGGGATTGTCTGCTTCGATTCGCTGAGCCGCCTTGCGATAACGCGGCGCATGGCGCTGATCGGCACTTCGGTGTGGGGCGCATTGCCCGAGAGCGCCACGACTTGATCCCTGCCCTGCGCGGGCGCGGCCCCGGGAGAAGCGGCGGGCGTTGCCGCGCGCGGCGCCGGCGCGGGCGGGCGCGGGCGGGCGGCACCACCCATCGCGGCCTCGACATCGGCCTTGACGATGCGCCCATGCGGACCCGTGCCCGCAAGCGTCGCGAGATCGAGCCCCGCTTCCACCGCGAGACGCCGTGCCAGCGGGCTCACGATGATGCGATCGCTGGCCGCGTGTCCGTTCCCTGCGGGAAGCGACGCGGCAGCCGTGCCCCCACCCTCCCGCTGCGCGGGTCCCTCCCTCCCCCGCGTCGCGGGCGAGGGTTGGGGTGGGGGCTGCGGAGCATGTGCCGCCGCCGGCGCGGCTGGCCGCTTCACGTCGAGCGCCTTCGCGTCCTCGTCCTCGCCGAGGATGACGGCGATGGGCTGGTTGACCTTGACGCCTTGCGTGCCCTCGGGGACGAGGATGCGGCCGAGCACGCCCTCGTCCACCGCCTCCATTTCCATGGTCGCCTTGTCGGTCTCGATCTCGGCGAGCACGTCGCCGGCGCGGACCTTCTCGCCTTCCTTCTTGTGCCACTTGGCGAGGTTGCCCTCGGTCATCGTGGGCGACAGGGCGGGCATCAGCACCTCGATCGGCATGGTGCCCTCCTAGCGGTAGGTAACCGCGCGCGCGGCGGCGGCGACGTCCTCGGGTTGCGGCAGCGCGAGGCGCTCGAGATTGGCGGCATAAGGGAGCGGCACGTCCTTGCCGGTGACGCGCGCCAGCGGCGCGTCGAGCCAATCGAACGCGTGCTCCATGATGAGCGCCGCGATCTCGCTGCCGATGCCGGCATAGGGCCAGCCTTCCTCGACGCTGACGATACGGTTGGTCTTCTTGACCGAGGCGACGACTGCGTCGACGTCAAGGGGGCGCAAGGTACGCAGATCGATCACTTCGGCGGAAATGCCGGCGGCGGCGAGCAGCTCGGCGGCCTCGAGCGCCACCTGCACCATGCGCGAGTAAGCAACGATGGTGACGTGCTCGCCAGGCCGCGCGATGCGCGCCTTGCCGATCGGCACCAGGAAGTCGGGATGATCCGGCACTGGCGCGCTCTGGCCGTAGACCAGCTCGTTCTCGAGGAAGATCACCGGGTTGGGATCGCGGATCGCGGATTTGAGCAGGCCCTTGTGGTCGGCGGCGGTGGCGGGCGCGATCACGGTGAGGCCGGGGACATGGGCGTACCAGCTCGCATAGTCCTGGGAATGCTGGGCCGCGACCCGCGAGGCCGCGCCGTTGGGGCCGCGGAAGACGATGGGGCAGCTCATCTGCCCGCCCGACATGTAGCGCGTCTTGGCGGCGGAGTTGACGAGCTGATCCATCGCCTGCATGGCGAAGTTCCAGGTCATGAACTCGACGATCGGGCGCAAGCCCGCCATGGCCGCGCCGATGCCGAGCCCGGCGAAGCCGTGCTCCGAGATCGGCGTGTCGATGACGCGGCGCGCGCCGAATTCCTGCAGCAGCCCCTGGCTGACCTTGTAGGCGCCCTGATACTCGGCGACTTCCTCGCCCATGAGGAACACGTCGCCGTCGCGCCGCATCTCCTCGGCGATGGCGTCGCGCAGCGCCTCGCGCACGGTGGTGGTGACGGTGGCGCCGGTCCATTCCGGCTCGGCCGCAGGCGCCTTCGCGATTGGCTGAGGCAAGGGTCGCGACAGTCGATCGTTGGCGGGCGCGGGAACCGGCGTGGCAGCCGGCGCGGGCGCGGGTGCGACAGCTGCGGCAGGACGCGGCGGCGGCGCCTTGGCCGCATCGACGCTCTCGCCCTCGCCGGCGATCACCGCGATCGGCAGGTTGACGGCGACGTTCTCGGTGCCCTCGGGGACCAGAATGCGGACCAGCGTGCCCTCGTCGACCGCCTCCACTTCCATGGTCGCCTTGTCGGTCTCGATCTCGGCGAGCACGTCGCCGGCCTTGACCTTGTCGCCGGGGTGCTTCAGCCACTTGGCGATCTTGCCCTCGGTCATGGTCGGCGACAGGGCCGGCATCAACACATCGAACGGCATGGGGCGACCCTCCGCGATCCGCTCAAGACGCCGCGGCGTAGACGTCGGTCCACAGCTCGGCGGGATCGGGCTCGGGACTGTCCTGCGCGAACTCGGCCGCGGCGGTGACGAGGTCCTTCACCTCCTTGTCGATGTCGCGCAGCTTGGCCTCGTCGGCGAGGTTGCCGTCGATGAGGCGCTTCTTCACCTGGTCGATCGGATCGTGCTCCTCGCGCATGCGGCTCACTTCGTCGCGGGTGCGGTACTTGGCGGGGTCGGACATGGAATGGCCGCGATAGCGGTAGGTCAGCATCTCCAGGATGTAGGGACCCTTGCCCGAGCGCGCGTATTCGACCGCCTCCTCGGCCGCCTGGCGCACGGCGACGACGTTCATGCCGTCGACCTGGTGACCAGGAATGCCGAACGGCGCGCCGCGCCCGAACAAATCGTGCGACGCGGAGGCGCGGCTCACCGACGTGCCCATGCCGTACTTGTTGTTCTCGATGACATAGACGATCGGCAGCTTCCACAGCGCCGCCATGTTGAAGCTCTCGTAGACCTGGCCCTGGTTCATCGCGCCGTCGCCGAGGAAGGTGAGGCTGACCCGGCCGTTGTCGCGGTATTTGTGCGCGAAGGCGAGGCCGGTGCCGATCGGCACCTGGGCGGCGACGATGCCGTGCCCGCCGAAGAAGTTCTTCTCGCGCGAGAACATGTGCATCGAGCCGCCCTTGCCGCGCGAATAGCCGCCGCGGCGCCCGGTCAGCTCGGACATCACTCCCTTGGGGTCCATGCCGCAGGCGAGCATGTGGCCATGGTCGCGGTACGAGGTGACGATGCTGTCGCCCTCCTCGACGGCGGCCATGCAGCCGACCACCACCGCCTCCTCGCCGATATAGAGATGGCAGAAGCCGCCGATCAGCCCCATGCCGTACATCTGGCCTGCCTTCTCCTCGAAGCGGCGGATCAGCAGCATGGTGCGATAGAACCCCGTGAGTTCGGCGGGATCGAGCGCCGGCTCCGCGAGCTTCACCGGCTTGGGCCTGCGTTTCGCGAGCGCCATGGCACCTCCCTATCGTGCTCCGCTCCGGCCGGGGGGCGGTTCGCTGGAGCATGGACGGAACGCCCGGAGTTTGCAAGCCATCGATTGACAATTCATTGTTTTGCAACACAAAATGGAAACTAACTGAATTTCAGTTAAGGGGGCTGATAAGGCTCGCGACCCATCGTGACGCAGGCGCGAAGGCGGCCGCGACGAGATGATTCTTATTCCGCGCCGGCGGGCGCGAGGCGGTGCGTCGTGCTGGTCTCGGCCACGCGCGACACCGCCGCTGCGGGACAGGATTGCCCGCGGCGGCGGCAGTTCAGCGATTGGAAATAGGCCCTGCGATACCGGGCCGGGCCGGCAACCCGTGCCGACCCGCCCGAACACGGCAGCGGCTCAGGTCGTCGGCTTCTTGCCCTGCGGCTTCGGCGGCGCCTTGGCCGCCGGACCCTTGGGGGCAGGACCCTTGGGCCCGCCGCCGCCGCGTGCCTGCTGCTGCGCGCGACCCGGCTGCGGGCGTCCCGGCTGGGGGCGGCCACGCTCGGCCTGGCGGTGACGCTCGTCCTCCTGGCGCTTGCGCGCCTCTTCCTGCCGTTTGCGTCCCTCTTCCTGACGACGGCGCGCTTCTTCCTGCTGACGACGGCGCGCTTCTTCCTGCTGGCGGCGGCGCCCCTCTTCCTGCTCGCGGCGGCGGCGTTCCTCCTCCTCGCGGCGGCGGCGCTCTTCTTCCGACTGGGCCAGCGCCCGACCTCCGCCAAGCAGGACGAGCCCAGTCAATGAAAGGACCACATCCCGACACAGACGACGACGTGAGAATTCCATATTCCCTCCCTAAGGCCACGCCCAAAAGTGTGCGGCCGCCGCAGCGTAAGCATGTCCGCGCGCCGCTGGCAAGCCGCAAGCCGATAGCGATGAGGCGCCGGATCGCTATTGTTATTGCGGCGGTCGGGCGTCGAAAATGACGCGCTCGTTGGGTCCGGCGAGGTTCAGCGCGGCGCGCGCGCGCTCGTCGAGCATGTCGCGATCGAGGTGATTAGGCCGCAGCAGATTGACGCGGCGATCGAGCGCGTCGCGCGCGGCCTGCGCCTCGCCGAGCTGGACCTGGGCGATCCTGATCTCGTCGCTGAGATGACGCCAAGCCAGGAATCCGCGGTCGCCGGCGATGAGATGGTAGGAGAAATAGACCACCAGGCTGATCCCGGCGACGGGACCCGCGATAAGGCGCGCGCGGCGGCGTATTTCGGCAACGATGATCATTGCGGATGAGAGAATCACGCCCGAGTCGCGAGGTCAAACGGAATGTGATTCCGATGGCGCGAAAGCGGCCCGCTTGTGGGACCGGGATTTGCGCCGCACACTCGCGCTTCCCGCGACTCGGAGGCGGTGCATGAAGCTCCTGGCGACCTGTCTCGCGTGCGCCCTCTGTGCCCCAGCTTCCGCGGCGCGCGCCGACGAGGCGCCGATCCATGTCACGCTCGCCAATCCCGCAGTGAGCCTGTCATTCGCGGTGAGCTATCTCGCCTCCGACCGCGGGTTCTATCGCGCCAACGGGCTCGACGTGACCCTGGTCGAGATCGCCGGGGTCGGCGCGATCAACGCGGTCATCGCCGGCAGCGTCGAATTCTCGGAATCCTCGGGCCCGTCCTTCACCCGCGCCGCTGCCAAGGGACAGCGCCTGCTGGCGATCGCCGAGCTTGCCGACCGGCCGAGCATCCAGGTCGCGCTGCGCAAGAGCGTCGCCGAAGCCGCGGGATTCGATCCCGCCGCGCCGCTCGCCGCGCGCGTCCAGGGACTCAAGGGCCGCACCATCGCGGTCGATGCGGTGAATTCGATCAACCACGCCTATGTGCGGCTCCTCGCCAAGCGCGGCGGCTTCGATCCGGACGCGATCCGCATCGCCGTGCTGCCCTCGCCCAGTGCGCTCGCGGCGTTCGAGAGCAAGGCGATCGACGGCTTCGCCTCGGGCCCGCCCTGGCCGCAAAAGCCGGTGCTCGACGGCGACGCGGTCATGGTCGCGAGCGGACCCGACGGCGATCCGCCGGAAGCCATCCCGTTCGCGAGCCTTGTCCTGGTGACCAGGCCCGAGACCTGCGCGCGGCCGGGCGATCTGTGCGGCAAGATGGGGCGCAGCTTCGCCGCCGCCGCCGCCTTCCTGCACGACCACACCGACGACGCGCTCGCCGATCTCGCCAAGCGGCTCCCCACCTTCGCGCCGAAGCTGCTGGCCGCCTCGCTCGCGGCATCGCTCAAATCGGCGCCCAACCCGCCGGCGCCGACCTTGGCCGCGCTCGAGAACGACGAGATTTTCAGCATCGAGTCCGGACTCCTCGCGCCCGCGGACCGGCTCAAGGATTTCGACGGGCTCTACACGGACCGATATTTGAAGTGACGCGACGATTTCTTCCGGTGAACTCCTCTCCGCTCCTGGGAGCGGAGAGGCAGGGTGAGGCGAGGGATTCCAGAGCGTGCGCCGCTTCCCACCTCTCCTTCAACGTCACCGCGCGAGCGCGGCGCGGCCGGGATAGCGCGCCGAGGGGCCGAGCTGCTCCTCGATGCGGATGAGCTGGTTGTATTTGGCGAGCCGGTCGGAGCGCGCGAGCGAGCCGGTCTTGATCTGCCCGCAATTGGTCGCGACGGCGAGATCGGCGATGGTGGAATCCTCGGTCTCGCCGGAACGGTGCGACATCACCGCGCGATAGGCCGAGCGGTGCGCCGTCGCGACCGCGTCGAGCGTCTCGGTCAGCGTCCCGATCTGGTTGACCTTGATCAGGATGGCGTTGGCGACGCCCTTGCCGATGCCCTCGAGGAGGCGCGCGCGGTTGGTGACGAAGATGTCGTCGCCCACGAGCTGTATCCGCGACCCCAGCGCGCGCGTGAGCTCGACCCATCCGGCCCAGTCGTCCTCGGCCATGCCGTCCTCGATCGAGACGATCGGGTAGCGCTGGACCAGATCCTCGTAGAACCGCACCATGCCGCCGGCGTCAAGCGTCCGCCCCTCGCCCGCGAGCACGTAGCGTCCGTCCTTAAAGAACTCGCTGGCAGCGGGATCGAGCGCGAGCGCGACCTGGTCGCCGGGGCGATAGCCCGCCGCCTCGATCGCCGCGACGATGAAGGCGAGCGCCGCGTCGGCGGAAGCGAGGTTGGGCGCGAACCCGCCCTCGTCGCCGACATTGGTGTTGTGTCCAGCGTCGTGCAAGCGCTGCTTCAGGGTGTGGAAAATCTCGGCGCCGATCCGCACTGCCTCGGCGAGCGAGCTTGCGCCCACCGGCACGATCATGAATTCCTGCAGGTCGATCGGATTGTTGGCGTGGACGCCGCCATTGACGATGTTCATCATCGGAACCGGCAGGGTGCGCGCGTCGATGCCGCCGACATAGCGGTAGAGCGGCAAGCCCAAATCCGCGGCCGACGCGCGCGCGGCGGCGAGGCTCACGCCCAGGATGGCGTTGGCGCCGAGCCGCCCCTTGGCCGGCGTGCCGTCGAGCGCGATCAAGGCGCGGTCGAGCGCCGCTTGCGCCGATGCATCGAAGCCCGAAAGCGCGTCGAAGATCTCGCCGTTGACGGCCTCCACGGCGCGGCGCACCCCCTTGCCCTGGTAGCGCGACTTGTCGCCGTCGCGCAATTCGATCGCCTCGTGCGCGCCGGTCGAGGCGCCCGAAGGCACTGCGGCGCGGCCCATGGCGCCGCTCTCGAGCGCGACGTCGACCTCGACCGTGGGATTGCCGCGGCTGTCGAGAATCTCGCGCGCGTGGATGTCGATGATCGCGGTCATCGCCTTGCCTCGATCGCAAGGGGCCGCGCCTTGGCGATGCGGTCGAACTCCATCAGCGTCTCGAGCAGCGAAGGCATGTCCTTGAGCCGCACCATGTTGGGTCCGTCGGAAGGCGCGTGGTCGGGGTCCTGATGCGTCTCCATGAACACCGCCGCGACGCCGACCGCAACCGCGGCGCGCGCCAGCACCGGGACCTGGGCGCGCTCGCCGCCGCTGGTGCTGCCCTGGCCGCCCGGCTGCTGCACCGAATGGGTCGCGTCGAACACCACGGGATAGCCTGTCGCGCGCAGCTCGGGCAGCGCGCGCATGTCGGAGACCAACGTGTTGTAGCCGAAGCTCGCGCCGCGCTCGCACAGCAGGATATTGTGGTTGCCGGACTGCGCCACCTTGGCGGCAACGTTCTTCATGTCCCAGGGCGCGAGGAATTGTCCCTTCTTGATGTTGATCGCGCGGCCGGTGAGCGCGGCGGCGACCAGGAGGTCGGTCTGGCGGCACAGGAAGGCCGGGATCTGCAGCACGTCCACGGCCTGAGCGACGATCGCGCACTGGTCGGGCAGATGCACGTCGGTCAGCACCGGGCAGCCCCAGCGCTCGCGCACCTCGGCGAGGATCGGCAGGCTGTCCTCGAGCCCGATGCCGCGCGGGCTGTCGAGCGCGGTGCGGTTGGCCTTGTCGAACGAGGTCTTGTAGATGAGCCCGATGCCGAGACGTCCGGTCAGCTCGACCAGCGCGTGACTCATCTCGAGCGCGTGCTGGCGGCTCTCGAGCGCACACGGGCCGGCGATGAGCGCGAGCGGCCGGTCGTTGCCGAGCGTGAGCTTGCCGATCTGGACCGCGCGGTCGCTCATGCCTTGCCGCCTTCCTACAACAACCGAGACTTGTCGAGCGCCGCCTTGATGAACGAGGTGAACAGCGGATGCGGCTCGAACGGCCGCGACTTCAGCTCGGGATGATACTGCACGCCGACGAACCAGGGATGATCGGGGATTTCCACGATCTCGGGCAGGATGCCGTCGGGCGACATGCCGGAAAAGCGCAAGCCGGTACGCTCGAGGCGCTCCTTGTACGAGACATTGACCTCGTAGCGGTGGCGATGGCGCTCGCTGATGCGGTCGGCGCCGTAGATCGCGGCGACGCGGCTGCCGCGCTCCAGCACCGCGTCGTAGGCCCCCAGCCGCATGGTGCCGCCGAGATCGCCGCCCGCCACGCGCCGCTCGAGGCTGTTGCCGCGCATCCATTCGGTCATGAGCCCGATCACCGGCTCGGGGCACGGCCCGAACTCGGTGGTGCCGGCGCCGTTCAAGCCCGCCAGGTGGCGCGCCGCCTCGATCACCGCCATCTGCATGCCGAAGCAGATGCCGAAATAGGGGACGCCGCGCTCGCGCGCGAAGCGCGCCGCCTCGATCTTGCCCTCGGCGCCGCGCTCGCCGAACCCGCCCGGCACGAGGATGCCGTGCACGCCCTCGAGGCGCTGCACCGCGTCTGGCTGCTCGAAGATCTCGCTGTCGAGCCAGTCGAGGTCGACATGGACGTTGTTGGCGATGCCGCCATGCGCCAGCGCCTCGGCCAGCGACTTGTAGCTGTCGAGGAGATGCGTGTACTTGCCGATGATGGCGATCTTGACCTCGCCCTCGGGTCGCTTGATGCGGTCGACGATCTCGTTCCAGCGCGACAGGTCGGGCTCGGACGTGTCGAGCCCGAAATGGCTGCACACCTCGCGGTCGAAGCCCTCGGCGTGATAGGCGTTGGGGACCTCGTAGATGGTCGCGACGTCGAGCGCCGGGATCACCCGCTGTTCGCGCAGGTTGCAGAAGAGCGCGATCTTCTTGCGCGCGCTCTCGGGAATGGGCCGGTCGCAGCGGCACAGCAGGATGTCGGGCTGGATGCCGAGGCCCAAGAGCTCCTTGGCCGAGTGCTGCGTCGGCTTGGTCTTCAATTCGTGCGCCGCCGGGATGAACGGGACCAGGGTCAGGTGCGCATAGAGCGCGCGCTCGCGCCCCACTTCGTTGCCGAGCTGGCGGATCGCCTCGAGGAACGGCAGGCTCTCGATGTCGCCAACCGTGCCGCCGATCTCTATGAGCACGAAATCCTCGCCGTCGAGATCGGCCTGGATGAATTCCTTGATCGAGTCGGTGACGTGCGGGATCACCTGGACCGTGGCGCCGAGATACTCGCCGCGCCGCTCGCGCCCGATCACCGACGAATAGATGCGCCCGGTGGTGACGCTGTCGGAGCGGCGCGCGGCGATGCCGGTGAAACGCTCGTAATGGCCGAGATCGAGGTCGGTCTCGGCGCCGTCGTCGGTGACATAGACCTCGCCGTGCTGATAGGGGCTCATGGTGCCGGGATCGACGTTGAGATAGGGGTCGAGCTTCCTGAGCCGTACGCGGAAGCCGCGCGCCTGCAACAGCGCGCCCAGCGACGCCGCCGACAGACCCTTGCCCAAGGAGGAGACCACGCCGCCGGTGATGAAGATGAACCGCGTCATGGACCTCTAATCTACAGGATGGCGCAAGGCGGGCACAATGGCACGCGCCACGCGACGCCGCGACTCGGGTTGAGCGCGTGCTATTTCGCCAGCGGCGCGCTGGGTGCCTGAGGTACTGCGGGGATCGCGGGCTGGGGCGTGGGCGTCGATTGCGGCGCCGCAGTGCCCGGCTGGTCGACCACGGATGTGGGCGCGCGCTGGTGCGCGGCGAGCACGGCCAGCGCAATCGAGGTGGCGAAGAAGCACGCCGCCACCACCGCGGTGGTGCGCGTCAGGAGATTGGCGGTGCTGCGGCCCGACATGAAGCCCGACATGCCGCCGCCGCCCATGCCGAGCGCGCCGCCCTCGCTTTTCTGCAAAAGCACCACGCCGACCAGCGAGATGGCGAGCATCAGATGGGCGACCAGAATGACCGTGATCATGGCGTCGCGTTTTAGCCGGTCCGGCCCGCGATTGCCAGCCGGTCAGGCGCAGGCGCGCGCGATGGCCCAGAAATCCGCGGCCACCAGGCTCGCTCCGCCGACCAGCGCGCCGTCGACATTGGCGGCCGCCATCAACGCACCCGCATTGTCCGGCTTGACCGAGCCGCCATAGAGGACGCGCACCGAACCCGCATCGCCAAGCCGCGCCGCCAGCGTCGCGCGGATATGGGTGTGAACCTCCTCGACCTGGGCCACGGTAGGCGTCCGCCCGGTGCCGATCGCCCAAACCGGCTCGTAGGCGATCGCCAAATCGGGCGCGCCGAACCCGTCGGGAAGCGAGAATTCGAGCTGGCGCGAGACCACTGCCAAGGTCCGCCCCGCGTCGCGCTCGGCCAGGGTCTCGCCGATGCAGAGGATAACGCCGAGACCGGCGCGCCCCGCCGCCTCGCACTTGGCGCGCACCTCGGCGTCGCTCTCGCCGTGGCCGGCGCGGCGCTCGGAATGGCCGAGGATGACGACGCCGCAGCCCGCATCCTTCAGCATTGCCGCACTCACATCGCCGGTATGCGCGCCCTTCTCCGCCGCATGGCAATCCTGCCCGCCCAGCACGATTCCGCTGCCCGCGAGCGCGTCCGCCACCCATGCGAGCGCCGTCGCCGGCGGACAGACCAGCAGGTCGCACGCGACGGGCTCGGCCTTGGCGCGCACCGCAAGCGCGGATGCCAGCGCCACCGCGTCGCGCCGCAGCCCGTTCATCTTCCAGTTGCCGGCGCACAGTTTTCGCATCGCGTTCCCGATTTCGCCGGGCACATGCCCTTGGCTGGAATGCGGCCGTGCGTCCTTCGACTACGCCCTGCGGGCTCCGCTCAGGATGAGGTAAAATTTTCGCCTCATCCTGAGCGGAGCGAAGCGAAGTCGAAGGACGCAGGATGCCGCTGCTGCATCATATGCGATCATCCTGCATTTATGCCATCCTGAGCGACGCAAGCGAGGGAGGCTGGCATGGCGACGCTGGTGATCGGGGCGGGTCTGGTGGGCTCGCAGGTGGCGCGGCTTCTGGTCGAGCGCGGCGAGACGACGGTGGTTATGGACGCTGCGCCGCAGCCGGACGCGCTCGGCGAGATCGTCGATCTCGCGCGCGTGACGCTGGTCGAGGGCGACGTGCTGCGGCCCTTCGCGCTGCTGCAGATCGTGCGCGACAACGACGTGACCGAGATCGTCCACACCGCCGCCAATCCGCTGCTCACGACGGGGGCGCAGCGCGACCCCTTCGCCGCGATCCAGCTGAACATCATGGGCACCGTCAACGTGCTCGAGGCGGCGCGGGTGATGAAGCTGCGCCGCGTCGTGGTGTCGAGCTCGAACGTGCTGTCGCATTATCTCGCCGGCGGCGAGGGCAAGGGCGACCTCGCCAAGGAGGAAGCGCTGCCGCGGCCGCAGACCTTCTATGCCACGACCAAGCAGGCGATCGAGAATCTCGGCCTCAACTACGCGCGCTGGTGCGGCGTCGATTTCGCGGCGGTGCGTTATGGCGCGGTGGCGGGACCGTGGAGCGGGCGCGGCGGCGGCGGCCCCAGCAACGCCTTCCGTGACGCCGTCATCAACGCCGTCAAAGGCGAGGAGGCGGTGGTACCGCCGGGCGCGATGGAATGGGTCTATAGCAAGGACGCGGCCGCGGGCACGGCGCTGGCGCTCGGCGCCAAGGCGCTGCCGCAGCGCGTCTTCAACATCACCATGGGCAGCGTCACGTCGCCGCAGGAATTCGCCCGCGCGCTCAAGGACGCGGTCCCCGGTGCCAAAATCCGCATCGCCGATCCGCCGGGCGCGGGCGTCTCGCTCATGGACATGCGCCACACCAGCGATTTGACGCTCGCCCGCGACGTGCTTGGCTATGCGCCGCGCTTCGGCATCGACGAGGCGGTGCGCGACATGGTGGCGTGGTGCCGCTCGAACGCGCGCGGCCGCCGCTCGGCGTAAAGTCGAGCTTGCCGTTGGCGGTTTACGGGTGAAGGCGCGCGCTCATCGCCGCGTGCGGTCGGTTGATGAAGATCGACTCGCTTGCCGCGCCATCCGGATCGGACGCGCGCGATGTATCCCACAGGCGCAACGCCTGCACGCTCGGAGGAATCACCTTGCCGCGCAACGCCTGGACTGCCTCGAACATCGGCACGGAAGTTTGATCGACCCAAGCCGCCTCGGCCGGCGGCGAAGCGGCCTCGATCCTACGGTTGCGCGACTCGATCAGCTTTGCCGCCGGCAGCCCCGCCGCACGAGCCAGCGTTTCCGCCACGACGTATCGGCGGGATCGAGGATGTCGTCGTAGCCCACGACGCAGCCGCCGAACATGTTTAGGAGCAGAAGGCCGTTGCGATAAACGTGCAGATAATTGTCGCGCAGGAATTCCCAGTTGGCGTGGGGGTATTTCAGGCCAAGGCTCAGCGCCTGGTCCTCGATCCGCCGATAGCTCAGGATGACGGTCGGGAAATAGCCGATCTTGAAGGCCGGCCGCACCAGTTTGTGCGCGCCGTAGACCTTGGCAAAGCGCGCCCGGCGGAGGCCTTCGCGCAGCCGCTTCTTGCCGAGCGAGCGATAGATGTTCCAGCGCATGCGCGCGATGCCGAAAGGGGGACGCCCCATCATCGACAGGGTCTCGGCGTCGGAGAAATAGCGCAGGGCCCGCCACAGGTCCGGATGCTCGAGGTCGCCGCCGGCCCGATTCCATCGCCGCGGCGGCGTCATGCCGAATTCGGCGCCGGCATCGGCGAGGATGGCGGAAAGAAGGGTAGAGCCGGTGCGGGCGGCGGTGACGATGAAAAACCTTCGACTCTCCGTGGCAACGGCGTGCGCCTCGGCAGGACCGTCCGCGTTCATAGAGGCATCCCCCCTCTTATGCGTTCCCGCGGCAATTTTTAGGGCGTCCAGGCCCGCTTCATCCCCGCGCGTCGGGCCGCCTGTCCAGCGCGGCCGCGGACTCGGCGCAGCCAGCCCATGTGTTCGTGCCGGGCATCGGGGCCGGATTTTCCTTTAGTCATTGCCGCGGGCCGGGGCGCGCTCCTATCATCCGCGCCCTTCCCGTCCGGCTTTTGCCTTCAGGCACGCCCATGCTGCAAGCGATCCGCTCCAAGGCCACGTCGTTCGTCGTCAAGATCCTGTTCGGCCTGCTCATCGTCACCTTCGGCATCTGGGGCATCGGCGACATCTTCCGCAGCGCCGGCCCCGACACCACGGTGGCGAAGGTCGGCGGCCGCGCCATCACCGCCGAGCAGCTCAGCCGGCAGGTGCAGTCGCAGCTCGAACGCATGCGCGGCCTGTTCGGCGGCTCGATCGACGCGCAGCAGGCGAAGCAGCTTGGCGTCGTCGACCAGGCGCTCCAGGGCCTCATCGACGGCGACTTGGTCGAGCTCGAGATCGACCGGCTCGGACTCGCGGTGGGCGACGAGGCGGTGCGCGATTCGATCATGGCCAATCCGGCCTTCCACAACCAGGCAGGCGCGTTCGACCGCCGCGTCTATGCCCAGGTGCTGCTCGCGAACCAGATGAGCGAGCCGCAGTTCGAGGCGCTGCAGCGCGGCGCGCTGCTGAAGGCGCAGCTCCAGGGCGCGCTCGCGGCCGGCATCACCCCGCCGGGGGCGCTGGTCGACGCGCTCTACCGCGCCCGTGCCGAGCGCCGCATCGCCGACATGGTGACATTGCCGGCGAGCGCCGCCGGCGCGATCCCGGCGCCGACCGAGAGCCAGATCGACGAGTTCTATCGCGCGCATCAGGACCGCTTCCAAGCGCCGGAGCGGCGCAGCTTCAAGGTGGCGATGCTGCGGCTCGACGACGTCGCCGCCGGCATCGAGCTGAGCGACGATCAGCTCAAAGAGGAGTTCCAGAAGCGCCAAGGCGAGTTCCACACCCCGGAGCAGCGCCAGGTGCTGCAGATGCTGCTGCCCGACGAGGCGACCGCGAAGGTGGCCGCGGAGCAGCTCGCCGCCGGCAGCGACTTCGACGTGGTCGCCAAGACCGTGGCCAAGATGGACGATCCCGCCGCGCTCGATCTCGGCTGGGTCAAGCACGACGACCTGCCCGAGGATCTCGCCAACGCCGTGTTCGATCTCAAGGAAGGGACCAACAGCGCACCCGTCAACAGCACCTTCGGCTGGCACATCCTGCACGTGTCCGGGATCAGGCCCGGCGAGGACAAGACCTTCGACCAGGTCAAGGACAGCCTGAAAAAAGAGGTCGCGCGCGACCGCGCCGCCGACCACATGGCCGACATGGCCAATTCGCTCGACGACGCCATCGCCGGCGGCGCGGGCTTCGACGACGTGGCGAAGAAATTCGCGCTCAAGACCGCGACCGCCGCCGATGTCGATGCCGAAGGCAAGACCGCAGCCGGCACGGCGATCGATCTGCCCGAAGGGCGGGATGCAATCCTCAAGACCGCTTTCGGCACCGACCGCGGCCAAACCAGCGCGCTCTCCGAGATGGGCGACGACGGCTATTACATGGTCCAGGTCGAAGCGGTGACGCCGGCCGCCGCCAAGCCGCTCGCCGAGGTCCATGACGAGGCGGCGCAGGCGTGGCTGGCGGACGCGCGGCAGCAGGCGCTGCAGAAGGTCGCCGATACGATCGCCCAGGAGGTGAATGGCGGCCGCAGCCTCAAGGACGCGGCGGCGTCGCGCAAACTCGCGGTCACGACCACGCCACCCTTGCAGCGCACCGGCGGCGACGACAAGGTGCCTCCCTCGCTGGTCGCGAAGCTGTTCGATGCCAAGCCCGGGGCGGCCGTCACCGAGGAAGCGGGCGACAGCGTCATCGTCGCGCAGCTTGGCGGCGTCGAGCCGGCCGATCCCGCCCAGGACCAGAGCGCGGTGAAGCAATTGTCGCAGGAACTGGGCACGGTGATGCAGAGCGACGTGCTGAGCGAGTATGGCCAGGCCTTACGCCAGACCTTCCCCGTCAAGGTCGACCAAACGAACGTCGATCGTCTGCTCTAGCGCGATGCAGGTTCAGCCGGGTTTCGACGAGTTCAACCGCCGCCACGCGCTGGGCCGGCCGGTGCTGGTGTGGACGACCCTGGTCGCCGATCTCGAGACGCCGGTCTCGGCCATGCTCAAGCTCGCCGACGGTCGACCGCTGAGCTTTCTTCTGGAATCGGTCGAGGGCGGCGAGAAGATCGGCCGCTATTCGGTGATCGGCATCAAACCCGACCTGGTGTGGCGCTGCTTCGGCGACCGCGCCGAGGTGAACCGCAGCGCGCGCATCGATCCCGACGCCTTCGCCCCCGCCGGGCCCGGCGCGCTCGCTTCGTTGCGCGCCCTCGTCGCCGAGTGCCGGGTCGAGACGCCGGCGCCGCTGCCGCCGATGGCGGCCGGGCTCTTCGGCTACATGGGCTACGGCATGATCGGGCTCATCGAGCGGTTGCCCGACGCCAATCCCGACACGCTCGGCATCCCTGACGGCATGTTCCTGCGCCCCAGCGTGGTGGCGATCTTCGACAACATCGCCGACAGCATCACCATCGTCACGCCGGTGTGGCCGGGCGCGGCGATGGCGGCGAGCGCTTCCTATGAACTCGCGCGCGAGCGCCTCGCCGACGCGGTCGGCGATCTCGACCGCAACCTGCCCCACCGGCGCGAGGCGGCCGAGGCGGTGCAGGAACTCCCCGCGCCCGCCGCCAACATGACGCGCGAGCGCTGCATGGAGATGGTGGAAACCGCGAAGGAGTATATCCGCGCCGGCGAGATCTTCCAGGTGGTGCCGTCGATGCGCTTCTCGGTGCCGTTCCGCCTGCCGCCCTTCGCGCTCTACCGCGCGCTGCGCCGGCTCAATCCCTCGCCGTTCCTGTTCTTCCTCGATTTGGGCGCGTTCGCGGCGGTGGGCTCGAGCCCGGAAATCCTGGTGCGCCTGCGCGACAGCACGGTCAGCATCCGCCCGCTCGCCGGCACGCGGCGGCGCGGCGCCACCTTCGCCGAGGACCAGCGTCTCGCGGAGGAACTGCTCGCCGATCCCAAGGAGCGCGCCGAGCATCTCATGCTGCTCGACCTCGCGCGCAACGACGTGGGACGCGTCGCCCAGATCGGCACCGTCAAGGTCACCGAGCAGATGGCGATCGAGCGCTACAGCCACGTCATGCACATCGTCTCTCACGTCGAGGGCAGGATCGACCCGCGCCACGACGCGATGGACGCGCTGTGCGCGGGCTTTCCCGCCGGCACGCTGTCGGGCGCGCCCAAGGTCAGGGCGATGGAGATCATCGACGAGCTCGAGCCCGAGCGGCGCAACCTCTATGGCGGCGCGATCGGCTACTTCGCCGGCGATGGCAGCCTCGACACCTGTATCGTTTTGCGCACCGCGATCGTCAAGGACGGGCGCATGATCGTGCAGGCCGGCTGCGGCGTGGTCGCCGACAGCGATCCCGCCTCCGAGCACCAGGAAATCCTCGACAAGGCCCGCGCCCTGTTCCGCGCGGCGGAAGAGGCGGTGACGTTCGCGCGAAGCTGATCACCGCGCCGCCGCGCGCGGCGGCTGGGGATGGGTGAGCGCGCCGGCGCGCGCCGCGACGACGTCCGTGAGCGGCACCAGCGCCAATCCCTTGCGCGGCAAAGTCTCGATCCATAGCGCCAGCGCCGCCAAGGTCGCGTCGTGCGGATGGCCGATCGCCACCGCGGTGCCGCCGCGCCGCGCCCTCGCCTCGGTCTCGGCCAGCCGCGCCGCGATGGCAGAAGCGTTGACCTCGTCGTCGAGGAACACGTCGCGCTCGGCGAATTTCATGCCCAGACGCTGCGCCAGAAGCGCGGCCACGGTCGCGCCGGTGGTGCGCGAGTCAAGGAACATGAGGCCGCGCGCCTTCAGCTCCTCGAGCACCGGCGCCATTGCGTTCTCGTCGGCGGTGAAGCGGCTGCCCATGTGGTTGTTGACGCCGACATAGGCGTCGAAGCGCTCGAGGTCCCAGCGCAGCTCGGCCATTGTCTCGGCAGGCACCGCCTTGACCGTCAAGCCGTGCGGGCCCATCGCTGCGGCGCCCTCGAGCGGCTCCATCGGCACGTGCGCCAGCAGCTCGTGCCCGGCGCGCCGCGCCGCCTCGGCCTCGGCCCGGACATCGCTCGCATAAGGCATGAAGGACAGCGTCACTTGCGGCACCAGCGCGATGGCGCGCGCGGTGCGCGCGCGGTCGGGTCCGAGATCGTCGATCACGATGGCGATGCGCGGGCGCCCGGCGGCGTCGGGCGCGACAGCGGCGAAGCGCTGCCATGCCGGCGTCTCGGCCGGTTGCGGCAAGGGTGTCGGAACCGCCGGCACGGGCCGGGCCGCCGATGGGGCCGGCGGCACCGCGACGAATGCGCGCGGCCGCGGCGGCTCGTGCCGGGGCGCCAGCGCCAGAGCGACCGCCAGAACGGCGACCGCCGACCCGCCGCCCCAAGCGGCCGCGCGCCACTGAGAGCTTGATCTGGGCTTCGATCGTTTCCGCGCCATCGGCCGAGTTTATCCGTTGCGCCTTGACATGGGGGCCGCTTTCGTTGCCGCCCCGCGGCCTGTATAAACACAATGCGAGAATGGCGATGGCACCACGATGTTTCTGCTGATCGATAACTACGACAGTTTCACCTACAACCTCTGGCATTACCTGGGCGAGCTCGGGGCCGAGGTGGTGGTGAAGCGCAATGACGTCGTCACCGTGGCCGAGGCGCTGGCGATGCGTCCGAGCGGCATCGTGATCTCGCCCGGGCCGAGCGATCCCGACCGCGCCGGCATCTGCCTCGAGCTGGTGCGGCGCGCCGGCTCGGTGCCGATCCTCGGCGTGTGCCTCGGCCATCAGGCCGTGGGCCAGGCCTGCGGCGGCCGTATCGTGCGCGCGCCGATGCCGATGCACGGCAAGCTCTCCGCCATCCACCACGACGGCAGCGGCGTTTTTGCCGGCCTCGCCAATCCGTTCCTGGCGACGCGCTACCATTCGCTGGTGGTCGAGCGGGCGAGCCTGCCGCCGTCGTTGCGCCTCACCGCCTGGACCGAGGACGGGCTGGTGATGGGGATCGCCCATCGCGACCGACCCATCCACGGCGTACAGTTCCATCCCGAGAGCATCGCCTCGGAATGCGGCCACGCGCTGCTCAAGAATTTCCTCGCCCTCGCGGCGGTCGAGAGCGTCCCGGCATGACCGACGTGACCGACTTCAAGGTCCTGCTCGGGCGCGTCGCTGCGGGCGAGCGTCTCGACGAGGAGGATGCCGCCGCCGCGTTCGATGCGATGATGTCTGGCAACGCGACGCCGGCGCAGATGGGCGGCTTCCTGATGGCGCTGCGGGTGCGCGGCGAGACGGTGGCCGAAATCACCGGCGCGGCGCGAACCATGCGCGCCAAGGCGCTGACCATCGACGCGCCGCCGGGCGCGATCGACACGGTCGGCACCGGCGGCGACAACGCCGGCACCTTCAACATCTCGACCGCGGCGGCGCTGGTGGTGGCCGGATGCGGCGTGCCGGTGGCGAAGCACGGCAACCGCAATTTCTCCTCCAAATCCGGCTCGGCCGACATCCTCGCCGCGCTGGGTGTCAATATCGACGCCGACATGAGCCTGGTGCGCCGATCCATGTTCGAGGCCGGCATCGGCTTCATGATGGCGCCGCGCCACCACAGCGCGACGCGCCACGTGGGACCCACCCGCATCGAGCTGGGCACGCGGACCATCTTCAACCTGCTGGGTCCGGTATCGAACCCGGCCGGCGCCAAGCGCCAGCTGGTCGGCGTGTTCTCGCCCGAGTGGGTGAAGCCGATCGCCGAGGTGCTGGGCAAGCTCGGCAGCGAGCGCGCCTGGGTCGTCCACGGCGACGGCATCGACGAAATCACCACTGCGGGCACGACGATTGTCGCGTCGCTCGCGGACGGCAAGGTCACGACCTTCGAGGTGACGCCCGAGGATGCCGGCCTGCCGCGCGCGCGGCTCGCGGACCTGAAGGGCGGCGATCCGGCCGAGAACGCGGCGCGGCTTCGGGCGCTGCTCGAAGGAGAGACGGGGCCGCTGCGCGACATCGTGCTCTTGAACGCCGCCGCGGCGCTGATCGTGGCGGACAAGGCGGCCAACCTCAAGGCCGGCGTGGCGCGCGCCGCCCAGGCGATCAGCGACGGCGGCGCGCGCCGCGCGCTGGCCAAGCTCGTCGCCGTCACCAACGAGAAGCTGCCGGAATGAGCGACGCGCTGACCCAGATCTGGGCCACGACGCGCGCGGCGGTAGCACGCGCCAAGGAGGCGCGCCCGCCTGCCTCGGTCGAGCGGGCGGCAGCGGCGGCGGCAAAGCCGCGCGGCTTCGTCGCGGCGCTGGAGCGGCGGGTCGCCGCGGGCGGATACGGACTCATCGCCGAGATCAAGAAGGCCTCGCCCAGCGCCGGTCTGATCCGTGCCGATTTCGATCCGCCAGCGCTGGCCCGCGCCTATGCGCGCGGCGGCGCCGCGTGCCTTTCCGTCCTGACCGAGGAGGCGCATTTCCAGGGCGCCCTGCGGCACCTCGACGACGCCCGAAAGGCCGTCGATTTGCCGTTATTGCGCAAGGATTTCATGCTCGATCCTTATCAGGTGCCCGAAGCCCGCGCGGCAGGCGCGGACTGCATCCTGCTGATTTTGGCCGGGCTCGACGACATCGAGGCGCGCGGCTTGGAAAAGGCGGCCATCGCCTGGGGCCTGGACGTTCTGGCCGAGGTGCATAACATCGACGAGCTTCGCCGCGCGCTCCATCTCAAGACCAGGCTTATCGGCATAAACAACCGTGATCTCAAGACCTTGAAAACCGATCTTGCGACAACGGAGAAACTCGTGTCGGCGGTTCCCGGCGACCGCATCCTGGTGTGCGAGAGCGGCCTGGCGACACCAGGCGACTTGCGCCGCATGGCCAATGTCGGCGTGCGCTGCTTCCTGGTCGGCGAGGCGCTGATGCGGCAGCCGGATGTCGAAGCGGCGACACGAGCGCTCCTTGCCATTCACGAGCCGGCCCGGACATGAGCGGCCTCACCCATCTCGACAAGCACGGAAGCGCCCGCATGGTCGATGTCTCGGCCAAGGACGAGACCGAGCGCGTTGCCATCGCGGCTGCGCGCGTCGTCATGGAGGCGACAACGCTCGACCTGATAATGGCCGGCGGCATCGCCAAGGGCGACGTGCTGGCGACGGCGCGGATCGCCGGCATCATGGCGGCCAAGCGCACTCCCGATCTCATTCCGCTATGCCACCCGCTGCCGCTCGCCTCGGTCGCGGTCGAGCTCACTTGCGACCGCGCGCGCTCGAGCGTCGAGATCGAGGCGACCTGCCGCGTCACCGGCCGCACCGGCGTCGAGATGGAGGCGCTGACGGCAGCGTCGGTGGCCGCGCTGACGATCTACGACATGTGCAAGGCGGTCGATCGCGGCATGCGCATCACCGATATCCGACTGCTCCACAAATCGGGCGGCAAATCAGGGACCTACGAGGCGCCGCCATGATCTCGGTCGAGGAAGCGCGGGAGCGGCTGCTGACGCCGCTCAGGCCGCTCGGGACCGAGTATGTCTCGCTCTCCGAGGCGCATGGGCGTGTGCTCGCAGAGCAATTGCGCGCGCGCCGCAGCCAGCCGCCTTTCGCGGTCTCGGCCATGGACGGTTACGCCGTGCGTGCTGCCGACGTGGCACGGGTGCCGGCGGAACTGTCGGTGATCGGCTCGGTGCCGGCGGGGCAGCGCTATGACGGCGCGGTCGGACCGCGCCAGGCAGTGCGCATTTTCACCGGCGCGCCGGTACCGGACGGCGCCGACTGCATCGTCATCCAGGAAGACACCGAGCGGCGCGGCGACATTGTCGTGGTCAAGGAAGGCGCGCCCGAGGGCCGCTACGTGCGCCCCGCGGGACTCGATTTTCGCGAGGGCGCGGTCGGAATCGCTGCCGGACGGCGCCTCACCGCGCGGGATGTCGGGCTCGCCGCGGCGATGAATCGGCCCTGGCTCTTGGTCCACCGCCGCCCGCGCGTCGCCATCCTGCCGACCGGCGACGAAGTCGTGATGCCCGGCGACCCCGTGGGGCCCAACCAGATCGTCAGTTCCAACGCGCTGGCATTGGGCGCGCTGGTCGAGGGTCTGGGCGCGGTCGCGGTGCAGTTGCCGATCGCGCCCGACGACAGCGCCGCGCTGCAGCGCATCGCCGAGGGCGCGTCCGGCGCGGACCTGTTGTTGACCACCGGCGGCGCCTCGGTCGGGGACCACGATCTGGTGCGCGACGCGCTGGGCCAGACCGGGCTCACGATCGATTTCTGGACGGTGGCGATGCGCCCGGGCAAGCCCCTGATGGTCGGGCGCTTTCGCGATACCCTGATGATCGGGCTGCCCGGCAATCCGGTGTCGACGCTGGTGTGCGGGCTGCTGTTCGTCAAGCCGGCGCTCGAGCATCTGCTCGGCCTCGCCGCTGCGGAGGAGCCGACGCTCAAGGCACGGCTCGCGGTCAAGCTGCGCGCCAACGACCAGCGCCAGGATTACCTCCGCGCCAGCCTGACGCGCGCCGCCGACGGCGTGCTCGAGACGGCGCCGTTCAAGGTGCAGGACAGTTCGGTGATGTCGCTGATGGCGGCGGCCGACTGTCTCGTCATCCGCGCGCCGCACGTGCCGGCGGCGGAGCCGGGCGACTGGGTCGACATCATTCCGCTCGCAGGGTCAACGGGCGGCATTTGACTTCAACTCTTGCTTGACGCCACGTTGGAACCAAACTAGAACATCCCCTCGGTTGTCGGTTTGTTCCGAATGACGGCCAGGCTGGAGGCGCCATGCTGACCAGGAAGCAATTCGAGCTGCTGATGTTCATCAACCGGCGGCTCCAGGACACCGGCGTCTCGCCCTCGTTCGAGGAGATGAAAGAGGCGCTGTCGCTCAAGTCGAAATCCGGCATCCACCGGCTGATCAGCGGGCTCGAGGAGCGCGGCTTCATCCGCCGCCTGGCGCACCGCGCCCGCGCGCTCGAGGTGGTGCGGCTGCCGGAAGACACGGCGGTGGCGACCAAGGCCCGCGCCCCAGCTCCGGCGGCCTCTGGCGATCGCGGCCGCTTCTCGCCCACGGTTATCCACGGCGACTTCAAGTCGGCGCTGCCCGGCACCGCGCTCGGCACCGGCGAAAGCGTGCAGCTTCCGCTCTATGGCCGGATCGCCGCCGGCACGCCGATCGAGGCGCTGCGCGACCAGTCCAACCTGATCAATATCCCGGCGAGCCTCCTTGGCAACGGCGAGCATTACGCGCTCGAGGTCGCGGGCGACAGCATGATCGACGCCGGCATCATCGAGGGCGACACGGTGCTGATCCAGCGCTGCGACACGGCCGAGAGCGGCGCCATCGTCGTGGCCCTGGTCGACAACAACGAGGTGACCTTAAAGCGCCTGCGCCGGCGCGGCGATTCGATCGCGCTCGAGCCCGCCAACAAGACCTACGAGACCCGCATATTCGGCCCTGACAGGGTCAAGGTCCAAGGCAAGCTGGTGGGGTTGATGCGGCGCTACTGAGGGGCGGGTCCTGTTACCGCCCGCGGCACCCACGGCCGCGCGCCCTGCCATTCGCGCACTGTCTCGATGCGGATGCGGTGGGGATCGAGCCATACCGCGTGGCCGCCCTTGCGCCAGGTGTCGATGCGGTCGATGACCCGAGTGCCGCGACACGGGCGATGCGCCGCCACCGGGCTCACCACGAGATCGGCGACGCGGCAATCCTCGGCGAGAGCGTCGCCGCCGCGCTCGAGTGCCACCACCCGCCCCTGCGCGCGGTAGAGGCACGCGGAGGCATCGCACGCGAGCGCTCCGCCGGCGGCGCTGCCGGTCTCGGGCCAGGCCGCGCCCAGCGACGCGCCCGCCCGGCGCACCGCGCCTTCGACGACGCGGCCGCCCTGTTCGGTCGAAGGAAGATAAGCTCCGCCCGGCGCGCGCGCCGCGACCACGCGGCCGTCCGCCGCCACCAGGAGATCGGGCGGGCGCTCGAACAGGATCGCGAGGTAGCACGCCGCCATCGGCGCGAGGCCGAGCCAGCGCCACCGCCCCTGCCAGATGCACAGCCACACCCCGCCGAGGCCCAGCAGCACCAGCGACGCCGCCGGCATGCTCGGCACGTTCATGACCGCGCCGGGCCATGACGTGACGGCGCGCGCGACCGCCATGATCGCTGCGATGCCGCCGCTCATCGGCTGGAGCGCCAGCGCCTCGAGATGGAGCGGCATCAGCAGCACCGCGACGATTGCCCACGGCATCACCCAGAAGCCGGTGATCGGCACCGCGATTGCGTTCGCCACTACCGAATAAACGGCGAAGCGGTTGAAGTGATAGATCGTGAACGGCATGGTCGCGAGCGTGGTGACGATGGTGGTGAGCGCGATGCCGAAGAGGTAGAGAACGAAGCGCCGCGCCGCGCCGGCATGCGCGCGCCATGTGGCGAGACGCGGCCGCATCGCTTCGTAGCAGGCGATCAACGCGGCGACCGCGGCGAACGACATCTGGAAGCTCGGCCCGGTCGCGCTCTCGGGCGTCATCAGCATGATCGCGGCCGCGGCCAGCGCCACCGCGCGCGCCGACACGCTGGCGCGGTCCACCAGCACGGCGAGAAGCGCGAGCCCGATCATCAGGAACGCGCGCCGCGACGACACCGTCGCCCCCGACAGCAGCATGTACCCGAACGTCACCGCAAGCGCGGTGGCGGCAGCGTATTTCTTGGTCGGGTGATAGAGCGCGAGGCGCGGGATCAGCGCCATCAGCGCGCGCGCGGCGAAGAACGCGATCCCCGCCACCATGCCCATGTGCAGCCCGGCGATCACCAGGATGTGCGCGAGGCCGGCGTTGCGGAACGCGTCGGCGTCGGCGGGCGGGATCGCATGCGTGTCGCCGGTGATGAGCGCCGCGGCGATGGCACCTGTCTCGTCGGGCAGCGCCGCGCGAATGCGCTGGGTCACGCTCGTGCGCACCGTCTGGAGCGGCACGCGCCAGCCCATGGCGGCGCCGCTGCCCTCGGGCGCGTCGATCCAGTGCGGCCCGCCCAAGGCGTAGCCCACCGCGCCGAGCCGGTCGAACCAGGCGCGGCGCTGGAAATCGAACGCGCCGGGCATGGCCGGCGCGGGCGGCGGCATCAGCACCGCTTTCACACGCAGCCACGCGCCGGGGATCGCGGCAGCGTCGCCGTGACGCAGCCGCACCCGCACCAGAGCCGGCGTCGCGCTCGCCTCGAGCCGGTCGATGTGCGATGGCGCGATCACCAGGCGCGCGCCGTCGGGGAGCGGATCGACCGCCTCGAGCCGCCCCTCGACCGTGACCGCGGCGAGCCGCCGCTCCAGCACCGGCGCCGCAACCAGCGCCGACTGGAATTGCGCCGCGGCGAAGCCGAGCGCCAGCGCCAGCAGCGCCGCCGGTCCAGCGACGTCGCGCTCGCCGCGCCGCGCCCATAGCGCGACCGAAACCGCGAGCGCGAGCACGGCCGCGCCGAGCCACGATGCGGGCTCGCTCGGGAGCCAGAAATAGATGCCGATGCCGGTGCCCACCAACACCGGGAGCCACAGCGGCCAGCGTTCGCGCTCCGCGACGAAGCACGCCCCCAAGTGGCGCAAAATCGCGCGCGCGCGATCGGCGCCGTCGCCCGGGGGCGCGTTCTCGGCGGCGAAATCGCCTTCTTGCGACGCCATCACTTCAGTCTAGATCAAGCCGGCGCCGTCTCCCATCGCGGCGTTCGCGGGCCTGTCGCGGGACCACCGACTCTGTGCTAAGCCGCCGCCATGAGCGTCGTCGTCCGCTTCGCCCCCTCGCCCACCGGGTTCCTCCATATCGGCGGCGCGCGCACCGCGCTCTTCAATTGGCTCTTCGCGCGCCATCACGGCGGCGTGTTCCGCCTCCGGATCGAGGACACCGACCGCGCGCGCTCGACCGAGGCGGCGGTCGCGGCGATCGTCGACGGGCTGCGCTGGCTCGAGCTCGACTGGGACGACGACATCGTGATGCAATCATCGCGCGCCATGAGCCACGCAGCGGCGGCGCGGCAACTGCTCGAGGCGGGCCACGCCTATCGCTGCTACTGCACGCCGGAGGAGCTGGAGGCGTCGCGCGTGCGCGCCCGCGCCGAGGGGCGCACCTTGCTCTATGACGGACGCTGCCGCGATCTCGCCGCAGGCGACGTTCCGGCGGGACGCGCGCCGGCGCTGCGCCTGAAGGCGCCGCGCGAGGGCGAGACCGTGATCCATGATCGCGTCCAGGGCACGGTCACGGTCGCGAACCAGCAGCTCGACGATCTCATCATCCTGCGCGCCGACGGCACGCCGACCTACAATCTCTCCGTCGTGGTCGACGACCACGACATGGCGATCACGCACGTGATCCGCGGCGACGACCACCTCACCAACGCCTTCCGCCAGACCCAGATCTATCGCGGCCTCGGCTGGGATGTGCCGGAGTTCGCGCATATCCCGCTGATCCACGGCGCGGACGGGGCGAAGCTGTCGAAGAGGCACGGCGCGCTCGGCGTCGACGCCTATCGCGAGATGGGCTTTCTGCCCGAGGCGCTCAGAAACTATCTGCTTCGTCTCGGTTGGAGCCATGGCGACGCCGAGACCATCTCGACGCGCGAGGCGATCCATTGGTTCGACCTCGACACGGTGGGGCGAGGCCCTGCCCGATTCGACATGGCGAAGCTCGCCAATCTCAACGGCCATTACATCCGCGAGGCCGATGATTTGCGGCTCGCGCGCCTGATCGCGCCGCTGCTCGAGCGCGCCCTCGGCCGGCCGCTCGACGACGAGGCAAAGGACCGCCTGGTCCGCGCCATGCCGGGCCTGAAGCCGCGCGCGAAGACCCTCCCCGAGCTGGCTGACCGGGCGCAGTTCTATGTCGCGCCGCGCCCCATCCCGATCGACGACAAGGCGAAGGCGCATCTCGACGAGCCGGCGCGAGAGTTGCTGCGCGCGCTGCCTGCTTCGCTTGCTTCCGCGCCCTGGACCGAGACGTCGCTCGAGGAGGCGATCCGCGCCGCCGCCGAGGCCAAGGGGGTGAAGCTCGGCGACGTGGCCCAGCCGCTGCGGGCGGCGCTGGTCGGCGCGACCGCCTCGCCGGGCATTTTCCAGGTGATGGAAGTGCTGGGCCGGGCCGAAACGCTGGCCCGCATTGCCGACGCCGCGCCCGGCTAGAGGACCATTTTACAATTTCGCGACGCCGCTTTATGGTCTCCTATTGCAGCGCAACATCCCGGTAAGGACGCGGACCGATGGCCACCACCAAGACCGACACGAAGGCCCCTTCCCTGTCGAACGCGCCCCGCGAAACCATGACGATCACCGACAATTCCACCGGCAAGTCGCTCGAGATGCCGCTCCTTTCCGGCACAGTCGGCCCCAAGGTGGTGGACATCCGAAAGCTTTACAGCGACCTCGGCGTCTTCACCTTCGATCCCGGCTACACCGCGACCGGAAGCTGCGAATCGAAGATCACCTATATCGACGGCGACGAGGGCATCCTGCTCTATCGCGGCTATCCGATCGAGGAATTGGCCGAGCACAGCGACTTCATGGAGATCTCGTATCTCCTGCTCTACGGCCAGCTTCCGACTGCCGCCGAGAAGGTGAAGTTCGAGCGCGACATCACGCTCCACACCATGGTCCACGAACAGCTCACTGCGTTCTATCGCGGCTTCCGCCGCGACGCGCATCCGATGGCGGTGATGTGCGGCGTGGTGGGCGCGCTGTCGGCGTTCTATCATGATTCGACCGACATCTCCGACCCGCACCAGCGCATGGTCGCGTCGTACCGGCTCATCGCCAAGATGCCGACGATGGCGGCGATGGCGTACAAATACACGCTCGGCCAGCCGTTCATGTATCCACGCAACGATCTGCGCTACGCCGAGAACTTCCTGCACATGATCAACGCGGTGCCGTGCGAGCCCTACAAGGTGAACCCGGTGCTCGCCCGCGCCATGGACCGCATCTTCATCCTGCACGCCGACCACGAGCAGAACGCCTCGACCTCGACGGTGAGGCTGGCGGGGTCGTCGGGCGCCAATCCCTTCGCCTGCATCGCCGCCGGCATCGCCTCGCTGTGGGGGCCGGCGCATGGCGGCGCCAACGAGGCGGTGCTCAAGATGCTGATGCAGATCGGCAGCAAGGACCGCGTGCCCGAGTTCGTCAAGCGCGCCCGCGACCCCAACGATTCCTTCAAGCTCATGGGGTTCGGTCACCGCGTCTACAAGAACTACGATCCGCGCGCCGCAGTGCTGCGCCGCTCGTGCCATGAGGTGCTCGACGAACTGGGCGTGCGCGACGAGCCGTTGCTCGATCTCGCCATGGAGCTGGAGCGCATCGCGCTGCAGGACGATTACTTCATCCAGCGCAAGCTCTATCCCAACGTCGATTTCTATTCCGGCATCATCCTGAGGGCGATGGGCTTCCCGACCTCGATGTTCACCGTGCTCTTCGCCATCGCCCGCACGGTCGGCTGGGTAGCGCAGTGGAACGAGATGATCGTCGACCCGAAGATCGGCCGACCGCGCCAGCTCTATACCGGCGAGACCCGGCGCTCCTACATCCCGCTCGAGAAGCGGAAGTAACAGCGGCCTGTACCCCCCACCCTTCCCTGCCCCTCAAGGGGGGAGCCTGAATCGCTGATTTCGTCATAATCCATCGGCATTACTGGACTCCTTGCGTTTTGATGCCCCTACAACGTGCCCCTACTAGCCTAGCGCCCCGACTGCCGCGCAAATGATATCCGAGTCGCTGGCATCGCAATAGCGCAGCGTCGTCTTTTCGTCGGCATGGCGGGCGAACTTCTTTGCATCCGCAAGGTTCATGCCGGAGCGAATCAACGTCGTCAAAGCGGTGCGCCGGCCGGAGTGTGAAGTCGCACCCTTGAGCCCGGCGCGATCATAGATGCGACCGATGCGACGGGCCAGCGCCTCCGCATTGACGGTGCCGTGACCCGGCTTGCCGAATACGGCGCCGCTCCGCGGGCAATGCCGCTCAATCCAAAGCGATAGAAGAGTCGAGCGCAGCGTTTCGGAACTTAGCGGCAGCCGGCCGGCTCCGGTGCGGCCCTTGCTGGCAATCGCGGGCAGGTCGATTGAGTCGCTAAGCTCGCCGCTCGCCGTCGTCAGCATAGACCAGTCAAGCGCCGCCAGTTCGCATGAGCGCAGCGCCGCCTTGTGCGAAACCAGCAACAGGGCGCGATCATCAAGGCTCAAGCCGGCGAGCGCTTGGTCTAGTTCGGCTGGCGTCAGGACCTTGGCTTTCATGTCGCAACCCTTCCCGTTGACGCGCGGACTATGCCACGGCACGGATTAAGAAGGGGTTAAAGTATGTCGGAATTTTCCTATGGTTAATGAACGGTGAAGCTCTTGCTTCCTCGCCTGTCGCGTCCTATCTCCGCGCAAGACCTGGACAAGGAATCGGACGATGGATCATGACGACCTAGCGAACTATATCAGGCGGCAGGTACAGGGCCGCAAAGTCACAAGCGCTACGATCAAAGGAATCGTGGCGAAGCATGGCGCCACGCGTACCAGTGAGATTCCCGTTGCCGAACTTGCCGACGTGAAAGCGGAGATTGACGCGGCAGGCGCGGACCCGGCGGAGGCGGAGCGCGTCAAAGCCGATCATGTGCAAAGGATGGGCGGGCGCAAGGCGACCACAAAAGAGGAAGATATCGCGGCGGCGGCGGCAGCGGAGCCGGAGCGACTCAAAAGGCTTGCCGAGCATTTGGAAAAGTACCCTCGACCGATGACGGACTTCATTGCTGCCGGCGAGCTAATACGGGAACAATTTGCGCTCGCAACGAAAGCGGACAAAATCATCGCTACCCTAAAAACTCGCATCAAAGACACGCGCGACAAGATGATACCGTTGGCGGCAGCGCAAGGCGCGTCGGCACGAGTCAAAGCTGGCAAGCTGCTATTGAAGCTCCGCGCCGACTTCGACGCTTGGCTTGTGGAGTGCGCCACGGTAGGACGGGCGCCCTTTCCCGGCAATCTCAAAGCCAACACATGGCCCGAATTTGTGGCCCACTATGCAGAGCGCAGCGAAAGGGACTGCCGCCGTTGCATGGCGCTCGCCCGTGCCGCGGACCCGGAAGCGGCAGCGGAGGCGGAGAAGAAAAAGAACGCCCGCGCCTCGCAAGCATCGCGCGACCGCAAGCGGACTGACGCGGCGCCCGCCAGTCCGGGCACGTCGCCGGGCGATACAGCATCGGCACTCGGCGATTTGAAGCTCGGCAAGCCCAGCGGAGCGCCGCCCGTGGCGAAGTCGGCCGACGATGCTGTGACAGGACACGCCGCGAGCAACGCGACGGACGGGGCTGCCGGTGCGTCGGTAAAGCCGCTTGACGCGATAGATGCGGCATCGCTCGCCGTCGTCAATGGCACCCTGACGCGCGACGTGGCGGAGAAGGCAATCCGCGCCATCGCCGACGCGTTGGGTGCGACCTGTAAGGACTCCGTGAGCGACCGCGGACCTTTCGACGGCAAAGCGGAATCGCGTGTCCGGTATTCTATCGGCTGGCATGTCACGTTGCCCGACGCGATGCGGCTGCCCTTGGCTTCGGTCAGTGCGGAGCCGCAAGCATGACGACGGCAGCGACGGAACAAAGACAACGGGCCATCCTCGCCGCGCATCGGGCGACGCTGGCGAAGATGGAGTCGCAACTCGAAAGCTACGCGACGCGGCCCAATGTCGCCCGGCCGATGCCACGCTTTGAATTGCAGCGAAGGATCACCGGGCGCCGTGCCACGATTCGGAACTTGGAACGGAAGCTAGCAGCGCTCCCGGCACCCGTCGTCAAAGCCGAACCCGTCGCGGCAGTGAAGCCGGCGAAGTCAAAACCGGCAGCGGCAGAAAAGCCAGCGAGACAGCGACGCCAGCCTACCGACTTCCGAGTCCAGTCGACTCCGCTGTTCAACGCGCTTGTCGCCGCGACCGAGTCAGCGATCCGCGAGTCCGTCAATCTCCGCGGATATGCCCGCGACGTTGGATTGCATCTATGCGAGTTGTGCCAGTCGGCGCAAGTGAAGCGCGACCGCTTCCTCCGCGTCTCGCAAGCTCACATTGCCGACGCGGTTGTCAACCCTCGCACCGGTGATCCGATAGACCGGGAGACGGTGCACCGAGCCGTGGCAGCGCTCATTGACGCTTTCATGTTCCGAGTCGTCACCAAGTCCCGCAAGGAAAGGGCTCGCCGCATCGTCAAGCGGTACTCCGCGGACGGCGACGATAGGTCTAATTCCTCGTTCTATTTTCCCTTTGCCGGCGGGATGGACGAGTACCGACGAGTCGTGCAAAAATTCGAGATGAGCATCGTTCAAGCAACCCATAAGGCGTACCACGCGGCAGCGGTTCGGATCAAAGCGAAGTCCACCGCGACGCCGCGCACCGTGATAGCGCCGGCAGCGCCGCGCACCTTGACAGTCCCGCCTCCGCTGCCGATAGCGGAGCAGCACCGGGCAGCGCCAGCCGTGGCGAAGTCGCCGAGCCCGGCGACGCCAGCACCGGCCCCGATAGTCGCGCCCGTGGCCCCTCCCGTTGCGGCTCCGCCGTATATGTTCCGCCCCGACGTTGTGCGAGCCCGCGAAATCGCTGCCGCCCGGCTCGCCGATCTAGGCGTCAAGCTACCGGCCGCCGACTTCACCAAGTTCCGGGCGATGACGTTGGAACAGTTCCGCGCTTTCGCGCTCGCGGTGCCGGAGACGGCGAAGTCATCGCCCGAGCTTTGCAACCCCGAGGGAATGGCGGCCCTTGTCGAGATTATCCAAGCGATTGCATAGCGGCGCCGTTCTCGTGGCGTTCTAGGACCGCGGCGGTAAAAATGCCCCATTCCTCGCCTGTCTGTTATCGCCTATCCCGCGTTGAAATCATTAACTAATCTTCCGGCAGTGGGGCATTTTCAGCGGTCGAAATGCCCCCGTAGTAGCTTTGGGGGAAAGCGCACCCCTACGGGGTAAAGCGCGCCATCCCGCTAAGCTACGAAAAAGACTCTGAATCAGAACAGCGACGTAAGAGGAGGATGGAGGCGGCGCGCTCCGCGGGACGGTCGCGCCGGCCGCTCGCCGGGCTCGCTGGCGCTGTCCCGCTCCGCGACGCCTTGTGCGTCCGTTGTTACCGTGACCCGCGGTCACTGACACGTCGCGGCACCAAACCACGAATCCCGCGGCATGCCGGGCGCACAATGGCAAACCGGGTCTTGACCGCGTTTGTATCGGCTCGAATGTCTCGAATGTTTCGGGGCTCGGCAACGGCTCGCCAAGCGGGCCAGGAACAGCAACCGGACCCGTTGCCGGAGGGAGCCGGGGGAGTCGTCAACGGTGAATCAAACCTTAATGGTCCGTGCGAGGCGGAGGCTACCGGCGACATGGTTAATGCCGCGTGAAAGGAACGGCAGCGCCGCCGGGAAGTCCCGCCGGAGCGCTCCCGGCTCGCCGGACCCGATTCCTAAAATTAGAGGCAAATCACCTGCGAAATAATTCTCGGCGAGCCCGGCGACGGCAGCGCCGACCCGTCGCAGCGCATGGTTAAGCGCCGTCGCAAAAAGCCATTTGCCGACGCGCCTTAACCAAGCCGCGATCGGCCGCGATTTCAAAGCAAGAGCCGTGCCAGCGCACGATTGTTGCTGGCATGATCCTTGCCCGCGATCTCGCGCAATCGAGCGATCATTGTCTCAAATGCGCCCGACCTTTGAGACAAAAGCCACCCGTGGAGTCGCTTTCGCAACGCATGCCGCCGCATGGGTCCGCAGCGCCGTGGCCCCGACGATTGCATGCCGCCAAAAGTGGCGCCCTGGTGCTGGCGCTTCAAAAAGGTTAATGTCATCTGACATTGAGTGTGTCCGGGAGTGTAGCTATGTCAGCCCAGCGAAAGGACGGTCAGCCGGCGAAGCTGCCGCAGGAAATCAGCGACGGCGAGTGGGCAGCGATCTTTGAGGCAATCGGCAAGGGCGCGGCGAGCGTCGCCGCCGCTGTCCGCGAAGTCGCGCCGGAGCGCTCCGCCGTCGTCATCACCAATGCCATAGCTGCCGACGTGACCGGGCTGGGCCAGCGTCTCCGCGCCGCGGAGGCTGCCCGCGCCGACATGGTAGTCGGCATGATCTTGCAACGCGCCCGTGACCTGCCCGTCGCGGCGCGATATGCCGGCGAAGTTGTGGGGTACGATATCAATCGCGGCGACGTGACGGCGCTGGCGCATATCGCCCGCCGTTTCGTGCCGGGCTGGATCGACAAGGCGAGCGACGCTCGAATCCAGCATGTCGGCAACCCCGACGAGCAAGCCTATGTGTTCGCCCTGACCTTCAGCGACGCGCAACGGTTGTCAGCGGCGGCGAAGCGACTCCTTGTGCCTCTACTCCGCGAGATTAAAGCGATCCAAGCGGAGCGCGCCGCCGATGCGGCAGCGGAGACGATAGAGGCGGATGACGAGCCGGAAAGGGTATCAATTGATACACTTTCCGATGACCGATTCCAGATGACGGCCGCCGAGCTTCAAGGGGAATGGTGATGACCGCTGAAATACCGACGACGCCCGACATGCTGCAATCCATGATAGATTCCGAACTTGGCGCGGCAGTACAGCGGCCGGCGCCGTCCGGTTATGCTTGGAAGCCCTGCCATCACATTGTCAAAGCGCTGCGGCAGCAACACGGCGAGCCGACGCGCGCCTTCAATGAACGGATGCGGCAGCACAACGGTTGCCTTCATCTTGTGCCGGTGACGGCAGCGGCATTCGAGGATGCAATAAACGGTGACGGGCCATGTGCCACGTTGTCGGCAATCGACGGCCGCCCTGTCTCTCTCGCCACCTATCAGGCCGAGCTTGACGAGCTTCGTATCAGCCGCGAGCCGCGGCATGTCGCCGACGATGACGATATCCCGGAAAATTTCGGACGCGGCAACCGTCAGCTTATCATTGTGACCGGCCCCGATGACGACCGGCCCGACGATGGGCCGCCGCGACCGTATCGCGGTGCCAGTTCGGGCCGCATCGTGCGAACATGAAAGCGCACCCTCGCACCGCGGCGCATCCGTACTCGGCATTGATCGAGGCTCGGCAGCGTCAGCCGCAACCGTCGCGGCGCGGCTTCCGCTTTGCGAACACGCCACGGCCGATATCGCCGCGCGATGATCGTTGCGTCATCATCGGCAGCGAGTCGCCCCCGTCGCGGGCAATCATCATGCCCGCCGACGTGCGAGCGCAGAAGCAAGGGGAGCGTTGAGTCATGTCGCACCAAGGAATCCGCGTCATACTCCCCCACAAGCCGGGCGAAGTGGTGCCGCAATCCGTGATCCTCCGCAAGGCAATTGAGATGATCGGCGATGATCCTGCATTCGCCGGCCGGCGCCGTGCCCTTGAACGTCAGCTTGATGCAATCGAGCATCCGAGCCGGCACTTCAAATTCATTGAGTCATCCTTCCGGCCGTCAGCACCGATCCGCCGACACGGTATCAAGCCTGCTCTTTATGATCCTGACGACGTGGCGACGCGGGCTCGACTCGAAGATGAAAGCGCCGTGACCATTGCAAGCGCTGCTACTGTTGCTGTTGCTGCCGATAAGGCCGCGGCTATCAAGGCTCGCAATGAAAAGATCGCGGCCGGAGTCCGCGCGAGTTGGGAACGTCGCCGCAAGGCTGCCGGTATCGCAAAGGACTGACGATTGCCGCGTCAGTCCGCGCCGGGTTGACGATATGCAAGGGTTGTGCCAAATTAGTTAACAGGAAGCCGGCAACGGGCCGGCGAGCGTCAGGAGCACGCACTATGAGCGATATCAATTTGAGCCCTACGGACCGAATCGAGCGCGGTATCGCTGCCCGTGAGGCGGCGAAAAATAATCCGCCGGCCCGTTTCCATATCGCGCCCAACAGCATCGCCAGCATCGCCGCCGATCATGCTGCCACGCTCAAGCGCAATGCCAGCGCTCGCGCTTCGATTACGAAAGCCCTTGAGACTTTCGACGACAACGCAAAGCAACGGCTCGTGGCCTATCGCACGATTCCAACCGGCAACGGCAGCCAGCGACTCCGCAGTGCCCGCGAAATGCAGGAGTACGCGAGCGTCATCAAACATGAGCGCGTTGTGTTGCGGCAACAGCTTTTTCATTCGTTCGGTGAAGTGCTGAAACAGTCGCGCGACGACATGCGGAATCGTGCCGAGCAAGTCGCACAAAATCGTGACGCTATCGCGCCGCTGCGCCTCGCCGCTGCCTTTCATATCGGGCACGAAAAGCGCGCCCGTCTCGTCGCTGAATACCAGTTAATGAAGCCGGCGACGCTGAAACATCTTGCCGACTTGGCGAAGGCGGAGAACGATCAAGACGCCATCGCGGCGCTGATTCTCGTCAACGATTCGCTCCCCAACGCGGCGCGGAGTTTCAGTTCGGCCGATCTTGCCGAGCATGGGTTCGGCGCCCGTTCGCGCGAGCTTGGCGGTTCCATGGATACCATCATCCTTGAGACGCAAGCCGCAGTTGAGAATGAGCGCGAGCTTGGCGGTGCCGCGCATCCGCCATATCTCACAATTGAGACAGCGCTGGACAAGCGCGAAGCCGAAGCGAGCGACGCTTGATCGCGCAACATTTGCAGAAGGAAAGACTCACATGGCAATCGGTGGCATCACCAAAGCAAGCGGGCTCCCTCCCGACGCTCGCCCGGCTGGCGAGCCTCGCCCGAGTCCATCGTCAACCGGCCGCACCGTTGCTCGCGGTTTCGACCTGACGCGCGGCGATACCCCGAGCAAGGGCCGGGCGCCGACGCCGCAAGGACTCGGGCCGGAGAACGTCAACGCGTCGCGCGTCATCCCGTCGCCGGCTCCGCCGCGCGTCGAGGGGCAGATTGCGCGCGCCTTCAATTCCCTTCGGCCGGCGCCGGGCTCGCCTTGGGGCACCGACGCAACCGGCAAGTCGGGCATTGTGAAGGATGACGCCTATCAGACTCACAACGGCAGCGGCGACTTGCCGAACAAGGGCTCGTGACATGGCGCAGATTCAGCGAATGGGCGTGCGCCCGCATCGCATGCCGCAGTCAACGGCGAAGCCCGGCAATGTGTCGGGCTCCAATTCATCGGCGAAGCTCGCCGACCACAAAGCCGCGGCCGATGAAGCCGTTGCGCGTGCAAACGCGTCACGGACCCGCCGCATCATGTGAGGAGTCAGACAATGGCCAGGATTCCGCCTGCCCGTTCCGTGCGACCAATCGGCACCCCAACGGGGCCGCACGGCGACGATATCAGGACGACTCGGTTTCGCATGATCGGCAGCGGCGGCAACAGCGTCGGTAGCCTCGCAGATCATATCGAGGCGGCAACGGCCCTCATATCGAAACCCGATAGGGGGCAGGAAGGACAGATGCCAGCCGGCAATGCGCCATCGGGCGAGGATGCCTCTAACGGTATTTATCAGGCGAGCGACGTAAAGGGCCAAGCGTGGCACGACGGCGAGGGCGCACCGGAACTCGGCAAGGGCACCTGACGTGTCAGCGTGCGCGACATGCAAAGCGAAACGGAAGCCCGACCGCAAAGCAACGCGCACCTATGGTCGCCGTGGCGCGTCATCCCGTTGTGGCGGCCGTCGCGAT
>Ga0209415_10001623_pt1 | contig 42888 bp, 23 predicted proteins | sample PeaSoiSIISIP2007_FD_187696 | JGI IMG/M metagenome (GOLD analysis project Ga0209415, IMG submission 187696) | Peat soil microbial communities from Weissenstadt, Germany - SII-SIP-2007 (SPAdes) (version 2) | ecosystem: Environmental > Terrestrial > Soil > Wetlands > Peat | place: Germany...
AATAGGCGAGTTGGCTGGGTTTTCCACTTCTGCGAACGCCCTACTGTTACTGCTGGTTTTATAGGTTTTGCATTTGAATCGTGGCGCCGACTCGCTAGTGACGGTGCTACTTCTTTCTGGAAGGCTCGATAGCCTCTTAACGGGGAAGGGAAAGCGTGCGGTCCGCCGCCAGCAGCAGCGGCGCCTCGTGTCCGCGGGCTGAGACGTTGTCCATCGACTCGATGTTGCCGTTCCGCACCAACAGCGCACAATCGAAATTGTTCACCGTGGGGCAAATGTGTCTGGGAAGAAGGTACAGCGCTTCCCCCACCTGCGGACCAGCAGTTCCTTCCGCCACCGCGATGGGCAGATGTTCTTCGCTAGGCGAGAGGGGTGTAAGTTCCGAATGTCCTAAGACCACGCAGGTCGGAACTCCAGCATCAGCGGATACTGCCTTGTGGCCAGCATCGCAAGTAACAATCCCCGCACGCGGACGGCTGACCACCCGGGTCACGACCAGCACCGCAGGCCGGTAGCCGTATTCTTTTGGGAGTTGCGCCAGGCTGCTGGCGTCGCAATAGACAACGGTGCCCGGCGAGACGCGATGGACGAAACTGCGGTGGCGGAAGCCTTCGTAGGCAAGCGAGCACGGGAAGGTCGGCGATCCGGAAGTGATCACCTCATGCAAATGGCTGCCCGAACGTTCGAGTTCGCTTACGATTTCGAGCAAACGATCGTAGCCGCGACGCACCGGCGTCGTCCCTTCGGCCGTTCCTTCGCCACCGGTAAGACCGCCGTATTGGCCGTCATAGTAGTGCAATCCGCGGAACTCCAGACCGGCGTGGGTAATCTCGCGCGCCAGGAAGACAACGTGGCCACTCTGGCTCTGCTCGATGCCGGTGCGATTCATACCTGGATTGATGTCGAGAAAGATTCCCACGCGGCTGCCCCGCCATTGTCGCACCTGCTGTTCGTTCTCGGCGAGAACCGAAATCCGTACGTTCGGGAACTGCTGCGCTATGTCTTTTGCGCGGCGAGCATTTGCGCCCATCGCAGGATAGGCGAAGAGCACATCGGCTGCGCCGTTCTGGCAGGCCACCAGCAGTTCCAGCGTAGTCGCGCACTTGAAATTGCGAATGCCGCGTCCGATCAGCATTAGGAGAGTGCGGGCCAGCTTTGCGGTCTTTATGTGCACACGCCAGCGATCAACGTCGTGGTCTAGCAACTCCAGGGTGCGCTCGATGTTTGCGGCAATCAGGTCTGGATACACCACCAGCGCCGGAGTCAGCACGTCGTCGATGCCGGACACGCAGTAGCGGGGGTCCCATCCAAATTCACTCAGCATGGATTTGTGCGTTGCCATCACGGTTCCAGTTGCTCTTCAGACCTGCAGATTGCGAAGGAAGGGAACACTGGCTTGCATCATCTCCAGTTTCATTTCGACGAAGTAATTCTTGATGCCGCCCGTCTTCGCCGCGGTAAAGATTCTCTTCCAATCCAGAGAGTCCTGCCCTACCGGCGCAACTTTCCTGGTTTCCACCGACCAGCCCTGCACGTGCATGGAAATAAAACGGCCGGGGTACTTAGTGAAATACTCGGCCGCGTCGTAGCCGCGGCTGATGGTAGAGACCTGAAACTGGAATTTAACCAGCTTCGGATCGAGAAGATCGAACAACAGATCATAGGTCCGCTTACTGTCAACCATCGAGAGCTCGAACTCCTCATTGTGAAGGCCCTGTTGGATGCCCACCTTAGCCGCTTGCTCACCCATCTTGTTGTATTCGTCAGCTGCGTGCTTCACGTCATCCAGAGTCGGTTTCTTGGGGCCTTCAAGGCTTGGCACCAACATTTGGGTGAGGCCGATATCTTTCGCCCATGCGATGGCGCGCTCTTGATCTTTTCTGAGTTCCTCGATGCCGAAATGTGAACTCACACAACTGACACCGGCGTCGCCCAGAATTCTTCTGAGCTCGGCTCCCTTGTATTTTGCGAGGCCGCCGAAACCCTCATCGGTGTATCCGACCGGCGAGCACAACTCGATGGTCTGAAATCCGGCGTCGGCAAGCTGCTTGATCGCACCTGGAAAATCCTTGGCGATCATTTCCCGAACAGGCCACGTCTGGCATCCGATGGGCATGCCGAGCGGATTGGCATGAAGCTCCAGTGCAGCTGAGGAAAGAAATCCGGCCGCTGCGGTGTAGGTCGCCGCGCTTTTCAGAAACTCTCTTCTGGAAATTTCGGACATTTGAGGCCTCCTCATTACCCAAATAAAGTCAGTGTTAGTAAAGTGGCGAACGCATTATAGGCTCGGCAGTGTCCTCTATCTGACGCGGCGGCGCTACAAGTGGAAGAGCGGCCCTTCAAGGGCCGCGGGAGATGTCGGATATCAGCTGGGCTTCAGCCCCTGTGGCCGTCTCGCTTCTTGCGCAGGTGAAATCATCCACCGGGGCTAAAGCCCGCACTTATTCGAGCCTCACGCGGCGCTGAAGCGCCGCTCTTCCACGGCGCCACTTGCTTCGTAACCGTTTCTGCAGCACTCCGTTCCTCACGATTATCGAGACGGCTTCGCGCCTACGGCGGCTACAGTTCCCACCCACTACGGCGTTCCGGCCGGACGTATTTCTGTGCGACCTCCGAGTTCACGCTCAGATTGGAACGATCCCAATTGAGTTTTTGGCCCATGCGAGAAGCGACGTTGCCCAGCAGCAAGGTTTCCGTGACGAGGCCCTCGAACTCAAAATTCCCGCCCGGCTTCACCTTGCCTCCCTTGCAGGCGTCGAGCCATTCCCGTTCGTTGCCCGGCGACCTGGGCAGCGTCTTTGGCGGCTGTTTGTAGCCGTCCATCTTGGTTTGGGGAATGAGCTTGGGATTGCCGCCATTGAAGCTGCAGAGAAGTTTACCGCGGTCTCCGACGAAGAGTAGGCCTTCGTCTTCTTCGCCGTCGCCCTTCAGGGGGCGGTTCTCTTCCAGTTCCTCAGGACGCGCCGGCTTCAGACCGCCGTCATACCAGGTAAATTTCACCGGCGGCATGTCTCCCCGCGCCGGGAAGTTGTAGCGGACGATCGAGGCCAACGGATAGGTCTCATCGTAGCGATCGCTGGAACTCGCTTCCACACTGACGGGCGCCTCCAGCTTCAACACGCGAAAAATTGTGTCGAAACTGTACGAACCCATATCGCCTAGAGCGCCGCACCCAAAGTCGCTCCAGCCGCGCCATATAAAAGGGAGATAAGCCTGGTTGAAAGGCCGTTGCGGCGCCGGGCCGAGCCAGAGATCCCAATCCAAACCTTCAGGCAAGGGTTCGGATTCCTTGGGCCGCTCGATACCTTGCGGCCAGAAAGGACGGCTCGACCAGTTCTTCACTTCGCGCACGGGGCCAATAGCGCCGTCCCAAATCCATTCACACAGCAAGCGAGTGGATTCGGATGCCTGGTTGCCCACCGCGATCTGAGTGGCCACGCCGGTTTCCCGGGCAATTTCCGCAATGCGCCCCGCCTCATAGATGGTGTGCGTCAGCGGCTTCTGGCAGAAAACATGTTTGCGTTTCTTCATCGCCGCGGCGGACACAGCCGCGTGCAGGTTGTCCGTGGTGCACACGACCACAGCGTCGAGGTCTTTCTGTTTCTCCAGCAGCTCGCGGAAGTCGTTGTAGGCCGCGCAGCCGCGATACTGGCCCGAGCGCCGCTGCGTGCCGTAATAGCCGTCTACAATTTTCTGGCTGGGCTCGCGGCCGGCAACGCCGCTGGTGACGGCGAGGGTATGAGACAACTGAATGGGCTGGTCGGGGCTGAGCCAATCCCAGCCGCTGTCGACGCCAAGCAATTTGCGGACGGACTTGCAGAACTCATGCGTGTCCCATTGCGGATAGTTCGCGCCAGATTTGTTGACATCGCAGACCGCTACGCCTTGTACATCGGGCTCCCGCAAAAAATGCAGCATGACGCGCAAGCCTTGGGCGCCGACGCCGATGAAAGCAATATTGACCTTGTCGCTGGGTGGAACATAACCTGCGCCTCCCAGCACGCGGCGCGGAACAATCGAAAAACCAATCGCCGCCGCAGCAGTTTGCCCTAAGAACTTTCGCCGCGAGACCGAGGTTTCTACAAAGCTGCCAGACCGAAGTTGATCCTTCATTGTCCCCTCCATTACCGCAGCTCAGTGCCAGGTTTGCTCGCGACTCCTGTCCGCGAAATGGCTGCGATTCCGCCCAGCACTATTCCAGTACTATTGATGTTGGATACTGTAAACGAACCAGGGGCCGGCGTGTGTGAAAGTTGACGCGTCGCGGCCGGTTGAACGAACCCACTCCGAGCACGAAAGAGGAATATTGCTACCTCATTCGGTTTGGCCTAGCGGAAAGGCCGTCCTTTGACGATCCCCTGGCCCTCGCGGATCGTGACCAGCTGGTCGACGGGGAGATCGGCAAAGGACTCGGTTGTACCCGCCGGCCAGTGAACCTCAACGCTTGCTTTGAATGCGGCGCCCAGGCCAAAATGCAGGCGGGGGTCGTTCGCCGAGAGAAAGCTGGACTGGCTGGTCACGCATTGCGCCTGTACTTTTCCGCCGTAGCGCACCAGCACGCGCGCGCCGATCGCGCTGCGATTGCTTTTCGTTCCTTCCAGCCGAACTTTGATCCAGTGATTCTCCGCAGGCGCATCATTGCGCAAAAGCGACGGCGGCTCATTCCGGTTCATGATGAGTACGTCCATGTCGCCGTCGTTGTCGAAGTCGCCAAAAGCACAGCCGCGGCTCATGTGGCGCGCGGAAATGCCAGGGCCAGCTTCGTCGCCCAATTCCACGAACGTTCCGTTGCCCTGATTGCGGAACATCAGGCGCGGGGTAAGCCTGGGGTACTTGGCGTACACTTTCTCGAGTTCGGGATAGACCGTGCCGGTGGCGACTAAGAGGTCCGGGTAGCCGTCATTATCAAAATCGACCAGACCTGTGCCCCAGCTGATGAAGCGCCGTTCGGGGCTCAGGCCGGCGCGCGCCGTGACGTCATCAAATTCCGCTTTGCCATTGTTGCGGTAGAGCCCGGTGGACTGGCCCTGGAAGTGAGTCTTCACCAGGTCGATATGGCAATTCGAGGTCGTAGTCTCTGATGCCCCACGCTCATTCCACCCATGAGCTCACCACCCGAGCCGAGGGCGACGCGGCGCAGCAGAGCCTCTTCACGAAACGTGCCATCGTGATTATTCATCGGCAAGCCCCTTCGACTTCGCTAGGGGCGCCACACTATTTTCCTGGGCCTTGGGCCTGCTGTTTGGCGGTGATCTGGTCGACGATCCGGCGCTCTTTGGCTCCATCTTCGGGACGATGCAGGCGATAATAGAGGGCAGCGAGTTCCACGTGCGGTTCCAGCCAGTCGGGATCGTCTTTCGTCAGCTCCTCCAGTTCCCGCGCAGCGTTTTCGTAATCGCCAGACGTGCTTTTGAGCATGGCCGCCTCGTAACGGGCCATCGAATCCCTGGGCTTGAGCTGCAGCGCACGGTCGAGATAGCCTTTGGCCTCCTGAAAACCCCGGCGCTTGTAGAGAATAGCTCCAAGATAAAGGTTTGCATCGAAATCGTCAGGGTTGGCCTTCAAGGCTTCCCGGAATGCCGATTCCGCGTTTTTCGCGTCACCTGTTTTGTCTCTGGCGATTCCTACTTGTGTGTAGATTCCGGGAAGAGCGGGGTTGAGGCGAAGAGCCTCTTCCAGATCCTTGCGGGCTGGTTCGTATTCGTCGAGATCGAGCAGGGTAGCGCCGGCGAGCAGATAGCTGTCAGGACTAAGGCCGGATTGCGCGGCTTTTTCGAGCCGCGTAACTCCGTCGCGGCGCCTGCCCGTCATGATGAGCGCACGCCCCAGCACGTATTCGAAATCCGTGTTTTGCGAGAATTTGCTCTCCGGCGGCTCGAGGAGGGCTATAGCGGAATCCGGCTTTTCCAGGTGAAGGTCGGTGTCGCCGAGGAGAATGAGCGTTCTGACGTCGTCGGGCCGAGCATTGTGCAAGGCGGTGAATTGCTCGCGGGCATGCTCGAAGTCTCCCTTTTTGTAATAGGCGAGAGCAAGGTTTAACCGAACCATGTTGTTGTTCTTCAGAGAGGAAAGAGCGGAGCGGTACATTTCGATGGCTTCGTCGTATCGGCCTTCATGGGCGAGCGCAGCGCCCAGGTTAACCTCGGCTTCGACATCGGAAGGACGTAATTGAAGCACCTTGTGATACTGGGTGATCGCTTCCGAGTAGTCGCCATGTTGCTGCGCGTTGATGGCGCGTTTTAGAAGTTCATCGGCGCTGGCTTCCTGGGCCAACAGCAAGGAGGGGAGAAGCGCCAACACGAGTATAGAAATAACTGCCCGCATACGTGAGCAGGATAGCGCAGGATGCGGGCGAAAACGGGCATGCAGAACTTGCTTCAATTCCTCTGAGTCCTCAAAGCATGCACCTGAGCGCAGGGGGTGCGAGCCTCATTCCACCCTGACGGAAAGGGCCGACTGCGCGACCTTGTTGCCTTGCTGAGCGACAACAAAAATGTCGCATTGACCCTGAGTGGGCGAGAACCGCAGCCGCATTGGCACGGAGCCATCGGCTTCCGGTTTCGGCAGTTGCAGAGGTTTCCGCACGATCTCCTTGCCGTCGTGCAGCATCTCCAACACCACAATTGGACTGTCTGTGCTGGAAGCGGTCTTCGCAGGATACAAGACGAAGAAGAGATCAAGCGCCTTTCCGGCGGATACAGAGTCTGTGAGCGTGGGTATGACTGGGCTGCTTTGCATCTGTAGGGTTTCGATCTCGCTCGGTTCTGTTGCGGGTCGATTGCGATCGCTCAGTAATTGAAGCGAGCTTAGGCCGAACTCATTGGCGGGCGCGACATAGAAGGCGATCCGTTTCACGGACACCTGGTTGGACTGTTCGTCGGTGACCGCAGCGTCCACCGTATAGTGACCTGACGGCAGTTCGACGGGTTCTGCGTAAAAGATCTGATCGCTTGGGGCCGGTTTCGCGTTCACCTGACGCGTAAGCTGACGGCCCATTTTGCTCACGACTTCACCGCTGGAATTTCGAACTACGGCGAAGACTGCAACCTTGGCACGATCCTTTCTTGTGACGGGATCGGTGCGTAGTCTCAAGCCAGAGACGGGGATTTCAACCACGACCTGATGTTCCACCGCGTTTTGCCCGGGACGAAACCGCATGACGGCTAAATTATAGGCAGGCTGCGGGGAAGCGGAGCCGGCATTGATCGCGCTCAACGCAGCGGCCTCGAACTGCTGGAGCGGTTGACCGTTCAGGTCGGGAAGAGCGAAGTACCCTTTGCGGGTCTGGACGGTGACGTGAGATCGTGCGACCTTAACCTCGATTTTCCGAAACTGGCCGTTGTAGATGGTATTGGCCGGAGCATAGGCCAGTTCGTAATGGGACCGCATGTCCTCCATTACTCGCTGCATAGGAGCGGCGATTTCGTTGGTATCGGTGACGGCGAAACCACCGGTGGCCTCGGCCAATTCGCGCATCGCCAGCTGCCGGTTGTCAACGGCAGTGAGTGCAATGTCATCCGCTTCGCTTGGGGCGTTGAAAGGGTCGCTTCTTTGCGAGGAACTGACGCCGCCGGTGCGCTCCTGTTCGGAGAGCGAGCGCATCATCGGGTCTTCGATATTCAACCCGCGCGTGTCGACCGCATAAAATGCAACGCCGGAACGGTTCGCATAACTGATCAGGTTGTCGATCGCGTCCCGCCGGTTCATGGGAAGAGCCAGCCCGTCGGAGAGGTAAATGACGACTTTGCGGCCGGGAAGGCTCTCCTGGCTGCGGACGACCTCATGCAAAGAATCGAGGGCGGACATGCCGTCGGAAAGACTTTTTGCGAATCGAATCCCGTTTTCGACGCGAGCCTGGGCCAGGATGGCACTGCCTAATGTGAACGATACGTCCTGCGAGGCGGCATCTCGGGCGAAGAGCGGGTCGCGGGCAATGGTAGGCATGGGATTGAGAACGGCGTTCTGAACCGCGGTTTGCGTGGCTAGAGTCGCCCCAGGGGAGTTCAGCAGATTATTGGCCGTGGCCTGCAAACTCGAATAAGAGCCTGCCACCACCGTTGCTTGTGTATCGATGCCATCGTCGGTGTGCAGTCCCTTGGCAACCGCATCGACCGACCGGGTCAGCAATGGCTTATCGTCGGTGTAGACCCGGGTCAGTTTCAGAGTTCGGCCCAAGCGGTAGATGGAAACGTAAGTATTGGGCAAGTTGTCGCTTTTGAGGAACTCCATCACGGCCGAGCGCGCGAACTCCAGGTTCAACGGCGCAACGTCCGCGAAGACAATGGCGACGAAATTCACTTGCCGCAGCGATGTCAAAGAACTTGGCGATACGCCAGGTGCGAGCGGAGCGGCGGGCGCATTCTTTGCGAGATCGCGCTCGGTCTGCAACTGTGCCGATCCTTCGACACCGTGAAACGCAAGGATTTTCTGAGGGAGGCTATCTTCGGAGACCTGAACTTCTTCCGGACGCAGATTCGTGATAAGGCGATGATGCTTATCGCGCACTACGAGATCGAGCAGAACTTCGCGCGTGGTGGCGCGAATGGTCGTTGGACGATCCGGTGGACTGTTTGGGGCAGAGGCTTGCCCGGCAGCGAGCAGACAAGCGACAGCCGGGACCAGCGAGAGAAGAACAGCGTGACGTAGCATAAGCGACCTCCGCGTCCAGTCGCGCTTTCGCCGCTGTGCTGCGGCGCCAGCGTGCTTTGAAAAGAGCCGACTATCCCAAGGCGGGCCTAAGCGCTTCGAAACTGCCGCGTATTGTATACTAGGTTGCCTCGCGCCTTTGTCAGTTAATTGTCTTTAATTCTTTCGCTCCGGCGCGACAGCCGCAACTGCCTGATGCCGGAAGCCATGTACGGTTGGTTCTCGACGAGGTTTCCAATGTCTGCGAGAACGGTTTTTCAGGTCCCTCTTCTCTTCTTGCTCCCGGTGATTCCGGCTCTGGCGCAGCACACTCCTCCTCCTGTAGCTGTGACCACCATGCCCCAACCGATCGCCACCCGGCCCGATTCCATTCAAGACACGGGTCTGTATGGCTACTGGTCGAAGATGACAAACCAGGATCGGGCGGGCGGAGCGTTGCTCGGAAAAGTCGCCATCAAGGGTGAGATGTTGCCGTGGGAACCCATCCTGGTGACGGTTGACTGTAATAACTCCACGGTGTACACCACCCAGACGAACCAGAAAGGGGAGTTCCTTGTGTATCCGTCGACCGTGCCCGGGGAAGTGAGCCAGCAGGGCGACTCCCAGCGTCAGATGAAGACGCATTACGAAGGTTGCGTGCTGCATTCTTTTTTGACGGGATTTCACTCCTCCACCATCACGGTCACGGAACGTAATTTGAGGGATGACCCTGATGTGGGCACCATCACGCTCACGCGGGATTCGTTCGCGCGTGGGACTGCGATGAGTGTTACCGGTCTTTCGGCCCCACCGGACGCGATCAAACATTGGAGCAAGGCTGGAACTGCCATGCTGGACGGAAAGCCAGACCGGGCCCGCAAACAACTGGAGACGGCAGTGCGCAGCTACCCTGCTTTTTCCGACGCCTGGTATGAGCTGGGCAGGCTTGAAGTGATGTCGGATCCGCGCGATGCGCGGATTTGCATGGAAAAGGCGATTGCGGCTGATCAGACCTTTGTGCGTCCTTACGGGCAACTCGCCGCCCTGGCTGCGCGAGGCGAGGACTGGCAGGGCGTGTTGGAGAATACGAGTCGCTCATTACAATTGGAGCCGCAAGGAACGATTTGGATTTGGTACTATGAGGCGCTGGCGAACTTCCAGCTGGGCAAGGTCGATGCCGCCGAAACCAGCGCTAAGAAGTTGGTGGCCACGGATCCACTCCACAACATCCGGGGCGGCGAGCAACTGCTGGCGGCAATCTTGGCTTGGAAAGCTGATTACGCGGGAGCCTTGGCACACCTGCGAAGCTGCTTGACCTACATCCAGGACCAATCGGATCAGGTGCTCTTGAAACAGGAAATCGCCCAACTGGAACGCCGGCTGGCGGCTCCGAATTAGAGTTCAGCGATTTTTCGCAGATCCGCTCGAAAATCTTGCGTGACCTTCACTCGGAAACCGACTTGCTCAAGCTCGGCTCAGACGGAAGCGGCAAAGGAATTTCCATGGCTCCAGTGCGGTCGGTGGAGAGGTCGCGAACCGCAACCCGGATCGATGTCGCGCCTACGGGAACATCGAGCTCCTGCATGGCGCGATAGACGTCAGGTTCCCGGGACTCTGCGGGCTGCGGAGGCTGTCCCGGACGAAGGGATTCATCTTCAGCTGCCTGTTCAAAGATCCCGTTGAGTACCCGGCCTTCGGAGTCGAAAGCCACCGCGGCAAACTCCAGCGGGATGGATCGCTTGTCAGTCAGGTGCACCTGCTTCGAGACGACACCATAGTAGATGGCATACTTTTGAAGCTGGAGATCCTTCGGGAGTTTCGCTGGATTCTTGTTCTTGCCGCGGACAAAACCTGGCTGTTGTGCGAGCTTTTCTAGTTGCTCCGGAGTCGCTTGCGCGGGCGGGCCTACGGCATGGAGGCGAACCTTGAAAATCAGTTGGTGAACCAGGGGCGCGCCGTACTCCAGGCTCGCGTACAACGGGCGTTCCTGGGCGTTGACCGCAACCTGTTCTGAGGCATCGTCACCCGCTTCTTTCTTTGCCCGCCGTGAAACCGGTGCATCCGGATCGTCCGCATAATAGAAACGCCGGTACGCCAGCTGGTAAGCGGATTTGTCGAGACCCACGTGGATCTTCCGCAAACTGCCGTTGTACCTGGGGTTTGTCGGAGCGTAACTTAGCAGATAGTAGTTTCCTCCATCTTCCGTTACCTCAGTGAGCGCCGCGTTCAGGTCGTTGTCGCTATGGAATGCTTTTCCACCCGTGGCCGTAGCGATGTCATTCTCCACCATGTAATCGGACGCAAGCGAGCCGCTCGCGCCGGAGGTTTGCAGGTTGCTCCCAGTCCGCATAGCGGCGGTCGAGCGATCTGGCGAGCCACCGGGTGTAGTGCCGTTTGCCGCTGGAGTGGCTAAGCCACCTCCGGTGCTGCCTTGTGGCAGAGGTTCCACCGAAGCGCTACCGCCATACGGGGTTAGTCCGGTTAACGCACCCTCGGGATTCAAAACAACGCCCCGGATATTTACGGGGTAGACGGCCGCTTGCGCGCGGGCTAATTCGTTCAACTCTCTGCGGATGTCATCTCGGAGGTCCTGCGGATCGCCTTCGTGAGGGTAGAGTGCCACGGGGAACGTTCCGGCCATCCAGATCAGGTTCTTGCGACCCGGCAAACCTTCAAGGAACTCGCCGATGCGAGTCAGCACGTGCATCGTAGAAATTGCATCGCCATACCCATAATTCCTGGACAGCAGAAACGATTGAGGAACGTGCGGCTTCGGATTGTGCGGATCGAGCGCAGCGAATAACGAGTCTCTGTCGTCGGTGAACCCCTGCACCAGGCGCAACTCGTCCGAGAACACATAAATTGCAAAGCGTGTGCCGGCGGGCTTACCGCGAATGAATTTCAGTACCTGTTGGCGGGCAGTAATCTGATCCTCCACTTCCATATTAACCATGTCATACAGGATTACGTACAGCGGGCCCCGCTCCGCTGCCTTCGGCACATTCACGAAAACGTTTGGCTTCTGGGAAGGAGCGTTCGGCGGCAGAGCAATCGACGGTGCATCCAGTTTGTATTCTTCGAATGAAACAACATTCTGTGATCTCCCGTCCTCCGTTACGGAGAAGTCCTTTGCCGTCAGACCGTGGACCGGTTTGCCGTTGGAGTCCCGAACGACGATGTCAACCAGAACCCGGCGCACTTTTTGTTTGAGAACAAGCACGCCCGACTCTGGCCGCTTTTGCGACCCGCTTTGGTTGCTATTGGTTTGTGCCGCAAGAAGGGCGGCCCAGGCGAGAACCAAGACGCCCACCAGGTTTCCCGGGCGGAATAACCGATGACAGCCCATCATACCGTGCAAGCCTCCTTGGCAATGGGTTCCGTTGGCGATTCACTGCGCCATTTTGATCTTCGCCGTAGAAGCATACCGGCGGTAGTTTCGAAACGAGATCTCGTTCAGGTCGATCTGCCGGCGTCCCCTTCGCAGAGCGACAACCGCCCGCACCGGCATCATGTAGTCGTGGCTGCCGATGGTGACATAGTCGTAATCGACGGTCATGGATGCCGCATGGATCGAGAAATCTCGCGGCAGGTCGTCCACTTGCAGAGTGATTCGCCGGACGCTTCGGGTAGTGCGGTCGACGTAAGCGAGTCCGTGAAATCCCGAGGCCACGTTCGCCTTGTCGTCGCTCAATCCGATCGTGGCGTTCTGACGGGTTACACGATAACTGAGCACATCCGCGATGTCTTTGCCCAGAAGCACAGCATCCTTCCATTGGAAGTCCGCTTTCGAAGCCGGCTGAAAAACCAGGCTCAGCAACCCGCCGAATTCTCCGACGGAGAGCGGCCAGGTTGAATCGAGGTCGGTCCGTTGCAAATTGGTGCGCTCCCCGTTTCGCTGCAGCATCGTGCGCGATTCGTAATTTTCGACGTAGCTGAGGAGTTCGGCGATGGTGTCGCGATGTTTCCAATCGCCCTTGCCTAAATGATCCACCGATCGACTTGTGACTTCTACGCAGAGGAAGTTCGGCAAGCCTTTGGAGTAGAGGAGCGCGGTATTGCGCGCCTCCTCGACCAGGGCGTGCATCTGCTCCGATGAAGGAGGCTCGACGGCAGTGGATAAAGGCGCAATCACCAGTCGCTCCGCTGGGCGGGTGTTGGCCTGGAGAGGCAATCCCGCCGGAGAGGTCGACTCAGGGTTTTCCGTGGCCGGCGGCTTCAGGCTCGCCGTGTCAGCCGTGCTCGCCCCATCGGGGACGTCGATCCTGAACTCGCGGCGTTGTTCGGCGATTTCTTCCCCTTGCGTTAGCGTCTCAATGACCTGATAGTCCCCTGGTGGCAGCGATGCCGCCCCGATAGAGGCAACGTAAGGGATCACCGCTCCCGGATCGTCCTTCCCGAATGAGAGCGGCACCTGTGCGATGGGCTCACCATCTTTCATCACAGTCATTTCCAGTCGAGGTTGTGCCTTGAGGTGAGGATCCAAGTGAATCAGCGAGAACAGCGACAGATTTGGAGGGCGGGATGAGAATCGAGCCGCGAGATCGGGGATCACTTTCCGATTGCCGAATCGAAGGGGTTCCCCGGGATCAATATCCTCGTTGAATGGATCCATTCTGCGAACCAGAATCAGGTCACTGATAGATGCGGTTGGAGCGGAACTCGCAATCGTGAATCTCGAACGCAGCGCACCCGTCTTTCCGCTGTTGCGATCGAGTATGGCCGTTTCCAGCGTGTACTCGCCCGGATCGGCGAGAAAGTGCCTTTGCATGGTGACAAATTGCGTGAGCGCATCCTGCTTCGATTCGAGAGCGCCGCGTTGCGGCACTTCTTCGCTGAAGCGCTCCAGGACTCTGCCATCTCGATCTTTGATTTGGGCGGCGATTGAGACGCGCAGGGAATAGAGTTGTGTATTCGGATCGTCATGCACTTCGAGCTGGGAGATTGGAACTTCTACCACCAGAGAGCTGGTATTCCCGTCCGTCAGTTCTCCTAATCCGAGTACGTTGGCACGGATTTTCAAATCCTGCGGCAGTTGCGTTTGGCTGAATAGCTGGAATAGAGCCGCATGTAGAGGGCGGGTGCCCATGGCTTCATCGAGAGGCAATGCGAAATATCCAGCCTCGGATCGTACCTTGAGGCCTTTCCTGACCGGCCGGACGGAAACGCTCCGAAACTCGCCGTTGTAACCCTTTATGGGCGCGACATAAGACAGTTCAAAGTAATTGGTCATGTCGGCAACCATTCTGCGGAGCGGCTTCTGCACGTTTTCGCCTACGGAGATGTAGACGCCTCCAGTCGCGGAGGCGAGTTCCGCGAACGGGCTTCGCTTTCCATTAGTGTCAGGCATCTCGAAGCGCTGGAACTGATCTCCCGCCATCGTCGCCATGCCCGGTGTTGAGAGGTCGCCGATCGCATGAGGTGGTGGAGCGGCGGTCAATGCCTGAGGCGCGCTCACCCGGCTGTTACTCAGCGACATTGAGTTGCCGATCGCCGTCATTGCCGCCAAGCTCTGCGACGATTCCCGGCTGAGTGCGCTTACATCGACCGTGTAAATGCTCACGTTTGCCCGGTGTGCCGCCCCGAGAATGGCAGCCAGCATCTCGCGGCCCGTGTCGCTCACATTCAAATCCTGCGCGAAATAGATCACGATCTTCCGTCCGGGGAGTTTGGATTGGCTGCGTGCCAGCGCAAGCAAACCCGCCAGGGAGGCGCTGGTATAGCGCTCTTGCAGAATCCGTTGGGAATCCTCTACCGCGGTCCGCGACACCAGTTTCAAGTTTCGCCGTTGATCTGCGTCGGCAGAGTCGCCGGAATCGCGCGCAGCCGAACGAAATAACTCCTTCTCTGCCGTGGGCGGGCCGTTTCCATCCTCATTCACGGCCGTGACCAGATTGATGGCACGTGCGAGTGCTTGACGGTCTGAAGTAAACTCCTGGTAAAGCCTGAGGCGGCCTTGAACTTTCATAACCGAGAGGGAAAAACCATCGGGCGGCACCGCTTTCAGAATCTTTGCGACGATGCTGCGGGCATTGCTCGCGCCTGCCGCGTTCATTTGATCGAAGACCAGCGTAATCAAGTGATCGATGGCAGCTTTCCCGCTGATCTGGCGCAGCTCTGAGATCTTGATCTTTTCCCCGCCGTCGGTTACGGCCAAGTCCCACGGTTTGAGATCTGAAACGGGGCGATTCTTGCGATCACGGACAACAACATCCAATACAACCTCATCAACGTTGGAAACGATGCTGGGGTTTGTGGGACCCTTGTCGGCAGAATTCTGAGAGTAAGAACTAAGAACAGCCGTACCCATGAAAAATGCACTCACGATTATGAATCCGCGCATTAGCGACCCCCGGCGAATTTTGATTCGTATGATTCCAGCCATAAAGATCTCCCAAAGCTGGTTGAGACCAGCAGATACTCGTACAAGTCTTAAGGATGCGAGAAAGGAAGGCAGTGATTGATCGAGCCGCATGAAAGGCACGCTTCAGCCCCGGGTCACGCGGCTCAAAAGGGTTTTGTGGGCCCACTGATCGTCGCATCGTAAGAGTCTCCCCTATGTGTTCGCAGCGGACTAGGTCCCTTCTACAAAACCGTGATGTTACTTCGGTTGGCGAGCAACAGCAAGGTCTTGTCGCAATTGCAACGCCTCCGCATTCTTTGGATCAAGCTTCAAGGCCGTGGCAATGGCCGTCTCCGCCTCAGAGAATTTGGACTCCATCCCCAGCGTGGCAGCGAGGTTGATCCACGCCTCGGTGAACGCCGGCGCGGCGCGAACCGCCTGACGAAAATGTTCCTCGGCAGCGGCGGAATCTCGGCTGCGGAAATCCAGGTACCCCAATTGATTTTGGGCCAGAGCCAGGTCAGGATCGATCTGAATAGCTCTTTCCAGGGCGCTGCGTTCAGCAGTTGTATCGCCCACCGCATCGAGGGCGGCCGATAGCTTGTAGTTCAGCAGAGCGTCGTTCGGCGTTTCCTGCAGCGCCGCGCGGTAGAGTTCGATTGCCTTTTGCGAATTCCCGGAGGCGAGCTGTTGTTCCGCTTCCACCGCTTTTGCCTTAGCCAGACTTCGGGCTGACTGGGCGTCGATGGCATCTTTATAGATTGCCAGTTGCTGCTGTGCCTCCTCGCTTTGTCCCAAAGCCTGCAAGACCTTCTCAAGTTCGAGGTGTATCTCCGGTTCTTGTCCGCCCGAAGCGAGTGCCTCTTCGAATTGTTGCTTCGCTCCAGGATTGTCGTTCAGTCTTTCGAGGACAAGTCCCAGATTGAAATGGGCGCTGCTGTTGTCGGGATTGAGGACAAGCGAATGTTGCAAGTCCGTCTTAGCCGCGGCGTAGTTGCCGGCCCGCAGTTCCATTGCCCCATTGGCGTATAAGAAGTAAGAGTCTTGCGGATGGGAGGCCTGCAACTTGCGCGCCAACGGTGCGGCATCAGCAAGATCTTCGGAAGTGATGAGAACTCGAAGATACAGGCGCTGTGCCTCAACATCATTGGGATGTGCGGTTGCGAACTTTCCCGCCAAGTCAGCCGCCTCTTGGAAGTAAATCCTGTTCATGAGCACCGTGGTCAGGGCGAATGTCAGCGGAAATGACGATGGATGCACGCCGATTACTTTCTTCAGAACACCTTCCGCCTCGTCGAGCATTCCGGATTTTCCGTAAGCCTGGGCGAGATCAACGGCCAGCTTCTCATCGTGCAGGGTATCACCGGAAGCCGCGCGCAGCAGTGCGATGGCCTGGGGATAGTCGCCGTGGGCGATGAGATGCCTGCTCATGCCGTCCATAGCGGCGGCGGAGTTGGGATCGAGCTGGAGCGCAACTTCCCACTCTAATTTTGCTTCATCGGTGCGGTGAAGTTGTTCGAGTGCCTGCGCATGTTCCAAGTGTGGGCCAAGTACACCGGGCTGGATCTGAATCGACTGTTGTAGTGCGTCGGCCGCCGCGCTCAGATCACCAAGCGCATACAAGGATTTTCCGAGCAGTTCGAAAAGGTGAGCCGATTTGGGTGCCAGCTTGAGAGCGGAGCGATAAGCCTCGGCTGCGCATTCGTATTGGTGGTGCACGTCGAACCATTCACCGAGGCGAGTGAACGCCTTGGCTTGGGGATGAGTGTGGATTTCCGACTGCACAGCGGCTGGGGCAGGGCACTGGGCTCCGGCGAATGGGGCGAGCCAAGAAAGGAACAGAATCAAGCACCGCCGTAACCGAAATGCGACCCAGAGGTCCATTGTGCAGATGGTAGTCAAAACGATGCTGAATGGACAGTGACCAAGATCATAAGGCTAAACCGAATACCGCCTCGGCAATATAAAAGTCTCATTTCAAGGGGCGGGCAGTGACCGTGGATTGTCCTTCCCGGATCGTCACCAGTTGATTTGCGGCAACGTTGGGATACGTATCTGACTTTCCCGTGGGCCAGTGGACCTCGATATCCGCCGTGGCCGCTGTTCCCAGTCCAAAGTGCAGGCGGGGATCGTTTGCCGATAGAAAGCTGGATTGGCTGGTGACACATTGGGCTTGGACCTTTCCACCGTAGCGCAACCGCACGCGCGATCCGATCGCACTGCGATTGCTGCGCGTTCCTTCCAGGCGGACCTTCAACCAGTGGTTTCCCGAAGGAGCATCATTGCGCAGCAGAGAAGGCGGATCATTCCGGTTCATGATCAAAATGTCGAGATCGCCGTCGTTGTCGAAATCTCCAAAAGCGGCGCCGCGGCTCACATAGCGCGCGGCGATGGCCGGACCAGCTTCGTCACCCACCGAAGCAAAGGTACCGTTCCTCAGATTCCGGAACACCAAGCGTGGATTGCGCGCGGGATATTTTGCATAGACGCGTTCCAGTTCGGGAGCGACCGTACCCGCCACGATAAAAATGTCGGGATAACCATCGTTGTCCAGGTCCGCCAATCCCGCGCCCCAACTGCTGAAACGGCGTTCGCCGCCGAGGCCGGCAATCATCGTGACATCCTCAAAGTCAGCTTTTCCATTGTTATGGTAGAGACCGGAAGGTTGATTCACAAAATGCGTTTTGAGAATGTCCAAATGCCCGTCGAGGTCGTAGTCTCCGACGGCCACTCCCATGCCTCCCATCAAGTTGCCGTCTCTGCTGACCGCGACTCCTCGCAGCATGGCCTCTTCCCGGAAAGTGCCGTCGTGATTGTTCAGAAGTAACAGGCTCGGAGTGGCGTCACAGGCGACGAAGATGTCGGGCCAGCCATCCTCGTCGGCATCGAAGGTGACAGCGGTGAATCCGTACGAACCACGGAGCTGGCCGATGCCCGATTCTTTGGATACGTCGGTAAAGGTGCCGTCTCCGTTGTTTCGATATAAGGCGTGGGGTGGAAAGCCGAGCCCCCCCGGCCCGCAGTTGGTGGGAACGCCCTCGAAGTTGCAGTTCGGTACTTGCAGCGATGGCTTAGGAGCGTTTGCGAGGTCGATCTCAACATAATTGGAAACGAAAAGATCCAGCCATCCATCGCGGTTGTAATCGATGAAGGTGCAACCGGACCCAAAGAGTCTGCGGGCTTCGAGCAGACCGGCTTTTGCGGTGACGTCGGTGAACGTGCCATCGCCATTGTTCCGGTAAAGTTTGTTTTGGCCGTAGTAGGTAATGTAAAGGTCCTCAAAGCCGTCGTTGTCGTAGTCGCCGACACAGACTCCGCACGCCCATCCGGGATCAGACAGCCCGGATTTCTCGGTCACATCGGTGAACGTGCCGTCCCGGTTGTTGTGGTACAGACGGTTGCCAGCTCCAGCAGGTGCACCCTCCAGTGTGCGGCCGCCGAGAATAAAAACATCCATCCAGCCGTCATTGTCGTAATCGAAGAACGCACAGCCGGCTCCGTTGACTTCGACGATATAGGTGTTGTGGTGCGGGTCGCCGTAGATCGTCGTATGAGTTAAGCCGGCGGATAGTGCCACATCCACAAAACGGGAGAACGGCGGGAGAGATTTTTCCGGAGCGGCCGAGCTTGATGACCAGAGCCTGCCCGGAAGAATCAGCGGCGCGAACGCGGCAGGGATTGCCCGCAAGACGCCGCGGCGGGTCCATTTTCTGAGGTTCAGACTGCTCGCTTTCCGGGCGATTCCGCAGGAGCCCTTCTCCATGATGATCATCGCTGTGTGGTCACCTTGGCAAGAGTGTCCTTCAGCAGAAGGGCCTGAGGATTCTGAGGCTCCAGCTCGAGCGCGGAGGCAACGGCTTTCTGTGCCTCTGAGAACCGAGACTGCAGGCCGAGCGTGGCCGCCAGATTGACCCAAGCCTCGGCGAAACCAGGCGCGGCACGAACCGCTTCGCGAAAGTGTTGCTCGGCGGCCGCTGAGTCGCCACGGCGCGAGGCGAGAAAGCCCAGTTGGTTTTGTGCGCTCGCTAAGTCGGGATTGATCTGGATAGCTCTTTCAAGCACCGTTTGCTCGGTTGCGATATCGCCGGCGCGATCCAGTGCAATGGCCAATTTGAAGTTGAGCAGCCCGTCCTCTGGAGTTGCGTCTAGCGCTTCCCGATAAAGAGAGATCGCTTGCTGGGGGTCTCCGGAGGCGAGGGCCTTGTCGCCCTGAGCACTTTTGCTGGCCGCAACCGAGCGATGGTTTCTCTCCTGCAAACCTTGCTGATAAAGCTTGACCTGCTGCGCCGCTTCTTCGTTCTCGCCCAGTGCATGAAGAACCTTGCCGAGTTCGAAGTGAATCTCGGGTTCGGTGGCGCCCAGCGCAAGGGCCCTTTCCAGTTGTTCTTTTGCGCTTTTGGGATCGTTGAGCGCAGCAAGCACGATACCGAGATGGAAGTGAGCCGCCGCCACATTGGGATCCGCCGCAACCGCTTGCTCCAGGTGTTCGCGTGCCGACTTGGAATCGCCAGCATCGTGCTCCAAAACCCCATTGAGGTAGAGAAGTTCAAAATCGTGGGGTGCTGCCGCGAGTAATTTGCGCGCCAGAGGCTGGGCCACTGAGGAGTTGCCCGTAAGCACAAGCACCTGCAAGTAGAGCCGCAGCAGATCTGGATCCGACGGATGCTGCCGCACAGCCTTGGCGCACACTTTCTCTGCCGCCTGATAGTGGGTCTGTTTCAGGTTTACCGAGGCTAAAGTTGTGGCAAGTGGCAGCGACGACGGATTGTGAGCGAGCGCATCGGTGAGAAGTTTGGACGCCTCGTCGAGCATTTTGAGCCGAACATAAATTTGTGCGAGGGTAACGGCGATGTCCGGGTGAGACTGCGAGGATCGCAGAAGTGCAATGGCGCCGCCAAAATTGCCTTCGTCCGCCAATTCGTTCGCCAGTCCCTGCCGCGCCGCGGTGGACTGCGCGTCAATCTTGAGGGCCGCTTGCCATTGCTGTTTGGCCTCGTCTTTGCGCTGCAGTCGATCGAGGGCGGCGGCCAGAATGAGGCGCGGCTTCAGCTTGTTGGGTGCGCTATCAACGGACTGCTGAAGAGCGGGTACCGCCCCCAGCAAGTTCCCAGACGAATACAGGCTCAAACCAAGCAGATAGGGGAGCCGCGCCGAATCAGGCGCCAGGCTCAAGGCCTTGCGATAGGCGTCTGCGGCGCACGAGAATTCGTGACGATCGCCAAACCAAGTACCGATTTCGGTATATGTGTCCGCATTCGGGTTGGCTCGGAGTTTCGCTTGAAGTGCTTGGGAGGGGTCGCAATCACCGGCGGAAAGGCGTTCCGCGGCCATCGCCAGAACCAGCACCAGGCCGAATCGACGCAGCGGCGAAAGAGATAGCATCGGGTTGCACTGCCATGGAAGGCTTCACCTTGCCGCGATCAGCATATATGGTTTTGGTTCAGCCGGGCAAGGCGGGGAGCAGCGAGTGGCGACGCCAGCTTACTCTCCTCGCCCAAAAGAAACCGGCGAACGTCCCGGGTGTCGATGATCCTGGTCACGGGCTATAGAGTCTCCTTTTGGCTGGCCTAACCCCCTCCTGAGGAGCCAAGAAAATCGATATTTTCTTCTTGACAATGCTAATTCGATGACCCCATAGTGCTTTCGTAGTATTGCCGTAAACGTTTTCGGAGGACGGAAAAATCGTTCTTTCGTGTCTGGAGCGAAGTTTGATCAACGTTCGGTCATTCTTACCAAGCTCGAACTCTGAATTATTCAAGAGCGGGAGGCAGTGTCGATGACCTCAAAGCCACGTTTAGCACTATGCGCTAAAGCAGTGCTCACAGCCTGCTTGATTGTATTCATGCTGGTGTCTTCCCTTAGCATTGCCCAGCAGCTAACCGGAACCTTGATTGGAACCACGACGGATTCCACCGGCGCCGTCGTTGCCAATGCAAAGATCACCATGAAGAACGAAGCGTCCGGTGACATGAGAACGACTGTTTCAAACGGATCCGGATACTTCTCGATTACGGCCGTGCAGCCTGGCACCTACATCGTGACCGTGGCGGCGCAAGGCTTCAAGCAATGGCAGACATCCGGAATCGTGTTTGCGCAAGGCGACAACCGCACGCTGTCGAATATCGCGTTGCAGGTCGGCGCAGTCAACGAAACGGTTGAGATCCAGGCCGGACAACTGTCGGTACCTATCGACAACGCCGAAGTCAGCACAACGCTGAACACGACCCTGGTTACGGATATCCCAATCGTCGGCCGGGACGTGGGCGAATTGATCAAGCTGATGCCCGGCGCAGCTTCGACCAACGGTTTAACCCAAGCCAACAGTTTCAGCGATAAGGTCGTGGGTACCAACACGGGACCGGTGGGATCCTATTCGATTAACGGCACTCAGCCCTACGGCGCCATGGCCTTCATGCTGGATGGAGCCAATCTCGTGGATCCGGGCAATATGGGAACTCAGATTGCCAACATCAACGAAGACATGGTTTCGGAAGTGAAATTCCTGACCTCCTCGTATAGCGCCGAATATGCGAAAGGGCCGGTGATCTTCCAGGCGTTCAGCAAGAGCGGCGGATCCAAACTCCACGGTGAAGGTTACCTCTATGCGCGCAATAGCGCTCTGAACTCGTGGGACTCTTACGCCAGCGGACAATACACCCAGTTCGCTCCAACTCACACCGCCGCTGAGAATTCTGCTTTTGCGAATTCCCTGCACGGCAACGAGAGCTATTACTACATGGGCGGCAACGTCGGAGGCCCGATTCCATTTGTTAGCCACGGGCGTCAGAAGCTGTTTTTCTGGGGCGGCTATGAGTACATGCGGCAGCATCCGGCGGGTACGGCGATTGACTACAATGTGCCGCTCCCGCAGCAACTCGGACTGGACTCGACCGCAGCCTCCACCTTCTGCCCGCAGCTTTCAGCTGGCTGCGCGGTGTTCAATCCTGCGGCAGTGCCCTCGGGTGCATCGGGGCAATGGCCGTTTGCATACGGACTCCCGTATAACCCGCCAAGTGGAACCTACAAGACTGATGCCTCCGGGAACCAAGGCTGCGGCAGTTCGGCAGATCCTTGCACCGTCGACGTTGTTCCCTCCGCGGCGATCGATCCAAACGCGCTGGGCGCCAGCAGTTTGAGTGGTATGTACCCGAAGCCGAACCTCACTCCCAGCGCTCTCAACGGCTGGAATAACTATACTTTCGTGAACGCCGCCCCTCAGAATCGTTGGGAAGCCACCGGCAAGGTCGACTATGCCCTCGGCGACAACACAAAGATATCCTTCTCGTACACTCGCCAGAATGAAACTGACCAGCACCCGACCGCGATCTGGTGGAATCCGCCGTGGACTCTGCCCTATCCGTCATCTGTGGTGGCGGCTACCACTTCCCAAGTGTACCTGGCCAACTTCACTCACGTGTTTAATCCCTCCACCACGAACGAGTTGGTGTTTACGTTTGCTCGTTATATCAACCCGAACAAGCTTGGCCAGGCAGCCAAAGCTTCGAGAAGCACCTACAATTTCACTCCTTCAGCTCTTTTCGGCCACACCACCAAGCAGATTCCGAACATCATTTCGGATAATGGCTGGGGCGGCAGTTTCCCGGACATTACCAACTTCTCGTTTGATGGCTCTTTCAACGGTGGACAGACGTTCGGCGGCTTGAAAAAAGATCCCGCTCTCTACGACAACTTCACCAAGGTTATCGGTGCGCACACCCTGAAGTTCGGAATGTACTGGGATACCAGTGAGAACATTCAGTCCAGCAGCAACGCCGACAACGGAACTTACAACTTCGGTTGGGGCAATACCAGTTCGGGCAACATTGTTCTCGACTACTTGCTCGGTGCCGCGGCCGTGTACACCCAGGCCAGCCAAGTCCCGGTGGACGACGTCAAGTTCCATCAGTACTCTATCTACGGGCAGGATCAGTTCAAGGCCAACCGGCAGTTAACCCTGAACTACGGCTTGCGACTCGACCACGTGGGTCAGTGGTACGGCGTTAAGAATGGGATCCAGGTCTGGAACCCGGGAGGCTACAACAACGCTCCGGCAACGTTCGACAGTAACAACAACTGTGTGACGAACTGCAATACCGGCCTAGCTTATCATTCCATCAACAGCTCCATTCCGCTTTCCGGCTACAAGTCCCCGTTATTCTACTTCGAGCCGCGCGTCGGCTTGGCGTATGACATATTCGGAAACGGAAAGACCGTTCTGCGCTCCGGCCTTGCGCTCTTCCGTTATCAGATCTCCACAGAGGTCTGCAACAACCAGGCTTGCGACGGTCCGCTGGGAACGGTGAACTTCAGCACGCCCGGAGGAGGTTCGCTGCCGCAATACAATGGCACTCCTGGCAGCGCTACCGGATACAACGCGGTGCAAGTCATTCCTAAAGTGCCGAATGCGGGAGTCGAGAACGGCGGCCAGATTGGCGTTCTCCAACAGGGCGACAATCGTACGCCGTACACTATGGACTGGAACGTCACCATATCGCAGGCTCTGCCTTGGCGCTCGGTCTTTGAGCTTTCCTACGTTGCCAACAAGACCGAGAACATCTTCATCAACGGCTCGAACGGCAACCTGTACAACCTGAATAACGTGCAGCCGGGCGGTTTCTTCTACGCCGATCCGAAAACCGGCGTTGCCATGACTCCCAACACTCCCACATGCGGTGGCAGCAACCCCAGCCTCTACTGCAGCCAACTTTCGACCGCAGCGCTCTACCAGCCGTCAGCGAGTTTCAACGCGAACGATTGGCGGCCAATGAGCAACTACAGCAACGTATACCTCATGACCCACGGAGGCTACGCGAACTACAACTCTTTGCAGGCAGGCTGGCAAAAGCAGTCTGGTCCCATCACCTTCCTGCTGAACTACACCTATAGCAAGGTACTGGGCACACGGGATTGGAACTCGGACAACGGGGCGGCCGATGGTATTACCGAAGATCCGTTCAGCCTCAGAAACAACTACGGAGTGCTCGCCTTTGACCACAGCCATATCGTCAATGGTTCCTACGTGTGGAACTTGCCGAGAGCATTCCGCGGTAACCAATTGCTGGACAAAGTCGTCGATGGCTGGCAGCTCACCGGCTACACCACTTATTCAGCTGGTGCGCCCATCCAACCGAACATCGCTGCCCTGAATACAACTTATCCGTCACTTACAGTGCCGTCAGTCAACTATCCAACTGCGCCGGATTACAGCGTCACTCTACCCAATGGTCTGCATTCCATCGGGGTGAATACGTCCACCTGGATAGGTACGAACGCACCCAACAATCTGCATCCTCAGGTGGTCTGCGATCCGCGGAATCACGCCTCCGGGCTCTACTTCAATCCCAATTGCTTTGCTCCGCCGGCGCTCGGTCAGCAAGGTACATTCATCTGGCCGTACATCAAAGGTCCAGCGTACTTTGATAGCGACCTGGGGCTTTTCAAGAACTTCCAGATCAACGAACGGCAAAAGGTGCAGTTCCGGATTTCGGCGGTCAACTTCCTGAATCACCCGCTGTACCAGTTCGGACTGGCTGGAAACGCGGACGAGAAACTGTCCTTCGACCAGGCCACCACTATGAACCTGCTGAATAAGACGACAGGCAACACCGATACTGTTACTGTCCATTCGCTTGCTCAGACCAACCAGAACCCTAACACTACCGGTAAGCCGGCGTTCAAAACAGGCTCGCGAACCATTACCCTCGCCGTGAAGTATTTCTTCTAGGCGAAAATCCGATCAGCTAGAATCGAGGGGTGGCGGAAGCCACCCCTCTTTTGTGAATGCTCAGGTTTCCTCTTTTCCTCGCGTGCGGACTGTTGTTGGCCGGGATCGAGTTCCTGCGGTCACCCGCTGTACCACCCGCGCCCATTCATTTTGAACTCCGGACCCTCCCCTTCCAGCTAGAGAACAGCGAGACGGAAGCCCGCAACATCCCGGAAACGATGCCGGGCGGGTTGGCGATTTTCGATTACAACGGAGACGGCCGCCCAGATATCTTTTTCACCAACGGTGCTGACATCGCCAGCCTGAAGAAGGATTCCCCGAAATACCGAAACCGCCTGTTTCGCAATGATGGCCAGGGTGTGTTCACGGATGTAACGGATCAATCCGGACTTTCGGGTTCCGGCTACGACATGGGAGTGGCCGTCGCGGATTACGATAACGACGGACATCCCGATCTATTCGTCGCGGGATTGCATCACAGCACGCTTTATCACAACAACGGAGACGGTACTTTTTCCGACGTGACCGTGAAATCGGGCCTGGACGCCGCCCTGAATCACCCGGATGCCGAATTCGGCCCTCTGTGGGCCATTACTGCGGTTTGGGTCGATGTGAACAATGACGGGTTGCTGGACCTGTTCGTCGCCAATTATTTGCAATGGCAGTATTCCACGAAGGCTCTCTGCTCGTTTGAGAACTTCAGCGACTATTGCCATCCCAAATACTACAAAGGGCAGCCAAGCCAACTATTTCTGAACAATGGCGACGGTACTTTCAAAGACGTCTCGAGGGAATGGGGCTTGCGGGCTCACGTGGGCAAGGCAATGGGAGTCGGGATGGCGGATTATGATCTCGACGGCCGTGCCGACCTGTTCGTGACCAATGACGCCGCCTACAACATGCTTTTCCACAACTTGGGGAACAAGTTCGAGGAGGTCGCTTTTGAGGCGGGCGTTGCCCTTACCGAGGATGGAGGCCTTATCTCCGGTATGGGAGTCGATTTTCGGGACTACAACAATGACGGGTATCCCGATATCGCATTCGCAGCACTTCCAACCCAGACCTTTCCGATTTTTCAGAACACTGGGAAGGGAGACTTCCGGGAAGTTACCGGTTCCAGCAACATGAGAAACCTCAGCCGGACAATGTCCGGGTTTGGCGTCGGTTTCTACGACTTTGATAACGACGGCTGGAAAGACTTGTTTGTCAGCGGTGGCCATGTGGAGGCTCACCTCCATCCGGGGCAGCCAGTGGACCGTTACAACACGGTTTTCCGAAATCTCGGAGCTAGCGGCAACTGGGAGGCGTTGACCGAAACCGCCGGTTTCGATGCATCGCCAATGGCCCGCCATCGCGGGTGCGCTTTCGGCGACCTCGACGGCGACGGGCGGATCGATATCGTGGTTACCGCCCTGAATCGAAAACCAGAGATATGGATGAACCGCAGTGGCAACCTGAATCACTGGCTCGAAATCTCCCTACGGGGCACGAAGAGCAACCGCGACGGAATTGGTGCAAGAATCAATCTGGTGAGCAAGACCGTTGGTCGGCAATCCAACCACATGACCACTAGCGTAGGATACGCGTCGTCGAGCTATGGACCAGTCCATTTTGGGCTGGGCCAGGATGCCATCGCAGACCTCGTCGAGATTCATTGGCCATCGGGCATTATCCAAACACTGCGGAACGTCCCCGCAAATCAGGTTGTAAAGGTGACAGAAGCAGAGCGCTGATTGACTCTGCCTGCTCCTCCTAAATAACTGGATCAAAACGTGCTGCGCACGGACATCGCCATCGGTTGTGAGAGACTGAGACACAGCCCCGTGCCTCTTGCACTGGCGATCATCCTGCTTAGCATGCCCGTACGTCCTCAGTCCGTTCCCGGCAGCCAAGTGTCCGCCACAACGATCTGGCACAGTGGGTGGTCACTAATGAACTAAATTTCCAAGGCGACCACACCAACTGGAGGTACCGCCTAGAAAAGGGACAGTCTGGAAAGAAGCAGGTTGAGGAGATTATTGAGACAAAAGAAGGTTCTCTCAGTCGACTCTTGTTCATTAGCGACGGCCCGGGGAAGTAGTCAACTCAAGTTCCCATAGATCCGTTCGAGGATCTTTACCACAAAGGACACGAAGGCACACGAAGGAATCCCACAACTTGAACTCCTTCGTGATACTTCGTGCCCTTCGTGGTTGAGCTTTTCTGCCGCAACGACAAAGTGAACCGCTGCCCGAGCCCCATCGCTTACGGAGTCACCGAGATCTGTCTTCCCGAGTACTGCACGATTCTGTCAGCCTCGTCTGTTGGATTCACTCCCACGCCATGATTCGCGCCGACGAAGACCACGCGAAATGAACGGCCCTCCAGCATGCCCGGAAACTGTCCCTTGCGATCGCCGATGGTCAAGGTGTGCCCCGCGTCGTCCCAGTGCAGTGGAATGGTCGCATAGACACCCTTTTCGTAATCGTAGTTGTCGTTTTCATCCTCGTAGAGGGTGAAGTCCCCGTTTTCGCCGCGGTAGATCCGCAGTTCGATCGGGTCGGCGGCTTTCTCCGTGGACCATTCTTCGTCCGGGCCCAGAGGAAGGATGGATCCCGCGCGGACATACAGCGGCAGACGGTCTAGGGGGGCGATGGCGTTGATCGTCCGCCCGCCATCAACCACGGATCCCGTCCAGAAGTCGTACCACTTGGCGCCCGGAAGATAGAGTTGCCGGGTCGTGGCTTCAGGATAAGTCACCGGACTCACCAGAAACGCCGGCCCGAACATGAACTGGTCGCCCGTATCCTGGGCGCGTGCATCGGTGCGGAAATCCATGACCAGCGGCCGCATCGTCGTGTAAGCCTCACTAGTCGTCTTCCACGCCAGCGAGTAGATGTACGGCAGCATGCGATAGCGCAGGCGATCGAAGTTCACCAGAATTGTTTGTGCGTCGGGCCCGTAAGACCACAATTCGTTCTCGTCCGGACGCCGCGTGCCGTGAACCCGCAGGATAGGATTGAACGTGCCGTACTGGAACCAGCGAATGAATAGTTCGCGGAACGCCGGATCGGTGGTGTCCCCGAATACAAACCCGCCAATGTCAGTTGTCCAATAGGGTATCCCGGAAAGCGCGAAGTTCAAGCCGGCGGGAACCTGCCGCCGGTAGCTGAGCCAATCCGAATTAATGTCGCCAGACCAGGCCGTCACCCCGTTTCGTTGCGATCCCGCGAACGCGGAACGAGACAGGATGAACACACGCTTCTTCTCGGATGCGCTCCGTTGTCCCTGATACACCGCCTGCGTGTCGAGCAAAGGAAACGCGTTGACGTAGCGGTTCCCACTGCCGGCCGCCAGTTTATGATTCAGCAGGATATTTTCTTCCTGCCCCTCTGTTTCGGGTTCGGTCGTATCCATCCACCAGGCATCGAGTCCAATGCTGAACAGTCCTTTGTTCACTTCATCCCAATAGAATTTGCGAGCCTCCGGGCTAGTAGCGTCGTACACCGCCATTGCATCGGTGTGGTAGGGCGGTTTCGCGTACTTGAACTTGTCAACGAACCAGCCCTTGCTCTGCATGTAATCATAATTCGCGGAGCCCGGCTCGAAAAATGGCCAGATCGAAATCATCAGGTGGAAGTTTTCGCGGTGCAACTCGTCCACCATGGCTTTGGGATCGGGATAATTCTTGTTAAAAACGAATTCCCCTTTGCGATTCCACCAGAACCAATCCTGAACGATGTTGTCGACGGGGATGTGCAACTCGCGATACTTGCGGGCAACTCCCAGGATTTCATCCTGCGACTTGTAGCGATTCTTGCACTGCCAGAACCCGTAAGCCCACTTCCCGAGCATGGGAGCCTGCCCGGTCAGGTCGCGATAGCCGGCAATGATCTTGTCGAAGTCGGGGCCGTAAAGAAAGTAGTAATCGACGACATCGGCCACTTCGGAACTGATGTAAAGAATATTGGCGAAACGATTGTTGAAGCGGCTGCGTGAGGTGTTGTTCCAAAAAATGCCGTAGCCTTTGCTCGACAGCATCAGGGGCACGGAGATATTGCTGTTTTCCTGCGAAATGTCGACCGACTCTCCACGATAGTTCCACACCCCTGCCTGGTGCTGACCCAGGCCGTAGAGCGCTTCATGAGAGCCGTAGATGCTGACCATCGATTCGGCGCGGTACGTGTCTTCTCCATTCACTTTTTCAGGAGTCAGGCTGCGCGAGGATTCCTGCACCAGCGAGCCGCCATTCACCTCGGCGTAGCTGATGGCTCCGTCTTTGCGGGTGACCGTAATCTTCAGCAGGGAAGTGGTGAGAGTGACGACGTCGTCGGTGGATTGCATCGTCCATCGGGCTGTGGGCCAGTTCTCTTTGATCACTACATAGTCCGCGCGCTTAGGAAACGTTGCCGTCGGCGAGTAAAGAACACGGATCACCGAGTCCGAGCAGACTTGCACTTTCAATGTGCCGGTGCCCATGGTGAATAGAACGCCGTCCGTCTCCTGCTGAACCTTGTGAACAGGGTTCATGGGTCTCCATTGGGCATGGGCGGTTGCGGCGCAGAACAGGCAAACGAAAAGACCAGCCAGGACTGGGACGAAGAACAGCGAATATCTAGTTTTCATGAGTATTCCGAATCTCCACGTCACCATAGCTATGGGTTAACCAACTATGGGTGAACCAGCTATGGGTTAACCACTTCGAGCGCAACGCTGCTGGTTTCGGCCGAACTTGCTCCTACCATAAGATCGAACGTGCCTGGTTCGACCACGCGATTCTTGTTTACATCGATCAATGACAGATCCTCGGGAGTCAGCGTGAAGTCGACAGTCACCTTCTGGCCGGGATCCAGGCTGACGCGTTTGAAGCCGCGCAACTGCAGTACCGGACGAGTAATGGAGGCTACTCGCTGGTGAATGTACAACTGCGCCACTTCGTCCCCGGCACGATTGCCAGTGTTCATAATGTCGACGGAGACTTTGGCCGAACCGCCCGGTCGAATGCTCTTGGGCTCGACCCGGACGTTTTCGAAATGGAATTGTGTATAGCTAAGTCCGTAGCCGAACGGAAACAGGGGCTCGCGGCTGTCAAACAGATAACTACGATTTCTCGAAGGCTTGTGATTGTAGAAGTCAGGAAGCTGTCCCACCGTGCGCGGGAAAGTGATGGGCAGCTTCCCGCCCGGATTCACGTCGCCGAACAACACGTTGGCCGCCGCTGTCCCGCCTTGTTCGCCCAGGTACCAGCCTTCCAGAATCGCTGGAACTTTTTCCTTAACGTAATTAATCGACAACGGCCGCCCATTGATCAGGAACACGATCGTCGGCTTGCCAGTCTCGACTACAGCCCGGATGAGAGCCTCCTGCGAACCAAGCAAGTCCAGCGAGTCGCGGTCCCCGAGATGCTGTTCCGACCAGGCTTCGCGATTCGTGCTTTCATTCTCTCCCACCACAACGATTGCCACATCTGATTGGCGCGCGACGGCGGCCGCGGCACGAATGGTTTCAACCTCCGTCTTGGGATCAGGCTGCGTGACTTTGTTTTCGTACCAACCCGCCCAGCCTTGCTTGCCAGTCGTGATCTTGCAGCCTTCCGAGTAAAGCACCTTGACGCTTTCTCCTGCGCGTTTGCGAATGCCGTCAAGAATGCTGACCTGGTTTCCCGGGCCAGGGTCGCGGCTGTAGCCGCCGAGATGGACATCGGCTGCATTGGGCCCGATGACCGCGATGGTTTTCACCTTCTTCAGATCCAGCGGCAGCAGATGGTTGTCATTCTTGAGCAGCACGATCGCCTTCTGTGCCACCTTCAGCGCCAGTTGCTGATGCTCATAGCTATTCGTGATTTTCTGCGCGTAGTCGGGGTCCACATACGGATTCTCGAACAAGCCGAGCCGGAACTTCGCCGCCAACACACGCTCCACGGCCTGATCCAGTTCAGCCTCTGGGACCTTGCCCTCGCGGACTTGATCGAGCAACGTAGCGTATACCGAGCCATCCGACAAATCGTAGTCCACGCCCGCTGCCAAAGCCTTGCGCGCCGCTTCCGCGAAATCCGCGGCGACGTGGTGCGTTTCAACCAGCATCTGCAGGCCGCCGCCATCCGAACTCACATAGCCTCGAAAGCCCCACTCCTGGCGCAGTACCCGATCCAGCAGCCACCGGTTTACATGGTTCGGAATGCCGTCGATCTCGTTGTACGAAGCCATCGCGCTGCCCACGTGGGCTTCCTGCACGGCGGCGCGGAAGGGAACCAGAAACGTCTCGCGCAAGTCCCGCTCCGAAAAATTCGCCGGAGCCGTATTGGTCCCACTTTCCGGTTGGCCGTGAGCGGCAAAATGTTTCATCGTGGCCATTACGTGATGCCGGTCAATCGTCCATGAAGTGCCTTGCAGCCCGTTGATGGCTGCCACGCCCATGCGGGCGACCAGGTAGGGATCTTCGCCGTAGGTTTCTTCGGTTCGTCCCCAGCGCGGGTCGCGCGCCAAATCCAGCACCGGTGTGAAAGCCGTATTAACTCCTGCCGATGCCATCTCGTCCGCGGCAGCATTAAACGCCTGCTGCACCAGTTCCGGATCCCACGTGCCCGCCAGGCCCAGCACTTGCGGAAAGCTGGTGCTGCCGTAGGCCATGAATCCATGCAAGGCCTCGCCCTGGAATAGTCCCGGAATCCCCAGCCGCGTTTTTTCGACCAGGAAGTGTTGTGCCTTATTGCGGGCCTCGGCGGCATCATGAGGACTGACCTGAGCGTCTTCGCGGTATAACTTGCCCAGCGCTTCAAACGCCTGCTTTTCCTCGGGATTCTCCGAGGAGGCCCGCGCCCGCCGCCGGCCTCCCGCCAGCTGATCGACTTTCTCTTCCAGCGTCATGCGCTTCACCAGGTCTGCGGCGCGGGGCTCGGCGGGGAGATTGGGATTGCGATAAGCTGGCTGCGCTTCCTGGGAGAAACCGCAGGGAAGAAGCAGACCAAAAAAAGCGAAACCAAGCAGAATCTGGCGAAGCATCCAGCCTCCTCTTGTCGCCGCGTCGACAGACGCGTTCCGTAATCGATTACGTGAAAATGGCACGCGAAGCATAACACGTTCGGCCGGTGCGTAAACGTGATCAGAGGCACTGGTCTTCAAGCAGCATCCGAGGCCGCGTGCCCTTTACTGCGAAGTTTCCGTAAACGTCGGTGCCACCGGATGGCCTAACCCATACGGACCCTCGGCGGTCACAGTCACAGCTTCCGCCGTCGATGGCAGCATGAGAGTGACGGACGCGACCCCCGAGCTATTCGTGACTGCAATCACTTTCGAACCACTGCTGGTCCCATTCGAAAGAGATCCCGCGTTGGTTGTGAACAGGATGCTTGCGCCCGTATTGCCGCCGCCTGAAGAGCCGGGCGTCAGCGTCACCGTCAGAGGAGTTGGCAGCGTGCTGCCCTTAGGGCCGGTCTGTCCGTCGCCACCTGTCTTGGCCAGCGTTGCCGCCGGATTGCCCACTACGATCCATCCGCCCTGAGTCTGCGTCGCACCGCTGTCCGTTCCTTGCACCGTGTAGTGGTAGAAGCCTGGAGTGTTGCCGGCAACGACGGTGATCGTTCCATTCTGCGCAGTCGTCAAGTTTCCTTGCGTGACCGTGACGGTGATTCCGGTGTCCGACTGCGCAGAGCCCAGCGAGACATTCGCCGTCCCGCTGGTGATTGTCGGCTGCAGCGTGACGGTGCCGCCCGCCGCAACCATGGTCGTGTCGGGATTCAAATCCCACTCGGAAGCCGGAGTGCTCGCCGTCGTCCCGGTAATCACCAGCAGCGTAGCCGTATAAGGCGCGAAGGTCATGGTTGAGGACCAGCCCGGCGTAGCCTTCGCGATCGCGGTAGGCGCAGTCGCCGCCAGCGTGTAGGTCACAACCGAACTGGGCGTGAAGCCGTTCGTCGTGAGTTGCGCGGTCACCGAGTTCTTCGGATCTTTGTTGAGCACCATCACAGTCAGCGTCTTGCCGGTGGAATCGAGAGCGGCATAGCTGCTGAACAGGTTGGGATCGCCATCGTTCGTGTCAGAGATCGACGTCGTCGCGAAGCCATGGTGCGAGCCGTCGTAGTTGGTGTAGAGCTTCAGCGCAAGGTAGTTGGGATTCGCAGGATCGGGAGCCGTCCAGCGCGATGCCAGGTACACACGCTCGCGTCCCAGGATGCCGTAGGCATCGGCATCGCCCAGCGCCGTCGAGAAATCCGACGCCCCGGCGAATTCGGCGCTCCATTCCGTCATGGCAAGCGGAGTACCCGGATATGTCGAGTTCACGATCGCCCTCATGCGCGGAATGCGGAATGCGATCGTCTTGTTAGGCTGAATGTTTGTCGTATAGGGCTGATTGATCGTTCCGGACGGACTTACCAGCGTAGGGTCCCAATAATCGCGGTAGATGCTTACAGCCAACGCTTGCTTCTGCGCTAAGGTCCACGTCGAGGTATCGGGACCATCCGGATAGGCATGAATATCAAACAGGTCGAGGGAGCGAGTGCCCGCGACTTGGTCCTGCCAGTAGACTTCGTTCAACCACCAGGGCAGGAAATCGTTACCCGCGTGCGCGCCTTTGTCGCTTCCATTCGCGCCATTCCAGTAGAACCACCAGCAACAACTCACTGGACCCAGGCGAACTGCCAGTGGATCCCAGGTTTTCAGGTTGCGCGCTTCCGTCAGATAGGTGTCGCGCAATTCGTCGTAGCCGGACGGATTGGGATGGATGTCTCTGTGTGTGCCACCCCAGATGTCGATTTCATTGTCCATGTCGTAGAAGTGCGGAGCACTGCCGAAAGCCGTGGCCAGCGCCGCAGCCCAGTCGTTGCGATACTCGCAAGTTGTTCCCGACGGACAGGTCTTGGTGTGATCATCGAGGAGCGGGAAGTAGGTATCGTTCAGATCCGTAGTGGTAGCCGTGAGGTTCGTGGCGCAGTCGGTTTTCTGCCCGTTCCCTGCGTCAGTGTTGTACTTATCCACGCCGCACTGGGCGCCGTCCCTCGCAACCGAGAAGGTCCAGTGACCATTCGATCCGTCTTCCGCGCTTTGTGCCACCCAGGACAACATGACCATCGTCATGAGGGGATTGCTCCCGGCTCCCTTCACGTCATTGATCCACTGAATTGAGTCGCTGACGCCCGTTACGCCTTTCAAGCTGTTGTAGCCGTTGAAGGTAAAATCCTCAAAGTAATAGTCATTGTCAGCATTGTCAGTACCAAGTTGCCAGTTGTACGTTGATGCCGCATTCCCGCCCCAGCGCACAACACTCAGACCACTATCCGTAATCGTCGGCGCGTCCTGCGGAAAAGCGCCACCATAAACATAAGCGCTGATCGGATGCCGGTTGGTAAGTACATCGACCGTGACGTGTACCGAAGCGGATGAAGCTGCCGGAGTCGCTGACACTTCCGTAGAATTCGCGCTCTCTCCCCCTGCATTCACCGCCGAGACTACGTAGTAATACTTTGTACCGTCGGTCAGACCCATGTCGGTGTAGCTGGTTCCCGTGGGCGAATTGACGGTGGTGTACGGGCCGCCCGTGGTGGTGGAGCGCTTCACGTTGTAGCTGGTGGCTGCCGCGCTGGCACTCCAGGTGAGGGCGACTTGCTTGTCGCCGGCAGTAGCGCTGAGTCCTGTGGGCGCGGCTGGAGGAGCTACGGTGGGCGTTGCCGACGCTTCATTCGAATTGCCGCTCTCGCCACCTGTGTTGACGGCCGTGACCACGTAGTAGTACTTCGTGCCACCGGTCACGGTGCTATCCACGTAGCTGGGCGTGGTGGCTGTGGCAAGCTGCCTGTATGGTCCGCCGCTGACTGTGCCCCGCTTCACGTTGTAGCTGGTGGCACCGGAACTGGCCGTCCAGGCTAGACTAACTTGTTGAACTCCAGCGGTCGCAGTCAAGCCCGTAGGGGCGGCCGGCGGGGTCACTTGCTGGCCGCCACCTCCGGAACCTCCACAAGACTGCAAGATGAGAGCTGATGCAACCGCTAACAAAATCCAGCCTGCAAGGTGTCCCCGGTGACGTTTTGCCATAACGATTATGTTACCGAAAAAATCGATCTTCGAAACAATTCTTTCTGACGTTTTCTCGGAAGACGCGGGGGCGTCGCGCCCATCTCAAGCGCCGTCGATCGCCGCCTTCAGCATTGCGAACCCGCAGGATGGCTGTTACGATCGCTGTCGTTTTGAAGCAGGAATGGGGACTTCGATCCACATCGCGGCTGCCGCACCGGATGACTATGAATGGTCCGCTCGCCTGATGGCTGCTAGCGATCCCTGGATCACACTGGGCCGCGATCTTGAGGGATGCCGCGCCGCCCTGGTCCGTCCCGGCACCGAGCTTTTTATCGCTCGCGACCAAGGGCACCTTTCAGGTTTCATTCTGCTGGCCGCCTACGGTCTGGCGGGATCGCCCTACATCGCTTCCATTGCGGTTGCGGCTGAGGCGCGCGGTCAGGGCGTTGGCTCACAACTTCTGCGTTTTGCCGACGAGCACTTCGCTGGCCGCGGACATCTTTTTCTGCTGGTATCGTCGTTCAACCACCGCGCCCAGAAGCTGTATCGCCAGCACGGGTACGAGCTCGTTGGTGAACTCAAAGACTATGTGGTGGCCGGCCAGTCGGAGCTCATCCTGCATAAAAGGCTGCCATGACCGCTGTCCCTGAGACGCCGTCAGCGCCAATCCCGACCGCGCCGACCTCCACCAACAAACGCCTCGTGCTGCTGCTGATGGCCGTAACTTCCGTGGGATATGTGTGCCGCGTCGCGGTCACCGTGGTTGCCCCCAACATGATGAAGGAGTTTGGACTGACCCAGGCGCAAATGGGGACGGTCTTCAGCGCCTTCCTGGTCGGCTACACCTTTTTTCAAATCCCCTCGGGCGGATTAGCCGACCGGGTCAGCGCCCGCCGCATCTTCCTGGTTCTTTGCGCAGGGTGGGCGCTGCTGACCGCTCTAACCGCGCTGGTAGGATGGCGTGGATTCGGCCTCGCCATGGTGATTCCGCAACTGTGGCTCATCCGCGCCCTGTTTGGCGTAGTGGCCGCTCCCACCTATCCGACCTCGGGCAGAACCATCGCCATTACCATGCCGCCCCGCCTGCAAGCGCGTGCGAACAGTCTGGTGCTGGCCAGCGTTGGTGTGGGATCGGCGGTTACGCCGTTGCTGCTGGCGCCCATCACCGGTCACTACGGATGGCGCATGGCACTGGGCGTCGCGGCTTTACTCGGCGTGGTCGCCGGAGTTCTCTGGTGGCGGTTCGGGCCCCGCGAATTTCACTCGCGCGAGATTTCAAACGAACCGCCCGCAGCCAACAATTCCGCTCCTACAGCATCGCCAGCGGCCTCCCCTCAACCGTTGCGCTCGCCGAGTTTCTGGTTCCTCTCCGCCAGTTATCTGTTGCAAGGCTACCTGGGATACATCTTCGTCTTCTGGTTTTACTTGTATCTGGTTCAGGTGCGTCACTTTGAGGTGCTCAAGGCCGCCAGTTTTACCGCGCTGCCCTGGATCGCCACCATGTTCGCGATTCCGCTGGGCGGTGTTCTCTCCGACGCCGCCGTGACCCGCTGGGGCGCGACCTGGGGACGCCGCAGCGTTCCGCTCGCGGCCCTGTGCGCGGCGGCCATCTTTCTTGTGATTGGCGCTCGTACTCCCAATCCCATGGTGGCGGTGGCTGCACTCACGACCTGCACCGTGTTGGTTCTGTGTACCGAGGGCCCCTTCTGGGCGACGATGACTCAACTCTCAGGCGAGCACAGCGGCATCGCGGGGGGCACAATGAATTTTGGCAGCAACCTGGGTGGCATGGTTTCGCCCGCGCTCACGCCTTGGCTGGCCGAGCGGATCGGATGGGGAACCGCGCTGTCGCTGACCGCTGCAGGGGCAATCGTGGCAGGCTTGTTGTGGCTCGGCGTTAACATTCACGTAGCCTCGGACGCATTCGTCCGGGGAAGGGTCGAGACCAGTGCGGAGTGAAATCGCGAGACCGCCGTCTTTCGCCAGTTCTAAATCTCGTTCCACATTTTCCCGCCAGTCAGGAAACGGGAAACGGCCGGCTGATCATCGCCAGGAATACGTCCAAGACGAACAGCGCGATGGCGAGGTCGTTAAACAGAGTCGCCTGGTGCAAATCCGGCCAAAGCTGGTTGGCCGACCAAAACAAGAATGCACATGCCAGAAGAATGGCCTTGATCAGTTCCGACCGTGCCGGACGCCGTACTGCCTCATACACCAGACAGGCACACGCGATCATAGCGAGCGGAAGCGCGGCCAGGAAATCATGCGCCCGCGCGGGAAAAAGTCCGGGAACAATATCCCAAAGCAGAAGTACCCCCACGCAGAGCAGCGTCACCACGCAGAGGATCACCGGCAGCGACCGGCGATTCCGGTCCAGACGAATCGACATAAACCAGCCCTCGTTTGCAGTGATCGTGTTGGCGCCACTCGCTGTTAATAGGGAGCCGTAACCACTGCGTCTTCAGGGTAACCCGGCATGCCAAACTCGGGAACATCCAGGCCGTCCTCTTCCGATTCGGGCGGTACACGCATGCTCTTTACCTTGTTCACGACCCAGAAAACCACGAATGTTGCACCGAACGCCCAGACCGCGTACAGGGTCGCGCCCATCAGCTGGCACCAGAACTGCCGGGTATCGCCGTGAATCAAGCCGGTCACGCCTTGACCTGCGTGTCCCAGGTAGCTGGCCGCGCCGACCCCGTTCCAGCCTGATCCGTAGGTCCCGTCGGCAAAAATGCCCACGCTGACGGCGCCCAGCCAGCCGCAGAAACCATGCACCGAAACCGCGCCGCAAGGGTCATCGATCCTCAGAACCCGCTCGTTGAACAGAACCCCGCCGCAAACCAGCGCTCCCGCCAGCAGCCCGATAATCACAGCCGAAGTCGGAGAAACAAACGCGCAAGGAGCGGTAATCGCGACCAGGCCTGCGAGCATCCCGTTGCACGCCATCGTAATGTCGGGCTTGCCAAACAGGAAATACCAGATGAGCATCGCCGCAGCCGAGCCCGCGACCGCCGCAAGATTCGTGTTGACTGCAACCACTGAGATTCGCAGGTCGGTTGCTCCCAGTGTGGATCCCGGGTTGAAGCCCATCCACCCGAATAGAAGGATGAACGTACCGGTGACTACGTAGACGACATTGTGAGCCGGGAAGACCCGGATCTTCCCGCCGGGGCCAAATTTCCCCAGACGCGGCCCCAGGATGATCGCGAGGGCCATGGCGCAGAAGCCGCCCACGGCGTGAACTACAGTCGAGCCGGCAAAGTCGACATAACCGTGGCCGAGGTTCATTGTCGATCCAAGCTGCGAGAGCCAACCACCGCCCCACGCCCAGCAGCCGGAAATCGGGTAGAGGATCGCCCCGATGAAAAGTTCGCAGAGCAGGAACGCCCAAAAGCTGATGCGCTCGCAAATGGCGCCGACAATGATGTATCCGGCGGTCTCCATGAACACGACTTCGAACAAGGTCAGAACGTTGCTGCCCGCGTCATAAGCGGGGCCGACGAGGAAGAAGCCTTTCCCGCCAACGAATCCCCATTGCCCGCTGCCAATCAGAAAATGATTCAGCGTTGGGACGCCGCCCAGGTTGGTCGGCGCGGCGTTGATGGCCACCGCTCCAAACTGGAAGGCGTATCCCACCGCATAGTAGGCGAGGAAAGCAAACACGTACGCCGCGAAGTTCAGTATCATCAGATGGGCGGCATTTTTCTTTCGTACCAGCCCGCAGGTGAGCAGCGCGAATCCCGCCTGCATGAACAGGACGAGGTAGCCCGTGTTCAGCGTCCACGCGAAGTTAGTAGCCACGCGAACGTGCCCCACGCTGTCGGCCAGCTTTACCGCCAGAGGTTCCTTGGCTGCCTGAGCCTGGTAGTCGTCGAAGGCCTTCTTGTTCGCGGCGTAGTCAGGAGCCGTCTTATCGGTAGGCTCGACCGGGACGAAGGGATTTCCGGCGGCATCGACGGCGGTCGTCTTGTCTCCGGTGGCCGTGCCAGCCGGATCCGGCTTGGGGCCGTCGTCGGCAAAACTGAGACAGGACAACCCCGCCAACATTCCGCCCACCAGAAAGATTGTGGCGCTGCCTGCCACCAACCGCTGGCGCAGAGAGCGCCTCCCTGCTCGCTTTGTCATCTTTGAATGCTCCTGTTTGTGAGTCGTGCGCAATTTCGAGTGGTTGCGAATGCTGACAATGTCCATCGACCAGAAACCCTACCGAACCTGCAAACGTCGGAAGGCGGGGATTATTCGTATCCTTCGCAAAGCCTTCTCCGAGTACCGTCGATTCCGGTGAGGCATTAGGACCCGCGCAGACACCCCCGGCGCCGCGCCGACGACCTGCACAGCATGCCAGCCAGAATCAATCCGCCGACGATAAATGCGGCTCTTGAGTCAGTCCAATACAAATTTCTTATAGCAACCATCAGAAAAGTCTCGACCCGATACCACATCGAACAGCAGCCACTGCGTACGACCCGGGTCGTCGGACGGCGTGACCAGGTTCACCTGGTCAGCGGCGTGACATCCCGGGCAGTTACGGCGGCACAACTCGTGCATCCTTCGAAAAAGCCATCTTGTGCGTGCCGTCGCATTCATGCGTGATTGCGATCACACTCGCCTTGCTTCGCTCTCGATACAAACAACTTACGGGTCGCCGTTTGCTCAGGCGTGCTGCTTTTCGCATGTGTTTTCGCGGTTCTAATGGATTCGTAGTAATGATCCATCATTTACCCCTCACTAGAATTGCGCGCGACGCTCATGAATCCTAAATGGAACGGGCAATTTTCCTGCTTCGACCGAGTCGCTAAGACCAGCGAGCATTCCCGCAGCGTAGTGCAGGTACGAGACATCGAGATCGGCGGAAACGATTTCATTGTGATGGCCGGTCCTTGCGCCGTCGAGTCCGAGAGCCAGTTGCTCCAGACTGCTGAAGCCGTGGCCGAAGCGGGGGCGCGCATTCTGCGCGGCGGAGCCTACAAGCCCCGCTCTTCGCCGTACGCGTTTCAAGGCTTGGGCGTGGAAGGTCTCAAGATTCTCCGCAAGGCCCGCGAAGTTACTGGACTCGCCATCGTCACCGAAGTGATGAGCGAAGAAGATGTCGACCTGATCGCCGAGTATGCCGACATCATGCAGGTGGGCACGCGCAGCATGGAGAACTACGCTCTGCTCGAAGCTCTCGGCCACTGCGAACGCCCGGTCCTGCTGAAGCGCGGCATGACGGCCACTCTCGAAGAGCTTCTGCGTTCCGCGCAGATCATTGCCGTGGCGGGCAATTCGCAGATCATCCTTTGCGAGCGCGGCATTCGCACCTTTGAGACGGCGACTCGCAACACGCTCGACATCGCCGCCGTGCCGGTGTTGAAAGCCGTGTCCCACCTTCCCGTCATCGTGGACCCAAGTCACGCGGCCGGTGTTCGATCTCTGGTTCCCGTGTTGTCGCGGGCGGCGGCCGTAGTGGGCGCGGATGGATTGATCGTGGAAGTGCATCCTTGCCCGGAACAAGCCCTGAGCGACGGAAACCAATCGCTCACTTTCGGTGAGTTCCGCCACATGATGATGGACCTGCGACCTTACATCGATCTCCAACAAGACGACCGTCAACTCCGTCCCCAACTCCTCGCGGTCGGAGGAGCCGACTAGTGGCAGCGCAGTCCATCCGGGTGCGACCCATCCTGGCCGTCGTCATCCCGGCCTGCGTGCTTTCGCTGCTTACCCTTGGACTTACTAGGAACGCAGTGCGAGCCGCACCGGGCGCTGACCCGTTATCATTCCTCTACACCGCTGCAAAACACTACGAACCGCTGGCATGGATCCGCGGCGCGGACCGCTTCAGCTCCGGCGCGACCATCTTTGTGCGCGACGTACAAGGCCAGCATCCGCTGGTTCCGGGCTTCGCTGCCTCCGCCGATTCTTCAGTCTCGTTCGATGGACAACGCGTTCTCTTCGCCGGCAAGTTGAAAGCCGAAGACCCATGGCAGATCTGGGAGATCGCCTTGGCCGGCGGAGAACCACGGCGCATCACCTCCGGAGACGAGGACTGCATTCGGCCTTTCTATCTCCCCGAAGATCGCGTGGTGTATGCGCGAAAAACCGCCGGGCGATTCGTAGTCGACACCGTGAGCCTGGCGGGCGGAAAGCCGCTGCCCCTGACGTACGGCCCCGCGAACTTCCTGCCGACAGACATCCTCCGCGATGGCCGTATCTTGTTCGAGGCCGCTTACCCGCTCGGATCGGACACTGTTCCTGAACTCTACACCGTCTATTCCGACGGCAGCGGGGTCGAGTCGTATCGCTGCGATCACGGCACTGCGCGTCACTCCGGCAGGCAAGTCAGTTCGGGCGACGTTGTTTTTGCAGCGGGTAATGATCTTGCCAGATTCACCTCGGCACGAGCGCAGGAAGTCCATATTTCTGCGCCAGCCGGAGAATACGCCGGAGACATCGTCGAGACCCCGGCGGGCGACTGGCTCCTGCCCTGGCGCGCGGAAGCGAAAGCGCCATTTCAACTGATGCTGTGGACTCCGGGTTCGACCGCACTGCGCCCAGGAATAACTGAACAAAACGCCGACGCCGTTCAGCCGGTGCTCGTCGCGGAGCGGGCGGTCCCAAACCGTCATCCCTCAGGATTGCACGACTGGGCGAATGCAAACCTGCTCTGCCTGAATGCCTACACCTCGAAGTACCAGTTTGCCGCCAGCTCCATTCATTCTGTGCGGCTCTACACGCGTGATGGCGCGGGCAACCCCCGGCTGCTCGGCACCGCGCCAGTGGAGCGCGACGGATCCTTTTTCGTGCAGGTCCCCACCGAGCAGCCGTTGCAGGTCGAACTGCTCGATGCCGCCGGCAAAACCTTGAAGCGTGAAGCCGGATTCTTCTGGATGCGTCGCGGCGAGCAGCGCGCTTGTGTGGGATGCCACGCCGGTCCCGAAACTTCGCCAGAGAACGCGGTTCCCATGATCCTGCTGAAATCGACTACGCCAGCCGACATGACCGGCGCGACTGCCCAGAACGTCTCGGGAGGACACTAGGATGACCAGCCGAATTCTTGGATTTGTTCTCCTGTCCTCTTCTTTGCTGGCGCAAGCCCCACAAGCAGCGCCCGGCGCCATCCGCTTCGAGGATGCCACCGCGAAATCCGGCATTCAGTTCACCCACAGCTTCGGTGCCCAAGAACTCGGCTCTTTGCTCGAGAGCACCGGCTCCGGCTGCGTCTGGTTCGACTATAACAACGACGGACTGCCCGATCTCTATGTCACAAGCGGCAAGCCACTTGAAGACGGCATGCATCCTTATCCGCTCAAGCAGCCGCCCGCGACTGCGCCGCACAACCATCTCTATCGCAACAACGGCGACGGCACTTTCACCGACGTCACCGATCAAGCCGGCGTGGCGGCAAATATTTACGGGATGGCGGCGATTGCCGCAGACTTCGACAACGACGGATTCGTCGACCTCTTCGTCACCGGCTACGGCCGCGCGATTCTCTACCACAATAATGGCGATGGCACGTTCACTGACGTGACCGCCAAGGCGGGCATCAAGGTCGACGGCTGGTCCATCAGTTCCGCCTGGCTCGACTATGATCGCGACGGCTGCGTCGACCTGTTCGTCGGCCGCTACGTGAAGTTCGATCCCAAGTACCGCAACTTCTACGCTGCCGACAACTATCCAGGCCCGCTCGACTACGCCGCCGACACCAACCGCCTCTACCACAACAACTGCAACGGAACATTCAGCGACGTCACCGACAAATCCGGAATCGGCGCCTACAAAGGCCGCACCATGGGCGTGACTGCGGCCGACTATGACGGAGATGGCTATCCCGACATCTACGTCGCCAACGACAAGACCGAGAATTTTCTCTTCCACAATAAGCACGACGGCACGTTCGAAGAAGTCGCCAGCGATCTCGGCGTGGCCTACGGCCAGAATGGAGAGAACACTTCGTCCATGGGCCCTGTGTTTGCCGACATCGATGGCGATGGCCGCCTCGACCTCTGGGTGACCGACTCCAAATACAACCGCCTCATGCGCAACGTCGGGGCGAATGGATTCGAAGACATCGGCCCCAGTTCCGGCATCTCGCAGGCAACCGCGCAGTATGTGAGCTGGGGCAGCGGCATCTACGATTTCGACAACGACGGCTGGCTCGACATTCTGATCTTCCACGGCGGATTGATTCACCTCGTCCCGCAGGAGCAGTCGTTGTTTCGCGG